>OKWR01000113.1_pt1 | contig 109886 bp, 78 predicted proteins | sample 1607101 | NCBI WGS metagenome assembly OKWR01 (sample SAMN04414076, study PRJEB24778) | human gut metagenome | material: faecal | host: Homo sapiens
TTCGTAACCGCGAACTATATTTGTAAACTTGTTTTGATTAGTATTCATCTAAAATAGCAACAATATGAAACTTAAAAATTTGTTTTTAGGTTCATTCGCATTGACGGCAATGCTTTTCGCGCAGAGCTGCGAAGATAAAAATGATGGACCTACAGGCGCTCCTTCAATAGAGCTTTCTACACAAACCCTTGATTTCGAGAAAGATGGCGGTTCACAGACCATCAAACTGACTGCTACCAGGGACTGGAATGTCACCAATTTTCCTGACTGGATCGCAGTAGACCCTAAGTCCGGAAATCCTGCTGAAAACAAAGAGGTGATCGTTACTGTTCTGGAGAATACCGGAATGGACCGTTCACAAGACATCAAGTTTACCATCGGATTCGACGCCAAGACTCTGACCGTCAATCAGAAAGGTACAGGTTCTGCTGCTGAAGTCGTTGTTTATCACAATGATTTTGATAAAGAGCTTGCGGTGAAAGGTGAGTCTGGTTGGAAGACATACCTCGACTCTTTTGACGGTTGGAAGAATGAGACCGGTTCAGGCATCTCGACTGTGGAGTATGCTTTCAGCGGAATGTCTGCCAGAACTAATTCCTCTGGTACATCAAATAGCCAATTTTCTGACTATCAGGGCTCCGGAAAGAACTATCTCTGGTTTGCAAAAGATAATTATTTCCATGTGAAGAATATCACTCTTCCTGAAGGTAAGACAAATTATACTATTTCATTCGGTTCGGAAAGAAATCTGTATCAGGCTGCTGACAACACGTTTGTTCCTGAAGAGTTCCTGGTTTATGTCAGCAATGACGGCAGCAAGTGGGTTAAACTTGAGTATGCATTCCCTAACGGATTGAAAAACCGTCGTTGGGATCTCGCATCTTCTACCTTTACAGTTCCTTCAGGAACCAAGTCTCTCCACATCTACATCAAGGCGACACTTGCCAGTGCATATCTGATGGATGACCTCGACCTTAGCGTAGCAGCTTCAGCCGGTACCGTTATCGACTTCTCCAAGGGCATTGACCTCGGAACCGGCGGCAGCACAGGCGGCGGAGACACTCCGGCACCGACTGGAAACAATATCGCTGCAGTTTGCGCAGCCGCAGCAGGCTCAGCCGCAGACCTCAAGGATGTTCTGGTTACAGGTGTTACCACCCAGAGCTATGTGATTACTGATGAGACAGGAAGTGTGCTTGTCTTTGTAAAAGCTGACCCTAAAGTTAAAGTAGGTGACAAGGTCAATGTTGCCGGCACGACAGGTGAGCACAACGGCCTTATTCAGATTACTGCCCCTACGACTACAGTGGTTTCCAGCAATAATACTGTAACATATCCTGCTCCACTTGAGTTCACTGAGGCTAACTTGGCAGATACTCCTAAGAAAGTCACTTATGTCTCTTTCACCGGAAATGTTAAGAAGAACAACCAGTACTATAATATTTACATCGGAAGTGTTACCGATAAAGATCTTTCTTTATCTTATTATACTGGCAACATGGATGAGTTCGTGGACTGCGATATCAAAGTGAAAGGATGGTATGTCGGTGGCGGCACACACTATCAGATAGTTGCAACTGAAGTAGAGAAAGTGGAAACAACTGGTCCTAAGTTCTCTGTAAGCACTACCGCGCTCACAGCAAAGGCTGGTGATACTTCTGCTTCTTTCGATGTAAAGGGCAATGTGAAGTGGACGGTTTCTTCTGACAATGCAGCTTATACCGTATCTCCTGCTTCCGGTGATGGCGCAGGCACAGTGACTGTCAAGTTTGCTGCCAATGAAACTGAAAAGGATGTGACTGTGAACCTTACTGTTTCTACAACAGCTGATGTTGCTACCAAGTCTTACACTGTTACTCTTACTCATAAAGGAAAGTCAACGAGTGTGGGTGGTGAAGAAGTTATGGTTTCTGTAGATAAGGCTTATCTTGCTGCAAACCAGAATGGTAAGATGGATGATGTCATCTCTTATACCAATGACAGCGATTATGGCACTAATAAAGTTACAGAACTTAGGGTGTACAAAGGCAAGAATCTGAAAATCACTGCTGTAGAAGGCTATACAATCACTAAAGTAGAATTTACTTGTACTAAAGATTGTGGCGTAAAACATGGTTTTTATGTTGATAGTCCTGTGGTTGTTGATAGCGGTGCTACTTCTAAATCGACCGGAGCCGGCAAGATAGGAACAATTACAATAACTGGTACAACGTCCTCAGTAAAATATACCGCAGAAAGTAATCAGATGCGTGTTGAAAAGATGACGGTTACCTACAAGAAACTGTAATAATCATCCAACGACTTAAATACCAGACATAAAAGGGTGCCCGGAAAACCGGGCTGCCCTTTGTCCGTCTAAAACAGTTGACATCGGCGCGAGCTGGTTGTGTGGCTGTAAAACATTGATTTCTAGTGAAAAAAGCATTGAATCAAATAGCTAAATGGGCATTGGCACTTCTGGTGTCAGTGCCTTTTGTGTGTTCTTGTAACAATAAAACTGACAGCTCCGTTCCTCCGGAACTTGCGGTCGTGACTAATCCGATGGGACCTGGGGGGAATAGCCAGTTTCTTCATGTGCAGGCGTCCGGCGATTGGTCGATAACGATAGAATACCCCGAGGATCAGCCGGCGGAATGGGCTTCCGTGACACCTTCAACGGGTACTGGCAACAAGTCGGTTCCGCTTAAAGTCAAAGCGAATACAAGTGAGATGGCCCGCACGGCTGTTCTTACATTGACATCGGCGTCGGGAAAAGCAGAATTGACACTCACCCAGAGCGGTCAAGAAATTGGAGGCGGCGGCACCGGCGGCAATACTGGTGGCAATACCGGGGTACAATCGGGAGGAAATCTTGCTTCTACGACAGGATGGATGGAATTGCCGGCGATGCCGAAGGATTCCAAATATGGACACTTTACCCATAGTATGACTATTGGTTCTGTGAAAATCAGAAATTACTCATTTGCGTGGGACTATGATGCGCTGGTCGCTCCGTGGGTGGCATATCATCTCAATTCCTGGTCTATCGGTTCCGGAAAACGTACCAATGCCTGGGGATTGGACCCTCTCCTTCCCAAAACGTGCCAGCCAGTCCTATACAACGGCTTTGGCGGCGGTTATGACAGAGGACATCAGCTGCCGTCTGCTGACAGATTGAATTATGCTGCAAACGTAACGACGTTCTATGGCACGAATATGACTCCGCAGCGTGCTGAGCTTAACCAGCATTCCTGGGCGAATCTCGAAAGCAAGGTGCGTTCGTGGGCCAACAGGGCCGATACCTGCTATGTGGTAACCGGATGTATTACGAAAGGCAGCACAAGGACCGCAAGGGATAATGAAGGAAAGAGCGTCACCGTTCCGACTCATTACTACAAGGCGATTCTGCGATACAGCAGAAACTCCACAATCGGCCATTCTGGTTATTCAGCCTGCGCGATTCTTCTGGAGCACAAAGGATATGGCGACAATAATAACTTCAAGCCTTATGCAATGTCTATCAGTGATTTGGAGAAAGTAACAGGAATCACCTATTTCGCAAACCTTCCTGCCAAAATCGGCGAGGATGCGGCGGCGCAGGTCAAGTCCGAAGACCCTAAGACCATCAACTGGTGGTGGAACTAGAACGCAATAACACAAAAACATTGATAATGAAAAGAATACTTTACGTGATCCTGACGCTTGTGCTGATGTCTGTGGCGACAACGGCAGGTGCGGGCGGCCCGAAACGCTATGTATTGGGCTTCTACAATGTCGAGAACCTTTTCGACACTTACCATGACGACGGGAAGAACGACTACGAATTTCTTCCGGACGGCAAGAACAAGTGGACCGAGCCGAAATACGAGAAGAAACTCCATAATATCGCTACCGTCATCAGAGCTATGGCTGATGAGAACAAGGCATATCACGCAGTGCTCGGACTCAGCGAGGTGGAGAACCGCCATGTTCTGGAAGACCTGGTGAACCAGCCGGAAATCGAGGCGGCGAACTACCAGATAGTGCATTACGACGGACCGGACAGACGAGGCGTCGATGTGGCATTGCTCTACAGACCGGAATATTTCACGGTAGAAGAGAGCAAGTCCATCCCGTTTGACTTCAATTCCACGGCCATCACCTTCACCATGGACAAGGAAGGCCAGGACTATTTCCGCACCCGTGACATCCTGATGGTCAGGGGATTGCTTGACGGCGAGATGTTCGCGTTCTTCGTTGCCCATCTTCCGTCACGTATCGGCGGCAAAGGACAGGACCTCAGAAGCCGCGGCGCTGAAATCATCTATGAACACTCATTGGAACTGATGAAACAGTACCCGGGAATCAAGATCATGGTGATGGGCGACATGAACGACAACCCTACCGACGAGAGTATGGTCAAGTACATGCACGGCAAGGAGACCATCGCCGAGGTCGGCAAATACGACTTCTTCTCCCCGTTCCTGTCAATGCTGAAGGCGGGCTACGGCTCACTCGCATATAGGGGGTCCTGGAACATCTACGATATCATCCTGGTCAATGAAGCAATGTCCAATGCCCCTAAGGGCGAGCTTAAAATCCAGCCTATCGTAAAGAATAAATATTACGGACGTGTGTTCAGCCAGCCGTTCATGACACAGCAGGAAGGCCAGTACAAGGGAACGCCTTTCCGCACATTCTCGAACGGAACATTCATCGGCGGCTACAGCGACCACTATCCGACATATATAATCGTAAGTAACAAATAATCAACAATATGAATACTAAACAGCTTTTGGCTATACCGGCATTGTTCCTGGCCATGGTGATGTCTGCACAGACTTACACCGGCGGCGTGAAGGGAACGATCGTGGACAGGTCCTCCAAGGCAGCGGTGGACGGCGCAGTCCTGAAACTTTATTCAGGTTCGACCGAGATAGCTACGGTTAAGACTGCCCCGGACGGCACATTCATGATTCCTTCCCTGAAGGACGGCATGTATGACCTCGTGATCCAGACCCCGGACTACATGGAGTCCAGAGTCAATGTTACCGTCAATGACGGTTATGTGAAGAACATGTTCAAACTGTCATTGACCCCGGCCCGCAAGGTGGGAGAGGTGGATGATGCCAGCTTCACCGAATTCGATCTGGATGACTCCGGATATCAGGACAGCCCTACCATTCTCTTCGGTCAGAATGACGTGTTCAACAACATCGCAGGATACAATTTCAGCTCGGTACGTTTCCGCGTACGTGGCTATTCCAGTGAGTCCCAGGATGTTTACATGGCAGGCGTAAGAATGAACGACGCCATTACCGGCTACACTCCTTACTCTTTGTGGAGCGGTCTGAACGAGGCTGTCCGCAGCAAGGAAAGTGTAAACGGTTCAGAGATTTCCGACTATGGCTTCGGTGGCTACAACGGACTCACCAACATTGACCCGATGGCATCGAAGGTCCGCACCGGCTGGAGAGGTAGCGTGCTGACCAACAGCGCATTGTACCGACTCCGTCTCATGATGACTTATTCTTCAGGCGAGCTGGACAACGGCTGGTCATACGCATTCAGCGCATCTGCGCGTCTCGGCGGCAATGACTGGATCAAGGGCGTTTATTACCGTTCATTCGGCTACTACGGTTCCGTGGAGAAGAAATTCGGCGAGGAGCACAAACTTGGATTGACCTTCATGGCGGCTCCTGGTCAGAGGGGTGCGCAGAACGGTTCCACCCAGGAGGTTTACGACCTTATGGGCGACAACATGTACAACTCCAACTGGGGTTATTACAACGGCAAGGTGCGCAATGCCCGCGTGAAGAAGACCCACGAGCCTATCGCCATCCTGAAATACGACTTCACACCGGAGTCCAAGAAGCTCAAGGTCTCAGCTACAATGCTTTACCGCTTCGGAAAGAATGGTTATACCGCATTGGACTGGTATGACGCACCGGACCCGAGACCTGATTATTACAGGAATCTTCCTAGCTATTTCTTCATGGAGAACTCCGACTACAACCGTGTGAACTTCATGAAGTATGCATGGGCCAAGGAGGCTTGGACAATGGACATTCCTTCCATCACACATATCAACTGGGACAGGCTCTATGCTGTCAATACCATGAATACCACAGAGGCAGGCAAGCGATCAAAATATGTCATTGAAGAGCGTCGTACCGACCAGCAGGATCTCAACTTCGCTGCCAATGCCAAGTGGTCACCGTTGAAATATTTCACATTGACCGGAGGTCTTTCATACAAGTGGAACCGTACCGAGAATTACAAGATTCTTGACGATCTCCTCGGCGGTGACTATTACGTGAACATTGACCAGTTCGCTGAACGCGATTATGCGGCTTATCCTACTATGATTCAGAACGATCTGGATTATTATCTGCAGAACGGCAAGGCCCAGACATTGAAGAAGGGCGACAAATACGGCTATGATTATTATGCCAATGTCCGTCGCGCAGAGGCTTGGGCAGCAGGCCGTTTCACCTTCGCCGGTCTCGATGCTTCCATCGCCGGACGTATCGGCTACACCAAGTTCTGGAGAGAGGGTCTCGTGAGAAAGGGATTGTTCCCGGGACTTGATGCCAATGGTGCTCCGATGGAGTTCGAGGGTGCGGAAATCACGACTTATGACCCTATTACCAAGGAGGCCATCACTTCTCTCGGCAAGTCCGATGTGAAGGATTTCCTTACCGGCGGTGTCAAGCTGAACCTCAGCTATGTCATCAGAGGCGGTCACAGAGTTTATGCTGATGCTGCGTATGTTGCTGATGCCCCGAGATTCAACCAGGCATTCGTGTCACCTAGAACCCGAAACAGCATTGTCCCGGACTTGAAGACCAGCAAGACTTTCGCTGCTGATTTGAACTATGCGTACAGCAATTCCGGCTATGATGTCCGTGTGACGGGTTATTATACGACCATCAAGGACCAGTCCAAGGTGATGAGCTTCTATGATGATGCGCAGAACTCGTTCACGAACTTTGCGATGAGCGGCATGGATGAGCGTCATGTGGGCGTCGAGCTCGGTTTCAAGGTTCCTCTTCCGGTTCCGAACCTTTCTCTCCAGGGAGTGCTTTCTTATGGTCAGTATGTCTACACATCCAACCCTGTGATGTACCAGACTTATGACAACAGTGCAGCTATCGTAGAGGAAACTTATGGCGTGACCATCCCTTACTGGAAGAGTCATCCGACTGCTGAAGGCAAGACCGTAAAACATTATGTGTCAGGCACTCCGCAGCTCGCTACGAGCCTCGGTCTAGCTTGGAACAAGAACTATTGGTTCGTGGATGCCGACGTGGATTGGTTCGATAAGGCATATCTCGACATGAACCCTCTCTACAGGACTGACATGGCTACCGCCGGCCCTGACGGAACGGTTACTCCTCAGGAAATCGAGTATATGGCAGCTCAGGAGAAGTTCAAGGGTGCTCTTATGGTCAATGCCAGTGTGGGCAAGTCCTGGTACATCAAGAGAAACTACCAGCTGGGCTTCTCGCTTCAGGTCAAGAATATCCTGAACAACAAGAATGTCCGTACGGGCGGATATGAGCAGACCCGTCTCGTGGACAAGACTGTCAGCAAGGAGCGTTACTACAGATTTGATTCCAAGTATTTCTATATGAGCGGAATCAACTACATGTTGAACATTTATTTCAGATTCTAGCATGAACAAGATATATAACATAATCGGCGCAGCATTCGCCTCGTTGGCATTGCTCGCATCCTGCGACGAGTGGGAGCCGGTTTTCACTGGAAATTATGGCGAGGCTGACATTTACGAGCCTGTCACGATGACTCCGAATACTACGATTCTGGAGCTCAAGAAGATGTACACGGAAGGTACGCCTCTTACCATTGAAAAGGACATCATCATCGGCGGTCAGGTTATTTCCGAGGACAAGTCCGGCAATATCTACAAGAGCTTGTACATCCAGGACGCAACCGCGGGTATCGAGCTGAAGCTCGGCAAGAATGGCTTGTACAATGACTACAAGCTCGGCCAATGGGTGTATGTGAAGTGCAGCGGTCTTACTCTTGGCGCGTACAACGGCATGATCCAGCTTGGCTGCGAGGATCCGACCAATGCTTATGAGACTTCTTACATGGAGGCGCAGTATCTGATTGATACTCATGTGTTCAGAGGGGAGATCGGCACGCCGCTGACGGCGAAGAAAGTGGCCGAGACTGATTTGACCAAAGAGGAAAATCTCGGCTGCTATGTGGAACTTGACGGCCTGACCTACGGAAATGAGATCTTCCTGCTTGTCTATATTGATCCTAACAAGGACACGAAGGATAACGATAACCGTATCTTCTTCTCTGACAAGACTTGGGGCGTCACCACTTGGGCGATGTCGAAGCAGGGCTTCATCAATTATTTGGAGTCAGGCGTGTTTGACAGCGGTTCTACCAATACCGGACGCAAGGTCACTGACGTGAAGCCGATATTGATAAAAAATGCATCCGCTTATTCTGTGAGCCAGTATTTCAAGATGGGTTCTTCTGACGTCCAGGTTCGCACCAGCGGTTATGCGCGTTTCGCAGATACCCAGATTGATCCGGCTATTCTCAGCGGTAACGCTAAGGTAAACATGAAGGGAATCCTGTCCATCTATAAGGGCCAGGCACAGTTCACCCTCATTGACCTCAAAGATGGTGTCGAAATCGTTAAGTAAGCATGAAAAAGATATTTATATTTGGAGCAGCTGTTATGATGCTATCGGCATGTGGCGGAAATCCGTTTCTTACAGAGTGGAAAGGAGAGGACCAGTTCCCGCCGTTTGACAAGATCAAGTTAGAGCATTATGTCCCTGCGGTAAAGGCTGGAATCCAGCAGCAGGCTGACGAGGTCAATGCTATCGTGACCAATGCGGAGGCTCCGACGTTTGCGAACACTATCGCGGCGTATGAGCTTTCAGGCCAGATACTTGCGAAGACTCTCGGAGTGCTTTACAATGTTTCCGAGTCGGATGCGACTCCTCAGATGCAGGAGGTGATGGACGAGGTTACTCCTCTCGTTACCGCCGCTTCTGATGAGATTTTCATGAATGCCGGTTTCTTCTCACGTGTAAAAGCCGTGTTGGAAGATTCTTCCGCACTCGACAGGGAGCAGTACATTGTCACGAAAAAGCTTTATGACAGGTTCGTGAAAAACGGAGTGGCTCTCGGCGAAGCTGAGCAGGCCCGTTTCAAGGAAATCAGTTCCGAGCTGGCTGTGCTTCAGCAGAAGTTCGGCAATAACCTTCTTGCGGAGAGCAATGCTTTCAAGTCCGAGATCGGCATTCCAGTGTCCAGCTATCCTGTTTTCATGACGACCTGCGAGGACAGGGCCAAGCGCGAGGCTGCTTTCAAGGCTTATTCTTCCCGCGGCAATCATGACAATGCCAATGACAACAAGCAGGTTATCCTGGATATCATGCGTCTGCGTACGGAGAAGGCCCAGCTTCTCGGATATGATTGTTCCGCTGACCAGATTTTGAGTGACAAGATGGCTCACGATCATGAGACTGTGGATGCTTTCCTCGGCAAGATTATGACGAAAGCAGTGGCGAAGGCCAAGGAGGAAGTCATTGAAATGCAGAAGTTCATGGACAAGGACATTGAGGCCGGCATTCTTCCTGCGGGTACGAAGATTCAGCCTTGGGACTGGTGGTATTATGCGGAGAAGGTGCGCAAGGCGCAGTATGACCTGGACGAGAATATCACGAAGCCGTATTTCCAGTTGGACAATGTCCGCAAGGGTGTGTTCGCTGCAGCTGAAAAGCTCTATGGAATCAAGATTGTGCCTGTTGAGGGCCTTCCTGTATATAATCCTGAGGTGAAAGTGTACAGAGTCCTGGATGCGGACGGCTCACAGCTCAGCCTCTTCCTTACTGACTACCTTCCGCGCAGCACGAAACGTGGCGGTGCATGGATGTCCAACTTCCGTGAGCAGTATGTGGATGCTACCGGCAAGGACATGCGTCCTATCGTCATCAATGTCTGCAACTTCGGCCAGCCGGAGGATACCGTGACAACGCTTACCATCGACGAGGTCCAGACCGCGTTCCATGAGTTTGGTCATGCATTGCACGGAATGCTCACGAAATGCCGTTACGTGGATGTGAGCGGTACCAATGTGACCCGCGATTTCGTGGAGACTTTCTCGCAGTTCAATGAGAACTGGGCGTTCCAGCCTGAGATTCTTGCCGAGTATGCCCATCACTATCAGACCGGCGAGGTGATTCCGGATTCATTGGTTGCCAAGATCAACAATTCCCTGAAGTTCAACCAGGGTTTCATGACCACCGAGCTTTGCGCCGCTTCAATTCTGGATATGAAATGGCATGAACTTGGCCCTGATACCGACTGGAACAGCTTGGACATCACTGCTTTCGAGAATGAGGTGTGCAAGGATATGGGCCTCATCGGCGAGATTATCCCACGTTACCGCAGCACGTATTTCAACCATACTTTCGGCGGCGGTTACAGTGCCGGCTATTACGGCTACCTCTGGGCAGAGGTCCTGGACAAGGATGCCTTCGAGTTCTGGCAGAGCAATGGTCTCTGGAATCCTGAGATGGCAAACAAGTTCCGTTCTCTCTTCCTGGAGAAGGGCGGCAGTGAAGAGCCGATGATCCTCTACCACGAGTTCCGCGGTGCCGATCCCGACCCTGACGCCCTCATCCGCGCCCGCGGCCTGGAGTAGAGTCACGTCGGGACGCGACCACGGGTGATTTTGTAACTCGTTGATAATCAGATATCATTTAAGATAGAGCGTGGAAACGCGGCCTTTTTTTGGCTACGTTTCCACGCTCTGATTTATAAATTATTGTATATTAACACGTTACGATACAGTACCGTGGCCGCGTCCCGCCGGGGTACGGCAGATTTGGCGGAACATTAAGCAGACGTTCCGCCGGGGAGTGTCTTAGCCGATGTAGCTGGTGATTAGCTTCATGCCGGACGACGGGGTGAAGGTGACACCTTTCGAGGTGGCTGGGATCAGGACGGTCTCGCCCTGATGGAGGGTGAGGGTGTGGTCCTGGTCTTCGTGATCTGTCAGGGTGCCGCGGCCTTCGATGCACATCACTACCAGGAATGAATCGAGGTCGGAAAGATCCTTCGTGAAAGGCTTGCCGAGGTCGTACTGACTGGTAGTGAAGTACTTGCACTCTACCAGGACATTCTCGTCATCTTTCTTTTCCGTGTAATTCGTCTTGTATTCCGGATAGACATTGTAGTCGATGGCATCCTTGGCGAGCTCGGTGTGAAGCTCACGTGGCTTGCCGTCGAGACCCAGACGACCGTAGTCATAGATGCGGTAGGTGATGTCAGAGGTCTGCTGAATTTCTGCGATGAAGCAACCTGTGCCGATGGCATGAATACGACCGGCAGGAAGGAAGAATACATCACCGGCCTTTACTTTGAAATCGGTGAGGACATCCGTGATAGTGTTGTTCTCCACTCTCTCTACATACTCTTCCGGAGTGATTTTCTTCGAGAGGCCTGAAAGCAGGTGGGCGCCTTCATCTGCGCCTACCACGTACCACATCTCGGTCTTTCCCTTGGAATTGTGGCGTTTGGCTGCCAATTCATCGTCAGGATGAACCTGAATGGAGAGGTCGCTTTTCGCGTCAATGAACTTGATGAGGAGAGGGAACTCATTGCCCGTATTGGCATAGACTTTCTCTCCTACGAGCTTGCCTTTGAACTGTTCTACCAGTTCGGTGATGGTCTTGCCCTCGAATTCTCCGTTGGCAATGACGGATTCATGGCCCTTTACGCCGGAGAGTTCCCAGCTTTCGCCGATATTGTGCTGATCTGTAACGACTTCCTTATATGGGGAGATTTTCTCGCCGCCCCATACTACGGTCTTCAGTATTGGTCTGAATTTTAATGGATACATTGTTTGTTTTATTTTTTGCGCCAGCCGGGTCAATGCTTCCGCCGGTCCTCCCCACTGCGTGGGTCCCCTCCCTTTTCGGGAGCCAATGCCGACTCCAGCATTGATCCGGCTGGCTTCAAGTATTATTTATCAAGCTGGCTCAGTGCGAATGTGTAAGCGCCGAGCGAGATGGCCTTGCTGGCACCGATCTTTGAACGCATTACGCCGATACGCTTCTGCGGGTCGTAGGTTGCGGTCTTCTCCGTTCCGTACACCTTGATCTGGCGCGCGTCACCCTTCGCGAATGCAGCGAACTCCTCAGGATCATCCAGGTTGTAAACCTTAGGCTGAACCTTTCCGATAGTATCACCCGACATTGTCTTGACAGTCGAACGCATTGAATTCAGGATGCCCGGCATGATGTACTCGTGGTTGTTCATGAGGCCGCCGCCGATGCAGATGATACCGTCGAAGAGAGAAGCAGCTATGGCCATACCGTCGCCGGCAGCCTCGCCGAGATCATTGAACGCCTTGATGGCAGCTTCCCTGTTGCCCTCGCGCTCTCCGTGGCAGATTTCCGCGATTTCCTTCGGAGTGAGACCATGACTCAGGTTGCCGCTTGCCTCACCGTAGACTCTGGTCACGGCGCGGATTGATGCGCTGTCCTCCAGAATGTAGCCCGGCATCTTGAAATTAGGCAGGCAGAATGTCTCCACACATGAATTGTCGCCACGGTTAAGCTCGCCGTTCATGACGAAACCGATACCGAGACCTGTGCCGAAAGTGTAGCCGATGAGGTTGTGGAACCTCTTGTCGCTGCCTGCTGCCTCCAGACGCGCATTGACCTCAGGAAGCGCTCCGCCGAGAGCCTCGCCGTAAGCATAGAGGTCGCCGTCATTGTTTATGTATACAGGAATGCCGAACTTGTCCTCAAGGAATGGTCCGAGAGCCACGCCGTCACGGAAAGACGGGAAGTTCGGAAGGTAACCGCCGATGATTCCGTGCGGATAATCGGCAGGCCCGGGGAATGCGAAGCTGATTGCCACCGGCTTCTCTTCCAGTTTGTCAATCACTGTGCTGAAGCCCAGGACCAGGGTCTGGAGGCACAGGTCGAGGTTCTTCGCATTGGAAGGAAGAGTGATAGGGTCAATGATGTATTCGCCTCCGCGCATTGCGCTGAACACCATATTGGTACCGCCAGCGTCGAGCGTAAGGACAATTCGTGAGTCTGTTTTATAGTTTGCCATAATTAATTATGTTTTAATACCATACTGTTTGTTCCGGTCCCATCTTGAACACGAGGTTTCCGCCTCTGAAGATGTCTACGTACTCGATATACGGGAGCTTGTATTCTTCGCCGTTCAAGGTGATACTCTGGATATATCTGTTCTCTTCGCCAAGTCCCTCAGCAGTAACATTGAACGAGCCGCCCGGAACTTTCACGGAAGCATTTTTGAATGCAGGCTTGCCGAACCAGAAACGTGGATTTGCAGGCTCTGCCTGATAGAAGCCGAGGCTTGAAAGAATGTACCAAGCCGACATCTGGCCTACATCCTCATTGCCCGCAAGACCGTTAGGATCATTGAAATAGAACTCCTTGAAGATGCGCGAAGCGAGGTCGGCGGTCTTCCATGGCTGGTGGGCCATCGTGTAGAAGTAGATGATGTGGTGGCTAGGCTCATTGCCATGCGCGTACTGGCCGATGAGGCCGGAAATGTCGCTGGACTTGTTGTCGCCCACGATTTCGCTCTTGGCGGCGAACAGGCTGTCAAGCCTCTCCGTGAACTTGGCCTCTGAACCATAGAGTTTTACGAGACCGTCGAAGTCCTGCGGCGCGAGCCAGGTGTACTGCCATGCGTTGCCTTCGCAATATACGTCGGCGCGATGCTCCGAGCGGTAAGGATTGAACGGCTCAATGAACTTGCCGTCAGCGTTCTTGCCGCGGATGAACAAGGTCTTCTGGTCGAAATAGTTTCTGTATGAATGACTTCTGTCGAAGAAGTAATTGTAGTCAGCCTCATTGTTCATGAACTTGGCAGCCTGTGCCATGGCGCCGTCAGCGATGGCGTACTCCATGTCGTAAGCCACGGACTCCTCGAAGTTCTTGTCGGCAGGAATGAAGCCATATTTCATACGAAGGTCCTGACCTCTGTCCGGACGCATCTCGGAATCTTTCAATGCCTTGTAGGCCAGCTCCTTGTCGAAGCCCTCGAAGCCCTTTACCAGGATGTCGGCCAATGCGATGACGCCAGGATTGCCCACCATGCAGTCAGTCTCATTGCCCCACAGATGCCATACCGGAAGCTTGCCCTGCTGCCGGTAGATGCCTATCATCGTGTTGGCGATGTCATTGATCTTCTCCGGATGGATGATTGTCATCAGCGGCATGGCTGCGCGGTAGGTGTCCCACAATGAGAATGTGGTGTAGTTCGTGAAGCCGTGTTCCGTGTGAATCTGGTCGTCAGCGCCTCTGTAATCGCGGTTCACGTCATTGAAAACGGATGGCTGGATCATGGTGTGATACATCGCGGTGTAGAAAACGGTGCGCGCCTCGGCATCGTCGGTGTCGACCTTGATCTTGGAAAGTTCCTCGTTCCATGCCTTCTCCGCAGCCTTCACCGTGCCTTCGAAATCCCAGCCCGGCATCTCCGCAGCCAAGTTGGCCTGCGCGCCCTCCATGCTTACAGGGGACAATGCCACTTTCACCATAATATGCTCACCTTCAGTCGTATGGAATGCCATTCTGCTGTATGCGCCCATGTTGCTGAAGCTGTCGAAAGGCTTGCTGAACTGCGCATAGAAGAAGACCTTCTGGTTCTTCGCCCAGCCTGTGGAATATCTGTAGCCGCGGATGGTGACGCTGTCCACGGATTCTGTCAATGTCTCTGTAGCCTTGTCCCAGCATCCTCCGTTCTCCAGGTCGAAAACGATTGCTGCAGAATCACTTGCAGGGAACGTATAACGGTGCAAGCCGACACGTGAAGTCGCCGTCATCTCGGCATTGATACCGAAACGGGTGAGCGGCACGCTGTAATATCCCGGCTTGGTGACTTCCTTGGACCTGTCTGCGTAAGACCACAGCCCGGTCTTTATGGCCGCTTCGATTTCCTCAGGTGTGGCGCCTTCTGCCGGAGCCTCTCCGCGGGCATAAGTCACCTCTCCGATTACCGGCATTACCGTAACATCGAACAGGTCGCCGATGCCGGTACCCTCAAGATGCGTATGCGAGAATCCGATGACGGTGGTGTCGCTGTCGTGATAGCCTGAGCACCAGTCCCATGTCTGCGGGATGCTGGTAGGCCCCAGCTGCACCAGACCGAAAGGGACATTGGCCCCGACGAAAACGTGCCCGTGTCCGCCGCTGCCGATTTTAGGACTCACAAACTGCGTGTAGTCCGTGTCGTCTGCTGTCTTCGCGCATCCTGCCGCCAGAACCGCCGGCAACATCAGCGCCAAAAATCTATTGTTCATTTATATCAATGTTTATGTGTTTATTCCAATGTCTGTTCCCGTAGCGGAGTCGTTATTTCGCAGCGCGACAGCGGAATGCCAGTTCGCCGCCACGTGTAAGCTCCTCGTGGCTGATTCTGTAGCCTTTCAATGTCTTGCGTCCCAGAGTCATGCCGGAAATTCGGTCGTATGAGTCGCGTTTCGCCTCACGCCCGTTTTCATTGCTGCCTGACTTGCTGATAACCAGCTCATTGTGCCCATTGTACCATTTCGGGTCGAGGGTGATGGTGACCTTCTCGAAAGTAGGCGCGGTCAATGTATATGACGGCTCTCCCGGACAATCCGGATAGAAGCCCATCATTGAGAAGACCGCCCACGCTGACATTGTACCTGTATCGTCATTGCCAGGGATGCCGTCAGGCTTGGTCGTGAAATACTCGCGGAGCAGCTGCGGAATCAATTTTTGCGTGCGCCACTCTTCACCCTTGAAGCGGCTGAAGAGGTATGCGTATGCGATATCCGGCTCATTTGCAGGGTCATACAGCCCTTCGTCGAACACCATCTGCAACTTTTCCGTAAACACTTTCTGGCCGCCCATCAGCTGTGCGTAGCCTTCCACATCATGCGGCACGAAGAACGTGTAGTTCCATGCGCTGCCCTCGTGGAAGCCAGGAACCGCCTCGAAATTCTCACCCTGACGCGGGTTGAACGGTGTCAGGAAAGATCCGTCCGCATTCAGAGGACGCAGTGTTCCGGACTCCGGACTATAATAATGTTTATAGTTCAATGACCTTTCCCTGAAGGCTTTAGCCTCGTCTTCGTAGCCGAGGTCGGCAGCCAGGAGGGACAATGCGTTGTCGGCCACGTAATATTCCAATGCGTGCGAAACGGAGTTGTCGCCCGAGAAGTCCGCTGCGAAATATCCAAGCGGAATGAATCCGTCCTGAACATACGGGTCAATGTCGGGCCTCATCTTGTTTTCAGGTCCGCGTGTGACCGCCGACTTGATGAAAGCCTGATATGCCGTGTATATGTCAATGTCTTTCAGGCCTTTGAGCCACGTGTCGGTTATCACCGGAATGGCAGGGTCGCCTTCCATGGTGAATGTCTCGCGGCCGTAAAGCTCCCACTTCGGCATCCAGCCCCACTCCTTGTACATCGAAATCATTGACCTGACCATGTCGAGCTGTCGCTCCGGATAGACCAGTGTCATGAGCTGATGCACGTTGCGGTAGGTGTCCCACAGCGAGAATACGGTGTAGCGGTTATGTCCCGGCTCCACCTTGCCGATGCCCGGTTTGCCGGTGTCGTAGCGTGCCGCCTTCGTGTTGCTCAATGTCTTGCCGTCGCCGGTAAATTCCATGACAGGGAACTCCCCGTTCACGTCATTCAGGATATTAGGGTGTATAAGCGCGTGATACAGAGCTGTATAGAATACTTCTTTCTGGCGCAGGCTGCTGCCTTCCACCTTGATTCTGGACAAGTCGCTGTTCCATCTTGCTACAGCATTGGCCCTGACCTTGTCGAAATTGAAACCGGTCTGCTCGGCTTCGAGGTTCATTCTCGCGTTCTCGCAGCTTACGAAGGAGACGCCGACCTGGACCATAATCTGCTCATTCTCATCGACATTGTCATAAGTGAACCAGAAGCCGATGTCGTCGCCGGAAATTTCGCGGGCGTAGCGGGTGTAGAGCTTGTATTTGCCCTGGTCGGGGTCCCAAGCGGCCTCCGCGGTCATCGGGCGCTGTTTTTTCCAATAGCCGCAGCTTGACGGCGCTTTGTTGACGCGCATCACGAAGTAGATCGGGAATACCGCTTGCGAGTTGTAGCAGAAGGTTCCCAGGAGTTTCGAGCCTTCGATTTCGGTGTCGCTGACCTTGCGGACCGTAGCTCCGGATTCGTTCGTGAGGCCCTCGCCGAGGTTTATCAGGATGTTCGCCTGTCCGGCGCGGAAGGTGTATCTTTCAATGCTTGTGCGCTCGGTGGCAGACACTTCCGTGCGGATTCCGTATCGGGTCAATGTGTTCGTATAATAGCCCGGGGTGGACTGCTCACCGGTGTATTCCGAGCCGTATTTATGGTAGTCCACATCGAGGGGACCGGAGGTGGCCATCGTCAGGAGAGAGCCGAGTTCCGGACAGCCGACGCCGCTGAGGTTTACGTGAGAGAATCCCGTAAAGAATTTGTTTTCATAGCAATACGGGGTAGACCACCACCTGCTGTCCTTGTCCCAGACGTTGTCGTCCGAGCCCATGACGTTGAACGGCGATACACTCATCATTCCGTTCGGGCATACGGCTCCAGGATTCGTAGTCCCGAAGTTCGTGGTGCCGACGAACGGGTTCACGTAATCGGCAGGCTGCTTGATGACATTGTCCTTCGCCGGAGCCGAGTCTGTGGCGGCGGCAGAAAAAACTCCCCATCCCGACATGGCCGCCAGGATGAGGAGTGTATTAGCTAAACGTCTTGCAATCATTGACTTACAAGATATTTGTGCGTTTCGTAAATTCGATGATTTCTGGAATGTATCCGAAAGCGAGTCCGGTAACGGTGTCTGCGCATCCGTAGTAGATGGCCACGCGGCCGGTCTCCGGGTCGTGGAGTGATGCGCATGGGAATGTCACATCAGGAACGTCTCCGGTGAGCTCGTAGATTTCACGAGGGGAGATGAGGTATTGTCCGCTGCGTGCGATTACCTTCCATGGCTGTTCCAGGTCGAGGAGTGCTGAACCGAATGCGTAGACATATCCGTTGCATGAGTGCAGTACGCCGTGGTAGAACAGCAGCCATCCTTCTGAAGTCTCGATAGGAACCGGGCCTGCGCCGATTTTCATGCACTGCCAGGCGCTTACCTCGAACGGTGCCGGTGCCATCACGTGACGGTGGTGTCCCCAATATTCCATATCCGGTGATTCTGAGTAGAAAATGTCTCCGAATGCGGTGTGGCCTGTGTCGCTAGGGCGTGAGAGCAATGCGAATTTGCCGTTAATCTTCTTAGGGAAGAGCACGCCGTTCCTGTTGTATGGAAGGAATGCATTTTCCAGCTGGTGGAATGTCTTGAAGTCTGTGGTCCATGCTACTCCGATGGTAGGGCCGTGATAGCCGTTGCACCATGTGACGTAGAATTTGTCCTCGATCTTGGCCACGCGCGGGTCATATCCGTATACCCATTCTCCGATCTCCGGATCAGCTCCTTCGAACTTGATGGTTTCCGGGTTGATGTCCCACTTGAAGCCGTCCTTGGAGAATCCTGCATGGAGTGTCATCCTGCGGTTTTTGTCGTCGCAGCGGAATACTCCTGCGAATCCGCCTTCGAACGGAACTACGGCAGAGTTGAAAATACTGTTGGAATCCGGCAGCAAGTCTCTGGGAATGACCGGGTTCGCGGAATAGCGCCAAAGCGGGTCGTTACATCCTGCAGGGCGATCCTGCCAAGGCATATTTGGGAGAGCATTTCCCTGAATCTTTATAGAACTCATAAGTGATGTAATAATTTTGTCTGTTTAGTCGCACAAAGATACAAAACCTTTTGCACAACTCGTCATAATTATATGACACATCAAGCATTGTACCTGACCTCGGGAATTGTGGAAATTTATTGTTCGGGAGGCTGATTCTTTCTGAACAAGTTGGCAGCCTGGTTTTTAGCTAAATAATGGTATATTAATGAGTTGCGAAGATACGCCCATGCCAAGTCTCATGAAAAAACATGGGACTTGGCATGTCTTTCCGTTACTTTAGTTGCTTATAATACTCTGATAATCAGAGAACAACACAGATAATGCAAATCATTGACGCCTGCCAACTTGTTCAGTTTTAGCGACTGGAATCGCCCCTTCACAATTATCATTCGGATTATTTATCCCTTGGGCGAAGTCACGAATAACCGGTTCATTCAAGTGTTTGACGCGGGCGGCAGAATTTCTGCTGCCCGTTATTTGTTTAAGCGGTGCGGTTTGATTATCTTTGCGCCCGATTATGACACAGACACTAATATATCGTCAATACATATAGAATACATAAACATTCGTTAACACTAAAAGTTATGAGTAAAAAACTAATTGTCACATTATCTGCGGTGTTGTTGTTCGTTGCAGCAGCCTGTCAGAAAGCGGAAGAAAACATCGGGGGCTATGAATTCAATACGCCTGAACTTAAGGCAAGCGCTCCGGAAGTGAACATTCTTTCAATTCGCGACGGAGAAGCCTTGAAGGTTTCTTGGGCGGCAGCAGAGGAGAAAGGAGTTGTCTATCATCTGAATTACAGCCTTGAAGGCGCCGGTGAGGACGGAATCAAAAGCTTGAACTGCTACGGCAACAAGGGTGTCTCTTATTCTTACAAGGAACTCGATGCGTTGCGCGCGGAATTGGGCGTTGCGGAAGGAACAGACTTCAAACTGACATTCCAGGTAAAGGCCAAATCTGCATTCGAAGACCTTCTTAAGATCTCCGAGCCGCTGGTGGTCAATATCAAATATGATATCAAGCCGCTGGAACTTTATGGAATCGGAACTGCTTTCAAATGGGGAGACAACAAGGCGGAAGCTGAAAAGATGACCACCGAGGACCATGTCGTCTTTACTTGGGAAGGTTGGCTTGAAGCCGGTAAGGACAAGACTTTTAAATTCCTTACCAATGAGGCTATGGATACCGAAAGCGACATTCCTTGCTATGTGAAGGATCCTGATGACAGATGGGGTGACGGAGACATGTTGTTCATCGTTTCCAGTTCACAGAAAGAGGCTCTCTTTACCGTAGAAGAGTCTGGTATATACCGTCTTACTGTGGATACCGGGAGACTGAATATCAAGACCAAGTATCTTGGAGACGGCAAACCTCATTTCTACGGTTGTGGCGATGTGTTCAAATGGGGCTGGGAGTATTCAGCCGCTGAAGAATTTACGACTACGGACCAGAAAATTTGGACTTGGACCGGTGATTTGAACAAGGAAGAATTTATCATTTTGTCATCCAATAGAGATTATTATGATGGTTATGTGTGGGATGAAAGTGCAGATGGAGATTACCCTACCGGCGAGGAAACCGTTTGGTCAATGAAGAAATCTGACAGAGCTGCCTATGGTCCTAGTTTCGTGATTTCCAAGAACGGCAATTACACTTTGACCATCAACTCTGAAACCATGAAACTCACCATCAAGTGTAATCAGGTTTTCAAAGAGGAGCTCCATTTCTATGGCTTCGGCGATGCGTTCAGTTGGGGATGGGATACCACCAAAATGGAAGAATTTACCACTTCTGACGACAAGACTTGGACTTGGACCGGTGATTTGAAACAAGAAGATTTCGTCATTTTGGCATCCAGGACAGATGAGGGTGGCTATGTGTGGGATAAATCCGCAGATGGCAATGCTGCTCCTGTGGGACCAGAGACCGTCTGGACAATGAAGGCCATGAATGATGTGTTCGATAGAGATGCATATAGCTTTACGATTTCCAAGGCCGGCAATTATACTTTGACCATTAATGGCGAGACTCTCAAGTTGACCATCAAGTGCAATGACCCATGGGAATAGCGCAGGAATAAAACGCATTTATAATCATAACCCGGACGGGTGGCAGGAATAAACGCTGTCACCCGTTCTCGTATAATATTATGCTCCACGGACACGGGATTGAAGAAAAAAAGTTTGTAATTCGCGCCACTTTCATTATATTCGCGCCGTAATTATGACGAACGGTTACTATATATTCTTCATGACTGTCATGTCAATGCGAATGCATCGCTAAGATGCGTCCGTGTTTTTTCTATTCATAAGATTTAATGAAACAACATACTTACCGGATTGACGGCGGTTTCTCCTTTGAAGCGGGAGGAAGCGTCTCCACATTACAAGTGGGTTATCATACATCCCCGTACGAATACAAGAAGGGGATGAAAGTTATATGGATCTGTCATGCGTTGACAGCTGACTCGAATGCCGAAGATTGGTGGTCTGCACTCGTCGGACCTGGAAAACTCTTCGACACGGACAAATATTTCATCGTCTGCGGAAACATGCTCGGCTCATGCTACGGCTCCAGCGGCCCGTCCAGCATTGACCCTGAAACCGGGAAACCGTATTATTTTTCTTTCCCGAAAGTAACGGTCAGGGATATTGTCAGAGCACTGGACGCGGTACGCGAACACATTGGCATTGAACATATTGACCTGCTGGTCGGCGCCAGCATCGGCGGCTTTCAGGCGTTGGAATGGTCGGTGATGAAGCCGGAACTTTTCTCGCACGCGGTTTATATTGCGACCACTTCCCGCATTTCTCCTTGGGTCACGGCCTTCGAGGAATCGCAGAGGATGGCATTGGAAGCGGACCAGACTTTCCGCGCATGCGAGAGCCTGGACGGCGGGCGGAAGGGCCTGGAATGCGCCCGGACCATCGCATTGATTTCATATCGGTGCGAAGACGGGTATATCAGGAAGCAGCAGGAGGCGGATGAGGATACGTTGTTTGCCGACAGGGCTGCCTCTTATCAGCGCTATCAGGGCAAGAAACTGGCGGACAGGTTCGACGCCTACTCGTATTACTATCTGTCCTACAGTGTCGACAGCAATAACCTTGGACGCGGACGTGGCGGCGAAGAGGCGGCGCTCGGCATGATACGCGCACAAGCCACGCTCATAGCCATCGACACGGACCTCATCTTCCCTGCACACAAGATGAAAGATATGGCTAAATATATCAAAGGTTCTGAATATCATGAAATTACATCCCACTTCGGGCATGACGGCTTCCTGTTGGAAACAGATCAGCTGGACCGGATAATCCGCCCGATTGTGGAGGAATTATAAAGGAGTCATTATGCAGGTACTGAAATTCGGCGGATCGTCATTGGCGGACGCGAAAAACATGCTCAAGGCGGCGGACATCATCGCCAAAGCTACTGACCGGGACAGGACGATCGTCGTGGCATCGGCGATCTACAAATGTACGGACACATTGATCCGGATAGGCAATCTGGCGGCGGCACACGACAGCTCATATCTGGGACTTCTGGACGAACTTCAGGAGAAGCACCATCAAATCATCAGGGATCTCCTCCCGATCGAGAAATATGAGGAGTCCACGGAGGTCTGCGACGACACATTCGCGTCGATCAGGGGCATTGCCCAAGGCGTTTTCCTGCTCGGAGAACTGAGCCCGGCGAGCCTGGACGCAATCCAGGGCTGCGGCGAACTGCTGTCCAGCCGGATTCTCGCGACGAAAATGGCTTCGGTAGGCATCCCGACCAAATGGGTGGACTCCAGGGAGATAATCCGCACCCGCGTCGAGGCCGGCAAGCACGTTGTCGACACTGCCGTGACTTATGCCAATGTCGAGGCAATGATCGAGTCCAATCCTATCATGTCATTGTTCATCGTACCTGGATTCATCGCGTCTGATGACAAGGGACGCATGGTGACGCTCGGCCGCGGCGGTTCTGACTATTCTGCATCGCTTTATGCGGTCGGCAGCAAGGCCAGGGCGCTGGAAACGTGGAAGGATGTGCCTGGAATGATGACGGCGGACCCTAAGGTCGTGCCGCAGGCAATGCTTATCCGCCATATCTCCTACCGCGCTGCGCTGGAACTTTCTCATTTCGGAGCCAAGGTCATCTATCCTCCTACCATTCAGCCGGTTGTCTCTGAACGCATCCCGATTTTCGTGAAATGCACTTTCGACCCGGACGGTGAGGGAACGGAGATTGAGCAGAACCCTCCGCGCGGAAAGAACAAGATCATCGGCATTTCCAATTCGGACAACATTGCCCTGCTCTCATTGGAAGGCAGCGGCATGGTCGGTGTTCCGGGATTCTCGTACCGTCTTTTCCAGACATTGAGCGAGAACAATATCAGCATCATCCTGATTACGCAGGCCTCTTCGGTCAATACCATGTGCGTGGCTGTGGCGGAGAAGGATGCTGCCAAGGCCAAGGCAGCCGCGGACAAATGCTTCGCTTATGAAATTTCACTTGGCAAGCTGAATCCTCTGAAGGTGGAAACCGGCTTCTCGATTGTCTGCCTGGTGGGCGATGACATTATAAATCAACGCGGTACGACGGGGCGCATGCTTGCTGCCCTGGGACGTAGAAGCGTCGGTGTACGTGCCGTGGCGCAGGGCTCTTCGGAAAGAAACATTTCTGTTATCGTGGCTTCCGAGGATGTACAGTCGGCGATAAAGTATATCCACAAGGAGTTCTTCGAGACATCATCTTATAAGGACATCAATTTGTTCATCGCCGGTTACGGCACTGTGGGAAAGGCACTTGTGGACATCATTGCCCGAAATCGCGACAAGATCACGGAGCGCACGGGCAAGCGCCTCCATATCGCCGGCATCTCGAACAGCCGCAAGTTCATCCTCGACAAGGAGGGGCTCGACATCGCCTCCATCGGGACAATGCTGGCGGACGGCAAGTCTGCGGCCAATGACGCTTTCTTCGAGGCTCTGGCCAATGTCTCATTGCAGAATTCCATCTTCGTGGATTGCACGGCGTCGTCCGACATTTCTTATAAGTATCTGAATCTCTTCGAGAAAGGCTATTCGGTAGTGGCGAGCAACAAGATTACGTTTGCCGCTCCTTATGTGCAGTATCATAAACTCAAGACTTCTGCCGTGGAGAACGGCGTTTCGCTCCGTTACGAGACGACAGTGGGTGCGGCGCTTCCGATTCTGGAATCGATTGCGCGCAGCGTGAACAGCGGCGATGATATAGCACGTGTCGATGCAGTCCTCTCAGGGACATTGAATTACATATTCAGCACCTATAAGGGAGGCGAGGACGGAAAGACTTTCGCGGATGTGGTGAGGCAGGCGCAGGAGGCCGGTTATTCAGAGCCGGATCCGAGGCTGGATTTGAGCGGCAGGGACGTGCTCCGCAAGTTGCTGATTCTGTCGCGTGAGGCTGGTGCTGCAATCGATGAGGCTGACGTGGAAATCGACCCGATTCTCGGTCCGGAGTTCTTCAGCGGAAAGGTTCCGGCGTTCTACGAGATGCTTGCGGCCAATGAATCTTCGTTCGCTGCCGCTTATCGCACCGCTGCGGATAAAGGATTGAGACAGAGGTTTGTAGCTTCGCTCGTGGCAGTGCCGGAAGAAGGCGGCGTCCATTACAAGGCATCGATGGGATTGCAATGTGTCGGGCCGGAGAATCCGCTTTTCAACCTTTGTGGCACGGACAATGCAGCATTGATAAAAACCGCTTTTTATCCTTCACCTCTCGTGGTGCAGGGAGCCGGTGCCGGTGCTTATCAGACCGCTTCCGGCGTATTGAATGATATATTGTTGTAAATTATAAGGTTATGAAAGTAGCAGTTGTGGGTGTCACCGGGCTGGTGGGCACGAGAATGATGGAAGTGCTGGCAGAGAGGAATTTCCCTGTGACGGAATTTCTTCCGGTCGCATCTGAGCGCTCCGTGGGGCGCAAGGTTACATTCAAGGGCAAGGAATACACTGTGATCAGCGCTGAAGATGCGATTGCGGCGAAACCGGACCTGGCGATTTTCTCGGCAGGCGGCGGCCCGTCCAGAGAACTTGCTCCGAAATTCGCGGCTGTGGGATGCCGTGTCGTGGATAATTCGTCATGCTGGCGTATGGATCCTGACAAGAAACTCGTGGTGCCTGAAGTGAACGCGGATGTGCTCACCAAGGACGACTATATCATTGCCAATCCGAATTGCTCGACGATCCAGATGCTTCTGCCGCTGGCTCCGTTGCACAAGGCCTACCGCATCAAGAGGGTGGTGGTTTCGACATATCAGAGCGTGACCGGCGCCGGAAACAAGGCAGTGGCGCAGATGGAGGCGGAGCGTGGCGGTGCCAAGTGGGGCGAATATGCAGCGAAGTTCCCTTATCCTATCGACCAGAACATAATTCCTCATATTGATGATTTTACCGAGAACGGCTACACCAAGGAGGAGATGAAGATGGTGAATGAGACTCATAAGATTCTGGGTGATAATACGATAGGTGTTACGGCCACTACCGCGCGTGTCCCTGTCATCGGAGGTCATTCCGAGTCTGTGAACCTGGAGTTCGAGAAGGATTTCGAGCTGGATGATGTCCGCAGGATTCTGGAAAACACGCCGGGCGTCACTGTCCGGGATAATCCTGCCGAGAAGGTTTACCCGATGCCTCTCTACTCGCTGGGCCATGATGATGTTTTCGTAGGACGCATCCGTCGTGATTTTTCCGTCAAGTCCGGACTCAATTTCTGGTGCGTTTCCGACAATATCCGCAAGGGTGCCGCGACCAATGCCATCCAGATTGCCGAGGTCCTGCTCCGGAAAGGTTTCCTCCCGGCGGAGTAGTGGCAGCGTCCCGCCGGCGCGCGTGACTCAGAAACAGGCGATAAACAGGAAAAGTGATACGGGGAGAGCTGCTCTCAACTCCTTCAGTGCGAGGTTGAGGTGGTTCTCCACCGTTTTCTTTTTGATGTTCAGCAATGACGCGATCTCGTCATTGGAACGATTCTCGAAGCGGCTCATTATGAACACTTTGCGCCGCTGCTCCGGCATGCGCTCCACCACGGACGCGATGAAGGCCTCTTTCCCTTTCATGTCAATGACTTCCTCCACCATCTGGTCGTATGGAATATCCGCCAGTGCCACACCGTTGTGGAGCCGGTTCTTCTTGATGTAGTTGATGGTCTGGTTCAAACTCATCCGGTAAAGATAGAAACGGAGGGAAGTGATGTCGGGAAGTGCCGCACGCATGAGCCAAAGCTTGATGAAAACCTCTTGCGCCACATCCGATGCGTCCTCTTCCGTATGCAGCAGACTCCTCATAAAACCATAGACCACAGGATAATAGGCATCGAAAAGCGACCTGAACGCGCGTCTGTCACCGGCAGCTGTGCGTTCCATCAATATTCTTTCTTCGCTATCCGTAATCATCTGTGTGATATTATGGTGCTATGTCTTTTGTTGATATCTGCAAATATAAGGAACATTCAAAAAAAATCGAAATTTCCATTGGGTGCAAATCACGGTTTCTTTGTCTTATGTATGTTTTGACCACCAGACAACACTCAGAATATGACTGATAACGACATACGAAACGAATGGGAGCGGCATTTCGCCGACACATTACTGGAAAATGAATTGGACAAGGCATTCACGAAAGTGATGTCCGCGGCAGACAGGCGAGAAAAAGCCCAGTCCGAAATCATGCGCAGAGGAATCAGGCAGAAGATACGCAAAATTGCATTGACATGCGCATCCGCTGCCGCAATGCTGGTATTCGTTCCTTGGGCGACATTGAAAATCAACGACAAAATCACAGATAGTCAGTCGGTTGCCGAAGCAGGCGCGAAACTGTGCGAGGTCTCTACGCGCAACGGCGAAACCCGCGAAGTCATATTGCCGGACAACTCCAGAATCACGCTCAATGCCGGGTCGGTGCTGATTTATCCGGAAAAATTCAGCGGTGCCGAGCGCACTGTTTTCCTCTCCGGCGAAGCCATCTTCGAAGTAACTCATAATGAGGAACTGCCATTCGTGGTAAATACTGCCGACCTCGCCATACAAGTTCATGGAACGACATTCAATGTGGATGCATATCCCGAATCGCGCAGCACTGCCGCGACATTGTGCGAAGGCAGCATTTCGGCGACATTGAAAGAAAGCGGCGAAAGCATTCTAATGGTCCCTGACGAGCGGTTTTCTTACGACCGCGAAACAGGGAAATCCACCATATCGCGCGTGAACCCGGCTGAAGATACGGCATGGAAACGCGGCGACATGTGTTTCCGCTCCGAAAATATCCACGCTATTGCCAAGGCGATTGAGCGCAAATACGGCATGAACACTTATGTCACCTCGGGGAAATACGACGATATGATATTGACAGCCAAGTTCGTACAGGGTGAGACATTGGAACAGATGCTCGGCGCCATATGCAAGCTCGTCCCTGGAATGCGGTACAGCATCGTGAACGGCTGCGTATATATAAGGTAGGCCCAGCCCTGCCTCCCGACCACAACGGAAAACAACTTGAACTAATAATAACACAGTCTATGAAGCAGATTAAACATTATCTTATTACGCTTCTCCTGGCCATAATGCCGGTCATCGGACTTCACGCCCAGAACAGGGTGGTGAACTTCCCGTCCGGTACAATGACGGTCAGGCAGGCGTTCGAAGTTATTGAGCATCAGCTAGGTATGACAATAGCTTACAACGAGAGCCTTCTCGACGTGAACAGGCAGGTCACTCCGCCATCCGGAAAACCTGTGCTGGAAACGATGACTGCAATCCTCGACGGAACGGGAATGCAGGCCAGCATTGACGGGAAAATGATACTCGTCGTGAAAGCGGACCAGAAGGCCGCAGCACCGGTAGAGTACAAAGGAAAAATCGTCGACGCGTCAGGACCGGTTCCCGGCGCAATGATCATGCTCGACGGCAAGAAGGACAATGTCGCCATGACCGATATCGACGGCCAGTTCTCCATCCAGGCTACACCGGGCTGCACTTTCGTAGTGTCAATGATGGGCTACAAGGATTACACGTCCAGGTTCGGCAGCCAGACCGCCGGCATTGTCATAAACCTGGAAGAAGACATTGACCTTCTCGAAGAATCGGTCGTGGTCGGCTATGGTGTCCAGAAGAAAGTGAACCTCACCGGAGCGGTGGGCGTCATCAGCGGTAAAGACTTGAACAACAGGCCGGTAACCAATGCGGCGCAGGCTCTCCAGGGCGCGGATCCGTCACTTCTCATGAGCATGAGCAGCGGTTCCATCGAGGGCAAGCAGTACAATGTGAAAATCCGCGGACAGGTGTCATTGAACTCAGGCAGCCCGCTGATTCTTGTGGATGGTATCGAGTCCTCATTGACACAAGTGAATCCTAATGACATCGAATCTGTGTCGGTGCTCAAGGATGCTTCGTCTTGCGCCATCTACGGTGCTACGGCATCTGCCGGCGTGGTCCTGATTACCACCAAGAGCGGCAAGTCCGGAGACCTTAAAGTGACTTACAACGGACGCGGCGGCGTGGCATTCAACACCACCCGCACCGATTTCGTGACTACGGGTTATGACTATGTGACCCTCTCCAATGAATTTACCAAGAACTCGCCAAAGGGCTACAACGCATGGAATTACACCGATGAGGAAATGCAGATGCTCTATGACCGCAGATTCGACAAGACGGAAAACGCTGACAGGCCTTGGGTCTATACCAATGAAAAAGGCAAATATCGCTATTTGGGAAACTTCGACTGGTACGGCTATGTGCTCAAGAGGACAAGACCGGAAACAGAACACAATGTCACCATCAATGGTGGAAATGACAAGATAAACTACTATGTCAGCGGCCGTTACCTCTATCGCGAGGGCGTATTCAACAATGCCAGCGAGGATATCCTGAACGGGTATTCTTTCCGCGCGAAGGTAAACGCGAAGGTAAAACCATGGCTCCGCTACACCGGAAACTTAAGCTATGAAGGATCTGCCTACAATTACGGCGGATTCTGGGAACAGGACGGCTCCGAGGACCTTGCCTCTTCCGGTATTCTCTGGAACCTCACCCAGAACATCAGCCCTACCATCGTTCCTATAAATCCCGACGGTACTACGACAATGTACACGAACGGCATCCAGTTCGCCGATTCTCCTATCGCGTCAGGACGAGGCGGCGTGTTCACGGACGGCAGGAACAAGAACTCCAGGAAGGTCGGCTACTGGGTGGTCACCAACAGACTCGTGTTCGATCTTACCAAGTGGCTGAACATCACCGCAGATTACACTTACAGAAGACGCGACAACCTGGACAGCTACCGTTCTTATCCTACCGCCAACACCTGGGACAAGAATATGAAGAAGATTACGGAAATGACCAACGGTTCCATCTACGACTTCTATCAGGAGGGCCGTTCCTACCTCAACGGGCATGTCGCCAATGCTTATCTGAATGTGAACAAGTCATGGGGTAAACATAATTTCACGGCAGTGGCCGGAGCGCAGCTTCAGGACTACAGGTCATCCACATCGACCATCCGCCAGAAAGGCTCCATCTCCGACAAGCTTGCATTCATCAACATGGCGCAGGGCACCATCGAGAGAGCCGACGAAAGCAATACCGCTTACAGGACATTGGGCTTCTTCGCCAGAGTGAACTATGACTATGCGGGCAAATACTTGTTCGAGATTTCCGGCAGGCAGGACGGTTCGTCCCGTTTCGCCAGAGGAAACAGATGGGCATTCTACCCGTCCGCGTCAGCCGGCTGGCGTATCTCCGAAGAAAAATTCTGGGGCAACCTGAAAAGCTGGTGGGACAATGCCAAGATCCGTGTCTCCTACGGTTCCCTCGGCAACCAGCAGGTAAGCAACTACTCGTATATCAGCACATTGTCCACATCAATGATGAACTATACCTTCGACAGCACCAATCTTGCCGGCAAGGTCAGCACACCTGGTGCCATCACTGAAGGCCTCACATGGGAAACGGTCATCACCTACAACCTCGGATTCGATCTCGGTTTCCTCAGCAACAGATTGACAGCCAGTGCCGATTTCTATATCAGGGACACCAAGGACATGCTTACCTCTTCGCAGGAACTTCCGGCAGTGTTCGGAACCAGCTCCCCGAAGATCAATGGAGCGGACCTCCGTACCAAGGGATATGAAATTACATTGACCTGGAAAGACCAGGTGAAACTGGCGGGCCGTCCGTTCTATTACTCGGTTTCCGGTTCCCTCGGCGACTACGTGACGACCATTACGAAATTCGACAACCCTACCAAGTCCCTCAGCCAGCACTATGTGGGCAAGAGACTCGGAGAAATCTGGGGATACCAGGTGGAAGGACTGTTCAAGACGGATGCGGAAGCCGCTGAGTATCAGGCCAAGATCAATGACAGGGCGGTCAACAACTCCGTCTATTCCTGCGGCGTGGCTGCGCTTGCCAAACTGAAGGCCGGCGATGTCAAGTTCGTGGACAGAAACGGTGACGGCGTCATCAGCACCGGCGACAACACGGTGGGCAAGCCGGGAGACCGCTACATCATCGGAAACAGCCTTCCGCGATACACTTACTCATTCAGGGGAGACATCGACTGGTATGGTTTCAACCTTTCGGTATTCTTCCAGGGAATAGGACATTGCGATTGGATGCCTCCTAAGAACTGTTCTTATTTCTGGAGTCTTTACGGATTCCCTGCTTCTTCCTTCGTGCCGACGGACTTTGAATCGAAAACATGGACTGAGGACCGCAGAAACGCTTATTTCCCTAGAAGACGTGGCTATTCCACATATTCAGGCGCGGCGCTCGGCGTAAATACCGACAGGTATCTCCAGAATGCAGCATATATCCGCTTGAAAAACATAACATTGGGATATACTCTTCCTATCAAGCAGAACAAGGCTGTGGAGAAAGTCCGCATCTATGCTACCGGAGAAAACCTCTGGTACTGGTCTCCGATGAAGAGACACTCCAAATACATCGACCCTGAGGTGGCTACGTCTTCTTCCAGTCAGGATGACGACTGTATCTATCCATTCTCAAGGACCGTATCTCTCGGAATTGACATAACCTTCTAAAACAGAGAATGAACATGAAAAAGATATATGCTGTTTTTATTTCAGGGCTGTCAGTGCTCGCGTTCTCGTCATGCGAGGGCTTTCTGGACAAATTCCCTGAAACGAGCCTATCTCCGGAGACGTTCTACACCAGCGAGAAAGAGCTCGAATTGGCCACCAACGGCTTCTACACGATGCTGCCTTCCCCGGACAACACGACCGACGGCGCACTTCAGGACAATGACCTCGAATACCATATCTCCTTGAGCAGCTTGCAGATGGGCAACCGCTCCGCTGAAAACGAATCTTGGAGTTCAAGCACATGGTCCAATCTGAGGGCATTGAACTACTATCTCGAACATTCGGTGAACTGCACGAGCGAGGACATCCGCAAGAAATACGACGGCGTCGCCTATTTCTTCAGGGCAATGTTCTATTATGAAAAAGTCCGCAAATATGGCGATATCCCTTGGTATGACCATGTGATTTCCGCCAATGACAAGGCTTCGCTCTACCGCGCACGCGACAGCAGGGGCTTCGTGATGCAGAAAATCATGGAAGACCTGGACAAAGCCATTGATGGACTGCCTGTTACGTGGACGGATGGCGTTTACAGGATAAACAAATATGCTGCATACGCATTCAAATCCCGCGTAGCCCTCTTCGAAGGAACATGGAGAAAATACCATGACGTTCCGGACGAGACCTACACGAAGGACGACGGCACGCAGCTGACATTGTCATCAGAATATTTCCTCCGTCAGTCGGCAGATGCCGCGAAGGCCGTCATTGACTACGGAAAATACAAGATGTACACGGGCGAGACCATCGTCAAGGGCCAGCCTTACAGGGACTTCTTCGTGCTGGAAGATGCCGAGACCAGTGAGACGATCCTGTCCAGAAGGTATCTCTATACCGATGAGATGAGCATCCGCCACGGAGTGCAGTTCACATACAAGAACCAGAGGCACTCCCTCACCAGAGCGCTTGCATATCACTATCTTATGGCAGACGGCACGCCGTTCCAGAGCCAGGAAGGATGGCAGACGATGCAGTATAACCAGGAGTTCAAGAACCGTGACCCCCGTATGGCTCAGACCATCGCGGCACCTGATTATGTGGCCGTGGGCACGGATGCTTCCACCAAATATTATCCGAGCTGCAAGGACTATGACAGAAGCGGCTACAGGCCGATCAAGTACTTCTCTGACGATACTCATGACGGCGCGACCACATCGACTACCGACTATGCCATATTCAGATATGGCGAGGTTCTCCTGAACTACGCCGAAGCCAAGGCCGAACTCGGAGAAGCCGACCAGACCGTCATTGACCAGACTGTCAATGTCATACGCGCCCGCGTAGGCATGCCTGCCCTTGACGTGACGAAGGCGAACGGCACTCCTGACGCATTCCTCAGCTCTTACTACACCGACAAGCATCTGGACGGACCGGATAAGGGCCTCATCCTGGAAATCAGGCGTGAGCGCACTGTGGAACTGGTGAATGAAGGCTTCCGCCTCTGGGACATGTTGCGCTGGCACGAAGGTCAGCAGCTCTGTCCGGCTTCCAACACATTGGGACCTGGCTTCATCGGCTGCTGGTTCCCGGGACTCGGCGAATATGACATGAACAATGACGGTACTCCTGACCTCTGCATCTACACCGGCACCAAGCCGTCTACGGACTGCGAGAACACATTGGACGTATCAGAAGGCAAGGAAAACACTCTTTCAGAAGGCACGAGCGGATATCTCATCCAGTTCAAGGACCAGTCTTACAAATGGGAGGAGAAGGACTATCTCTATCCTATTCCTGTGAAACAGATACAGATATACCCTAAGGACGAGGCGACGGGAGAGAGCGTATTGACACAGAATCCTGGATATTAACAGACATTGACAACATGAAAAGTTCTAGAATATTATTATCAGTATTTGCCGCAGCTCTGGTAATGGGCTGCAGCGGGTACGACGATTCCGCCCTTTGGAAAAAGGTGGATGAGGCCCAGAAGCAGCTGGAGGAACTTTCTGCTTCTCTGACGCAGCTGGAGGGCCAGATAGCTCTCCTCACCGCTGCCAAGACCGGAGGAGTCATCACGGACATCAAGGAAAATCCGGATGGCGGCGTGACTGTTACCTACACCACGGCTGACGGCAATACCGCCACGGCATCGGTTGCCTCCAAGGCAGACCTTTCAGAGATCGACATCATCGGCACGAAAGAAGAGAACGGTGTCCTCTACTGGACCATTACCGTCAAGGGAAAGACCACCGTCCTGACAGACAAGGACGGGGCGAAGATTCCTGTTTCCGGACGCGAGCCGTCTTTCACCACCGACAAGGAAGGATATTGGATGGTCAACGGCAGCTATATCCTTGACAGCAAGGGAGAGAAGATAAAATCAGAAGGAAAGAAGGCTTCATTGCTCACCGGCGTTGCGAAAAACGAAGACGGCACCGTCACCCTTACATTGGCAGACGGCTCTACGGTTACAGTGGAGACGAGCGAAAGCTTCTCACTTACAGTTTATTACGAAGGTTCTCCGGTGAAAGGCGAGATTAAAGTGGCGGACGGAGTGAAGAGCCTGGAGCTTACATATAAGCTGACCGGCAAGGCTGCGGAGAAGGCTTCCGTAAGGGTAACCAGAGCGGAAGGCGTCGAGGTAAGCATTGACCTGAAAGCTGAAAAGTTGGGCATTGCCGTTCCGGACGACCTCCGCAAGGCGCGGTTTACGCTCATTGCCGCAGGCGAGGACGGCCGCATGGCTGCACGCACCATTTACCTGCGCGGAACTTTCTCGGTCGAGACGGAGAACGATCTCTGGCGCACGGTCGAGGAGAAGCTTCTGGCCCCGGGCTGCAACTATTACAGCATGGAGTTCAAGAAGATAGCCAGGAAAATGCACGTGCTGGAAATCGACCTCACGAACCCTGCCATCGAAGTCACCACGTCTTATGCGGACGACATTGTCCCGAACCCGAACGGCAACAAGAACGGCAACAACGGATTCAACCTCCGCGAGACACTGTCGCAGCTTTGCGCACGCAAGACCGCTGAAGGTGAGGATGTTATCGCCGGCATCAATACCGGGTTCTTCGATTCCAACGACGGGTTCACCAGAGGTCCGCACATCGAAAACGGCGAGCTCGTCTACATGAACAACCCTGCGGTCGCGAGCAACCTCGGCAACCACGCCTGGGCGTTTACCATCTTCAAGGACAATACCGCATCCTGCGGAAAGAAGGTGTTCTCCGGCAAGATCAAAATCGCCGACAAGGAGTACAAGTTCTATTCTGTCAATGATACCCTCGTCCGCGGGAACAATGCTTCCCAGATGGAGTCTTATCCGATAAATCTCTACACTTCCAAGTATGTGAAGAACCCTCATGCGGAACGTCCTGACCTGGTCAACAAGCTGAGCACCAAGGCTCTGTATGTTACTGCCAAGTATTCTGCGGCCAACATGACGGTTAACGGAGGCTGGTTCAAGGCTACCGTTACGGCGATGGCTGACGGCAGGACCGCCGCTCTGGAAGAGGCTCCGTATCTTACTGACAAGAAAGAGGTCGGCATCCAGATTACCGGAGATACTGCCGAGGAAATCTCCAAGGCGGTGAAGGTAGGAGATGAAATCCAGCTCTGCGCAGAAATGGCAGTAAACGGAGAGGTGAAACCTATCTTCACACAGAACTCCACCATGTGGCAGTTCGTCACGGACGGGCAGAATACCCTCAACACGGTGCCTGCAGATCACTCTTTCAGAACATTGTCCGACCCGATGACCTTCGCTTGCGTGGACAGGAGCGGCTCCCGTATCATGCTCGTCGAAATCGACGGCCGACAGGAAGGCTTCTCGATAGGCGTCAATGCTGGAGAAGTCACGGATATTTCCCTGCGTCTCGGAGCATGGAACGCAACCCGTTTCGACGGCGGCGGCTCCTCTGCGATGTGGGCGAAGAAAGACGGCGTGTCCGGCCTCGTGAGCCGGCCGAGTGACGCGAAAGGCGAGCGCAGCTGTATGAACTACATGTATGTACGTATTAAGAAATAGGACGATATGAAAAAGATAAATATAATATTGTCAATGTTCCTGGCGGCTGCCGTTCTGGGATCTTGCTCCTACGATTCTTCTGAAATCGAGGGCAGCATCACGGAGCTTGAACAGCAGATCGCTGCATTGGAACAGAAGGCGGGAGATCTGGAGACGCAGCTCAAGTCCGTTTCCGATTTTACCTCCGGCAATTTCATCTCACGTGTGGGAACCGATGAGAAGGGGAACTACGTAATCACTTACAAGACAGCCGGCGGCGAGAAGAAGACCGTCACGCTGGCCAAGGCTTCCGACCTGAGCAAGGCTCCTATGATTGGAGTAGCGGAAGACGGCGGGACAATGTACTGGCGCATTACCAAAGACAATGGCTCTTCATGGGAGTGGATTCTCGGAAAAGACGGCAACAAGATGCCTGTCGCCACATCAGCCCCGGAAGTAGGCATTGACAAGAATGGTGTCTGGACGGTGAACGGCAAGAGCACGGGCGTGCTGGCGAGCGACACTACGAACAGCCTGTTCAAATCCGTGGAAATAGACGCGGAAACAGGTCTGGCAGTGTTCACATTGACCGACGGAAGCAGCTTCCAGGTTACATACAGGGAAGCCCTCGGCATCACGTTCTCCACACCGTCGTTCCTCGCCATAGAGGATTACGGTACTGCCGTGACGGTGAACTACACTCTTACCGGCACACTGGCGAAAGACGCTGTGGTAGACTATCTTACAGCCTATAATGTGAATGTGGAAGTCAGTGAAAGCCTGAAAAGAATCTCCGTGACCATGGAGAACGGCGCTGAAGAAGGCAATACCGTCATCATGGTGACGGCAGGGGACGAGGTGGTCTACAAACCGCTGTTCTTTACCTACGGCAAGACCGTCATTGATTTCGAAAGCTATATCAAGAACAATGAACTGATTACCCCGATGGGCGAGCCTGTCATCAACCTTGGAGGCGACATGACGCCGTTCACCATCAGGGTTTCCCACAACATCGACGTGGAACCGTCAGTGGCCACTGAAAGCGCTTCGTGGCTCAAAGTAGTGGGAACCAAGGCATTGACCACATCGGAATTCAATTTCGTGGCCGAGTATTTCGAGAGCAAGACCAATACTCCGCGCGAAGGCCGCATCATATTGAAAAACAGCCTGTACGACGTATCTACCGCCATCGTGGTGAAACAGTCTCCTGTAGTTCTCGGAGGTGGCGGTGGCGACACCCCGTCGGAGGACAAGGGAATCGCTGATGTCGGCACCTTCATGGAATTCGTCAGAAGCGTCAATGCCGGCGCCTCCACATCCCGCTGGGAGAATGCTGACGGGGAAGTCTGCCTGCTTGCGGACATTGACCTGACAGGCATCAAGTGGACGCCGATCGGAAGCGCGACAGGCGTAGGCTCAGGTGCTCCTACATATGAATTCAGCAATGCATTTACCGGTAAATTCAACGGCAAAGGCCACAGTATCACCGGAATAAGCTGGACTTGCGATATGAGCAAGAACAATGTTTACGGCCTCTTCGGTGCTGCTGACGGTGCCAAGATCAGCAACCTCGTCATCGGTGCCAAGGGAGATGCCATCACATTGACCGGAACCCCTGACATCACACCTTCAGTCGCAGGCGTCGTCGGATATGCGGAGAACACGACCATCGCGAACGTGACGAACAATGTCAGCATCATCCTCGAAGGCGAATGTCCTCAGGCGATGCCGACCAGCCTCGCCGGAATCGTCGGCAGCGGTTTCAATGTTACCGTCGGCGGCAAGACCAAGGACAATGCTGTAGTGAACAACGGCGATGTTCTCGTCAAGTCCAAGGTTGCCAATGCTCAGGCGGGCGGTACGGGATTGCAGGTGGCAGGTATCATGGCCTATGTAAAGCAAGGCACCGGCAGCCAGTTCATCAACTGTACGAACAATGCCCATATCACCGGTCCTAACGGACGTGGCGGCGGTATCCTTGCGTCAATCTACGGATCGGAAAAGGCCGGCAACAAGGTGACTGTCAGCAAGTGCGTCAACAACGGACTGCTCGAAGACAACTATCTCGACCATGAAGGTTATTCCAATGCCAAGAGAATGGGCGGCATCATCGGCGGTTCCGAGGCTGCGGACGTCTCCGTGGAATCCTGCACGAACAACGGAAACATCTTCTCGCATACGGGATGCCGTGCGGGCGGTTTCGTAGGACATTTCAAGGGCGGCATCATTGCAGGATGTGCCAATACCGGTATCATCCTCAGCAAGATAACTCCGCAGAATGAGGACCACAGCGGCGGAGACGGTCCGGGCTGGGCAGCAGGTTACTGCAACATAAAGATTACCGGCTGCACACGTGGAGGAAAAGTAGGCGAATGGGATGAATACAAGGACAAGCCTGAACAGGCTCCGGACGCTACCGTCTACAATGCTTACGGATACCAGAATTCCAAGTATTTCAATGCTGCTGACAACCAATAATTTGAAGACAATGAAACGTATAACTTACATATTGCTTACCTTTATCATGGCAGTCTGCGCCGTTTCCTGCTCGTTCGACGACAGCGGGCTGGACAGCAGGCTGGATGCCGTGAAAGAAAGGATTGAGGCGCTTCAGTCAAGGATTGATGAGGCGAACGGTCAGGTGGAGTCCCTCGGACTTCTCACCTCCGGCAATGTCGTGACTTCCGTCGAGAAGAACAGTGACGGTAGCTACGTGCTGACTTATCTTGACAGCAAGAATGAGAGCAAGACCATGGTGCTCGCTGCCATGGACCAGATGATAAATGTCCCTGTAATCGGAGTCCGCAAGGATGAGAACGGACTGTATTACTGGACTGTCACCACCGGTGGCGAAACCACGGACATCACCGTGGACGGCAAGCCTGTTCCGGTAGCCGGAAAGACACCTGTCATCTCTGTGGATGAGCAGGGCTTCTGGACTGTGGACGGAGAGCGCATTCTCAATGAGAACGGGGCTCCCGTTGAGGCCAAAGACGGCAACTCTGCCATATTCAAGAGCATTGCCACGGATGCCGACGGTAATCTTTCGGTTACTCTCGGAAACGGGACGGCGCTCACGATTCCTGTGCAGAACTCATTGAACCTCACCGTGTCATCAGCATTGAACCTGACGATTTCGAATCTCGGACAGGCCCTCAAAATCGGGTATGACGTCACCGGAAGCAAGGCTGACGGTGCGATTGTGGCGATTGCGGAAGCGAAATCCGTGACGGCGTCTCTGGACAAGACGGCGAAGGAAGTGTCCGTGTCATTCGGAAGCACTTTCGAGTCGGGACATCTCATCCTGATGGCGACCGACCTGGACAAGGTGACGGTGCTGCGCCCGATTTTCTTCGACAAGGCCAAAGAGACCAAGATTCTCATAAGTACGGCGGAGGATCTCATGAACTTCGCCAAGGGCGTCAATGCCCAGGACGGTACGGAAAACATGGAGGTTTACCTGGAGAAGGACATCGACATGTCATCCGTAAGCAACTGGACCCCTATAGGAAACGGAACTTTCTCAGGCACGGCGGTGAGCGGTGCTGCATTCAAGGGTACTTTCTACGGCAAGAACCACACTATCAAGGGATTGAAGATGGTCGTGCCTGCTGATGCCCCTGCCGGAACGACATGCGGTCTGTTCGGCGTCATTTCCGGCGCGACCGTGAAGGACGTGAACATCGGCGAGGGCTCTACCCTTACATCTTCTTCTGCGACAATGACTTGCGGCGGAGCTGTGGCAGGTGCCGCGGTGAACTCCACCATAGACCATTGTTCTTCACTGGCTTCGTTCGACATCTCGGGCGGTGCGGATAATGTCGGCCAGAGGTTCGGTGGCGTGGCCGGGTCCGTCTATTCGGCAGGCGAAATCGTCGCTCAGGTTGTGAATTGTACCAATTTCGGCGCGTTCAAGTCCGTCAACAAGACCAACAGCAAGAACGGCGGCACCGCATTCTCCATCGGAGGAGTCGTCGGCTTCGCTGAATCGGCATCTACCGCTCTGCGGACGATGGTCAAGTCTTGCGACAACTACGGTGCGATGAATGTGCAGGCTTCCCGTAATGCGGGAGTCGTGGCGACATTGAACAAGAACGCGACCGTGGAGGGCTGCAAGAACTATGGTGAAATTACCAATACCGACACGAAGGCATCCAACACCCGTGTGGCAGGTATCGTGTCAGCATTGAACATCCAGACTTCCGCAATCAACTGCGTGAACAAGGGTAATGTGACATTTGCCGTAGCCGGAAATACCACTCAGGGCTATGCTGCCGGCGTCGTCGGTCAGACCAATGACAATTCTTGCGTGGTGGATGGCTGCGAAAACTATGGAACTGTACGTTCCGACATTTTCAATGCTGCCGATCCTTCGAAGAAGTTCATTGCCATAATCTTAGCCAACACGAACAACAAGACCTGCACCATCACGAACAATAAGGTCGGCGGCAAGATCGGTCCTTATTCTGATGAAAGCAAGGTCGTTACCATTACGGCCGAGAATTTCTCCGATCATATCTTCTTCACAGCCAAGACCCAGCCGGCCGTAACTACCGGCAATGTCTTCGCGGGTGAGATCCTGACCAAGGGTATCGCGTCCGCGCAGGACTTCATGGATTTCGCTGCCGCTGTCAATGCCGGTGAATCCCTGGAAAAGTGGCAGGATGAGGCAGGCGGAATCAACCTGCTCAATGACATCGACATGTCATCCGTCAAGGATTGGACTCCTATCGGGAACGCTACGTTCGTAAACAACAAGAATGTGCTTACAGTCACCGGACCGATGTTTACCGGGAAGTTCAACGGACAGGGTTACAAGATCCGCAACTTCAAGATGCACAGCACCGTAGCTACGCAAGGCGGCACGTTCGGATTGTTCGGTGTCATCGGACCGGGAGCAGTGGTGGAGAACTTTACTTTCGAATCCACATGCTCGCTTCTGGTGGAGGCTCCGGGTATAGAGACATCACATGGCGTGATTGCCGGACTGGTTTACGACGGTACTGTCCGCGACGTGCACAGCTATGCGCCGATGACATTCCGCAGCAAGACAGGCGTCAAAAACAAGGCACAGTTCATGTCGCTGATAGGTTACGCCTTTACAGAGAACCAGGACATCATCATCGACAGTGTGGACAATTTCGGCGAAATCGTAGCGGAAAACTCGGATCGCAATGATCAGAGTGGTGCCGGAGCTTTCCACATCGCCGGCATCCTCGGATTCGGTACGGCGACAGTCGATACACAGCATTTCATTACGGTCTCCGACTGTACCAATGCTGGTAACATGACATCTGCAACTTGCCGTACATCAGGTATTTGCGCAGCTGCCAACCGCAGGACGAAACTGGTGAACTGTGTGAACCGTGGAAATCAGTTCAATACCTGTCCCGGACCGGACAAGGGACGTATTGCCAATATTGTCTGCAATGTGGCCAATGTATCTTCGCTTACCGGCTGTATCAACTATGGCGACATCATTTCCACTTCAAGTGCCAGGACCGGCGGCATTGCCAATCTTGCGAACAACTGCGAGTTCAGCCGTTGCGCGAACTATGGCAAGGTGCAGACTGACAGTCAGAATCGCGGTCTTTTCTGGGGCTATAACAATGGTGAAGCTTCCTGGAGCAACTGCATTGCCGGAGGTACTGTAGGAACTTACAATGGCGGCGAAGGTGTTGATGACGAGTACACTGATGAAACCAAGGAGAATTATCTCGGCAAACAGGGCGCGAGCAAATCGACATTGACCGACATCACCTACCTTATCGGTACGAAAGATGCTGAACTGCCTGCCGAGTCCAATGCGAAACTGAAGATTCTCTTCATCGGCAACAGCTTCACCAAGGATGCCGTGGAGCATCTTCCGGGAATGCTTGCCGCTGCCGGCATCAAGGATATCAAACTTTATCACATGTATTTCGGCGGCCGTCGCATTTTCGAGTACACGGACGGTTACACAACTTCCGTAGATTATCATTGCTACAGATGCGAGAACGGTGCGACTGGATGGACGGATGTCACAGGACATAGCCTGCATGAGATTGTTTCGAGCGACAAGTGGGATATCGTGACTATCCAGGAGCATACCGGACGTGCTGTGGCATGGGATTGGACTGCGAGCCAGAAGGATGCTGTCCAGGGTCTTGTGGACAAGGTGAAGGCTGACTGCCCGGAGAAGACTCCTGATTTCTACTTCATCATGTCCCAGGCTTATCACAATATGAACAAGATTGCCACTGCGGATCGGGGTCAGATGAATTTCAAGACCACGGAGGAGATGTACAATGTCATCGTCTCCATGACGAAGAAACTCATGGCGGATGTTCCGTTCAAGGATGTCATCGCTACGGGTACATGCCTGCAGAATCTGAGGACTTCTTCGCTGAACAACTCCATGTGCCTGACTCGTGACGGCTATCACATGGATTATGGCATCAGCCGCTATGCCGCTGCCTGCATGATGTTCGAGAAACTGATTTCTCCGTCTTTCGACAATGTGAAGCTGGATGGCAATGCTTACAGATATAATGTTTCCGATACGAGCGACGGCTCATATACTACGCCTGTGACGGATGCCAATGCGCCGATTGCGCTCCAGGCGGCCAGGTATGCGCTCGAAACGCCGTATGCAATAACTGATATGAAATGAAAAGAAAATCATTGACCTTTATCTTTTCGGTCCTCGTCCTGATGCTGGCTGTTCCGGCTTCGGGGCGGGACCTGAAAGTTCTCTATTGGAACATCCAGAACGGGATGTGGGCCGATCAGGAGAACAATTATGACAATTTCGTGGAGTATGTGAAGTCGCAGGACCCGGATATCTGCGTATGGTGCGAGGCGGAATCGCGTTATCGTACCGGCACCAATGTGAAGATGACGGAGTACGACGAGTTCTATCTTCCATGGAACTGGGATTTCCTTGCGAGGCGTTACGGACATCAATATGTGCTCGTCTGCGGCAAGCGTGACACGTTTCCCCAGGTAATCACTTCCAAGTACCCGGTACGTATCGTGAAGAGGGTGAACGGAAACGGGGATGATATCATCGTGGTGCATGGCGCCGGTTGGGCTCAGGTGGAAGTCGGCGGCAAGGAGATAAACATTGTCACGCTGCACACGTGGCCTCAGAAGTATGCTTACAAGGCTGAAAATCAAGCAGAAAGCGGCAAGAAACAGGAGGGTGACGTGTTCCGTGCAAAGGAAATGAAGTACATTTGCGACCAGACCATCGGTACGGTTCCGGATGCGGCTTCCCAGTATTGGATGATGCTTGGGGATTTCAATGCCGTTTCCCGTGTGGATAACAGCATTTACGGTTTCGATGAGGACAACAAGGCGTTCCTGGTGCATGATTACGTAAGTGGAAACACTCCTTACATAGATATCGTGGATCGTCTGCATCCGGGTGATTTCCAGAAGAGTACGCTCTCCGGAAGGCGAATTGACTTCATCTACATGACGGAGCCTCTTTTCCGGAAGGTACGTTCAGCCGAGATTATCCATGACGGATATCCGACGTCGTGCCGTGACCCGCGCGGCGTGACCAAGTTCTGTTACCCGTCAGATCATTATCCGATAATCGTCAATATTAAGTTTTAGAAGTTTTAGCTGTATCTTTGTGCATAAATTGCATTGTAGATATGGCAGACAATTATTTGGAAAAGCGATATGAAGAGGTGTTCGGCGCAGGCGCTGCGAAGAAGAGTCCGGTGAGACATGGCACGCCTTCATTGAACACGTTGTTGGTAAAGAACCGTACAGTGAGGCATTACAAGCAGGATGCCCACGTCACGGCGGAGCAATTGAGGTCCATTGTCGAAGTGAATACGAGAATCGCTTCGGCAATGAACCGTCAAGCTCTGCGTTACCGGCTTGTTTCCGGCGATGATGTCGCTCCGTTGCGCGAAATCCTTTTCCGTGAACCTGCGCGGTCCGGATCGGCGACCGCATTCATTGTCGTCTATACTGCCATTCCGGAAGACAGGTACATCGACATTGACCTCGGCATTTCCCTGCAGAGCATGGCTCTGAAAGCTGTTGAACTTGGGCTTAACTGTCTGATTAAGGGCAATATAGACAGGGAACTTATCCGGAATCTCTTCAAGGATGAAGCCAATGAACCGATTGCGGTGCTCTGTATAGGCAAAGCCGCGGAGAGTGTTTTCCTCAAGCCTGTCGAGGACTCTTCGGATCTTACACCATACACAAAAGACGGAGTCCACTATGTGCCGAAACTCCGTCTTGATGATATTGTTATTTTTTAACGCTTGCTTGGTTTCGCTGATCAGTTTCCCGTAGAAATCCTTGAATGCGCTCCATGGATAGAACGATGGAGCCGCCTCAGGGAGAGGCAACATGGCCTCGTGACCATTGTACAGTACCTTCACCAGGATTTCCGGATTCTTCTTGCTGCGGAAGAAAATCAGCTGCAGGTTCGACGCCATCGGAATCTGGTCGCTGCGCCAATAATTCTTCACTTCGTCAGGGTCATTGACCACTGCGCCGAAATTGTTCAGTCTCATGAATGAAACGAGCGGCAGCACCGCCGTGTCGTGCGTGAACCGCAGATCCATCTGGATTTCACCGGAAGCGAAGTTCTTCTCCGCTTTCTCCATGATGTCCTTCAGGATGGCGGCATTGTTGGTCACGCTGCGATTGTCCGCGAGCGGCGAGAATCCCCAGAAGAGATAGCCGTTGTAATTCCTCACTTCCCAGAGATTGAACAGCTCCTCCGGCGTGAAAATGTCCAGCATATTGTCCTTTGCCGAAGCGTCATCCAGGCACTGGATATCCATGACAATGCTCCTCATGTTGTCTTCGAACGTGAACATTCCATAATTCCGCTCCAGGGAGTCGACATCATTGAAATACCTTGAGCAGAAGCCTTTTGCGTCGATTCGCGAAGCCTTCATTGCGGCAGCTGATTCCTTGGACTCCTTGGTCGCCGGCACGACTGTGCGGTATGGATTTTTCGATCCGTTTGGTTCCAGCACCGGGAGGTATTTGCGCCCGGTGTCGACCGTGAATCCGAAGTCGTCGTCCAGTGTCCGGATTTCGTCCAGGAAGCAGACCATGGTAAGCAACACGCGTGGTACCGGGGTCGAAAGGACTTCGGCGCGTGTGCGTCCCTTGAAAACTTCCGGGAAGTTGTGGTACAATGTGTTGGCGATGAAGTGGAGCTGCTCCTGTCCTTTGCCGGTCAGGTCGCCGCCACGGTATGCCACGTTCGGATAGAACACCTCATATCTGCGATACAGGTCTTCCCCCGCCTCGGTCAGCTTGCCGGCATCATGGGAATTGCGCAGCAGCTCCAGCACATTCTCATAAACCTCATCCTTGATCGCATATCTGGCCCCGTGCCGTCCCGTGTAGCTGATATAAAAAGGCTTGTACCCCTTCGGCGCCGCCGTCATCTCCGGACGTTCCATCGGATACATAAAATACTCAGCCCCAGTACGATACGGCTCCTTCATCATGTCCGCCCGCGTGTCATACCTCACCACCGCGTCCTTCACCCCGTACCGCGCCTCGATCTCCGCCCTCTTCTCCAACGCCGTCTGTGCCGATGCCGGTGTCAATGCCGGTGAAACCAATGCTCCCAGCACCAATGCCGCTGCAATAAAATTTCCGTTTTTCATGTTTGTTTCAATGATTGTCAGTCCAGTCTGCTACGAAATCCTGTATTTGTACATGATTTTCACTGGCTTGGCACAAATGCCTTCGTATTTCTTTACCAGGCTGTCATCCGAGAACTGGTATATGTAGACACTGCCCTTGTTCTCGCCGGCTCTGTCCGGATTCCAAGTCGCCACGTAGAGCAAAGTTTCGAAAGTGCCTTCTGCCCCCTGGAAACTGCCCATGAAGTTCGTGCACATGGACATGATCTGCTCGCCTTTCGGGAGAGTAATCTTCGGTGAGGTAGGAGGCAGGGTCGTAGGAGTCCAGCGGTAAATGGCATTGTCATACGAATAGTAGATGAAATCCGGCGCATTGAAGGATGTGACCATTATCGAATTGCGGTCCATCTTGACGCCGCCCTCCACGACGAAATCCGGAAGGACAGATTTGGCTGCCTTTAATGATCCCGTAGTGGATTTGATGCAATAGGTGTTTTCCGCTCCCTCTTTCTGAAGGAGCACATAAACTATGTTCTTGTCTGCCGTTGCACTGAAATTCACTATCTTATAACCGCTGAAATCAAGCTTGGTCACCTTGGCATTGTCCGGCTGGATAAAGGTATGCTCATTGTACAGGACATTTTCCATTTTCGGTTTGCCGGTCGCGGACGTGCGATAGAGTATCCTTCCGGCACGGTCCACCTTGGCGGTAGCCGATGCATCAGGACGCTCTGACACGAAATCACCGTAGAGGTCGTATCTGTAGGTCTTTCCGTCAGCACCTGCCATCAGGGTATAATATGCAGCACTGCTCGCACTCTCACCTGCAAAGCCGGTACAATGTGTGCCTCCGTTTTCCTGCATGCTTGTCTTGTTGTAATACTCGAAAGTCTTCGGCTCCAGTTTGAAGATGGTGCCGTTCTCATCTGCCGTGGAAATGAGCAGAGACCGGTATTGGACCTCCTTGGACGTGTAAGCGGAAATGAACATGTCGGTAGGCTTCTTGAGTTCCTGCCCCGGATTGATCAGGCTGAACACGTCCGGGAAAATCTCCTGCTCGTCCGCCCCCGCATTCTCCGAAAGCTGCTTGATGAAGGTCAATGTTCCCTTCACGTCATCGTCGCACAATACCAGCACGCCCTCGTCCATTCCGGAATTCACGTTCAATGTGAAATACTTGAACTGGATATCTTCGCCGTTGTCAGCCTTGAGGCGGAGGATATATGTCCCGACTCTGTTGAAGGTGTACCTGATGTCGGCCTTGTCGGAAATGACGGTGATGCTGGCCATATCCTGCTGCGTCCCGGTCTGTTTTCTCTGGCCGTAGCTCCACTCGTAAGTGACAGGCAGACTGCTGTTTACCTTCAAATCAGTATAAACTAGTTCCTCGCCGATATTCACATCGATGATATCGGACACTTCGCTGAACGTAATCGCCGACAGCTCCGGAAAGTCCTCGTCCTTTATGCCATAGCATGCGGTCATGCCGAATACGGCAGCCAATGCAAATAATTTATATAGTTTCATGATATTGTCCTCCTGTTAACGCAACAAAGCAATCGGATCTCTCCAATACTTTCCTACTGTTCCTGACTTCGTCTGAATTGTTTCCACATTCGGGTCATCCGGATGTCCGCTATACCAGGTCTTGTAATACTCGCAGAGAGGTATCAGGACATACGAAGCCCATGCGGCTGGATTCTCCGATGCGAAAAAGCTCTTCGTGATACCCTTCTTGTCGAGGTTTTCACCATATTTTGCCAGGCAGTCCTCATAGAAAATCGGATTCTTGGCCTTCATGTCATGGTAGAACTCAAGCATTTTCCTGAATTTGGCAGGATAATACTTGCCAAGATACATGGTCCACCCCCTGAGATCGTCGCCGGTCCCTGTCGTAGCATCCCACCAATCCGGACACAGCGGTTCACCATCGGAAACCTTGATGTCGAAAACCGGTGTCAGAATCTTAGAAATACTCGTGCTGTCAGCCTTCAGCGGCAGAAAATCATCATTCTCCGCAATGCTGAACCGGATATCGTGAATCGCGGTCTTCATGCCCTCGGTCCTGTTTATCGTAAAGACAATGTTTCCGCAAATTTCACCTGCAGGAATCACCAGGTCCGAAACCGTGAAATCGGTACCCTCAACAGCCTTTACAATGCCTGTACCGTCTTCTGCCTCAGCCTTCTCCGGGTCAAGCCATGTAAGGGAAATCACTCTCTCGTGATCCCGCGGCATTCCCATCATCTTCACAGGAACGGTCTGTGTCATCGTCGTGGCATCTGTCAATGAAAATGAAACGTTCGTCGCAGAAGTCACTTCGAAATACAAATGGTCCTTCTGTTCCTGATCGTACATTATCCATGTTCCCTTGCATCCGGCAGCCATAATGGTCAATGCTGTCAGACACAATGCTTTATATATTTTCAATGTCTTCATGGCTGTCATTTGTTAGAAATCAACTCATCTCTCGTTTCATCCTCTCCGATAGGATAAGGAATCTTGTAAGTGCTTACGTCTGAACCGGAAAGCGTATTTCCTGCTGAAACTTCGATGTCCTTTCCTAGACGTTTCATGTCATGCCACAGGAAACCTTCGCCGAAAAATTCCTTTCTTCTTTCATTGAAAAGCATCTCTTCGGTTACGTTGATGCCTTCCAGCGGTTCCAGGCCACGTGACGATATCACGACATTGAAATACTCCGTAGCCTTGCCAGGGTCGGAAGCCAGCAGCGATTCCGCCATGATGTAATACATCTCCGGAATCCTCAGGATATTGTTTCCGAGAATCGATTTGCCGGTATAGGTGGAACCTTCAGCGCTGTAATAAATAGGGTTCACAAGTTTGTCCAGCAGCTGCTGTCCGTCATCGAACCATGCCGTGAACCTGTAATCGGTCGAAGTCGCACCTTCATTGGTCTCATACAGTTTTCTATAGTCGGTCAGCTGGAATGTGCTGGAAGCGGAACTTCCGGTCAGACCGTACATCCTCGCATTTTCCTCCTCATATTTCTTCGAATAGATTCCGAAAATGGTTTCGCGCAAATCCAATGTGCCGTTGTCCGGCTGGTTGAACGCCTCCACGCTGCGCATGCCGAATTTCTTGCTGTCAATGACTTTCTTTGCATAGATTGCGGCATTGGCAAGATCATTTCTGGACCAATATACGCGGGCGATAAGCGCCTCCACGGCATAGAGGTTCATGTGGATGATACGGCAGGCTGTAAATCCGCCGCTCCTGCTGTTCGTGCGTGTTTCGCCTACCAATGTCTCATCCTCCGCAAGATACTTCTCGGCTTCCTTCAAGTCTTTCAGTATCAGTTCATAAGCCTCGTCAAGAGAGCTGAACTTGGTGATATCGAAGGAATATTGGGTCACGTAAGGAATCGCCCTCGCTTTTTCGCTGTCCGGAGCCCATATCGGCGCGCCGTAAAGTCTGAGCAATTCGAAATGGATCAATGCCCTGAGGGCCAGAGCCTCGCCCTTGTACAGCGGTGTATGCCTGAACTCGTCGTCTCCACCTTTTTCAATGTGCTGGATGATGTTGTTCAGCTGGTTTATGATCTTATAGGAATTGGCCCAGATGCCCTTCCTTATCTGGGTGGCGCTGAGCTTGTTCCACACTGCGTATGACATGCTCTGGAGCCCGTCATCAGTAGTATGGACATTGACGGCAAGCACTTCCGGTAACCAGTGCAGGTAGTTCTTGTAGAGATAGTCGCTGGTTCCGAGCTGCGCGTATATGCCGTACAAAGCATCTTCATAGCCTTCTGCCGACTCATACATGTCGGCATCGAATACTTCGCCCTTAGGATTGACATCCAGGAAATCGGCACATGAGGCCAGGCCTTGGAGCATCAGGACAGGTATCAGTAATTTATATAATATATGCTTCATTGTATACAGTCGTTTAGAATGTTGGACGGAATGTCAGATTTATGGCGCGGCAGTAAGGATATGAGGTTCCTCTCTCGAACTTGACGCTTGAAAGATATCCCAGATCCGACAGGCCGAATCCCACGCTCAGTTTCTTGAGGCCTATCTTGCTCATGAACTTGGTGTTGAATTCATACGCCACATTGATGCTTGAGAAGTAGAGCTCGTTTCGTTTCTCCACGAACCTCTCGGAATTCACGGTCTCCCTGGTGGAATTTATGGCCAGGTATCTCACCAGGTCTCCCGGCTTCTTCCATCTGTCCGTGTAGGCACGTGCATCCACATTCTGCTTTGGATTGATGTTCTCTACCTTGCCCTGGAGGGTACTGTTGTAGAAATCTCCTCCGAAGGTATATGTAGTGGTAAGGCTCAACGAGAATCCCTTGTATCTCCATGTGTTGATCCATGAGCCCTGGAGGATAGGATTCGTATTGCCCACGGCGACTCTGTCGTCAGAATTGTAGTTGTAGGTATAGCTGCCGTCCTTCTTTATGAAGATTTCCTGTCCCGTAGCCGGGTCAATGCCTGCTGAACGCATTGCATAAATGTCGAACTGCGAGCCTCCTTCCGTGAAGAGGATTTTCGGCTTGATGGCGTCAGAAGCATCTGCCACCTCGGTTCCTTTCAATGCCGTGGAAATATTCTTGATCTTGTCCATCACATGGCCTCCGGTCAGGACCATGACCCAGGACCAATCCCTTGTATTGAGGATTCTTCCGGAAAGTGACAGGTCGATACCGGAATTGTTCAGCTGGCCGAAGTTCACGTTCATTGATGAGACACCCACTGAGTAAGGCAGATTGATAGGCATCAGGAGGTCGTAGGTGGTATTGTTGTACCAGTTGAACTCGACATTGAGCCTGTTGTCCAGCATTGCCGCGGTGATACCGATGTTGCGCGACAGCTTCTTCTGCCATTTGAGGTCAGGGTTGCCCATTGTTCTGGTGCCTGCGCCGATGCCTGTATAGTAGTCATAATCAGACTTGTACTCGTAGATGGTCTTCGCCTGATAATAGTCGAAGGACACTGTTCCCGTGTAGCCCAGGCTGAAACGTGGTACCAGGCTGTTTATCCACTTGACATCTTTCAGGAACGGCTCGTTGTGGATGTTCCATGCCAGACCGACAGACCAGAACGGCGCGAAACTGTTGTCCGCTCCGAACTTTGAAGATCCGGAAGTCCTGAATGATCCGTCGAGGATGTATCTGTTGAGGAATCCCAGGTTGCCGTTCACGAAGAAACCGACCTCGGTGGCGATTCTTTCCCTTCCCGTAGGCTTGCCGTTAGGAGCATATCCGAGCGCGAATGACAGGTCGGACAATCCGTCTTTCAGGAAGCCCCGGCCCTCGCCTCGTGAAGTGTTGGAAGATGTCCTCTTGATATTGCTTCCGCCGCTGATTCTGAACAATGACCCTTTCTTGTCCAACGGAAGGCCGTATGAAATCACGAGTTTGCCGCTGGTGGTGAATCCCTTGTTCGAACCGAAGGCGTAACTGCCTTTCTGTGAGACATCCGAGAGACCTACATACTGTGCGGCATCCGGAGAGACATACTTGTCGCTGGTACCGGAACTGATGGTCATGTTCGCCTGTCCGCTGATATCCAAGTGCTTGGTGATGTTCCACTTGCCGGTCAATGAACTCGTCAGGTTCTGGGTCCTGGCCTTGCTGAAACTTGACAACGTCGCATCATAGAGCGGATTAGCCATCCTTTCGGAGTTGGTGTTGAACGGATCGAAGTAGTAATTCTTTATGTAGTTTCCATCTTCGTCGTAGACCTTCTCATACGGGTTCAGCTTGGAGTATGACGAGAAGTCTCCATAAGGGGATTCCTTCGAGTCTGTCAATGTGTAAGTGGTTCTGAATGAGACGGTCAGCTTGTCACGAGTGTGATAATTGACATTGAAACCGATGCTGTAGTTCCTTCGGCGGTCGCCTCTCATTACACCGTAGTTGTCAGCGAAACGGACATTGGCACGATAGTCCACGCTCTGTCCTTTGGCGCTGAACATGAGCGAGTGCTGGTGGCTGAAAGGAACGCGCAGAGGAGCATGGATCCAGTCGGTGTTCACGCCTTGGCGCACGTTCTTCAGTTTATAGGCATAAGCCTTGTCCATGGAACCGTCAGCTGTGTCATAAAGCCCTGCAAGTCTTTCAAGTTCAAGCTTCTGGCTTGCATTGGTAAGATTGAACGAGCTGAGGTCCGGGACGCTGAACTGCGGCACGAAGTTGTAGCTCAGCCTTGCCTTTGCGTTTTCGATGCGCTTACGTTCCACGACAATGACGCCGTTGGCACCCTTCTCTCCGTAGAGAATGGTCGCGGAAGCATCTTTCAGGACATCCACACGCTCTATGTCGAAGATGTCCAGGTCGTAGAGTTCTTCCATGGAAATCTCCACGCCGTCCAGGATGATGAGCGGATTGTTCACGCCCTCCTCGCTCTCATTGGTGATAAGCGACGATGCGCCTCGGATGAGGAGCGACGGAATCGCATTCGGGTTGGAACCGGCCGCGTTGTTCTCCACCAGCACCATGCCCGGAGTCATTGCGGCAATGCCGGCAAGCAGGTTGGTCGGCGATAATTCCACCAGTGTCTCTCCCTTGATGGTGGTGGCCGCACCGGTAAATGTGCTCTTCTTCTGCGTATAGAATCCGTTCACGACGACTTGGTCGAGTTCTGAATCCAAACTCTTGAGTATTACGTCGTTCTGAACGGAAGCCTTGGCATTGAAAGTCTGCTCTTCCATGCCGATGAAGCTGTATACGATGATGTTTTCCTGATCTTTTCTCGGCAGGAACCGTATTGTGTAGTTTCCGTCCGCATCAGTGCTGACACCGATTTTGGTACCCTGAAGCATGACGGACACTCCGGCCAGAGGCTCGCCGGATTCATCTGAGACATTACCGATCACGGTGATCATTCTGGACGTCGGCTTCTGTGCATAAGCCTGCGACCCGAAATGAATCATCGAAACCAGTAACAGAAACATGCATAGGCATGCTTTTCCCGGTTTTCCTTTCATGGTGTGTAAGTGTTTAAAATTGAATAAGTTATATGTTTGTTATGTTCGTCAGATGGAGCTTTCTATCTGTTTCAGCAGGGACCTGTAATGAGCCTTGGTCTCGCCCTTCGCTCCGGAAATGTTGGCTTTCAGGAATTTGGCGATTCTCGTAAGGTCTTCATGGAACAGAGCCTTGGACTCATCCAGCGTCCTGGTATTGACCCTGTACTGCCAGTTGTAACCGGACTCGCCGAAATTGGTGTCCAGCATGCTTGCAGCGACAGAACCCTTTCCGTACTCAGCCTCGTAATCCTTGAGGATGCCGAGATATTTTTCAGCCATTCCGGAAGGATCCAGGCCATAGAGGGCAAGCTGCTCCACTGACGGCAGGTATGGGTCATCGGCGAAAGCGATGCTCTTGGCTTTCACGAGAGTGGTGCTCTTCGTGGCGCCCTTCAATGCCGCTGAAATGTAGAGGTTCTGGAGAATGCGCTCTCCACGTGTCAGGTTTTTCCTGTTCTCCGTGCCTTTCCACACCCATTCATAGATGTCGTCAAGCCAGTTCTGCATCGTGTAGGACTCGCCGTTCGCGTCTTTCACATGCGCCGACAGAATCACGTTCGCATAGGTGCTGAACAGGTCCAATGCCGTGTAATACTGGAAGATAGGCTCCAGGTCCACTCTCAACGGGAACATGTCGGTGAGGCTCCTGTCGTTCACCCAGCCGCAATCCTTCAACTGGTCGATCACCCATTTCAATGATTTCCTCTGGACGTCCACAGGCACTGCCAATGCATTTTTGCCCGGAGTGCCAGGTTTTACGACATTGAGATAAATGCCTCCGATGTTCATTATCACATTGTTGAGGTATCTGTTGTATTGCTTGGCGAGAGCCTCGTATCTGCTCTCTCTGAGGCTGCCGTCCGGATCCATCTCGTCGGTAACCCATTCATTGAGATGGGACATTATATACTTGATGTTGGCAGCTCCGTATTGGCCTGATTTCACAGGATCGTCGCCGAGGTCTTCCTCGATGGCTGACGGGTCATATCTGTGTATGACCTGCTGTCTGCCGTATCTGTATAGAGGGTCGCCTGCGTGGCTGTCCACCCATCCTTCAAGTGTAGCTTTTTCGCCCTCCATGCCGTCTGCATCCAGAAGCGGAGTGTAGGCATATTTTACCAGGAATTCGTCATACACGCCGAGGAAAGGAGGTGTGAGACGTGCTCCCTTGTCCTCCGGCTGTGCTACGTAATTGAATCTGGCATAGTCCATTATGGATGGCGTCGTACCGTATTTCTCCGTGAAAGTGCGGCTTCTGAGGGAGTCTGTCGGGAACGCTGCCGACGCTGACATGTTGTGCATGAATCCGAGGCAATGTCCTGCTTCGTGAGCGATGATATATTCAATGCTTTCCTCCAGCACGTCCTTCGGCAATCTCTTTCCGCGGACACGCTCGTCCACCTGCGCAGTCTGGCAGAATCTCCAGTTTTCCGCAAGCTTGATGACATCATTATATACGATGATGGATGCGTTGATGATTTCGCCGGTTGACGGGTCTACCCATGATGGTCCCATCGCATTGGAAATCATTGCCGGAACGTATCTTATGCAAGAATATTTGAGGTTGTCCGGATCGAATTCCGGATCCTCTTCCGGAGTAGGGAAGTCTTTGATCTGGATGACATTTTTCAGGCCGATTTTCTCGAATGCGGTGTTCCATCTGAGGATGCCCTTCTTGGCAGGTTCTCTCCATTCTGACGGGAATGCGTCATCCATATAGAAAACGATATGCTTGGTAGGCTCCACAAGTTCACCTCTTCTGTAAGCGGCTGAATCTGAAGGTTGTACATCCCATTTGTGGATAACCGAGTAGGTATCTACGCCGGCCTTCTCGGAGATGAGCGTGCTTCTGGTGGACAGGAAGATGCCCACGCGGCTGTCAGCGATTCTAGGCTGCATCTTCTTTTCAGGGAGCAGCAGGATGGTTCTCGTCACGCAAACGGAGAACGGATCCTTGTTCTTCAGCGCCACGAGTCCCAGAAGGTTCGCAGATACGGTATAAGACAATGTAGATTTGATGGAGACATTGTCTTTGAATGCCTTGATGTCACCAAGGGTGGAAGCACCGGCATTGAAAGTTGCGGTCATGTTCACTCCGCCGCTTGAGCCTGATCTTACAGGCGCGAGATTGTCGTCATTTCCGGTGAACAATTTGGTCATCTCGAACACTATTCCGGAATTGTCAGGTGTCTCGCAGAAAACAGCGTAAGTACCGATGATAGGGGACATTCCGTTCAGTTCCACGGCCTTGGCCATGTGGATGTCTTCCGTGTTGAAGTCCGGAAGCTGGCTGACTTCCTCCATATAGACGGTCGTGCTGTCACCCAGTTCGAATTTCACGTGCATAGGGGCCTGCGGCTTGTATCCAGTCGAGCCGAGGTTAGGGTCGCTGACCTGCGAAATGGTGGAAGCGATGAGCATCTCCTTCCCGAGATATGATTTCGGAAGTTCAATGTACAGTTTCTTGTTGACCTTGTGCAATGTCATGAATCCGTCATCACACTTCGCTGTCACGCAGCTCTTGTCCTTGATGAAGGTTTTCTGATAGAGGTTCTTGTCTTTCTTTGAAGTCGAGGAGGAATCTGTTTTCTCTTTCTTCGCTTCGTCATTGATTCCCATCGCGGTCGTCGCGAGCGGAAGTGCGGCAACAGTCATTGCCAGCAGCACTGTAATGAACTTTTTCATATTTGTATTATTGGTCCGGTTATGTTTGTTCTGATTATTGCAGTTTTCCGTCGGTCTTGGCCATGAATTTCGCTTCGTCGATGATGAAACGCTCGTGGTCGCCCTCGCCGATGAGTCCTGCCGTGTCATAGCATTCCACATGGAAGACCAGACGTCTGCGGTCGATGTCCACCAGCTCTGTCTTGCAGGTGATGGTCATGCCGACAGGAGAAGCGGACAAATGCTTGATATTCACCAGAGTACCGACGGTGCTCTGCCCCTCTTCCAGATACGGGGCCACGCTCAGCCTTGCTGTCTTTTCCATCAATGCAATCATCGCCGGTGTGGCGAAAACTGCCAATGAACCGCTGCCCAGAGCTTCCGCTGTATTGTTTTCGTTGACAGTGATTTCTTCCTGTCCTTTGATTCCTTTTTCCAACATGTCCCCAAAAATAAAGCACTAACTTCCGCAAGTTAGCATTTACTTTCGACATTGACAATTCCACAGGCTGGAAAAGTGCTTTTTGTTTTCGGAAAATCCTACATGTAAACTATTATCTTCCAAAGCATAAGGCCGGAGACTATCAGTTTCATACCTGTGCCGAAGATGAAACCGGCGAAGGCGCCCAATGCGGATTTCATGGATGTCCATACGGAACTGCCGGCGAAATAAAATTTCCGTTTTTCATGTTTATGTCAATGATTAATTCGCAATGTATCAAATATACGATTTTTCCAAGAAGCTTTGTGTTCAAATATGTTGCTTGATGATAATTTTACTAAAAATTCCATAATTTGGGAATTATTCGTATATTTGCATCGAATAATAAATGCTAATGGTAGAGTTGAGAGAATTCTGTTTAAGGAAATTGATGGGGGCATTGAAATATTAATAATTGAATTAAATGATGACCACTATGGTAATAAGAAATGAAGCTCCGGCGCAGATGGCCATCCATCCGGGCAGCATCCTTAAAGAGGAGCTTAAAGAACGTGGTATTTCTCAGAAAAATTTTGCAAAGAAAATTGAGATGCAGCCATCTCATCTGAACGAAATAATAAAAGGGAAACGCTCGATCACGAAGCAGGTGGCGGATAAATTTGAGGAGGTGCTGGGAATACCTTCCATCGACTGGGTAAAACTTCAGATGGTATATGACTATGACACGCAGCAGAACGAGGAACGCCAAGTTGTGGAAACTGCTGCATATGAAGAATATCAGGAATATCTTAAAGTATTTGATATTAAAACACTTACGAGCCGTTTGGGCTTCTCGTCGCATTTGTATTCTGAAGTGGTAGCTTTTATCCGGCAAACTTTCAAACTTCCGGAACCGGCCAAACTATTTGTTCAGACAAATGGTTTGTTCAAGAAGTCATCAAAAGTTGGCAAAGATCCGCGGATGATTATGACGTGGATGCTTCTTGCTAAACAATTTGCTTTTTCTCGCAAGATTGATAGTATATACGATGAGAATAGAATTGATGAGTTGATACCTCAAATCAGCCAGATTCTGAATGATAATCATAATACTATTGAGAAACTGACGAAAAAGTTCGATGAATTCGGAATTATTTTCGGAGTTGTCAAGAAAGTTGAGGGTGCATCTATTGACGGATACTCCTTTGATTATCAGAATCGTCCGTGCATTGTAGTTACTACTAGGTATGATAAGATTGATAATCTGGCTTTTGCGGTTATGCACGAACTCGGACATATTAAAAACCATGACAATGAATTCTGTCGTGTAAATCTCGAAGACTATGACCATGAAAGCCCTGAGGAAAAAGCTGCCAATGCTTTTGCTGCCAATGCTCTCATTCCTGATGCCGTTTGGAAGAAGATTCCAGAGGTTCAATTATATCCGGCGCAAATTCAAAGACTTTACACTGCGTGGGCGGAGCAGAATGGTTACAATAAATGGATTGCGCTAGGTAGAATAAGTCATGAAACGGGGATGTTCAAGTTTAAAAACGACAGTTCCAGACGCATTTTATAAACTGAGTAGAATCTCTTTCAAAACAATAGCAGGAGAAATGGTGGGAGCGATGAGCATCTCTTTTCCGATAGTTAGCATTTACTTTCGACATTGACAATTCCGCGGGCCGGAAAAGTGATCTTCAATAATTGTTTTCAAAATGAACTGTAATGAACTTGTCTTTTAAGGGCCGGATTACTAATTTTGCCATGTAAGTCGGATGAATGTGTCCGGCAAAGAGTAAACATAATTGATAATGGCTAAGATTGCTAAGAAAATCATACCTGAACTGCACAGCCTTCTTGAAGATGTGGAAAAGGCATACGGGAGGAGAATCAGGACTACTACGGATTTCGAGGCGTTGTCTGTGGTCCTAGAACGTGAGACGGGAGAGATGCTTTCTTCATCGACGCTGAAGCGCCTGTGGGGATATGTTTCCGGCAGCCAGGTGCCCCGCAAATCGACATTGGATATCTTATGCAAGTTCATCGGGAAGAATGATTTCAGTGCATACTGCGCATGTCTCATGGAAGACAAGACCATAAGTTCCCGCTTTTTCAGTTCCAAGACCCTGGAATCTTGTTCATTGGAAGCCGGGCAGTCCGTCATTATCGGATGGGCACCCGACAGGATTGTGAGACTGGAATATCTTGGAAACTGCGAATATCTGGTGACCGATTCCGGCAGTTCGAAGCTAGTCGCCGGTGACCGGTTCTCGCTTGGAAGCATTATGCTGGGCTTTCCGCTTTATATCCCTGCATTGCATAGAGAAGGGGAACAAGCTCCTCTTTCGTATGTGGCCGGGGCTGCAAACGGATTGAACAGACTTGATATAATTTAAAGTTTTTATTGTATCGGCATTAAAAGGATATTGATTATTCTATCTGCTGCGGCGATTATTTCAGGATGCCGTGCAGATCATGAAACAGGACGCCCGGAAGACACGAAACTGCCAGTCAAGGTCTCTCTTTCGTCTGACAATGTCTTCGGAACTGGTTTCGTGGAGGGCGACAAGGCCGGTCTGTTCGTAGTGAACGGGCCGGGCAGTCTTTCTGTATCCGGAAGTTTGTGTTTCAATACCCCTGTCGCTGTCGGCCCGTCAGGGCATTGGAAAACGGATGAAACGCTGAATTATCCGCACCCGGAAGAACCGGCATCTCTGTATTGTGTCTATCCCTACTCTTCTTATGACGGCGAAGTCCCGGATGCTCATGCGCTGCGGATAAATGTAAATGCGGACCAGAGCAATTACCGGGCTTACAGGACTTCCGATATTCTCTGGGGAAAAAAGGAGGGCGAAATGCCATCGAAAAACGGCATTGAAATCAGAATGAAGCATATTGCAAGCCGTCTGAGGATTGTCCTCAAAACCGGGGCAGGCTGGGATTCCGAGGGTTTCGGGGCCGTTTCTGTGCATTTGCGCGGGTTCTGTTACGGCGGCCTGCTCAATGTCGAAACCGGGGAGCTGCTTCCGGAGGGCACCTCCGGTGAAATCGAGGCTCATGATGACGGGGATTCGGTGTTCTCGGCGTTTCTCCTTCCTCAGCCGGAAGGCGGCGCGGGAGTCATACGTATCAATGCCGGCAAGGAGGAGGTAAAGGTCAATGTTGCCGAAACATTGATTCCGGGGAAGGATCATACATGTACCGTGACATTGAACCGGGCCGGAGGGAAATTCAATGTGATCATAAACGGTTGGGAAACAGATGATAACGATTACGGCGGATCGGTTTGACCTGCCGCATCCATATTTTATGCATATATGATGAAGGAGAAGATATTTTCGATGATTGCATGTCTGCCGCTGCTCTTCGTGGGCTGCGTCAGGGAGACATTGCGTCAGGATTCGCTTGGGGAGACAATCATTCGGCTTTCCGGCAATGTCACGCAGTCGTATCAGACCAAGGCTGACGCTGCAGGGTTTGCCGATGGCGACCGAATCGGGGTATATGTTGTTGATTATAATGGAAATGAGGCCGGCGAACTGCGAAATGACGGGAACCGCGCGGACAATGTGTGGTTCGAGTTCAATGCTGGCAGCGGTTCATGGACATCTGCTCATGACATATATTGGAAAGACAGCCATACCCATGCGGATATTTACGGATACTATCCGTTCACATCGGTTGCCGATGTGTCGGCGCTGCCTTTCGAAGTCAGAAGGAATCAGGCGGAAGAGACTATTGATGGTATGCTATCCGGGTATGAAGCGTCTGATTTTCTCTGGGGGAAGACAGCGGATGTGGCGCCTACGTCCGATGTGGTGCAGATATCGTTCTCTCATAGACTTTCCATGATACGTGTTGTTCTGGAAGAGGGTTCGGGCTTCGCATCCGGAGAGTGGGACGAGGCGGGAAAGTCAGTCCTTGTGACAGGGATATGCCGGGCGGCGGATATTGACCTCGCCACCGGGACGGCTTATGTGAAAGGGAATCCTGACGGCTCGGGAATAATCCCTTACGGACATGACGGGGAATGGCGGGCTGTCGTCATTCCCCAGACTGTCAGTGCCGGCACTCCGCTTGTCAGCATCACTGTGGACGGAACACCTTATAAGTTCAGCCGGGATGAGGATTTTACATTCGTGCCTTCCAGACAGCATAACTTTACGATAACAGTGAACAAGAAGCCGGACGGGGATTTCGAATTCATTCCTTCTGAGGGCGGCATATCGGCATGGAACAGTGATACGGAGCCGCATGGCGGTACGGCGAAGGAGTATGTCGTCATCAATGTGTCTGAACCAGGTACCATTGACAGATGTGTGGAGGCTTCCGGAAAAGCGTTGGACAAGATTCGCAACCTGAAGGTTACAGGGAAGATAAATGCCAGGGATTTCGCGGTGATGATGTTTCGGATGACCAGTCTTTCTTCATTGAACCTTAAAGAAGTACATATCGTAAAAGGCAAGTCGGGATATATAGATGGTTCGCCTTATAGCTCCAATAGTGATTATTGTATTCCTGAATATGCCTTTCAAGGAAAGTTGTCATTGATTTCAATAATGCTTCCTGATAATCTGAAAGCTATCGGATATAAGGCCTTCTCCGACTGCAAGTCGTTGTCCGGGAACATCTCTTTTCCGGAAGGGCTGGAATCAATCGCAGCCGGGGCATTCATGAACTGTACAAACCTTTCGTCAATATCTTTCCCTTCTACGTTGGTTACTCTCGGACAGGAAAATGGCACGCTTTATTCTGACGGTGCTTTCGCGAATTGTACGGGCTTGTGCTGCGAGATCGTGATTCCTGAAAAGATGGAGTCTATAGGACCCAACACTTTTCGAGGCGACGACGGCCTGTATGGACGGATTTATCTGCCGGAGTCATTGCGCTTTCTTGGGGAAGCTGCATTTCGTGGCTGCAATGGCTTGAGCGGCTCCCTGAAAATTCCTCATAAAATATGTCAGATTCCGGATGAGTGTTTCTGGTACTGTGGATTCGGCGGGACACTGACGCTTCATGACGGGATTACCTCAATCGGTATCCGGGCCTTCTCGGATTGTCATTTCAAGGGAGGCATCTCCTTGCCTTCTCAGCTTGAAGTCATTTCAGAGGAGAGCTTTTCGTCATGCAAATTCAGTGGAAGTCTTGTGTTGCCTGCAGGAGTGCGAGTCATAGGGAAAAGAGCATTCAACTGGAATTCTCGTCTTACAGGTATCTTGGAGATTCCCAGTAATGTCATTAGTCTCGGGGCCGGTGCATTTGCCAATTGTCAGGGAATAGAAGGAGTTGTCATTCCTGAAAGCCTGGAGACGATAAAGTCCGAATTCGGGGTATCTGGTGCTTTTGAGGATTGCTTCGGAATAAACCGGATAGTCTGCAAGGGCGTTACTCCGCCGGTTATCAGTGATGATTTCAATGTAACGGGAGGTCATTCGGTATTCAGAGGAGTGTCCAAGGAGAATTTTACTGTTGAGGTGCCTGAAGCTGCGGTTCCTAACTATCGTACTTCGTCAGGCTGGAAGGACTTCAAACGCATTTCCGCCTACCGGAATCTTTCCTTGGAGCCTCATGCCGTTACGGCGCTCAACACCAAGGTTACAAGGGATTTCACGCTTCATGCGGATGATGAGTGGGAAGTGGAGGAACAGCCGGGGTGGGTGACATTGGACCGGACTTCAGGAAAGGGCAATGCCCGGATACGGCTGACGTTCTCAAGGATGCAGTCGGGCAGCAGCCGTGACGGTAAAGTGGTATTCCGCCTGAAAGATCATGACTACAAGACGTCGCTGGAGGTCCATCAATATGATTATGGACATGAAGAGGATGATGTCATTGTCCTTCAGGAAGCTACGCGAGGTAAAGGCGTCAACGTCGTGATTCTTGGCGAAGGGTATGATGCGAAAGACATCAGTGACGGCAAATTGCTCTCCGATGTGAACGAGACCATGGAGGATTTCTTCGATATCGAGCCTTACAGGACATACAGGGATTATTTCAATGTCTATACAGGCATTGCCGTATCACCGGAATCCGGCGTCGGAAATGCCAATACTACAGTTCATAACCGTTTCGGTACCTCGGCGACGCGAGGGACCCTTTCCGGGACGGCCGATGAGATCCTGAAGTACGCATGCACGATGCCTTCGGTGAGTCGGGACAATCTCGGACAGACATTGATAATCATTGTCACGAATACATCTGATTACAGCGGGGCTACCAGACTTTTTGATGACGGGACGGCAATCTCGTATTGTCCTAAACGCGATGATTATTATCCGTATGATTTCAGGGGCATTGTCCAGTATGAAGCCGGTGGGCGCGGATTCGGGAAGCTTGGCGACGAGAGCGTCCGGCACAATGCTTTCGTGGATGCATGCGGGTGCTCTTGTTGCGCTCATGCGGCTGAAATCGCGGCAGCGCAGGCGAAGGGCTGGTACATGAACATCTCGCTTACGGCCAGGGAGGATGCAGTGCCTTGGAGCCATCTTCTGGAAAATGACAAGTACCGGAATCTGGTGGGCATATATGAAGGGGCTTCCGGACATGGCAAGGGAGTCTGGCGCTCCGAGTACAACAGCTGCATGAACAACGGTATTCCGTACTACAATACTGTCAGCCGAGAAATCATCGTGAAGCGGATAATGCAGTGCGCCGGGGAGGAATACAGTTTCGAAAATTTCGTGGCGAATGACAAGGTGGACAATGTGCGGCCATAGGCTGCCGTAACGGTTTGAAATGATTATGGATATTATGAAGAAGACCATATATGCTGCGGTTGCGGTCCTGATGATGTCGGGATGCTCCGGGTCATTGGGGGCGGAAGATACACCGTCGCTGGAGATGAAATTTGAGCTGGAATATCCTGGTGCCCGGACTAAGGTTGCGGCGAGCGGATTTGTAAAGGGCGACATTGCCGGGCTTTACATGACGGAGAATGTCGATGGCGAGCCTTCCGTGCTCATGCCTTCAGGAAATGCCGTGAACAATGCCCGGCTTACGTTTGATGGCGTGGAATGGCATTCCCGACCGATAATGTGGTGGGATATTGATACCAAATATGATGTTTACGGGTATTATCCGTATGCTTCGCCGTCATCTGTGGAGGAGTACCGTTTCTCTGTCAAGGAGAATCAGGCTGCACCTGGAACGGAAACGGAACTTGGCGGCTATGAGGCTTCTGATTTCCTCTGGGCGAAGGCTTCGGGTGTGAGCTATCCGCAGAAAGTCAAACTCCAGTTCAGCCACAGGATGAGCAGGATTGTCATAAATCTGGTCAAGGGCAGTGATTTCGACGGGGACTTGCCTGACGACATCGTGGTGCGGGTCCATAATGTGGTGACTGACGCCGTCATTGACCTTGGAACCGGAGTTGTGGTAAAGGACAGCCGGGCTGCCGCCCGCAGCATTACGGCATGTCGGGAATCTGTCGGACGTTATGCGGCAATCGTGGTCCCGCAGAACATGATGCACCGGCAGCCGCTTGTGGAGGTGATCACAAGCGGAGCATCTTATTTGCTTGACGGAAGAATCGACTTCAAGTCAGGTATCGGATATACGATCAATGTCACCCTATCCAGTGACCCGTCAAAAATTCAGATTAACATAGGTGGTGAGATTTCCGGCTGGAAGTGATATGAACCAAAATGAACTTGACCTGTCCCGTTATTTAGCCTTACTTTACCGAACTGTTTCGAAGACCTGTTCTTGAACAGGCCTCTGTGGCAGCACATATTGTAAAGTAAATGGCGCGCTTATGACCAACAACTATTGGATGCACCGCATAACCTGCGGAGAAAACGCATCTCCTTATGCTCAACATCTGTTTTTCGGCAACGGCAATGACTCCGGAGACCATTATCTCTCTATAGGATGGTGTAATTTCTCCTATGAAAAGTTTGTCGAGGCGGTTCTGGCTGAAGGTGCTTCTGCCCTTGATTCATTGATGCAGGAAGCTTCTTACGGCTTGGGCCGCAGCCGGTTCAGCCTTTATAGGTTCATCGTGCAGATGAAACGTGGTGATGTCGTGGTGGTGCCGATATGGGATACTTTCAGTGTCTGCCGGATATCAGATGACAGAGTCTTGACGAACGAGACCATTGATATGGATCTGATGACTGACGGCCACGGCAACAGGCTGACCTGTAATCCTTCCGGTGACAGATATTTATATACGCATGACGGAAAAATCGTCGATATGGGGTTCTATCGGAAAGTCGAACTGCTGGCTACCGGCATTCCGCGTTCGGAATATGCTCCGCAGCTTCTTTATTCGGCGATGAAGAACCGCAGTACCAATGCTGCCCTGTCGGAGGAAGTCGCCGATGAGGTTGATATCGCCATCTCTGACTGGCACCGCAGAAAACCTGTCAACCTTAAAGCGGAAATTGAAAATGCTGTTGCCGGACCTGTGCTGGACCTTGTCAGGAATCTCCTGCATGATATGAAGTTTGAATCCTTGGTGGAATGGTATCTTACGACCATCGGTGCGGATGTCGAGAAGCCGGCCAAGAACAGCTGCCCTACGGAAGATGGAGATGCCGATCTCATCGCCCATTTCGATTCTCTTGAAACTACCGTCATGGTCCAGGTGAAGAAGCATGATGGATATACCGGCGACTGGGCCGTCAGGCAGATTACGTCATATTCGGAAAAGTATCATGTAAAGGATTTCATGAACCAGATGTGGGTGATTTCTTCCTGTGACGACTATAGCGATGATGCCAAACAGCTTGCCGATGAGAAAGGGGTGCGTCTCATTACCGGTCTTGAATTCGCCAAGATGATTCTTGGTGTCGGAATAAAGAGTCTAACTATTTAAAATGTGATGATATGGCTATTTCAAGTATTGAACGTCGAGGGTCATTCTACGACCTGTTCGATGAAAGAGGAAGAAAATTCAAGACTATGGCGGACACCGCCGGAGAACTTCTCGGATGGAGCAGCACCTTTTTTATCCTGTTCAGGGGTTCTTTCTATTATATGTTCAATGAATTTGGGGAGAGAATTGCGACATTATCGTCTAGTTCCGGAACTTTTGTCTCTATTACGGGCGATGATTTCATTTTGAGGGAAGGACCTTACCTGTACACGTTTGATAAATTCGGAAAGAGAATGGGGAGCCCACGTCCAGTTAGATAGACTGTATTATGAGAATGAGAAAATTTTTCAAAGAACAGTGGAACTATATTGTAGAGAATAGCGGCTTTCTCTCATTGGTGCTGTTTTGTGCGCTTGGAGTATGTCTCATTGCTCTTTTTTTCCACATCTTTACGGGTAAAGAGATTCCAGGACAGATTATGGGCGCAATATTTGGCGTGCTGTTCACGGCGGTAGTGACGTGCATCCTGCTTCAGGGTCAGACGAATCAGGAAAAGACATTGCAGCGCAACGCCAAGATATTCGAGGAGAAACTGAAGGTTTATCAGACTTTTCTCGGAAAGCTGTACGATGCTGTCAAGGATGGCTCGCTGACTGATGACGAAAAGAAGGAGCTGCAATATCAGACAGCACTTGTGGCAATGCTATGCAAGCCGGAGAATATCAAGAATGTGAGCGAAGCTGTAAATGAAGTTGTGAACAGTGTGTGCCCGCAGGAAAATTCGGCCAGCGTCGGAGAAACCGATCTTCTGAAAGGATTATTCTCTATTGTAGATGCTTTGAGGAATGATCTTGAATATTCTGATGTCAGGTTTTCAGATACTATAAAGGAGGAGACGATTAAGAATTTCAATGCCGCTTTTCATGTGAAAATGGATTCTGATGATATCGGCGGCGACCTTGCTCCTGAAAAGGCTGAATTAGGCGTGGATATATGGAAATCAGCATTGATAAGGTGGGATAATTCAGGCTGGTCCATGCAGATAAATGATAATTGGAGTGGAGAAACATGCTTTGTCATGAAGTCCAGGACAAACGGGAATCTGGGAGTTATAAGTCTGGGATTCTATAAAGAGCACTATTATATTCAGGCGAGCTATGGCCCGGATTCCGATTTCTCCAAGGCGCTTAAATGGTCAAATGGCGGTTATCGGTCTTATGGCTCGTGGTGGAAGTTTCTTCCGGCGCAGTATGATGATATCAAGGAAGGGGATCTCGGTCAGGCTCTCGGCCAGGATCCAGGCCTGCAGAAATTCATCGTCGATAGAATTGAATATCTGCAGAATGTGATTCAGGCCAACCATCGCACGACACTGTGGAAAAATGCTGTCGATGAGGCGCTTGCCTCTCAAGGCAATGCCGGGGCGGCCGCACTGAATCATTGGACGACCAGAATATGGTATTGGAAGACGCTAGTGTGCGAATCCACCGGCGATGATGAGGGCAATCTCTATTTCGATATCCTTCCGTCCGATGACCAGCATGTGGTGTTCAAATTCAGCAATCGTGACAAGAATCCGGATCTGCTGAAAAAGACATTGGCCAGAATAGGAATGAAGGACAAAATCGGCGGCATGAAAGACTGCATTGCCGATATCGGCACATCCTCCACCGACGCGAATGATGTCGCTGCGAAACTTTCAGAGACCCTGAAGAAAATACAGGGATAATTGAGAAATATAAATATAATGGCAACAATTCAATCTATTTTATGGAATCAGCAGTCGGATGAAGTGCTGGTTTACAAATATCCTGTACAGGATATCAATACTGGAAGTGTTTTGACAGTTAATGATAGCCAAGAGGCTTATTTCTATCGGAACGGGACACTTTATGATAAATTTTCTGCAGGACGCTATGCCTTGTCTTCATCTAATCTTCCTGCCTTATCCGATGTCGTTAATCTGGCTTCTGGAGGGGAATCTACTTTTAATGCAAGTATATGGTTTGTAAGCAAGCTTGCAAAGCGTAATATACTTTGGGGTGCAGGAGGCCTTAGGGTAATCGATCCTTATTTCGAAATACCGATTAAGATGTCTGCCCGCGGGCAATATGGCATCAGAATAAAAGACGGCGGGTTGTTTATCCTGAAATTTGTAGGAACTCAGGCGGAATCAGATATGAATCTGATATATGAACAGTTCAGGTCTGATGTGATTGAGGCTGTAAAGGTCTCAATTGCTCGGTTCATGAAGGAAAAGGGGGTCAATGTGAATGAACTAGGTACTGAATATCGTTCTCTTGGAACAGCGATTTCGAAAGAACTGCAGTTGACATTTGACGAATATGGGGTGGAACTTCTTAACTTCAACATTGAAGATATTTCATTTAACGAGAACGATCCCGGATATCAGAAAGTAATGGAAGGAATCTCGGAAAGAGCACGACTTAATAAACTAGGGGTGGACTATGTACAGCAGCGGCAGCTGGATATCACACAGACAGTTGCTGGTAATCAAGGTGCTGGAGTGTTTATGAGTGCCGGGGCAGGATTGAGTCTGGGAAGCCAGACTGGACAGATTTTTGGAGAAGTCATGAAAGGAAATCCAGCATCGCAAATTCAGGTTGCAGCACCGGCACCCCCATCTATGCCATCTTTTTATGTTGCTTCTAATGGCAATACTGAAGGGCCGTTCAGGCTTGACGTTATACATGATAAGATAATTAAAGGGCAAATAGGACAATCGACTTATCTGTATAAAGTGGGTGGAAATGCATGGATGGCAGCTGGACAGACTCCCGAAATTTCAAGCCTGTTTTCTTCAATGACACCACCTCCACCACCGCCATCTCATGTTGAGTAATTATATTGAAATTAAGCTCGTATGAAAAAAATAGTATTTATCACAGTGCTGCTTATATGCAGTGTAGCATTGGTCGGCATGTTCCATCTAATATTTCAGGAATTGTCGGTGATGATGGTATGTTGCGCGGTCAGTGGACTCCTTTTCCTATGGTCTGCGTTTCTGCATATTTTCATTGTCTCTTCTATTCGGACGATTACCATTAAGAACTCATCATTGATAAAGATACTTGATGTTTCGTCTTTTCTGCTTTTTGCGTGGACGCTCCTTTTTATATTTGCATTCGGCTCGTATAGAGACGTTGACAGAGACTTGACTGTGTTGTACGTCGGTTATGTCGTGATGGCTGTCATAACATTGGTTGTTTGCCTTATGGCAGACCGTGGCGGTTCTATTTCGGAAGAAGATAATAAGCCGGTGCAGCATAATATACAGGAAAAAGGGACGTTATTAAGACAACTTTGTTCGGCTGCAAATGATTTGCATGAGAAATCAGGTGACCTGGATAATATTAAGCAGCTGTCCTCTGCGATTGATATGATGCGGAATATCCCTGCACGAGTATTTGAAAACAGTACAACCTATTCGCAACTTCATGAATGTGTTGATTCTGTGGTTCTGGCTGTGCAGGAAGAAAAAACTGAAAATATCTCATTGACTTTAAGTAAGTTAATAATAACATTAAAAGCAAATAGATTATAATTATGGAAGATTCTATCAAATGTCCGGAATGCGGCGGGACTAAGTATACACGCATTTCTGAAGGTAACTATCGCTGCCTCTATTGTGGAGCTACATTTAAGGCGGAAGTGGATGGCGCTCCTCAGGAAGTGCCGGATGGACAACCGAAATATACAAAAGTGCGAGATAAAAATAAGATAACGGCTATTGTTCTTGCTTTTTTACTTGGATCTATCGGAGCACAGTACTTTTATCTCGGGAAAATAGGATCTGGAATACTATGCCTGCTTTTCTGTTGGACATATATTCCAGCTGTGATAGGAATCGCGGATGGTATCCGCTTCCTTATTATGGATGACAAGACTTTTGATATGAAATATAATTGCCTGGTTGAATATTAATTTAATGATATTATGGAGTCATCTACAATTCTGGCTGCAATAGAAGCAGCGAAATCCTACTTCAAGGAAGATTCTGCCGTATATGCATATCCGTCAATACCCGACGAAGTGCTTGCGGTGCATAAGAAAAAATATCTGGAGCTGGCTCCGGATGAGAAGGTGCTGGTGCTTGTCGGTAAATGCAAACAGTTCTTTACAGGATTTTGTATTACAGACAAAAGACTTATTGTGAGGGTGGAAAATGGCAGCGTACTTCTTGGTAGTCTTACAAGCATATTCCGCGAGACAATAGATATCCCTCTTAACGAAATTAAAACCCTGTCAGCAGCATTGAATATTAATTCGGCAATGATGCGAATCCTTGTCAATGGGCAATATGTTGGCTTTGTTTATCAAAATTCGGCTTCAAGTGGACTTAAACGCAGTACGAATAATACATTTGAAGCGGTAGATGCTCTATTCAAGGAGATGACATTGCTTTCTGGCGGGGATCTTGCATCTTCAGCAAAATCTACAGCAGCCGGAAAAAAATGGATAAAGCAATATAGGAAATCAGGGTTGCTGAAAAAATATTTCTTGGGACCGGTTATCTCTCATTACGTTGATTTCAAGGGCGTCGCCACTCGATCAGAATATTGGCACTTTGCTTTGTTCTTTATGATTATTGTCGGCGCGGTGTCTGGCTTATTCAGTATCTTTTTTGACATGGGAACGGCTGTTTATTATCTCTTGTCGCTGGTACTGCTTTTACCTTCTTTGGGAATAATGGTGCGTAGAATGCATGATATCGGAAAGAGTGGCAAGACGGTTCTTGTGTCGTTGATACCTGTTGTGGGGCCTATGTGGCTTCTGGTTCTGCTTTGCCGAAAAGGCAATGAGGTGAAAATGACAAAAAACAGCGCTAGTCTTTCAGATATAGCCATACTCTCTCTCTGTGGAATGATGATTATTGTAGCCGCAGCGGTAGCGCTTACGAAACTTGAGAACGGGAATTACGGCTCTAATGAAATATATGATTCAAGTGTTTATGATGATTCTTCGGATGATATTTCAGACAATGCTGAGGATATTAGTGATCTGAAGAAACGTATAAATCGTATTTATAAATATGCGTTTTCAGGAAAAGGAGATGCGGAGAAGAAATTTTTCTCGAGAAAACTGTATGGTTTGTGGAAAGATGAGCAGAAAGCTTCTGAAGAATATGGAATTGGTGCCATTGAGTTTGATATTTGGAGCTTGAGTCAGGATCCTGCCGATCCTCAAATAGAAATAGGCGAAATCAACTGTAGGGGTGCGTTAATGTATTCGGTTACAGTGATGGTGGTGAACAAGTATGTAGACCGTACTGACAAGCAAGCGGTGGTGCTGCTAATGGTTAAGGAAAGAGGGGACTGGTTTATTGGAGATATATATTTCAGTCTTGGTGGAGAAGCCGTGTCTTTGTCGGAAATTTTACAAGGATCGTTAGATGAATAATGATCAAAGAAATATGGAGGTAGAAGAAAAACAGGCAACAGCCGTAGAAACATCAGAAGATACCACGATTACTCCTGATGACAAATTGTATTTCATAAATCTGCTGGCAAAGGCTGGAATGTTAATATTTGGATATTTTCTTTTCAGGATTATCCGTAATATTGTTTTGGTGACAGATATAGTAGATTCTCTTGAAACATTAGGGGCATATGTGCCACTTGTGGACTCATCGTTAGAATATGATCCGACAGTAGTGAAATCTTTCCATGGTCTGATGCGTAATGGTATAATTGTCTGCATCGCCGGAGAACTTATTTCAGCACTGATATGCTGGATGTCTCGGCCAAAGAGCTAGTGTTTCAGATACTGTAGATTGATTTGCATGCGCATCTCCGGTGGTTTTCACCATGGATGCGCAGTTTTTATTTCCGGTCAGCTCGTCGAATGAAACGGTAGGCCGGTAACTGGAAAAGAATGACGTGATTTTTCTTAATGCCGCCTGGGAAAATGTGTCGACTTGTCCAACCACCGTCTTTGCCATAAACTGTATGAACTGGCTCATGTTCCTTGTTGCGATTCAGTTTTTTTCTGTCACAGAAATACTCCGCTTCCTTGTATCCGTAGATTGCGAATGGATTCTTCAGCTGTTCCATGATTTGTGTTACATATATTATGTTACATGTTTTATGTAATAACTGCGAATATAAATGTCGAAAAATCAATATGACTTGAGCTAGGGGATTTCTCAACCTCTGCAAAATTTCAACAGAGGCTGTTTTTTCAATAATTTTCAAACAGCTTCTTATTTTCGGGCAGAAACGTTACCTTTGTAAAAGCGGAACAAATACGGAGGACGGAATATGTTGTACCCGATAGGAATACAGAGTTTTGAGGAGATTCGTAATGGCGGTTATGTTTATGTCGATAAGACTGCTCTCATCTATAGGCTGACTTCCACCGGCAAATATTATTTTCTGAGTCGCCCGAGACGATTCGGAAAGAGTCTGCTCGTGTCTACTATGGAGGCGTATTTCAGCGGGAGAAAAGACCTTTTCGAAGGTCTTGCGATGGAGTCGTTGGAGAAGGAGTGGACGGAATACCCGGTTTTGCATCTTGATTTGACGGGAAGCTCTTATACTGACATCTCGCAATTGAAGATAAGCCTTGATCAGCATCTTCGCAAGTGGGAATCACTATATGACGTCACTCCTATATCCGAAGACTTGTCGTCCCGGTTTAAAGACATCATTGAAGCGGCATTCCACAAGACCGGCAAGAAAGTCGTCATCCTCATCGACGAATATGAGAAGCCTATAATCGACAACATTGACAATCCTGAACTTATGGAGCAGTTCAGGCGCGAGCTTCAGGGATTCTACAGTGTCATAAAGGGTAAGGACAATGCCATCCGTTTCGCGTTCCTGACGGGAGTGACCAAACTGGGCAAAATGAGTATTTTCAGCGGGCTTAACAATCTGAATGATATATCGATGGATGCCAGATATGCTGACATCTGCGGCGTATCGGAGCAGGAACTCAAGTCATATTTTGGCGAAAGCGTGAAGACACTGGCGGAGATGAACGGGCTTTCGGAAGAAGAATGCTATAAAAAATTGGCGTCAATGTATGATGGCTATCATTTTTGTGAAGACAGCATCGGCGTGTATAATCCGTTCAGTATTCTGAATACATTCAACTCTGGCAAATTCCGGATGTACTGGTTCGAGACGGGGACGCCGACATTCCTTGTAAGATATCTGAAACAGGGTAACTATAATCTGGACAATATCTCGAAGAACGATGTGGCTGTGGAAACGCTGACGGGAGCGAACTATGTAAGCCCGGCCCCGATAACATTGATGTATCAGGCTGGATATCTCACGATAAAGGACTATGACCAGAGATTCAATACCTATAATCTTGACTATCCTAACGAGGAGGTGAAGAGCGGATTCCTGAATTCGTTAAGTCATCTCTATGCTCCGGCATTGGCAGGCGGCGAACTGTCGGTCTATCAATTTATCCGTGATATTGAAAAGGGCAATACGGAGAGTTTTATGAGTCGTCTTACTGCATTTTTTGCAGGAAACAGCTACATGATTCAGGGCGATCTGGAGCTGTATTTCCAGAATGTGATGTCGATAATGCTGAAAATGATGGGGCTCTATGTCAAGACTGAATACCAGACATCCAACGGCAGGATAGACATCGTCTTCGATACGGACAAATATGTCTATATCATTGAATTGAAGCGGGATGAATTCGCCGAAGTTGCCCTGAAACAAATCGAGGAAAAGGGTTACGACAAGCCATTCCTTGCCAGCGGCAAGCAGATAATCAAGCTCGGCATAAACTTCTCATCTGAGACCAAGACCATCGACGACTGGGAGCAAGCATAACCGGGCTAATACGAGATAACACACTGCGCATCTTTGGTGACCTTCACTGAAGATGCGCAATTGTTGTTCAGGAGGGTGTGCGGGATGGATGACTGATGAATGACCGGAGAAGCGTGATATTGCTGTTACTCCGTTTCCCGCCGCAGCCAGATTGAGAAAAATCGGTCATATACAATTATTTTCCCATTAAAATCATGTACGAAGTCGCGCTTCCGCAGCGCCTTGAGGGCGAGGCTCACGCTACTGGCCGCCGGCAGACTGTACTTGCGGATGAATTTCTGTGACAGAACTGACGCGACTCCTTTTTCCTTGGCGATGGCCACGACAAGAGCCGCCTGATTGTCGGAGAGCGATTTGCAGTAGTTGATGAATGCATCTTCCTGTTCGTTAATGGTGTTCTCGACGATCCGAACTATTGTCTGTTTGTCAATGTCCTCTCCATTTTCGTAGAGCCTGTTCAGGATGCTCTGAACATACCATGTCTGGCCGTCAACCAAGTCATAAATATACCTGAAGTCGCTATCGCTGATTTCAATTCCTTTCTGTCTCAGCCACCTGTTTGCGAAAACTTCATATTCTCCAACATCTATGAGGGGAAGACTCATTATCTGGGAACTCTGATAAAACGGACGCTTTGCGGACAGGAACATTTCGGACATGAGGTGCTGACTGCTGCCGGCGAATATGAAATAGACATTCGGGAGAAACTGAATGTAAGAGCGCAGTAGCGCTTCTGTACCCTTTTCCGGATATTCCGCAATCTGCTGAAACTCGTCAATTGCGATATAAATTCGTTTGTCAGACTGTTTCAGGTATTCAAATATATGTTTCAGTGATTCTTCCTGCCTGTCGGAGGCAACTGTTATGGAGAAAGTCGGGCTTCCGGTCAGCTCGTCGAATGAAACGGTAGGCCGGTAGCTGGAAAAGAATGACGTGATTTTTCTTAATGCCGCCTGGGAAAATGTGTCGACTTGTCCAACCACCGTCTTCGCCAGAAACTGTATGAACTGGCTCATGTTCCTTGTTGCGTTTATGTCCATGTAGAAGCATCTCGTATCCGGCTCGTTTTTTCTGACTTGTTCAAAGACATGATGGATGAGTCCAGTCTTTCCGACACGCCGAGGTGATATGAGCACGACATTGCGTTCATTTCTCAATGCATTTATGAGCGTTTCAGTCTCTTTTTTTCTGTCACAGAAATACTCCGCTCCCTTGTATCCGTAGATTACGAATGGATTCTTCAGCTGTTCCATAATTTGTGTTACATATATTATGTTACATGTTTTATGTAATAACTGCAAAGGTAAAACATAAATGTCGAAAAATCAAAGCTCGGCATAAACTTCTCATCTGAAACTAAGACCATCGACGACTGGGAGCAAGCATGGCCGGGCTAATACGAGATAATACACTGTGTATCTTTGGTGACCTTTACTGAGGATGCGCAATTGCTGTTCAGGAGGATGCGGGTGAGGCTGGGGTTGCCGGAACAGTCAAGCGACTGAAGGTCGGGGCACGCGGAGAGATCAAGGTCACCTTCCAGTCGGCAGGAAGAACAATCCAAGATGCGAAGTTTAGTGGCGGACGTAAGGTCGAGATGACGGAACCGGCTGCCGTACAAGTAGATGGACGAGATGTTTCCGCATCCGGACAAGTCCAAGGTGGACAATGGCGTATTCTGGCAATAGAGCGTACGGAGCTCATGGCATTGGCGTATATCTATGCCGGTCAGGGGATTGCCGTCACAAGTCAGATCCGTCAACAACGTGTTTGCGGAGAGATCCAGCGACGCTATCTGCTGCCAAGGAACAGACAACTTCTTCAGAGAACGGAACATCTCCAGACCATGGACAGACGAAATGCCCGAGTAAACATTGTTGTCAATATTGACCTCCTCGACATTCTCCACTTCCGTGATGGAAATGAACAGGTCCCCATTGCTGTCGAACGTATCTGTCAGATATTTTTCGAAAGCATTGTCGCTGACCACTGCAGAATACACGACCGAAGCCCCCTCCGGCTTTCTGCCGTCTGCCCCGGAATTGATCCCGTCTATCTTCTGCAACTCGTTCATATAGATGGTTTTCAGACCGCTGCATCCTGTGCAGTCGAGCTTCATGAGCCTGTCATTCAAGCTGATATCCAGCGAGGTCAATGATTTGCATCCGATGAGGGAAAGCTCCTTGAGCGACCGGCTGTATCTGAGGTTGATGTCGGAAATGGCGCTGCCGGAGCAGTCCATAACTTCAAGCCCCGACAGCAGGTAAACCTTGTCGCCGTCCTGAAGTATATCCCCGACATACAGACGCTTGACGCCGCGGGCCACCTTGAAAACGTCATTGAGCCCGGAAATGCTCGTGCCGCGCATGTCAAGTTCTTCAATCGCCGGCAACGATGTGATGTTGAGGACGGACACCGGATTCCCGTGAATGTCGAGACGAGTCAATTCCGCCAGATAAGGGACCCTCAGCGAACTCAATCTGTTTTCTGCCAATGTTGCCGTACGTAGCCGGCTGTTTCCGGAGAAGTCAATGCTTGTGAGCATGTTGTTGCTCAGGTCCAGCGTCTCAAGCCCATGAAACGGCTTCAAATTAATCTGGCCCAATCTTCCGAATCCTACACCCGAACCAGCTAACTTGATGGAAATCAGCCCTGTACAATATTCGAGCCCCTTGATGGAGCTCATATGGTCTGTGCAGATGTCTATCGACCGGATATTCTTCGCCTCTTCCAGACTCAAGAAACCGTCACCGTCGGTATCCCCCTTCTTTAACATATATGACGACACTTCCTCGTCCTCAAACGACACCGGCACGAAGAACTCCTCATCATTGCTATATGCCGTTCCTTTTGCATTGATGGCATAAGCCCGTATATGCCAAGTTGTTCCGACTTCCAGTCCTCGTATCTCCGTCTTGTGGCTGCCGTATCGGGAGCCGTCTATGGTCTTGTTCTGCGACTCTATTGTCGGTTCAGGTTCAGTATCCCAGCACAGGCCGCAAGCAATAAGATCGCCGCTGAAGCTTTCATTGACATCATATTCCACGGTAATGGCGCTGGAAGTCCTTTCGGACACAGGCGACAATGAAATGTCAGGAAGACGCTGCTGAATCTTGAAATGTTTCGTCGCCGAAGATTTCTCGTCTCTTCCGTTGCCGATGAAGGCGCTGTAATAATAATCGACGTTGAATGTCAGGCCTTCAAGCACTTTTGAGAATTTGCCGTCTTCTCCCATTGTACAGATACTTCTGGCAAGTTTTTCCTCATCGGTCCCGAACATGAATCCGCATTCCTTGACATGGCTGCTTCCGGAAATGTCGCAAGAAATGATGACGGCATTGCCCTTGACAGACGTGCCCGTGCCGGTAAGCTGCGGCGGATAGAACGCTGCAGGATCGGGATCCTTGATGCAGGATACTGCCGAAAGTACGGCAAAAAGCAATGCGGATGTCTTTTTCATGTTACACGGAAACAAGCAAAGTTACTGAGAATTATCCAGAATGCTTTCCGTCATGGTCCGGACAATGCGGTCTATTTCATGCCTTTCGTGCATCTTTTCAATATATGGAGCACAAATCCACAGCAAGACTGCGGCAATGACTGTGCCTGCGGCAATGATGACAGGCCTCTGTCTGAGCTGACGTTCCCTCTTCAGGATTGCAAGTTTCAGCTGACCTGCATCATCAGGCCTTTTGCCTATTTGGGAAGCAGTGCATGAGGAGGCAATGCGGAACCAGAAATTGCGATGTCTGCGTGGAAGTCCGGCGGCTATCTGACCGATTACCTTTCCGAGAGAATATATGTCACTTCTTTCGTCAAGTGCTTGTCCTGCAATCTGTTCTGGAGCTGCGTAGGATTCTGTCCCGGCAGCCATCTTCAGGCGCACGTGTGTGTCCGTGTCAGCAAAGCCGAAATCTATCAGCTTGACATTGTTCCCGTTTCGTGTAATCATTACGTTTCCTGGCTTTATGTCCCTGTGGACAATCTGCCGATGATGCAGATAGTCTAGTACATCGCAAAGTTCAATGATGATTTTCCTGGCCAGCCCGGGAGTCAGCCTTTCGTCTTCCAGAACCTTGTCCAATGTTTCACCTTCAATCCATTCTGAAATAATGCAGTTGCCGTACCCGCCTATCGGGACGAAGTCCAATGTCCTGCATATCCCCGGGTGATCCAAAGATGCGCCTATCTCGAATTCCTTTTCCAGGAGCCCCTCATGGATAGGATTGCCTATATATCTGGGTTTCAATGATTTGACGGCTACAGCTTTGCCCGCGTATAGACTCCTGCCGAGTCTTGAGTATCCATCTGCCGACTCATATGCAGGCTCGATTTCCGACGCCTCCGGCAATGTCTGGCTGCAGGCCTCGCAACCGAATATTTCTGAACTGGTCTCCATACCTGTCAATTTGTTTCCGGAAAACTGATGCACAATGAATTAGAACTGCAAATTAAAGATTTTTTTCGTAAATTTGATTTCATTTTGAAATTGAAATGGCGGAAATCCTGAAATATCTTCTGACGGCCATGTCTCTGGCGGCATTCTGCAGGTGCGGAACTAATGACAGAGGCATAGAGAAAGTACACGAAGACTGGATGTCCAAAGACTGCATAAACGGATATTGCATTGTCTCGGACTCCCTGCTCTCGGGTTTGACCGATTCTCAGGGGAATGTACTGGTATCACCGACGTATGCCTGCCTTTTCTTCCTGACGGGAGACGTACTTGCCGGATATGAATCTTCCGGATGGACATTCATTGACACGAATGGTCGTGCTCTGGCGGAAACCGGTGGAAATATTGATGATGAGCCGGATTCGTTATTGGCTGAATATCAGAAAATCAGAAGAAGGCAGGACCTTGCTTGGGACAGGATTGTCGCCGGTTATGAAACTTTCTGCGAGGCATGTGCCGAACCTGATGCGGATGCTGATGATGTCCAGATGATGAGTGACAGCCTGATGCGGGAAATATCAATGACTGAAGGAATTATGAGTCCACAGCAGCGCAGGCGCATAGAAGTCGCCTTGGATAGATATCGTGAGAGGAGGAGAGCATTATGACGTTTCGGAAATATGTGCGGAAATCATTGACAATCATACTTTTCTGTCTTGTCGGAATCGGGCTTCATGCGCAGGGTTTTTCTTCTATAAAGAAAAACACGTCTTACCTATGGGGAGAGGGACGCGCGGCTGACACTCATTCTGCAGACAGCATTGCTTCGGCTGAACTTCTGCGGAAGATCGCTGGCGCCGTGGACCTTCCGTACGAAATGGCATTGAAAATTGCTCTTATGGCGACATTCACCGAGGACTTGGGTAAGGTCTCGGAATTTGCCGTGTCCGGCGGAAGGAAAGAAACCGCCGTGCTTCGCTATATCGGACGCAATGCTGTCGGAACATTGTTTGATGCCAGACGAAGACGTATTGCCGAGATGAAAAACATCGCTGAAACCGCTGAAGGCAAGCTCCAGATGGATGTGGCATTGCGCTACTGGTCCTGGGCGTCGATGCTGATGCAGTCCGTCCCGGGATTCAAGTCCACGGATGTCGCTGAGGCGCGTTCCCGTCGCGTCAAGATACTGGAAGGTATGAATGTGCGCTTCGACAGGCAGAATGTGGCGGACCGGTCTGTCGTGGAACTGAGTTTTACCTATAACGGTCAGCCTGTCAGGAATATAGACTATCGTTTCTTCAACGGGAAGACTTGGAGCGGAATCATGTCCGCCAAGGACGGGAAAGGCTTCGTGGAGGTATCCCCGGGGACTCGCATTGACGACTACAGGATTCTTTATGAATCCTCACCGGCCCACCTCCAGCATATCTACCGGGAAGTTTGTGCCGTGGAAAAAGCCTTCGGTGCCGGTGCGGAAAAGGTCGGGGCCAATGCTGAAGTTTCCGGAGTCAATGCTGTTCCGTCGGCGGCAGTTTCGAGGCGTCCAGTAGAAGAAGGCTCTGTAAGCAAGATAGATTTCAGCAAGGTGAAGAGAAAGATTCTGGATGTCATGTCCAGTGAGAAATTCAATGAATTGCCGGATTCGTCAAAGGCTGTTTCAATGACACCGGTGCTGTTCACCGCTGACTATGAAAAATCGGTAGCCAAGATATGCGATGCCGTTTCCTCGCGCAATTATAGCTCTGTAAGCCAGCTGTTTACGCCTACGGGATATGATGTTTTCCTGCGTCTTGCCGCATACGGCAATGCCCGGGTGTTGTCCGGCGAGGCATTGAACTTTTATGCTCTCGGGGATGAGGTGTACTGCCGCAGCGTGCCCATGGCCTTCTCGTTCAGCGGAAACAGGAGGCAATTTGTGGAGGACATCGTATTCACGTTCAATGAGGAAGGACTTGTTTCGAACTTGACATTCTCGCTCGGAAAGGCGGCGACATCGGATATTTGTTCGCATTCGAACTGGACCGAGGAAGCAAGACTCATCCTGGTGGCGTTCCTGGAAAACTACAAGACGGCATACGCGCTCAAGCGTCTGGACTACATAAGTTCCATTTTTGACAATGATGCCCTCATAATAACCGGGCGTGTCGTCCGAAGCGTGGGAATGGACAGAAGTGAGTACGGATCGAACCGCTATGTGCGTTTCACTCAGCAGAACAAGGAAACATACATCCGGAACCTGTCCCGTGTGTTCGCCAGTCAGGAATATATCAATGTCCAGTTCTCCGACAGCGAGGTCGTAAAGCTCGGAAAAGGTGACCAACTCTTCGGAATCAAGATAAGGCAGGAATATTTTTCTACGACATACTCGGATGTCGGATATTTGTTTGTTTTGGTCGATCTGTCTGATTATCAGGCTCCTGTCATACATGTGCGTACTTGGCAGGATTCTCCGGACAAGGATTTCGGCATCATCGGCCCATATCATTTCTAGTGCATGATATGAAGTTTCGAACAATCATAGTCGCTGCTTTTCTTCTGATGGCATTCCCGGCATTCGCGCAGACGGTGGCATCAGAAGAGTTCTCCGTTCAGTCGTTCCGCCGTCTGGAATGGGACCTGGATGCGCGCAGCGGAAGCCCGGTGCTGGACCAGAACGGAAAGAAGTCTGCTCTTATAAAGGTGATTACCAATGCAGAAGGGCTTGATTTCGATGTTGGAGTGATGGGAGTCGCAGCTGTACGTCAGGAGGTAGGCGAGGTTTGGGTCTATGTTCCTGAAAAAGTCCGGAAAATCACCATCAGGCATAAGGACTATGGTGTGATAAGAGACTACATTTTTCCTGAGCCGGTGGAATCCGCAGTGACGTATGAAATGGTGCTCCGGACTCCTGCGCCTGAAAAGGAAGTTATAGTGAAAGATTCCATAGTCTATGTTCCGTCATCAGTGGATTCTTCGTCACTGCGCCGTCGGCTCCGCGAACCGGCAGGAGTCTCCGTATCTGCCGTGTTTTCGCTTCCTGAATATTCGGGAGGACTTTTTCTTGCTTGGGAGAGATACCGTTTCGGCTGCTATCTCAAGGCAATGTCTGATTTTCACGCCCGTAAACATGAATACAACTGCAAGTCCGACGGAACTGCTGGAAGCGGATATATCTGGACTACAGGACGTTCGTCAGTGTCACGTCTCAATGTGACCACGGGCATTGTCTTCCGTACCTGCGGATGGCTTGGCGTATATGCAGGAGCCGGATACGGCTCTCGTGTGCTGCGCTGGGAAGACTCCACGGGCGTTTGGGCTAAAGTCGAAGATTGCAGCTATGCCGGAATAGCGGTTGATGCCGGCGTGAGATTCCATTGGCGTAGGCTCTGCCTCTCGGCTGGAATGTCATCCATCTGTTTCCGCACCTTGTCTGCGGATTTGTCCGTCGGATTTATGTTTTAGAATCCTACATGTAAACCATTATCTTCCAGAGCATAAGGCCGGAGACTATCAGTTTCATGCCTGTGCCGAAGATGAAACCGGCGAAGGCACCCAATGCGGATTTCATGGATGTCCATACGGAACTGCCGGCGAAGATGATTTCTGCGAGGAAAGCTCCTGCAATCGAACCGAGGATGATTCCGACAGGAGGGATGAACATGCCCAGCAACAGGCCTGTCGTCGCGCCCCAGCCGGCATATTTGCTGCCGCCGCTTATCTTCGTCATCCAGCTCGGGACAATGTAGTCCAGCACGGTGACCAGTATGGTGATGCCGAGCCAGATCAACAATGCAGTGCTGCTGAACGGATCTCCAGCTGCATAAAAATGGCTGCGGAGAAACATGAGCAGCAGCCCGAACCAACTTAAAGGAGGTCCCGGAAGTGCCGGAACGATGCTTCCGACAATTCCCAGGACCCCCAGAATTATTGCGAAAATTGCTAATGCAATGCTCATGTCTTTATTTTGCCATTGCAGCTTCTACATCGTCAGGTGAGATAGGCAGGCGCTCTTTTCCGAGTCTCCTTGCTCCATCTGCCGTCACGAGAACATCATCCTCAAGTCTGATGCCGCCGAAGTCATAGTAAGATTCCAGCTTGCTGTAGTTCACGAAACCTTGGTCTGTCTTCTCTGACTTCCATTTTTCAATGAGTGCAGGAATGAAGTAAATACCTGGCTCATCGGTGATTACGTTGCCAGGTACAAGCTTGCGCGCCATTCTGAGGCTGCCGAGACCAAGCTGAGAAGAACGCTTCTGGTCATCATCGTAACCCACATAGTTTTCTCCGTAATCTTCCATGTCATGCACGTCCAGACCCATGTTGTGGCCCAATCCGTGTGGCATGAAAAGACCTGCAATGCCTGCTTCCACCATATCCTGAACGTCGCCGCGGACGATATCCAGTGCGCGGAGTTCTTCCAGCATCAGATGCATTGTCTTCAGATGCACCTCGCGGTAGCTTATGCCCGGACGTGTCATGCTGAAGGCGAACTCATTGCAATCGCATACTATCTGATATATTTCACGCTGCTTTGCAGTGAATTTGCCGCTGGTAGGGTATGTTCTGGTGAAGTCGGACGCATAGTGCACATTGCTCTCCGCGCCGGCATCGATGACCATCAGTTTGCCAGGCTCTATAATCTTGTCATGCAGATGGTTATGCAATGTCTCGCCATGCTGCGTGAGGATGGTCGGGAATGAAACGCCCCAACCTTTCGAGAGTGTCACGCCATCCATCTTGCCGACAATCTCCTGTTCGATGATTCCCGGAACAATGCTGTTTCTCGCCACGGTGTGCATCTCGTATCCGAGGTTGCATGCATCGTCGATCACCTCGATTTCGCAATCCTCCTTGACCAGACGCATGGAAATTATCGCTTTTGTCAATGCCAATGAAAATCTTCCTGCCACCTCATCTGTCCCGCAGCCGAGCAGCGAAGCGATTTTCATGGTGTTGTAATATCTCGAAGGCTTTACGAAATGAACAGGCCTCCCTTCTGCAAGAACCTTGGCGACTGCTGCGTTCAGATCCGTGTAAGGCGCTGATTTCTCGACACCTACGGAAGCTGCTACGGAAGCCACGCTCGGCTGGGGACCCATCCATATTATGTCTCCGATTTCCACATCGTTTGCGAAAATGGTCTCATTTCCGTTGTCCAGGTCGATTATTGCTGCATACAACGGCTGGTCGATTCCGAAGAAATAAAGCCATGTGCTGTCCTGGCGGAACTTGTAGCAGTTATCTTTATACTGGGCAGGAGCCTCAGTGTTTCCGATAAACAGAGCGATGCCCCTCTTGCCCTCGGCTGCACTATCGGCCATCTTGGCCACCAGTGTCTGCCTCCTTCTTGCATAAACATCCTTGCTAAACATATCGTATCTTCTTAATTGTTAGATATTTATATTTCTTGTCAATGCCCTCCGTAAAGATACTTGCTCTGTTCAGGAGTCAGTTTGTCGATGCTGATTCCCCAGTCGGCAAGTTTGCGGTTGGCCACCTCATTGTCGATTTCACGAGGTACGGCATTCAGCATCTGACCTTTTTCGCGGCAGATGGTTTTCTCATTGTCCACCAAATATTTGGCGCTGAGGGCCTGAATAGCGAATGACATATCCATGATTTCTGCCGGATGTCCGTCGCCAGCTGCCAGATTTACCAGACGGCCTTCGGCAATGATATAGATTGTATTGCCGTTTTCCAGCTTGTAAGCTTCGATATTGTTCCTTGCCGGAGCGTGGCCCACTGCCATCTTCTTCAGCGCGGCAACTGCCACTTCGACATCGAAATGTCCTGCATTGCAGCAGATTGCGCCATCTTTCATCTTCATGAAATGGTCGGCCGTGATGACATCATTGCAGCCGGTCACGGTTACGAAGATATCGCCGACAGCCGCTGCCTCCGACATTGACATGACCTTGAAACCGTCCATTACCGCCTCCATTGCGCGGATAGGGTCGATTTCGGTGACAATGACATCTGCGCCGAGACCTTTCGCCCTCATTGATACGCCCTTGCCGCACCAGCCGTAACCTGCGACGACGACATTCTTGCCGGCCACGATGAGATTGGTGGTCCTGTTGATGCCGTCCCAGACTGATTGTCCTGTGCCGTAACGGTTGTCGAACAGGTGCTTGCAGTCGGCATTGTTCACGAGCATCATCGGGAATTCGAGTTCCTTCGCCTTGTTCATGGCCTCAAGTCGGAGAATACCTGTCGTGGTCTCCTCGCATCCGCCTATGACATTGGGAATCAACTCTCTGTATTCGGTGTGTATCATGTTCACGAGATCACCGCCGTCGTCAATGATGATGTTCGGGCCTGCCTCGATGACTTTCCTGATGCCATGCATATATTCCTCTTCCGTAGCCCCATGGACAGCAAATACGTTCAGCCCCTCATGTACGAGCGCTGCCGCAATGTCATCCTGTGTGGAAAGCGGGTTGCTTCCTGTGATATACATATCGGCGCCGCCCTCTGCCAATATCTCACACAGATGCGCGGTCTTCGCTTCCAGATGTACGGATAATGCTATCTTCTTGCCTTTGAACGGCTTGCTCTCCTTGAATTCTTTCTCAAGTCCTGCCAGAAGCGGCATGTGTCTTCTAACCCATTCGATTTTCAGTTCGCCCTCTCTCCAGAGCTCCGGATTTCTGATCTCACTAGTCATTTCGTATAGTTGTTTTTTAAATCAGTACAATGTACGAAAAAATCCCATAACATTCTCAAATGTGCCGGATTTTTTTCTTCTACCCGTTGTTCACGAAGCCCAGGGTGGCGCAGCTTATGCGGACTTCCGGACCGAAGAATGGTTGGAGGACAGACAGGCAAGCGGCCATGGTGGCCCCGGTAGTGAATACGTCATCGATGAGAAGTACATGGTGTATACCTTTGATTGCCAATGTCTTGTGCTTGCCGAGCGCGAAAGCCCCATGGACATTGCCGCTTTTCGCGTCCACGTCCAGTTTCGTCTGAGTCCGTGTGCGTCGGCTGCGCACGAGAATATCCGTCCGCACCGGAACGCCACCGAGTTTCTGCGCTATCGCACGCGCCACGACTTCCGCCTGATTATAACCGCGGCTCCACCGTCTCGACCAATGCAGCGGCACCGGAATTATCATGTCAATGTCTCTGAACAATGCCGATTCATGCAGATATTCACCGAGCATCCCGGAAAAGAACCGCCCCTCTTCTATGTCTCCTAAATATTTGAGCCTCTGAGGAATACGTTTATAGCGGTTCTCTCCGTGATAGAAGAACAATGCAGCCGCGTATGAGAACAGTACCGGATGATTGTCAGGCGGGTTTCCTGTGTTTTCCTCTGACAGGATTTCTTCCGTTATCCGTTTCTGTATCAGCGCATTGACCTTATCTGCCATCGGATTCCGTCTTCTGTCCCAATAATAGGTCAGCGGCAGGTCGGCTTCGCAATACAGGCATAAATGCCGCTCAAATAGTTTCAATGTCCTTCCGCATACGATGCATTCCCGTGGAATTACCAGGTCCACGGCCGCCCTGGCATCTTCCATCAGCGCTCCGCCGATTGCTTTAATAAACGCATAAGTCCTGTTCCTCATAATAGTCTTTTCACCGATTGTACTGCGTCTAAAGGTATGTAGAAAAATGTCACATTGTATCAGAAGGTGACTGAAGTGGGCATTAAATGTATGATTTTTATGTGTTCAAGCGAAATATGACCGAATTTTGCAACCCGGTTGCATGGCGATTGACCTATCTTTGCCAAGGGAATTCCCTAAAAATCACTATTTTTGTGCTGTTATGAAGACGAGGGTTTCGAAAATATTGATGTGTGTGGCTGCATTCATGATGCTGCTCATGTCGTCTGTCCCTCATCATCACCATTGCGGCCAGATGGATGGCCATCATAATCTGGACTTCATCTGTTTCGCAAGTCAGGGCGTAGATTCTGGTTGTACTGCCGACAAAGATTGCGGGCATTGTCATGATGGAGACCATGGCTCGGAATCCTGTAGGATACATTCGATCGTCACGCTTCTGGAAAGAGTCCAGAATATTCCGTCATATCAGCCGGCATTGGAATTCATTGTTTCTCAGGTGATTGTGCTGGAAGCAGCTGAATCTGACGCAGCGGATTCTCCGCGCATCGTCATAAAGGAAAAACTGTCATCATTCTATCTGGTCCGTTCCAAGGGGCTTCGTGCGCCGCCTTTCCTTGCGGTGTAATTATCCGTAAGTGCTTGATTGTTAAAGTAAAAGCATTTGACGTGCACTAGAAAGGTGTGCGAATGATCAGTATTTAAAAAGACCACAAATGAAACATATACCATATTATATTATGATAGCCAGCCTGGCTATTTTGTCCGGCTGCGGACACAACGGCGGAACCGGCCACAATCACGGCCACGACCATGAAACACATGAGGCTCACGGAAAGGAAGCCCATAATCACGGCAAGGATGTAATCGAATTCTCTCAGGCACGTGCGGAAGCCGCCGGACTGAAAACGGAGACCGTCAAGCCCGGAAAATTCAACGCTGCAATTCGCACGAGCGGAGAAATCCTTCCGGCACAGGGCACTGAACGTACCATAGTCGCCACCACGTCAGGTGTCATCTCGCTCGGTGGGAAAACCGGCCGCCTTCTCCCTGGAATCAAAGTCGGTAAAGGAGCATCCGTGGCAGAAATTTCTGCCCGCGAAATGGCTGAAGGTGACCCGATTATGAAATCCAGAGCCGCATACGAATCTGCGCAGAAAGAATTCGAAAGGGCGGAAGGACTGCTGAAAGTCAATGCCATTTCACAGAAAGCTTACGAGCAGGCGAAGAAGGAATACGAGACAGCGAAAGCTGAATATGACGCCTATAACGGAAAGACCGGAGAAAAGGGCCTCCAGGTGACAGCTCCAATGAATGGCTATATAACACAAGTCCTTGTAAATGAGGGCGATTATGTGACGGCCGGACAGCCCGTCGCAGTAGTAAGCCAGAACGGAAGACTGCAGCTCCGCGCCGATCTCCAGGAGAAATATTGGAGCAGTGCCAAGTCTTTTACCGGAGCTAATTTCAAGCCGTCATATTCCGATGTCACATATAGCATCAAGGACCTTGGCGGACGTCTGGTGTCAGTGGGCAATGCAGTGGCCCAGGGCTCGTTTTACCTTCCTGTGATTTTTGAATTCAACAATGCCGGAAACTTTATCCCGGGCGCGTTCTGTGAAATATATCTCATTGAGAATCAGAAAGAAAATGTGATATCTGTTCCTGAAACCTCATTGACCGAAGAGCAGGGCGTCTATTTCGTATACCTGAAAGTCTGCAAGGAAGAATACCGTAAACAGGAAGTGAAGATCGGTGAAAGCGACGGCCTCCGCAGAGAAATTCTGAAAGGCTTGAAGGAAGGCGACGTCGTAGTGACCGAAGGCGCATATCAGGTAAAACTCGCCACCGCTACCGGTGCCATCCCGGGACATTCCCATAACCATTAGAATTCAGGACAATGCTAGATAAGATAATACGATTCTCATTGCAGAACCGTCTGTTCGTTCTTATGGCGGCAGTTCTGCTGATGGTCGGAGGACTCTACACCACGAAACACATGGACGTGGATGTCTTTCCTGACCTCAATGCCCCTACGGTAGTCGTCATGACCGAAGCTACCGGAATGGCTCCGGAAGAAGTCGAAAGATTGGTTACGTTCCCTGTCGAAACGGCGGTGAACGGTGCCACGGACGTAAGAAGGGTCCGTTCTTCATCGACCACTGGATTTTCAGTAGTCTGGGTGGAATTCGATTGGGGTACAGATGTTTACAGAGACAGGCAGATTGTCTCCGAGAAACTTGCCGAGGTCAGTGAATCATTGCCTCCGACTTGCGGAAAACCGACATTGGGCCCGCAGTCATCGATTCTGGGCGAGGTCTTCATCATCGGTCTGACCTCTGACGAGACCTCCATGCAGGACTTGAGGACTATCGCCGACTGGACCATCCGTCCGCGTCTGCTTTCGCTCGGCGGAGTTGCGCAGGTTACGGTACTCGGCGGCGATATCAAGGAATATCAGATATTGCTCTCTCCGGAGAAAATGCGTCACTACGGCATTAGTCTCCAGGAAGTTATGAGTGCTGCCGGCGATATGAACCGGAACTCTGCCGGCGGTGTCCTTTACGAATATGGCAACGAATATATCATCCGCGGAGTCCTTTCTACCGACAATGTGGATGCATTCGGAAGGACCGTCGTGAAAATGGACGGCGATGCCCCGATAACATTGGGCGACATTGCTGAAATCAAGGCCGGGGCGAAGTCTCCGAAACTCGGAACTGCCTCACACAGAGGGAAACCGGCCGTGCTGATGACTGTCACCAAGCAGCCAAATTCCAGCACGATAGACCTTACCGCGAAATTGGACCATGCGGTGGAGGACCTCAAGACGCAGCTGCCTTCCGACATCAATATCGCCACGGATATTTTCCGTCAGCAGAAATTCATCGACAGTTCTATCGACAATATCAAGAAGTCGCTTTATGAGGGCGCCCTGTTCGTCATAATCGTGCTGTTCTTCTTCCTGATGAATGTCCGCACCACGCTGATTTCACTCGTCACTATCCCGTTGTCACTGCTCGTGTCTATATTGACATTGAAGTTTATGGGATTGACTATCAATACGATGAGTATCGGAGGTATGGCGATTGCCATCGGCTCGCTGGTGGATGACGCCATTGTCGACGTGGAAAATGTGTTCAAGCATCTGCGCCAGAACCGGAAACTTCCGGAGTCGGAGCGCCAGTCCATTTTCCAGGTGGTTTTCAATGCTTCCCGTGAGGTGCGTCTTCCGATTCTCAACTCGACCTTCATCATCGTGGTCAGCTTCATTCCGCTTTTCTTCCTGACAGGAATGGAAGGCCGTATGCTCAGACCGCTCGGAATTGCCTTTATCACAGCACTTTTCGCCTCCACATTGGTCGCATTGACATTGACCCCGGTGCTCTGCAGCTTCCTTCTCGGCAGCGAAGGCAGCGACAAGGCCGGCAAGGACCCGGCGCTGGTGAGATGGCTTCAGAAATGGTACGGCGTGGCGCTGGAATGGGTGCTCAGGCATAAAAAAATCACATTGGGAAGCGTCCTGGCTCTGTTTGCCGTCGCTCTTGGCGTGTTCTTCAGCCTCGGAAGCAGCTTCCTCCCGGCGTTCAACGAAGGCTCGTTCACCATCAACGTCAGCACTCTCCCGGGCGTGTCGCTGGAGGAGTCGGACAATGTCGGCAGGCACGCGGAGGCATTGCTGATGACCGTGCCGGAAATCCAGACCGTAGCCCGCAAGACCGGCCGCGCCGAACTCGACGAGCATGCTCTCGGTGTCAATGTTTCTGAAATCGAAGCGCCTTTCGAACTGGGCAAGCGTTCCAAGAGGGAAGTCGTGAACGAAATCAGGACCAAGCTGAATACCATACCGGGTGTCAATGTGGAAATAGGCCAGCCGATTTCCCATCGTATCGATGCCATGCTCTCGGGAACGCAGGCTAACATTGCCATAAAACTTTTCGGAACTGACTTGAACAAGATGTTCGAGCTCGGAAACAAAATCAAATCGGAGGTTTCGGAGATTCCGGGAGTCGTGGACCTTAATGTGGAACAGCAGATTGAACGTCCTCAGCTTCAGATAATTCCGAAACGTGAGATGCTTGCGAAATACGGCATTGCGCCAGCTGAATTTACCGAAATGGTAGAGGTTTATCTGGCAGGTTCGGTCGTTTCGCAGGTTTATGAGGGGAACCAGGTCTTCGATCTGACGGTGAAGGCGGCGGACGGCAGCCGCAGCAATATCGAGGAAATCAGGAACATTCCTGTGGATGCCGCTGGCGGCAAGGTGCCGTTCGGACAGATTGCGGAAATCCGTTCAGCAGCAGGCCCTAACACCATCAATCGCGAGAATGTCTCCCGCAAGATCGTCATTTCCGCCAATGTCTCCGACGGTGACCTCCAAGGTGCAGTGAACCAGATCCGCAAGAAGATTGAGGACAATGTGGAACTGCCTGAGGGTTACCATGTCGAGTACGGCGGACAGTTCGAAAGCGCACAATCCGCTTCCAGGACATTGCTGTTCACGTCATTGATGGCGATAATCGTGATATTCCTCCTTCTTTACGGGCAGTTCAAGGATGTCAGGCAGGCTTCGGCAGTGCTTCTGAATCTGCCGTTGGCGCTTATCGGCGGCGTGTTCGCGATTTTCTTCGCGGACAAGATCATCAGCATTCCTGCCATCATCGGATTCATATCCCTATTCGGAATCGCGACCAGGAACGGTATGCTCCTGATTGACAGGTACAATGAACTCCGCCATGAGGGGCTTTCTCTCCATGATGCCGTAATGCACGGTTCATTGGACAGGCTGAATCCGATATTGATGACCGCATTGACCTCGGCCTTGGCGCTCATTCCGCTTGCTCTCGGAGGAGAACTTCCGGGCAACGAAATCCAGAGTCCTATGGCGAAGGTGCTGCTCGGCGGACTGCTTACATCCACGATGCTCAACGGCTTCATCATACCGGTGATTTATATTTTTATAAGTAAAAGCCGGAAAGAGGCGTAATTAAATGGAATTATATGAAAATCAATAAATTACTCATTGTCTGCCTGGCTGTGGCAATGTCTGTTCCCGGGTTTGCCCAGGAGAATGCCGGCACTGTCCTGTCGCAGATCGAAAAGAACAACACCGCGCTTCAGGCTCTGCGGAAACGTACTGAGGCTGACCAATATGGCTATAAGGCGGAGCGTGCTCTGGAAGCTCCGGAAGTGGGATTTGACTATTTGTGGAGCAGTCCGGCCGATGTCGGCACCAGAAAGGACATATCCGTGACACAGAGCATTGATGTGGCAGCATTGGCCGGAGCCCGCGGAAAGCTGGCGGATTCCAGGACGGAACTTTCGGATATTCAGTACAATATTGAGCGTCAGAAGATTCTGCTGGAGGCTAAACAGCTGTATATCAGGATTGTATATTGCAATGCCGTGAACGCCGAACTGTCTTCGCGCATTGCCCGTTCCGAACAGATCGAGGCTGCTTACAGGGATATGCAGGCGAGGGGCGAGACGGATATGATCGAGGTGAACAAGGCGCATCTGGCCTATCTTTCACAGAAGAACGCATTGGCCAGGAACATGGTCGAGCGCGAGTCTCTTCTGTCTGAGCTTCAGGGCCTTAACGGCGGAGAGCCGGTTGAGGTCAATGCTTCCGTGATTTCGACTGATGAGGTGCTGCCCGCAGATTTCGGCGCATGGTATGCCGAAGCGTCGCAGCAGATTCCGGAGCTTGCATACATGAAGAAAAATGTGGATGTCAATGCAGCCGAGGCCCGGACTGCGAAAATGGCTAATTATCCGTCACTTACGGCCGGATATATGGCGGAATTGGTGAAGGGAAGCAATTTCCGTGGCCTTACTCTAGGGCTTTCCATCCCTATATGGTCAGTCCGCAGCAAGGTCCGCCAGGCCAATGCTTCATGTGAAGCGGCGAAACTTGAGGAGCGTGATGCCGTGACCAAGACGTACAACAGTTTCAAGGCGTTGTATGACCGCGCGAAAGGTCTGCAGGAAATCAGTGCCGAATTGTCTTCTTCCCTGGCAGTGTCCACGGAAGCGATGGCGTTGACGGAGCACAAACTGAAGGCCGGCGATATCTCGCTCATTGACAATATCATGGAGCTTTCGCTCTACTATTCCCTTGCAGATGAGGTGCTTTCCACATCATGTGACTACGCTCTCGCTCTCGCGGAACTCTATGCGTGGAATTTATAGGAAGTAGTTAACTTTGTCGAATAAACTTGACAAGTGGACGACAATATGAAGAATTTGAAGAAATATTTTGCAGTTACCGTGGCATTGCTGGAAGTCATTTCGGTGAATGCCGCGGCTTCTCGTGGGCCCGGTGCATCAGCATTGACCCAAACCCCTGATACTACGGGGATTTATGACGGCAGGGCGGACAGCCTGAATGCGACGGTGTTCGTCGGCCGGCAGAGCGGGAATTATCTTTCGAAGGGCAAGGAACTCCGTACCGAGGTGATTTCCTCTGCCGGATTGAAAAAGATGGCGTGCTGCAACCTTGCGGAAAGTTTCGAGAATTCGGCGAGCGTCACTGTCGGCTATTCGGATGCCGTTACCGGTGCCAGGCAGATCAAGCTCCTGGGCCTCAGCGGAATATATACGCAGATGCTGGATGAGAACCGCCCTTCGATGCGTGGACTTGCCGCTCCGTTCGGACTCTCCTACGTGCCGGGCCAATGGCTTGAAAGCATACAGGTCTCCAAGGGTCTTTCATCGGTGAATAACGGCGCGGAATCCATTACTGGTCAGATAAATATGGAATACCGCAAGCCGACTGACGAGAAACCGCTTTTCCTGAACGCCTCGGTCATGAATGACACGAAGACTGATTTCAATGTCGCGTCGTCCTTGCAGATGGGGGAAAAATGGAGCACGGTTTTGCTGGGACATGTGTCCGGAAATTTCCGCACATTTGACCATAACCATGACGGCTTCATGGATGACCCCGAGATGTTTCAGGTCAATGTTGCCAACCGCTGGCTCTATTATGGACCTACCGGAGTGCAGGTCCGCTTCGGTCTGCGCGCTCTCCAGGATATGCGAAAAGGCGGACAATCCGGATACGACCACAAGAAATATACGTTGTCCTCCACCTCTCCTTGGGGCTCGGATATCGTTAACCGTCAGCTGAATACGTATGTGAAGGTCGGTGTGCCGATCAGTGCGGACAATGCGAAAAACATCGCTTTCGTGGCCGACTATACGCTTACGGACATGAACCTCCGGGCCGGTGCGTCCAAGTATCTGGCTACGCAGAATTCAGGATTTTTCAATGTCCTCTTCCAGGATGAAATCAATGATTCCCACAAGTTTACATTGGCGCTGGGAGGTACGGCGGATTGGTTTTCGGAAGATTTCATGCGCAAGGTCGCGGCCCAGAAACTGGATCCCGGCAAGACATCCAAGGCTTTTTACAATGCTGGCGTTTCCGGAGAATACACGTTTCATGCGGGCGAAAAGTTTTCCTCGATTCTGGGTTTCCGTGGCGATTGGTTCAATGGCGAAGGATTCAAGGCCGTGCCTCGTCTGACATTGAAATACAGTCCGTTGGAGCAGATTGTCCTGCGCGCCAACGGCGGACGCGGCCTCAGGCGGGCATTGCCGATCATTGACAATATCGGCGTCCTTTCTACCGGCAAGGCATTTGCCGGAGCGTATTCCGACCATCTTTTGGAGGATGCGTGGACTTTCGGGGGCAATGCCACATTTTATCTGCCTTTCGGGGCTTCTGATGACACATATTTGAGCTTTGACTATTTCGGGACGCGTTTTGCGGAGCAGATGGTAGTAGATTATGAGCATGGACTCAACGCCATTGATTTTTATGCTCTTGGAGGAAAGCGCTCATATTCAAATAATTATCAGGTTGATTTCAATGTTGAGGCTTTCAGGAGATTTACTGTTTCCGCCACTTTCCGTTATACGGATGCCAAGGTGGAACTCGAGGGGAGGGGGCTTGTGGAGCGTCCGATGACGAGCCGTTACAAGGGGGTGCTGAATCTCCAATATGCCACGAATCTGAACAAGTGGATTTTCGACTTCACCGCTTCTGTCAATGGCAAGTCGCGTGTCTATGAGTTTATGAAAGGGCTGCGTGGAGATGATGGAGAACTTCTCTACAAGGATGGTTATACGCCGGTTTATCCGCTTCTGTATCTGCAAGTTACCAAACGTTTCAAAGGCGTGGACCTGTATCTTGGAGCGGAAAATCTTACTAACTTCAGACAGAAAAACCTGGTAATCGGCACGGCTATTGAAGGCATGTCGGGTCATGTGGATGCGTCGCGTCCGGACTTCGATGCCAGCGCTGTCTGGGGCCCGATTATGGGAACCAAGTTCTATCTCGGCGCCCGGTTTACGCTTTGGAAATAATGTTTGTTATGGGAAAAATCATTTATACTGCTGCGATTGCAGCAATGCTTCCGCTCTCAATGATGATTGCGGAGCCGGTTATGGCCAATGCTTCCGTCATGGAGGCCGCTCCGAAGAAGGAGGTGAAGACCGTCGTGTTCAATGTCGGTCTGCATTGTCAGAATTGTGTGAAGAAGGTGCGTGAGAACATTTCTTTCGAGAAGGGTGTCAAGTCATTGGAAATCAATCTGGAAAAGAAAACGGTAACCATTTCTTACGATCCTGCGAAGACGAATGAGGAGACATTGAAGAAGGCTATCGAGAAGCTCGGCTACACCTGCGGAAAACCGGAATAGTTTATGGCTGATTCAATGTTTCCGTTCCGGGTGGGGAATGGTTTCGATGTCCACCAGATAGCTCCAGGGCTGCCGATGTGGCTGGGAGGAGTCAAGATTGATTCGGATTGCGGTTTCGTGGCGCATTCCGACGGGGATGTGGCTATCCATGCCCTGTGTGACGCATTGCTGGGATGCCTGGCGCTAGGCGATATCGGGCATCATTTTCCCGATACGTCCGACGAGTGGAAGGGCGCGGACAGCAAAATGCTGCTGGCCAAGGTGGTAGAGCTTATTTCCAATGCCGGTTATGCTGTCGGCAATGTGGATATTACCATCGCTCTCCAGCGTCCGAAGATAGGAGCGTATGTTCCGCAGATGCGTGAGACCCTGGCAGAAATCATGGCTGTGGACGTGAATTGCGTATCCGTCAAGGCGACCACTACCGAGAAACTGGGTTTCGTGGGTCGCTGCGAAGGTTGCGAAGTATGGGCCACGGCACTGATTTATCACCGGTAAAAGTAGTATTATGATATTTTTCCGTGCAAAAACGTGAAAAATATTTGTAGAATCCGAAAAGTGTTGTAAATTTGCAGTCCCGTTCTGAAAATAGCGGGAATGACATTGAGATATGGTGTAATGGTAGCACTACAGATTCTGGCTCTGTCAGTGAGGGTTCGAATCCTTCTATCTCAACTTAAAATCTGGTCTCCGACCAGTCATGGCGGGTTAGCTCAGCTGGTTAGAGCGCATGATTCATAATCATGAGGTCCGCAGTTCAATCCTGCGACCCGCTACGAAAGACAAGCACTTGCGATTCTCCGCAGGTGCTTTTTTCGATTTGTTCCAGCGTGGATGTTATCTCTTCCACCGCTGATCAAGTTTCGGGTCGGAGATTTCGGTTTTTCTCGGGACAGAGATTTTCGGAAGATAAGAGAGGCATTTTGGGTCAGGGGGGGGGGACCGGAATTCGTCATGTCGTGAGCAAAACGGGCGTTTCCGCGCACGTCACCATGTAAGACGTTTTGTCCCAAGAAAACGTCTTACGTGAAACAAAGCAGCTATTGCGCAGAGCCCCCCCCCGGTGGGTGGTCTTACGAACATTTGCGGGTTTCCATTCCCCATATTTTGGTTTTTTCGTCCACCATGCCGGACGGTTTTCTTCGACCTCGTCACCCAAATCCAACTCACCACGTCGGCGGGAAGAAACGGCCTGACGAAGTAGCCCCCACCACGCGGATGGCGGGACGCGGCCACACTTCGTTTCTGGGGACGTTGATTTTCAATAAGTTATAAAATGGGGTGTGAAAACGTGGCCAAAAAATGTCTGCGTTTCCGCGCTACTGTTAAATTGTTATCTGATTATCAGTTAGTTACAAATTGCCCCGTGGCCGCGTCCCGACATGGATCGGCGCGGTCTTGGGTAATCCGGATGCCAGGTTTCATAAGAAAACAAGAGAGTAAGCGGTTATCCTCGTCGGGCCGAGGAGAGCCCCCTTCCTACAGCTCCCCGCAGGCCCGTCGGGAGATAACCGCGCGTTCAATTTTGGTGTGGCACTTAAATCGTTGGATATTAGGTAATACGCTATTTTCAGAGTTATTGTTTCGTCAACTCTAGAAGTGTCTAATTTATTATAAAACAAAGACTTATGCGCCATGACGCTTTTTTGCGCGCCCCGCCGGGAGTGAAACCTCTGGAGGTTCGCTTCGCTCATCCCGTCAGGCTGTCGCCTGCCACCCATTCACAAGGTCATGGGCGACCATGCCTCCAGAGGCTCCACCCCCGCCAGGGCTTCTGCGACCACGTGGATTTTCCCGATGTCCATTCCCACGGCATGAGTCACGAGAAACTCCATTCCGTTAAAAAATCGCGGCAATTTTTAACCAAATATGTTTTGAAGGCCATTTTGTTAAAAAATCGTGTCTTTTTTTAACAAAACGCAGGGCGACGTTTTCTGAAGTCATAATTATTGCTACCTTTGCGGCCGCATTACTTCAGGGCAGGGTGAGAATCCCGATCGGCGGTTAGAGTCCGCGACCGAGGGGCAATGCGAAGCTGAATATACGCGGCTGACGGACATGTGGACTGGGATGCCGACGACGCTCGCTATATGGCCACCGGACTCGATGCATTCCACTGCGGAGTGGAAGCAAGCCTGTTTCAGCGGGTCGGCAAATGGTTGGAGGCCAATGCTTTCGCTTCCATCGGAAACTGGCGTTGGATGAAAGACGTGTCTGCGGGCATCCTTCAGCGGCTATTGGGGTTTCGGAAGAATGTTCTCGTTCGGTGTCCGTGTCTGGATTTAATTGTCGATTATCTGCCGAAAAAATGTTAAATTTGCTAGAGTAACTCAAGTTCTGCGAAAGCGGAACTCAACAGCGGAAAATTATGGCAAATTTTGGATGGTTCGGCGAAAGCGAACACCGGGTTTTCGATTACAAACCCAGATATTACGATAAGGAAAAGGACGAGTTGAAGCAGAAATTCGGCAAGGTTGACGGCTCGCTGGAACATAAGGACGCCCCTTATGTCCCTGGCTCATACCTCAATGGCGCATTCCGTGGAGGACACAAGAAGCGCTCGTCGAACAAGGCCCAGAAAATCATCACCCTCATCGGCCTCATACTTTTCGTCGTAGTGATGATATATATCACCAAGTTCTATTCGCTGCTGTAGGAGAGGGGACGGACAACATGGATATAAGAATATTACCAAGCAATATCGCCAACATGATAGCTGCGGGAGAGGTCGTGCAAAGACCTTCTTCTGTAGTCAAGGAGTTGATGGAGAATGCGGTAGATGCAGGAGCCGGACAGATAACAGTGATATTGAAAGATGCCGGCCGGACACTCATACAAGTCATTGACAACGGATGCGGCATGTCACCGGACGAGGCTGTGGTCTGCTTCGAACGCCATGCGACCTCCAAGATCGCCACGGCGGAAGACCTCATGGACATAACCACGTTCGGTTTCCGAGGCGAGGCATTGGCCTCCATTGCCGCCGTTTCAGAAGTGACATTGAAGACACGAAGGGCGGAAGACGAGGTCGGATGCCAGGTGCAATTCGCTGATTCAAAGCATGTTTCTACGGATGAAGTCTCTGCCCCTGTCGGATCCAGCTTCTCCGTGAGGAACCTTTTTTACAATGTTCCTGCGCGCCGCAAGTTCCTCAAATCGGACAATGTGGAGCTGAAACATGTCATCGAGGAGTTCACGCATGTCGCCCTCACGAGACCGGAAATCGGCTTCACACTCATCCACAACGATAAGGACGTATATGTCCTGAAACCTGCCAAGTCATTGAAATACAGGATACAGGACCTTCTTGGCAATAACGTTGTGAGCCAGGTCGTGGACCTGAATGTGGACACATCCATCGTAAATGTCCATGGCTACGTAGGCCGTCCAGACCTCGCGAAAAAGACATTGGGAAACCAGTTCTTCTTCGTGAACGGAAGATATTTCAGAAGCCCGTATCTGCACAAGGCGGTCATGAATGCATATGAAAATCTGCTTCCGCAGGGAGCCACGCCATCATATTTCATCTATCTGGAAATGGATCCGCACAGGCTGGACGTAAACATCAGTCCTACCAAGACCGAGGTGAAATTCGAAGACGACAGCGTCATTTTCCAGACGATGTATGCCTGCGTGAAAGAAGCGCTCGGCCGCAACTCATTCGGAGCCAGCATCGATTTCGACCTGGCGGACACGCCGGAAATGCCGATGTTCAGCAATGACTTCGAGAAGTTCAGGCCCGAGACGCACCAGCCGGACGTCAATATCGACCCCGACTACAACCCGTTCGATGCCCCGGCTGCCGGCGGCAGAACCTTCGACGGCAATGCTTTCGGCAGCGGAACATCCCGTTTTGTGGAGCCGCGTGAAGACTACGGCAAGCTGTTCGAGGAAAGGGTAGCGTCACAGCCTTCCGTAATCGTGGTCCAGAAGAAATATATCGCATCGGTAGTCAAAGGCGGACTGCTGATTGTCAATATACGTCGAGCACGTGAACGAGTTCTGTATGAGCGCTTTCTGAAAGCATTGAGCGGCGGTGAACATGTATGCCAGAGCGCACTTTTCCCTGTGCAGGTGGAAGTGGGCGCGGACAACCGCCTGGTATTCGACGAGCACGCTGACCTGCTCAAGTCGCTTGGCTTCGACATAACTCCGTTCGGCAACGACACCATCGTCGTGAACGGTATGCCGGAAGGCTTCCAGGTGGACAGGAACAGTGTGGAAGCAGCTATGGCAGATGTACTTATAGTATTGACAGACAATCATACGGCATTGCCTGGAATGATGGAGTCCTCTATGGCGGAAAAATTTGCCAAAATGGGCGCTTCCGAAGGGAAACCGGTCGAATCTCCGGTCGAGGCAAGGTCTTTGATGGATGCCCTGTTCGCCTGCTCGAACTCGGAATATACCAGCAACGGCAGGAAAATTATGACAGTCATGTCGCCTGAAGACATTGACAAGATGTTCTAGATTATGAGCTATTATTATGACAATTATGGCGGTGGACGAGGCGGTTTCCTTGCTTCGATACCGCCTGCCACCAAAAATATCGTCGCGATAAACATCCTTCTGTTCATCGCGACGTTGATCAACCAGCAGTTCATGGTGGAGACCTTCGCGATGTTCTATCCGGCGTCGCCGCTCTTCCGCCCATGGCAGATCCTCACCCACATGTTCATGCACGGAGGCTTCTGGCACATATTCTTCAATATGTACACCCTCCTGATGTTCGGAATCGTGTTGGAACGGGCGCTGGGCACCAAGCGCTTCCTGATATTCTACTTCGTTACAGGCCTGGGTGCGGCAGCATTGCACACGGGCGTGGAATGGATTCAGGACCAGGTGTTTATCGCCAACGGAGCGCACATAGCCCATCAGATCCTTATGAATACGCCGACTCTCGGTGCTTCCGGAGCGATCTATGGCGTGCTCATCGGCTATGCAATGTGCTATCCGAACTCCAGACTGACATTGCTGTTCCCTCCTGTCACATTGACAGCCAAGTGGTTCGTGATAATATTCGCCATCATTGAACTCGGCACCGGCGTCTCCGGAATCCAGGACGGCGTGGCACATTTCGCCCACCTCGGAGGTATGCTGTTCGGCTGGCTGCTTATCAGATGGTGGCGCAAGAAGGGTAGAATCTATTGATTTTGACGAGCAAGAGAAAACATAGCCTGTTCTTCGGCATCACTTCGCGGACATTGATGATAATATCCGCAGGGCTGCTGATAATCAGTTACTTGTCTATCTATGTCAATCCGGCGAAGGCATGGTTTATGACCATATTCGGGCTGTTGTTCTACCCGCTTCTGCTTGTCAATGTCCTGCTGCTCGTATGGGCGCTTCTCCGCCGTTCCAAGGCCGTGGTGATACCGCTTGTAGCATTGATCCCGACGCTGCTGATTTTCGGGAAATTCTTCCGGTTCTCAACCAGCAGGGACGATACCTCCAAGGGCCTGAAAATCGTCTCCTACAATGTCGGCCGTTTCGCGCTGCCGCAAGGAGTAACGTTCTCATCCAGAAAGGAATGCGCCGACTCCATAATGGCTTTCCTGCGCGCCGGGGACGCTGACATCATCTGCCTCCAGGAAGTCTACGTGCAGAACAAGGAGCGCGTGCTCAGCTACCTCTCCCGCCAGATGAAAGGCTACGACATACAATATTATGTCAATGTGAACAAATATGGAAGCTGCGGCAATGTTACTTTCAGCCGTTATCCGGCATTGTCCAAGGGACACATTGATTTCGAACATAGTTCGAACATGGCGCTGTATTCCGACTATTGCATCGGCGGTGACACATTGAGGGTATATAACTGTCATTTCGAGAGTTACAATATATCATTGTCCAGACTCGCGACGGGGCTGGAGAAGGATTACAAGAAGGCTGTGAAGGATACGGAGGAGAAGATGAGACGGTCGATCGTGCGTCGGCCGAGGCAGGTGGAGCAGGTGCTGAAAGACATTGAAAATTGTCGGGAAAATGTGATTGTGACGGGTGATTTCAATGACACGCCGATGTCCTATACCTATTGGCGCCTCAGCCGGAAACGCAAGGATTCCTTCAAGGAGGCCGGTTCTGGGGCGGGTGCGACATTCTCCAAGCTCCGTCCGTTACTGCGTATAGACTACATCCTGTTTCCGGAAAGCTATAACGCATTGTCCCATAAAGTGATAAACAAACGCTTCTCGGATCATTATCCGGTGGAAGCCATAATTGCCAGATGATATGAAAGACATGAAAATGATTGTGGATGAGACGCTTAAAGTCCTTAAAGAGGGCGGAATCATCCTTTATCCTACCGATACCATATGGGGACTTGGCTGCGATGCCACGAATCCTGAGGCGGTAGCCAAGATTTATGAAATCAAGCATCGTTCAGACAGCAAGGCGCTGGTGCTGCTCGCTTCCGATATGGATATGATTTGCCGTTTCGTAAAAGTCATTCCGGATATCGCGGTGCAGCTTGTCGAGGTCAATGACAGGCCGATGACGTTGATTTATCCTGGCGCCATACATGGCAAGGCCCCTGCAGAGGGAGAAAAGGCTGTGGCTGACAGACATTTCCTGGCGTATAATGCTGTGGCTGAGGATGAAAGCGTCGGTATCCGCATCCCTTCCATGGAGTTCTGCCAGAATTTGATTTACAAGCTGGGACGTCCGATCGTCTCCACGTCAGCCAATATTTCAGGTGAACCTTCACCGCATAAATTCGCTGACATACCGGAGTCCATCAAATCGGCCGTGGACTACATCGTGGAGCCTAAACTGGAAAAAGGTTCGACCGGCCAGGCTTCGCAGATCATGAAGGTCGATGTGGACGGCGGCATTCAGATAATCAGGGAGTAGAGCGATGGAAATTTTCTGGACGGAAGACATTGCCGGAGGCATTTGCCGACTCGGAGAAGAGGAATCCGCGCATTGCGTCAGGGTTCTCAGGCATCGTGCCGGCGACCGTATCAATATCATTGACGGCCATGGGACGATGTACGAGTGCACTCTGGTGACGGATTCGCCGAAAGGGGCGGAGGCCAGGATTGAGCAGGCACAACAGAACTGGGGCGGGCATCCTTATGATTTGACCATGGCGGTGTGTCCGACCAAGAACATTGACCGTTACGAATGGTTCGCGGAGAAGGCGACCGAATTCGGGGTGGACAGAATCGTGCCGGTAATCGGCGAACATTCCGAAAGGAAGATTCTTAAACCGGAAAGGATGAACCGTATTCTCCTGTCTGCTGCCAAACAGTCCCTAAAGGCTTCTATACCAGAGCTTTCTGATACGATATCGGTGCGGGAATTCATTGAAAGCACTGCTGGAACGGATGCCCTGAAAATGATTGCATATTGCTTCGAGGACGGGCAGGAGAGGCATTCCATAAGGGAGGTGCTGGAAAAGAATGACGCGAAAGAGGTGATTGTCCTGATTGGACCGGAGGGGGATTTTTCCAGGGAAGAGGCTGATGCGGCAGTGGCGGCAGGCTATGTCCCCGTACATATCGGAGAGTCCAGACTCCGCACGGAAACTGCGGCACTCGCTTCTGTATCAATGGTTTATTATCGAAATATAGTATAATGTTCATCGGAATCATATCTGATACGCACGGCGTGTTCAGTCCGGAATTCCAGGAGTTTCTGGAGCCTGTGGATGAGGTGTGGCATGCCGGAGATTTCGGCGGAAGTGTCAATTTCGCAGACACGATTGCCGCATTCAAGCCGCTGAAAGGCGTCTACGGAAATTGCGACGGGCAGGATATTCGTCTGGTGTATCCTGAATATCAATGCTTTGAATGTGAGGGAAAGCGGATTCTCATGATGCATATCGGAGGCCGTCCCGGACATTACGATTATAAAGCAAGGACATTGATTACCCGTTATGCTCCGGATATTTTCGTGTGCGGCCATTCTCATATTCTCATGGTGAAAAACGACCCTGCGGCCGGCGTGCTCTATATCAATCCAGGTGCATGCGGCATCCAGGGATGGCACGTGGAGCGGACTGCCTTACGATTTCATATTGACGACGGAAATATCCACGGAATGGAGGTTTTTCACGAGCCTAGAACGTTACAAAAGCACTAATTTCTAGATAATTACGTTTTTTAACTAAAAAATTTTAGATTTTTGTTTGTAGTTATCCAAAATAAGTGTACTTTTGCCGCGTTATAAAATTTTAGTTTAACTAGTTAAAGTTTTAAAGCCATGAAGAAGGTATTTATGTCTTTGGCAGTTGTAGCCATGATGGTTGCTGCTGCATCTTGCGGAAACAATGCTTCTAAGAAAGCTGCTGCTGAGGCTGAAGCTGCTCAGGCTGACAGCACCTGCTGTGTAGCAGATAGCTGTGCTGCTTGCGCTGATTCAAGCTGCTGCGCTGCTGCTGATAGCGTTGTTGCTGAATAATTAGGCAAAACCCAATTGAGCCCATATCCGGGCGCAGGAAAAATTGCGGTACCTTGAGGTAACTCAGGATGCTGCTTTTTTTGTATTATATTTGCAGGAAGAAACGCTTATATTATGGCAACGAAGGAAAAGACCGTGTGGTTCTGCAAGAATTGTGGAAACGAAAGCCCCAAATGGATGGGGCGTTGTCCGGCATGCGGGGAGTGGAATACCATGGTGGAACAGACCGTGGCGACAGGAAAGCCGTCACGTAATGTGTCACAGGCAGCTGCCGCGCCGAATCACAGGCCATTGCATCTGAAAGAAATCGAAGCATCTGCAGAGAACAGGATTTCACTTGGATTGGCAGAAGTCGACCGGCTGCTCGGCGGAGGCATTGTCAGAGGTTCATTGGTCCTGATAGGCGGCGAGCCCGGCATCGGCAAATCCACATTGTCCCTTCAGATTCCGTTGGGCGCGCCTGCGCTGAAGACATTGTACGTGTCGGGCGAGGAGAGCGCGAGGCAGGTGAAAATGCGTGCCGACAGGCTTGGAGGAGATAACTCCAACTGCTTCATTTACAGCGAGACAGACATAAGCAACATCATTGCGCAAGCGGATGCTCTGAAGCCTGACCTGATGGTCGTGGACTCGGTGCAGACCATGTTTTCCTCCAATGTCGATTCTTCCGCCGGCTCAGTTTCGCAGATAAAGGAAGTGACGGCAATGCTGCTGCATTATGCGAAAATGTCCGGCGTGCCGGTGATTCTCATCGGCCATATTACCAAGGACGGCTACATCGCAGGACCTAAGATCCTGGAACATATCGTGGACGTGGTGCTCCAGTTCGAGGGTGACAACAAGGGGTCTTACCGCCTGTTGCGGAGCATAAAGAACCGTTTCGGCTCCACGTCGGAGCTGGCTGTTTTCGAGATGACCGGCAAGGGGTTGCGTGAGGTGACCAACCCGTCGGAAATGCTGATGCCGATGCATGAGGAGGGGCTCAGCGGTACGGCCGTTTGTGCAATGCTGGATGGCATGCGTCCGTTCCTTTTCGAGGTTCAGGCACTTGTAAGTTCTGCCGCATACGGCACACCGCAGCGTTCGGCTACCGGTTTCGATGTCCGCAGATTGAACATGCTTCTGGCAGTGCTGGAAAAGCGTGCGGGATTCAAGCTCAATATGAAGGACGTGTTCCTGAATATGGCTGGAGGACTGAGAGTTACAGATCCGGCATGCGACCTGGCGGTGGTCTGCGCAGTCCTTTCTTCGAATTTCGATTTCGCGATTCCTGCCAATATCTGTTTCGCAGGGGAAATCGGCCTGAGCGGCGAAATCCGTCCGGTGAACCAGCCGGAGCGTCGCGTTATCGAGGCCGCGAAACTAGGCTTCCGCAAGATATTCATTTCTTCATTCACGTCCATTGACAATGCTGCCGCGAAGGGTATCGAAGTGGTGAAAGTAGCTGATATTCCGGCACTTGTGAGAAATTTATTCAGACAATAATATGAAATTGCCACAGGGATTTTCTCCGGAAGAACGGAGTGAGAAAGCGCAGGCGCTTTTCAAACAGGGATTTAATTGTACACAGTCAGTGATACTTGCATTTGCCGATGTCCTGGAGGCATCCGGTATTGCTGATGAGAAATTGCTGAAGATAATAGGTTCCGGTTTCGGCGGCGGTATGGGACGGCTTCGTGAGGTATGTGGCGCTTTCAGCGGCTGTACCATGATGGCGGGTTTCATTTCTCCTGCCGATGTCCCTGCCGATATGGAGGCCCGCAAGACGAATTATGCTATCGTTCAGGATTTTGCGGAGAAATTCAAGGCGGCAAACGGCGGCAGTATCGTGTGCCGCGAATTGCTTGGTCTGGACAAGTCAGGACAGCGCGAAACCCCTATGCCGTCGCAGCGCACGGCGGAGTATTACAAGAAACGGCCGTGTGTGCAGATAATTGGGGCGGCGGCGCGGATAGTCGCGGAAAAATTAATTGAAACCAATAAATAAAAAAAAGCGGAACGCTCAATTTCGAACGTTCCGCTTATTGTGTCTTGGCGAGATGCCTGATTACATAGCCTGAGCTACAGCTACAGCTACTGCAACAGTTGCACCTACCATAGGGTTGTTACCCATTCCGAGGAAGCCCATCATCTCGACGTGAGCAGGAACTGAAGATGAACCTGCGAACTGCGCGTCAGAATGCATACGGCCGAGAGTATCGGTCATACCGTAAGAAGCTGGACCTGCAGCCATGTTGTCCGGGTGAAGTGTACGTCCGGTACCGCCGCCCGATGCTACTGAGAAGTATGGCTTGCCTGCGAGCACGCGCTCCTTCTTGTATGTACCTGCTACCGGGTGCTGGAAACGTGTAGGGTTGGTGGAGTTACCGGTGATGGAAATGTCCACGTTCTCCTTCCACATGATGGCAACGCCTTCGCGTACATCATCAGCGCCATAGCAACGTACGCCGCCACGTACGCCCTCAGAGTACTTGGTCTCAGAAATTACCTTTACCTCACCGGTATAGTAATCGAACTGGGTCTGTACATATGTGAAGCCGTTGATACGGGAAATGATCTTTGCAGCGTCCTTTCCGAGACCGTTGAGGATGACGCGGAGAGGTTTCTGACGAACCTTGTTGGCCATCTCTGCGATCTTGATAGCGCCTTCAGCGGCAGCATAAGACTCGTGACCTGCGAGGAATGCGAAGCACTCCGTGTTCTCGCTGAGGAGACGGGCTGCGAGGTTACCATGTCCGAGACCTACTTTACGGTCATCAGCAACTGAACCAGGGATGCAGAATGCCTGGAGACCTTCACCGATAGCCTCGGCAGCCTCAGCAGCAGACTTTACGCCTTTCTTTATAGCGATGGCTGCACCTACGACATAAGCCCACTTCGCATTCTCGAAGCAGATTTTCTGAGTGTCTTCGCACATCTTGTAAGGGTCGATTCCCTTGGCATCGCAGATTGCCTTTGCATCGTCGATGTCTTTGATTCCATATTTGTTGAGAGTTGCATTGATCTTATCAATACGACGCTCGTAGCTTTCAAAAAGTGCCATGTTCTCTTACTCTTTACGTGGGTCAATATACTTAACAGCGTCCTTGAAGCGGCCGTATGTTCCTTTGGCCTTCTCGATAGCCTCCGGGCCTGTAGCGCCACCTTTGAGAGCATCCATAAGCTTGCCGAGGTTTACGAACTCGTAACCGATAACTTCATTGTTCTCATCGAGAGCCATCTTGGTGCAGTATCCCTCGGTCATTTCGAGGTAACGGCTTCCTTTGGCTTTGGTACCGAACATTGTACCTACCTGGCTGCGGAGGTTCTTTCCGAGGTCCTCAAGTGAACCGCCTACAGGAAGACCGCCCTCTGAGAAAGCAGACTGGGTACGTCCGTAAACGATCTGAAGGAAAAGCTCACGCATCGCAGTGTTGATGGCATCGCAAACGAGGTCTGTGTTGAGAGCCTCAAGGAGTGTCTTGCCAGGAAGGATTTCAGAAGCCATGGCAGCTGAGTGTGTCATACCGGAGCAGCCGATAGTCTCTACGAGAGCCTCTTCGATGATACCGTCCTTGACGTTGAGTGTCAATTTGCAGGCACCCTGCTGAGGAGCACACCAACCGATACCGTGTGTAAGGCCGGAAATGTCCTTGATCTCTTTTGAATGCACCCATTTCCCCTCTTCAGGAATAGGAGCATTGGCGTGATTCGCGCCTTTTGCAACGCAGCACATGTGCTGCACTTCTTGTGTGTAAATCATATTCTAGAATAATGAATTTATGTTCATTTCGCAAAGATAGTAAAATTTTTCGGCATTTATTTTCCTGCGAGATGCTTCTCCCAGGCCCAAGCTGCCTCAAGTGTCTGTTCTACAGTGCGTTCTGCCTTCCAGCCGAGCTTTTTGTTGGCAAGTGAAGGGTCTGCCCAGATGGCTGTAACGTCACCTGCGCGACGTGGAGCGAACTTGTAGTTCAGTTTGACGCCGTTCACCTTCTCGAAAGCATTGACCAATTCGAGGACGGAAACCGGACGGCCTGTGCCGATGTTGAAAATCTCGTAGTCCTTTTCCATCTTGCCGTCGAGCATTCTTGCGACAGCGTAAACGTGTGCCTTGGCGAGGTCGACGATGTCGATGTAGTCTCTCTGGCATGTTCCGTCCGGGGTAGGATAGTCATTGCCGAAGATGCTCAGGCACTCGCGCTTGCCGATTGCGGTCTGGGTGATGAACGGTACGAGGTTGTTAGGCACGCCTCTCGGGAGTTCGCCGATGAGTGCTGACGGGTGAGCGCCGATTGGGTTGAAATATCTGAGCGCGATACCTTTGATACAGCCCTCTTTATGTACGCCCGGAGTAACTTCCGTGCCATATCTTGCGTAAGCTTTCACTGAATCGCGGAGAATGTCTTCGCAGATCTGCTTCGTGTTGCCGTAAGGGGATGTTGCAGGCTGACGTGGGGACTCCTCGGTTACAGGAAGCTTGTCCGGCTCGCCGTAAACTGTTGCAGAAGAGGAGAACAGCACGTTGCATCCGCCGTGGGTGCGGGCAGCCTCGATAACGTTCAGGAATGATGAAAGGTTGTTGGTGTAGTATTTTACCGGCTCGGCTACAGATTCGCCGACTGCCTTGAACGCAGCGAAATGGATGACTGCGTCGATCTGGAATTCGGAGAACAGCTTGTTTACTGCTTCCAAGTCACAGAAATCCATCTTGATGAACGGGATATCTTCCCTACCGGTGATTTTTTTTACACCTTCGAAACAGGTCATGTCGCAGTTTGACATATCGTCGGCTACAACGACATCGTAGCCAGCCTGAATCAATTCGACTGTCACGTGGCTGCCGATGAATCCGGCACCGCCTGACACGAGAACTCTTTTGCTCATACTTTGTTTTATTATAAGTTTCGTGAACTGCAAATGTAAGCAAAAATGATAAGAATCGGTGCAGAACTTTCCGTAACTTTGCGGATATTTGTGGCGGATATGAAATTGATTTTTACCATAATATTGTCAATGTCGATGTTTTTCGGCATTGAATCCGGAATCCGCGGGGCTGAAATCGGGGATTCATTGGCCCGCAGGGCTGATTCGTCCCGTTTTTCGCCGGCGCAGAAATTCATTGACCTGAAAATGGCGGAGGAGCCTTTCCGCTCGGGCGTCTGCGGCATTCTGGCGGTGAGCATGAACGGGGACACTCTCGCGGAGTACGGCAGTATGCGGAAGCTGATACCTGCGTCGAATACCAAGCTGATTACCACTGGTTTAGCTCTCAATTCCCTCGGCCCTGGATTTCGTTTCACGACGCGGCTCGGCTATACCGGACATGTCAGCAACGGGACTCTCCACGGGGACCTCTACATAGTGGGCGGCGGTGACCCGACCATCGCATCCGGCGATATGATGGCACCATCACGCGACACCCTTTTCGCGACGTGGAAAAGGGCATTGACCCGCGCCGGAATTCATCGGATTTCCGGCCTCGTCATCGGCGACGGGCGCTTCTTCGACGGCCCGATCGAGAACGAAAACTGGGCGTACAATGACCTCGGAACGGATTTCGGTGCCGGCGGGAACGGCCTCTGCTTCGCCCGTAACATCCTGACTGTCAATGTCGAACCGACCGCGCTGAAGTCGAAGGTCAATGTCGTTTCAATGTCGCCTTCCCTCCCGTGGCTCCGGTTTCGTGTCAATGCTTTCACTTCTCCGGCTGGCTCCGGGGACAACCTGTATCTGTTCAATACGGACCTGGCTCCCGTGGCGGAGCTGCGTGGCTCGCTGGCCATCGACAAGGGGAGGCGTAAAGAACAGTGCAGCAATAAGTTCGGGGCAATGACCTGCGCCTGGTCCTTCAGCGAGTTCCTTCGCGGTGCCGGCATTTCCAACGGCGGTGCTGCAGATGTCGATTCTTATGGCAATGTCCGTGAGGCGGAGAAGTTTTCCCGTGAGGTGTCTTCGCGTCCTGCCGCGTCTCCTGCCTCGATACGCACTATCGCTTCCTTCCGTTCGCCTTCGCTTCTGGAAATCGCCAAGGTGACGAATGACCGGAGCGACAATTTTTATGCGGAAACATTGATCCGTATGATTTCGAAAACGCGGACTGGTTCAGCGTCGTACGATTCTTGCGGGGTGGTGATTCTCAGGGAGTTGGACAGTCTTGGCGTGGATGGCGGATGCGGTATGAGGATGGTGGACGGCAGCGGTCTGGCGCGGCACAACTACATTTCGCCGGACTTTTTCTGCCGCTTCCTGAAGGCGATGTCGCAGTCGCGTTCTTCTGCGCAGTATCTTTCAACTCTTTCTGTAGCAGGTGGTTCGCGCATGAAGAATTGTCCGGATTCGCTCCGCCGCCGTGTCCGCATGAAGAGCGGTTCCATGAACGGGGTCCTGTGCTATTCCGGTTATATCCTTCCTGCCGGCGGTGTTTCTTCGCGTGGCTCGTTTTCCGAGGATACTATCGTCTTTTCAATAATGACCAACAACATTGTCGAGGATTCCGCCGCGGTATGCAATTTTATCGATGCCCTTCTGGTGAAACTCTGCAACGGGTGAGGTCTTGCTGCAGGGTAACGAAAAAGGCTGACTATCGTATTGATAATCAGCCCTTATCTTCTTCTGGTGGAGAAAATTATTCGCCTTCCTTTGCTGTAACTACAGCGCTGAGTTTCTCGTAGAGAGCATCTGTTCTTTCGAACATCTCTTTATGGAGATTTGCGAACCATGCCTTTCTCTGCTTAGGCTCAACCTTGGCATTAGCCTTGTCCTTCATGTCATTGTACAGGTCCACTGCCTCGCTGATGATCTCGGCAATCTTCTCTGAACTCTTGTGAGGGTTGAGGGTAATGAAGAGAGAACAATCATCGACGAATTCGCCGACAATGTATTCAACGTCTTTTTTGAAATCTCTAAGATTCATAGTATTACGAACTGTTTTTAATAAATTGCTTTATCGGTGCCGTGTTTCGTGCATGGTCTGCATGCGTTTGCACGGATTCCGCAAAGTTAGTCAAAATTTTTGAAAATAGTAAGGACTTGCGGTAATCTTCACTGATGTGTACGGGGTCCCGTCCGCATCGCACATCCGGCTTGCCCGCAAGAGCCTTGTCGCGCCGCTGTAATAGTCCGGTTCCGATGGATTCAGCGAGTTGATTCTGACTTCGTGTGAAGAGTGGATTATCCTGCCTCCTCCTATATACATTGCCACATGGGTGATTCTTTCCGGTTTTTCTTCCGTGGCCCGCTTCCCGAAGAACAGCAAGTCGCCCGGTTTCAGGTCGCCTTCGCTTTTTCCGGGGATGAATCCTTCCAATGAAACAGCCTTGCCTTCGTTTACTTGCTGCGACGCGTTTCTGTGCAGGAGTACGCCGTTCAGGAAGAATGCTGTCCGGGTCAATCCGCTGCAGTCCAGGCCTTTAGGCGATGTCCCGCCCCACATGTACGGTGTCCCGAGGAATTTCTTTGCCGTGGCGACCACGTTTTCCGGCGTGGCTTTTCTGGATGCGGCCCATGATGAGAACTCTGCAACGTCCTGGCATTTCACATATCCTGTGCGTCCGTCAGGCATTGTTACGGCCAGAAACGGTTTGTGTTTCAATGGTTTGTCGCCGGCATTGAATTTTATCCTCAGCAGGTCGCCTGCCACGAGGTCGCTGATGCGTTGTGAACTGGCGTCGGGGGCTTCGTAGACTTCCGTCCAGAGTGAGGTGCAGATGTATTTGGGCGCTGCGATGTATTGCCTGAGTTGTGTGCTGTCCATCGGGATGATGCCCATGTCCGATGCCCATGCCGTGTAAGGCTCCGGGGTCTTGATTCTCAGCCAATATCCTTCACTGCCAATGATTTCCACCGGCGTTCCCATCAATGCTTGTGTTTCCAGTCCGGATTCGTAGTCGGGAAGCGTGCGCATGAAGTCCGCCGAGTATTTGACGATGCCGTATTTCTGTTGTCCGGCCGCGTTGAGGCTCAATGCCAATGCGACCAGGACAGGTATTATTGATTTTCTCATTTTCCGCTGTTGTTTGATGCCTGTTTTGCGAAGATAAGTACTTTTTAATAGATTTGCAGCCGAAAATCCGATATTATGGAAAGTGTCTCAATGGTGATGCCGGATTGTTTTCCGGATGGTAAGAGGTACAATACCTTCGTGGGGTATTACAAGCGTGTCTATGGCGAGCGTCTCCAGAAGCTTGTCATTGATGCCGGTTTCACTTGTCCGAACCGTGACGGCACCGTCGGCTACGGCGGTTGTTCCTTTTGTGACAATGCTGCTTTCCATCCGTCTTACAGCACTGCCGGCAAGTCCATTGCCGCCCAGATTGACGAGGGCATTGAATTTCATCAGGTGCGTTATCGCAACACCAGACATTATCTGGCGTATTTCCAGTCATATTCAAATACTTACGCTCCGCTTCCGCGTCTGAAGGAACTGTATTTGGAGGCGTTGTCCCATCCGCATATCGTCGGCATTGTCATAGGCACGAGGCCGGATTGCATTGACGAGGAAAAGTTGGATTGGCTGGCGGAGCTGAAGGCCGGCAGGGCGTTGCCGGATTGGAGTCGGGACGGGTTCGGGTCGCCGGTGGTGAAGGTGGAGTACGGGATCGAGTCGTGTTATGATGCGACGCTTCTGCGTGTCGGGCGTGGTCATGATGTGGCTGCTGCCGAGCGTGCCGTGAGGCTTTCTGCCGAGCGTGGTCTTGACCCCGGTGCGCATTTTATCCTGGGTCTTCCTGGGGAGTCCCGGTCAATGCTTGTGGATCAGTGTTCGTTCATCAGTTCCCTTCCGCTTCATTCCGTGAAGTTCCATCAGTTGCAATTGGTCAAGGGGACGCGCATCGAGAAGGAGTACGCGGCTGTCCCTGATGATTTCCTGCGTCTGGATTTGCCTGAGTATCTGGATCTTGTGGTAGATATTCTGGAGCGTCTCCGTCCTGATTTGTACATAGAGCGTATCGCCGGAGAGGTGCCTCCGCGTTTCGTCAAGGAGACCCAATGGGGCTTGATTCGCAATTTCCAGATTCTTCATCTCCTGGATGACCGTCTTTCCGCCCGTGACACATGGCAGGGCCGGCTGTTCCGGCATCAGTTTTCTTTCAAACCAGCGACTTCTTCCTCAGTGAGTCCGGTGGCTTCGCAGATGGTCTGAATAGGTAAATTAATTCGTAACAAATTCACAGCGATTTCTCTTGAGCGCTTTTCAATGCCTTCTTCGCGCCCCTTTTTCTTCGCGTACTCCAATTGGTTGTATGTGTCCCTTGCCGTCTGCATATTGCTGATGTATTTTTTCTTGTCTTCATCATCAAGGCTGGAAATTTCAGCTACATCGAAAATCCGTTTGAAGATCTTGTCACGCAGTGCCGCCGGTCTTTCAAGCAGATCCGACAGGTTCTTCAGCATGTACAGCCATTTGTCCAGGTCGGTGGTCAGCTCGTCCTCAGTCTTGTTGAACTTCGCGACTTCGACAAAGACGAATTTCAGTTTGTCGGTCATGGTCTCGCCGGTCGTGCCTTCGCGCAGCCAGTAACGGTGCTCTATCCGGTCGTCGTCCAGGTGCTTGTAGTTCAGCACTCCAAGAAAGAACACGCCGTCGAGCCGGAAGTTCCATGGTTTCTTCGGATCGCCCTCCTCTTTCTCCATGGCCTTCTTGCCCTGCTTCAAGATCGGAAAGG
>OKWR01000115.1_pt1 | contig 108690 bp, 77 predicted proteins | sample 1607101 | NCBI WGS metagenome assembly OKWR01 (sample SAMN04414076, study PRJEB24778) | human gut metagenome | material: faecal | host: Homo sapiens
TTAAGCCTGTAGCTAGCGTTCATCCTGAGCCAGGATCAAACTCTTCATTGTAAAAGTATTGTTATTACCGGTATTGCTACCGGTGATTTTGCTCTGTTCAGGACGCTCGGTTTATTAAAAGCTTCAAATTACCTATATATATAAGTTACTTGACGGTTCTTTTTTATACCCAAGATTACTTCAAATAAATGCAGTAACCTTGCTCTTGTACTACTTGTATTGTTTATGTAAATTCTTCAAAGATCGCTTCTTTTTTAACTGCTTTTCTTTTCAGAAAGCGGATGCAAAGGTAAGAACTTTTAAGTATATCTTCCAAATAATTTCGAAAGTTTTTTTTCTTTTTTCTTTTTCTCGTCGTCTCTCTTTGCGAAAGGGAGATAAAAGAAGAAGAAGTTCTTAGCACCGTTTCTGTCAGCAAGTCAATTTCAAGGCTTACCATCTCTTGGAAAGCGGGTGCAAAGGTAAGAACTTTACCAGATAACTTCCAAATGTTTCGGAAGTTTTTTTTTCAAATTTCTTTTCAGCAGCGTTATTCTTGGTTAGAATAAGAGCAAAAGAAGAGAAATTTGCTGGAGTTCAGTATCCGTTTCTGTCAGAATGTCAATTTCAAGGCTTTCCGTCTCTTGGAAAGCGGGTGCAAAAGTAGCGGATATATCCATTCGCTCCAAATATATCTATCATTTTTTCACTGGTTTTTTAAAACAATTTTGTAACTCGTTGATTGATAAGGATGTTGTAAAACATATGTTTTAAAGGAAGTAAGCAAGCAGGTGGAAGGGAATACATTATATATATACGTGCGCGTGACATGTGCGCGTAGACAGAGGCGGGGAAAAGCACTGGGAGAACCTTAAAGCTGAGGATCGGAAGTGTAAAGCTAAGGTTTGAGAACCTAAAGCTGAGGTTTAGAGTTGCAGAGCTGAGGTTTAGCGAGGTAAAGTTGAGATTCATTTTTGCGGAGTTGAGGTATGGTTTTGTAATGGTGAGGTTGGTACACTTGGTACAGAGGTTCACCGTTCCCTTTGCCTCACACACACGTGCGCGTATAATTAAGGTGTGAATCCCCACCACTCAGCCCCCATCACTGATCATTCCTCACCGCTTATCCAATTTTGTATAAGTTCCATTTCCGTCTACGCTTTCCAACAGACCGTATTTCCGTAAATGCTTCAGCCAAGTGGAAACGGAGGTAATGACGAGATCCCATAGGCCTTGAATTCCTTCTTCTGTTCGTCGGTGAGGCGAAGCGTGAAAGCTCCGCCCATGACAGCGGATTACTGTCATTTGCAACATTTTCCTCTTGAGTGTACACCTTATATATTACGCGCGTGTGTGTGTGAGACGAAAGAGAGGCTGTACCAAGTGTACCAACGTCGGATGGAATTTCGGCTTGATATTTTACACCGCACAGTTCGGCCAGATGGAAGACGGTAATTATATGAACGTCGTCCTGTCCGGTTTTCAGCCCGTTGCTGAATAGCAAGGAAACAGAAACGTAGATAAGAATACCGACGGTTTCTATTGCTGTGACTACCCAGGATTAGGCAGTGCTACCGATCTACGTTGTGAAACATGGGGAAACTATTTTTTATTCATGCGATCATAGGCCTTCAATCGTTATAAAGAAAAAAATATTTTTGTTACATTTGCAGCCGATTAACAAGAATAATACCGAAAAACGGCATTGAACCGATCCGGAAACACCATGAGGAAAAGACAACTCAATAGAACGACCCTGCGCTTCAGGAAATGGAGCCGGAAAGCCTATGCTGCATTTGCCAGCCTGGGACGTTGCGTCACTATCGGTTGCCTGCCCAAAAGTGTGGCGGACTCTTCGCTCTCCAAACAAAAGTCCGGAACATCAGCCGGCTGCAAAAGCGGCAGGCAGAGTCTGGAAGATACGGACAACGGTAAAGGACAGGAAACTGACATAGGCATACCGTTGGGAAACGAGAACGGACTGGGAACAAAGCTCGAAATCTTCGGTTTCAGAGGATTGACGCCTGTTTTGTGCCCGGTTACAATCGGTCCTAAAGGGAAAAAGAATGTAAATACCCCCTATCTCAGAACAAGCCAGGGGTTGAATATAAACACCATTATAAATAAGAGTGGAACACATGTGACGCGGATCATGCAAATGCTGTTTTCAGATTTGCACGATTCGCGTCACATGTATTTAGAGGTAAAGGAGGTAGCTCCCAAAAATCTTTTTTCAGGAGTATCGGCTTTACCTCTTTTAACTCCTAATAAAATGATAACTCCTATGAATTTGCTAAATTAGTAAGAATATGACAGTAGAAGAATTGAAAAACAAAGTACTGCAAGATGTCCCCATCACACAGGCAGAAGCGGAATGGCTGGCCACACAGTTGGATAAGGAAGCCCTCTATGAAGCGGCACACGAGATCACCGCCGCACGGGCATCGCAGGAGTTCGATATGTGCTCCATCATCAATGCAAAGTCCGGCCGCTGCCCCGAAAACTGCAAATGGTGCGCTCAATCATCACACTATAAGACGAAAGCGGATGTTTACGATCTGGTGGACAAGGATGAGTGCCTGCGCCATGCACTGCACAACGAGTCACAAGGCGTAGCACGCTTCTCATTGGTGACCAGCGGGCGGAAGCCTTCGAGGAAAAACATGGAGAAGCTGTGTGAAGCCGCCCGATATATGAGACGGAAAAGCTCCATCCAACTCTGCGCTTCGCTGGGACTGCTGAATGAAGACGAACTGCGCGCCTTGCATACGGCAGGCGTGACGCGCTACCACTGCAACCTGGAAACCGCCCCAAGCCACTTCCCCACCCTGTGCAGCACGCACACACAGGAAGAAAAACTACAAACCCTGGCAGCCGCCCGTCGCGTAGGAATGGATATTTGTTGCGGCGGCATCATCGGCATGGGCGAAACAGCCGGACAGCGGATTGAATTCGCTTTTACACTGAGAGATCTGGAAGTGCCCTCTATCCCGCTGAACCTGTTGCAGCCCATTCCGGGAACGCCGTTGGAAAGCCAGCCCCGGCTGACCGAGGAAGAAGTACTGACCACCATCGCCCTGTTCCGCTTCATCAACCCCACAGCCTACCTGCGCTTTGCAGGCGGACGCTCTCAACTGACAAAGGAAGCCGTGAAAAAATCCTTGTACATAGGTGTAAACTCCGCCATCGTGGGAGATTTGCTCACGACCCTCGGATCGAAAGTCTCAGAAGACAAAGCACTGATAGAAGATGCAGGCTACCGCTTCAGCGACTCACAATTCGACAGGGAACATTTGTGGCATCCTTACACATCGACCACCAACCCCTTACCGGTGTATAAGGTGAAACGGGGAGACGGGGCAACCATCACACTGGAAAACGGACAGGTACTCATAGAAGGCATGTCGTCCTGGTGGTGCATGGTGCACGGATACAACAATCCGGTGCTGAACCAGGCCCTCCGCGAACAGACGGAAAAGATGTCACACGTCATGTTCGGCGGACTGACGCATGATCCGGCGATAGAACTGGGCAAACTGCTGTTGCCATTGGTGCCGCCATCCATGCAAAAGATATTTTATGCCGACTCCGGTTCGGTAGCTGTGGAAGTAGCCATGAAAATGGCTGTACAGTATTGGTATGCCAAGAGTCAGTCGGCTCCCGGACGGGCACATCTGGCAAAGAAAAGTAATTTCGTAACCATCCGTCGCGGGTATCACGGAGATACCTGGAACGCAATGTCCGTATGCGATCCGGTGACCGGAATGCACTCACTGTTCGGCTCGGCATTGCCGGTGCGGTATTTCACTTCCCGCCCGCAATCGCGCTTTGATGGCGACTGGGATGCCGACGACGCACTGGAACTGCTGGACATTGTGGAAAAGCATCACGAGGAATTGGCTGCACTGATTCTGGAACCCATCGTTCAGGGTGCCGGCGGCATGTGGTTCTATCATCCGCAATTCTTGCGTGAAGCTGCCAGAATATGCAAGGAATATGACATTCTGCTGATCTTTGACGAGATAGCCACCGGATTCGGACGCACAGGCAAGATGTTTGCCTGGGAATATGCAGGCATGGAACCGGACATCATGTGCATAGGCAAAGCGCTGACGGGCGGATACATGACACTGTCCGCCGTGCTGACCACAAACGAAGTGGCGGATTCAATTTCCAATCATGCACCGGGAGCATTCATGCACGGCCCCACATTTATGGGAAATCCGCTGGCATGTGCAGTGGCATGCGCCTCCATACGCCTGCTGACGTCACCCGAATACGATTGGCAGGGAAAAGTGAGCCGCATTGAAGAACAGTTGTGGCGTGAACTGGAACCTGCACTGGCACTTCCACAGGTGGCAGATGTGAGGGTGTTGGGCGCCATCGGTGTAATTGAAGTACAAGACCCGGTAGACATGGCGTGGATGCAAAAACGATTCGTGGAGGAAGGTATTTGGGTGCGCCCCTTCGGCAAGCTGGTTTACATTATGCCGCCGTTCATCATAGAGCCGCAGCAGCTGACAAAGCTGACAAGCGGATTATTGAAGATTATAGGAGAAATGGAATGAATGTAACAGATCAAATGCAGCAAGAACTGCAAGGACTGAAAGAGCGCAGTAACCTGCGAACCCTGCCCGCCCTGATCCATGAAGGACGGGAGGTTATCGCAGGCGGACAGCGCATGCTGAATCTTTCTTCGAATGATTACCTGGGGCTGGCTGCCGACCGCACCTTGCGGGAAGAGTTTCTGCAAGAACTGACAGCCGACAGTTTTCTGCCCACCTCTTCCTCATCGCGCCTGCTGACCGGCAACTTCACCGTCTACGCGGAACTGGAACAGACGCTCGCACAACTGTTCGGAACGGAAGCGGCACTGGTGTTCAACAGCGGTTATCATGCCAATACGGGTATCCTGCCCGCCGTGAGCGATGCGCAAACCCTGATACTGGCGGATAAGCTGGTACACGCAAGCCTGATCGACGGCATCCGGCTTTCGTCAGCCAAATGTATCCGCTACCGCCACAATGACCTGAGACAGTTGGAACGGTTGCTCGCCGAGAATCATGCGGCACACAGACAGGTGATTGTCGTCACCGAAAGCATTTTCAGCATGGACGGAGATACCGCCGATCTGAAAGAACTGGTACGGCTGAAACAGATGTACGAAAACGTATTGCTCTATGTGGACGAAGCGCACGCTTTCGGAGCACGGGGCGAACAAGGACTGGGTTGCGCCGAAGAAACCGGATGCATCCGGGAGATTGATTTTCTGGTAGGCACTTTTGGCAAAGCAGCCGCATCAGCCGGAGCATACATCGTTTGCCGACGCACTATCCGGGAATATCTGGTGAACAGAATGCGAACACTTATTTTTACAACAGCTCTTCCTCCGGTAAATATCGCATGGACTTTGTTTATCGTCCGCCGATTGGGTGGTTTCAGGGAGCGAAGAATACATTTGGAAAATATCAGCAATATTCTTCGCGAAGCTCTGAAGGGAAAGGGCTATGAGTGTCCGAGTGCCAGTTATATAGTGCCTATGATTGTAGGTAAAAGCTCAGAGACTATTCTGAAGGCCGAGGAGCTGCAACGGCATGGCTTTTATGCCTTGCCTGTACGGCCACCTACGGTTCCGGAGGGAACATCGCGCATCCGCTTTTCGCTGACGGCGGAAATAAGGGAGGAAGAAGTCAGGAGGCTAGTAAAATATATTAAATAATAATACAGGTACGCGGACGACACGGATAAAACGGACGAACGCGGATTTTAAATTTTTCATCCGCAGATGACACAGATTACACGGATTTATTTTTCCGCGTTCGTCCGTTTTATCCGTGTCGTCCGCGTAGCTTAGAAAGAACATACAGAATTATGAAACAAGTTTATATCATAAAAAACAGGCATCCCCGGTTATTACTATTCTTTGCCGGATGGGGAGCTGACGAAACACCGTTCAAGGATTATCAGCCTGCGGACAGTGACTACATGCTCTGCTACGATTACCGGACACTGGAGTTTGATGCTTCCTTGCTGAAAGAATATCGCGAGATCAACGTCATCGGATGGTCAATGGGAGTATGGGCGGCAACTCAGGTAATGGGTAAATTGCAGGAAACGGTTACAGCTCCCGTCATCAAAAACAGTATAGCCATCAACGGAACCCCCTATCCTATTGATGATACATACGGTATTCCGACTGCAATCTATCACGGAACCCTGGAAGGTTTGACCGGCGCTTCCCTGCATAAGTTTCTGAGAAGAATGTGCTTCAACGGAGAGGCTTTCAAAGAGTTCCTGAACATTACGCCCAGGCGGCCGCTGGAGGAACTGAAAGAGGAACTGGCGGAAATAGAACGTATGTATCTCTCGCTGCCCGCCGCTTCGTTCTATTGGCAACAGGCGGTAGTGGGAAACAACGACCGCATCATCCCTCCCGATAATCAACTGAATGCCTGGCGAAAAGAAGAGGAAATCAGCCCAAAAAACTTACGAGTGCATTACACAGAAGATGCCCATTACCAAGTAGAACTGTTCCGATACTATTTGCAGGAGATATGGACAAAAAACTGATTGCGGAACGATTTGCTCATGCACGGGATACCTACTCGCGCGAAGCCCGCGTACAGCAACAGGTAGCCGAGAAAATGCTGCAACTGCTGACGGAGCACGCTTCTCCGCCCTTTCGCCGTATCGTGGAGTTCGGATGCGGCACCGGCAGCTATTCCAGGTTATTGCTTTACAAGTTGCAACCGGAAAGCCTGCTGCTGAATGATCTATGTCCAGAGATGAAAGAGTGTCTCGCCGATTTGCTTCCGCAAGATGCCGTGCAGTTCATTCCCGGAGATGCCGAGGCGCTGGACTTTCCCGAAAAGGCGGATTTAATCACTTCCTGCTCTACCTTGCAATGGTTCAATGATCCGGAGAAGTTTTTCGCCCGCTGCCATCGTTTCCTGTCAGAAAACGGTTATCTGGCTTTCAGTACCTTCGGCACTGAAAATATGCGCGAAATCCGCACACTCACAGGACATGGACTTGATTATCTGCCCATAGAAGCACTGAAAGAACTGCTTGCTCCTCATTTTGAGACTGTGTATGCGGAAGAGGAAATAGTCTCTCTCCCCTTCTGTACCCCGCTCCAGGTGTTGCAACATCTGAAGGAAACCGGAGTTACAGGAACGGAAAAGAAAATATGGACACGAGGACGGCTACAGACTTTCTGCAACAGTTATACCGAACAGTTCAGGCGGGAAGACGGAAACGTCACTCTGACGTATCATCCTATTTATATTGTTACACGAAGAAAAAAGATTAAGTATTAAAGGGTAAGTATTATGTATTATTCTTCTCTCGGTCATCTTTTGTGCATTCGTAACGGAAAAGTAATGAATAAAATGCTGAACAATACTATCTCAATTCTCCTCCTCCCGGGAGGAGGAGTACCCGTAGGGGGAGGTGGTAGGTAAGAAAAGAATTCCTTATTGATATGATTCATAGGTATTTCTCACTTTACCTACCACCCCGCCCTCTGGGCACCCCTCCTCCGACGGATGAGGGGAATTGAGATACTCTATTTACTCAATATCGAGATACCAATTTAACTCATAACCGAAAAGAAATGCACAAAACGCGGCCGTGCAAACTATAAGTATTAAAGAATATGGAAAAGAATGTGTATTTTATCAGCGGTATCGATACGGATGCCGGAAAATCTTATTGTACAGCTTATTATGCCTGTCAACTGATTGGTAGCGGTAAACGTGTTATCACGCAGAAATTTATCCAGACAGGTAACGTCGGCTATTCCGAGGATATAAACCTACACCGCCGTCTCATGGGAATTGGCATGACAGAAGAAGACCGTGAAGGATTGACCATGCCTGAAATCTTCTCTTATCCTTGTTCTCCCCATCTGGCGGCACGTATTGACAACCGTCCTATTGATTTCGGGAAGATAGAATGTGCCACGCAAGAACTTGCCCGACGTTATGATGTGGTACTTGTAGAAGGTGCAGGCGGACTAATGGTACCACTGACCGAGGATTATCTGACAATTGATTACATTGCAGAAAAGCAGTATCCGCTGGTATTCGTGACTTCCGGGAAACTGGGAAGTATCAATCATACATTGCTGAGCTTTGAAGCAATCCGCAACAGAGGGATACAACTGGACACGGTGTTGTACAATCTCTATCCTACCGTGGAAGATACTACGATACAGGAAGATACGATGCAATATATCCGCCGGTATCTGGATAAGAACTTTCCGGGAAGCAAGTTTATAGTGGTGCCCGTAATATAGTTACAAGCTACGAGCTACAAGCTACAAGTGCCTTTCGGTAGGTTAGCTTAATGTAACGTAGCAACTTGTAGCTCGTAGCTTGTGTAACTTGTAGCTTCTTATTTCCCGAACTTACGCGTATAATCATATTTTTTGTGTACATTTGCAACACAAAAAACGTCATACGACCACATGGAAGCATTAACATTCAATACTACAGAACAAGCATTACTTGCCGCTGTCGGTATCCTTTTCTTGATTCAACTCCTTTATTACTTTTGTCTTTATAATCGTATACATATCCGTAGCCGTGCCGTAAAGCGAAGTGATATACATTTTTCACAGGAATTACCACCCTTATCGGTCATCATTTATGCTCGTGAAGAAGTGGAAAATCTGCGCCGGAATCTGACCGCAGTACTAGAACAGGATTATCCGCAATTTGAAGTTATCGTCATCAACGATGGCAATACGGATGAAAGCGAAGATTACCTGACCCTGCAAGGAGAAAAGTATCCGAACCTGTACCATAGTTTTGTTCCAAGCTCTTCACGCTATATCAGTCGCAAGAAACTGGCCATCACTCTTGGAATAAAAGCAAGTAAATACGACTGGCTTGTGTTTACCGAAGCAAATTGTCTTCCCGAAAGTAACCAATGGTTGCGTACCATGGCACGTAATTTTACTTCACGTGCACAAATCGTATTGGGTTACAGCGGATATGAACGTGGAAAAGGTTGGCTGCACAAACGGGTATCTTTCGACAATCTGTTCACTTCCATGCGTTACCTAGGCTATGCATTAGCCGGCAAACCTTATATGGGTATCGGTCGTAACATGGCTTACCGGAAAGAGTTATTCTATTCCCAGAAAGGCTTTTCAGCACACCTGAACCTGCAACGCGGGGATGATGATTTATTTATCAATAAAACGGCTACCTCAGAGAATACACGAGTAGAAACAGATGCAAATGCAGTGGTTCGCGTGCAACCCGTTTTCCATGCCAAAGACTGGCGGGAGGAGAAAATCAGTTATATGGCCACAGCACATTTTTATCGGGGAATACAGCGTAATTTATCCGGCTTTGAAACAACTACACGTTTACTGTTTCATGCAACATGGATAGCTGCTCTGGTAATTGGGATACTAAACTTTCACTGGTTAGTGGCTGGCATTGCATTTCTGATATTCGCCTTACGATATACTATGCAAGCTTTGATTATCAATAAGACAGCAAAAGACCTCGGAGAAAAACGGCGTTACTTCTTTACCCTTCCGGTATTCGATATTTTACAACCAATGCAATCACTTCGCTGGAAGCTTTATTGCCAGTTCAGAAAGAGAAGTGATTTCCTAAGAAGATGACTATTTTCCAATGCCGCAAGTTAGCATTTCAAATGCCACATCTCAATAGAACAAATGCCACACTTTATCACCCACAAAGTGTGGCATTTCACTTGTTGAGGTGTGGCATTTAGGACGATAAAATGTGGCATTTCTATTCGTACCTCATTGAGTTAGCGGGATGGATGCGTGTAATCAGGAAAGAGGGGCCTAACAGCATCAGGACAGATGCCAGCAGAGTACCTATATTCAGTAATAAGAACAGCAGAATATTGAAGGATACGGGAACGGTATCCATGTAATACGTCTCCGGATCAAGTTTGAAGATACCAAACCACTTTTGCAGGAAATAGAACGCCAGTCCGATGGCGTTGCCCCATAGCATACCTTTTCCGATAAGAAAGACTGAGAGCCAAAGGAATACCTTGCGTATAGTGGTGTTATTGGCGCCAAGAGACTTCAGTATGCCGATCATGGAAGTACGTTCGATGATGATAATCAATAAGCCAGACACCATGGTAAAACCCGCTACGCCTGCCATCAGTATCAATATTACCCAGATATTCACATCCAGAATACTGAGCCAGGCAAAAATCTGTGGATTCAATTGCTCTACGTTGCGCACGCAATAGTCTTCGCCGTACCGATCCTCCACGCCGTCCAAGTCGGCAGCAATCTGATAGGTGGTCTCTTCAAGACGATCATAATCGCGTACCTGCAATTCTGCACCGCTCACCTGCCCCGGTTCCCAGTTATTAAGACGGTTTACAAGATATAAATCGGTAAGGAGAAAGAGGTTATCATATTCCGAGAAATTAGTCTGGTAGATTCCTACAATCTGCAAACGGCGGGCACGGATATCATCCTGGATATAATAGGTATCTATCTTATCTCCGAGTTTCAATCTCAACTTCGTAGCAAGCGCCTTAGAAATAACTACCCGATTGGAAGACGCTGTATCACTGAACTGTGGTAGCTCTCCTTCCACCAGATGTTCACGGAAAAACGCAGGATCAAACTCAGGTCCTATCCCTTTCAGGACCATACCTTGAAAATCTCCGGCTGTCTTTACCATGCCCGGTTTGGTGGAATAGCGCTGCACATGCTTCACCTCAGGATATTCGGATAGAATGGAGATGACACTGTCATTCACCACCACAGGACGCGTTTCATAGGAACGTGCAGCATCCGAATTCGTAATCTGAATGTCCGAACCAAAGCCAACTACTTTACCACGCACTTCGTTCTTGAACCCCACAATCACCGACACCGTGATAATCATCACCGCCAGACCGATAGCAACACCTATCAGAGCAATGAGCACGGCAGGACGGGAAATTTGCTTTCCGGCATCGCTGTCACGGTAAATACGTCGGGCCAAAAACAGGGCTAAACTCATATCATAATAATTATAGAGATAGAACACAAATTACGCAAATAACACAAGTTCTTTATTCTAAAATCTATGAATTGTGCAATTTGCGTAATCCGTGTTCTTCTTACGTATTTATTCAACTCGTCCCGGATACTCCTCTAAAGCCTTTGAAAGCACAAAGAGCGCACGGGTCAGATCTTCCTTCTTCAGCACATAGGCTATACGCACTTCATTCCGACCGGAACCGGGAGTAGTGTAGAATCCGGAAGCAGGTGCCATGAATACGGTTTGTCCTTCATACTCGAAGTCGGAAAGGCACCAGGCACAGAATTTATCGGAATCATCCACCGGAAGTTTTGCCACTGTATAGAATGCTCCCATAGGAATAGGCGAATATACACCGGGAATACGGTTCAGTCCGTCTATCAGACACTTACGGCGTTCTACATATTCATCATACGTATCACGCAGGTAATCTTCATCGGCATCCAGAGAGGCTTCGGCAGCAATCTGACCAATCAACGGAGGACTGAGGCGTGCCTGGCAGAACTTCATTACAGCATTACGGATTTCCGCATTCTTCGTAATCAAAGCACCGATACGGATACCACACTCCGAGTAACGCTTGGATACGGAGTCAATCAGTACCACATTGTCTTCAATGCCTTCCAGATGGCAGGCAGAGATATAAGGAGAACCCGTATAAATAAACTCACGATACACTTCATCGGAGAAGAGGAACAAATCGTACTTCTTCACAAGGTCACGTATCTGGTTCATTTCGCGACGGGTATAAAGGTAACCTGTCGGATTATTAGGATTACAGATCAGGATAGCCCGGGTGCGCTCGTTAATCAGCTCTTCAAACTTTTCTACTTTAGGAAGCGAAAAACCTTCTTCTATCGTAGTGGCAATGGTGCGTATCTTGGCACCGGCAGAGATGGCAAACGCCATATAGTTAGCGTAAGCCGGTTCGGGAACAATAATCTCGTCACCCGGATTGAGGCACGCCAAGAAGGAGAACAATACAGCCTCCGAACCACCGGACGTAATGATGATATCATCTGCCGTCAGTTTGATATTGAACTTATCATAATAGCCCACCAATTTTTCACGGTAACTACGATATCCTGCGCTGGGACTATATTCCAGAACTTTCCGGTCGATATTGCGTATTGCATCAATCGCGACTTGCGGTGTGGGCAAATCGGGTTGTCCGATGTTCAGGTGGAATACGTGCACTCCCCTTTGCTTGGCTGCGTCAGCCAGAGGAGCCAGTTTTCTGATAGGAGACGCGGGCATCTCCGTTCCGCGAATAGATATTGCTGGCATGTCTAAGTTTTTACAATTTGACAAATAAGTGTTAACGATTGATGATACACTTTCATATATATGCAATCGAAAGTGCAAAAGTAACACTTTATTTGAAATGACGGGAAAGCATTGGCAAAAAAGTTTAAAAACACTAGCTATGACTTAAAAGATAGTGATGGATTCAAAAGAAATTGTACCTTTGGATATCAAATCGTAAATCATATACAATGCCATGGTATTAAACTTGATAACATTTGCATCGTTGCTTCATAAACAAGCATCCGTTCTCAGCTCTCACGAACTTATCCTAAACGAACTGGAGAAATATTTCACTGTAAATATCGTAGAATATCAAAACATAAACAAACTTACTAAAGACGATTTCAGCCTGCTTTTCATTGCTACCGGCGGTGTAGAACGGTTGGTTATCCAGCACTTCGAGTCTCTGCCCCGCCCTGCAATCTTACTGGCTGATGGCATGCAAAACTCGCTCGCTGCCGCTCTCGAAATCTCGTCCTGGCTACGTGGCCGGGGAATGAAAAATGAAATCCTCCACGGAGAACTGCCCGAAATCATCAAACGTATCTTCGTACTCCACAACAACTTCAAAGCCCAACGGGCACTCTCCGGATCGCGTATCGGTGTTATAGGCTCCCCCTCTTCCTGGCTTGTTGCCAGCAATGTAGATTACCTTCTCTCCAAACGGCGCTGGGGAATTGAATATACGGACATACCACTGGAACGCGTTTATGAGTATTATAATCAGATAACTGATGATGAAGTAGGCGAAGCCTGCGCCACTTTTGCCGGTAAAGCACTTGCCTGCCGCGAAGCAACACCGGAGGATCTGATAAAAGCAATGCGCCTGTATCGCGCCATTAAACGGATTGTGGAGGAAGGAAAACTGAGCGCACTCACCCTGAGCTGTTTCAAACTGATAGAGCAAACCGGAACCACCGGATGCCTCGCTCTCTCCCTATTGAACGATGATGGCATCATTGCCGGATGCGAAGGTGACCTGCAATCTATCTTTACCCAACTTGCCGTAAAAGTACTGACCGGCAAGGCTTCTTTCATGGCAAACCCTTCCATGATCAATGCACGCACCAACGAAATCGTACTTGCACACTGCACCGTGGGTATTGCACAAACGGAGCAATACATTATCCGCAGCCACTTTGAAACAGAAATGGGTATCGGTATTCAGGGAATCCTTCCTACAGGACACGTAACTCTGGTAAAATGTGGCGGAGAATGTCTGGACGAATATTACCTGAGTACAGGCACCCTGACCGAAAATACGAACTACATCAATATGTGCCGCACACAGGTACGCATAAAGCTGGATACACCAGCAGAGTATTTCCTCAAAAATCCATTGGGAAACCACCATATCCTGATACAGGGGAATTACGAAATACTACTGGATGAATTCCTGCAAGCGAACGGATGCAAAAGAGTTGAATAATACTATTCATTAAAATCGGGTACACGTACTGTAAAGCGTGTACCTTTTCCTAATTCAGAAGATACGTTTATTTCACCTCTGAAACGCTCTACAATAGTCTGGCAGATACTCAGTCCCAGACCGGCACCCTGCGTAAAGCTATCCACTTTATAGAAACGCTCGAATATGCGTCGCTGATTCTCTTCCGAAATGCCACTTCCGGTATCCTCCACAAAGAAAACGGTGTAGCCCGGGTCTTCTGTCTGGAAACCGAAAGTGATAGAGCCTTGAGTAGTGAACTTCTTGGCATTGTTGATGAAGTTGTTAATCACCTGTTTCAGACGGACAGAATCCGTTATTATCGATTTACTCTCACCTTCGGGCAGCTTCATTACCAGTTCCACACCCCGAGGCATACTCAGGCGCTGAGAGTCATAGATCTGCTGCATCACAAACGTGAGGTTGTATCCGGCAAAACGGAAGTCCATCGAACCGGACTCGATACGGGACAAATCGAGAATATCATTAATCAATGCCAGCAATAAGGTACAGTTCGTATTGATCGTATCCACAAACTGTTTCACTTCTTCAGGACTGAATGCCTCGATGTCCTTCAGCAAGTCGGAGAAGCCGACAATAGAATTCAGCGGGGTACGGATTTCATGACTCATATTGGCAAGGAAAGCCGACTTCAGAGTATCAGCCTGCAAAGCTTTGTCACGGGCTGCTATCAGCTCTTCTTCGGTAGCCTTATAACGCTGGATACTTTGACAAACACCCAGTACCATATACGGTGCCTCGGAATCCAAGCCGTTGTAAGAAGCACTACGGAATTCCCACCATTCATATTTACCCTCTCCGCTACGCATACGGAAACTCATCCGGGTATCCATTTCCTCACCTTTGAAAATGGCAGTGAAATGCCGATGAGCCTCTTCCAAATCATCCGGATGGATAAAAAACTCCAACTCTTTCCGCAAGATAGTCTGCTTACCGGGAAGCCCGAAGTAATCAAGCAATACACCTGAAAAATGGAAACTATGTGTGCGTATGTCATATTGCCAAGGATATACGGAACTTGCATCCACAGCCAGATTGAAGAAGCGTTTATGCATTTCTTCCTCCGAAATATTGCGGCAACAGATAGCCATACCTGTCATCTTGTTCTTGGAGTAGATCGGTACAATCTCACCGGAAACAGGAAAATAAGTTCCTTTATGAATTTCCTGCATGAAAGCCTTTTCCGGAATAGGAATTACACGATGCTCTGTCCTCACCTGTTTCAGTAAAGATTGCAGAATGTCCTCTCCGTTTGAATAAATGTGAAAGATGGAACCCGCCATCTGCCCTTCGTAAGAACGTGCCGTATGAGTGTCAGGGTCCAGTTCGAGCATCAACATCAAAGCACGGTTGACAAAATGTATACGGAAATCCGTATCATAGGTAATCAGCCCGTCACGAATAGAACAGAAGATATTATCAAATTCATCACGTTGTTCAACCAGACGATTCTGTATCAACAGACGTGTCTGGGCGTGCATACGACGACGGGATTCATGACGGTTCAAGCGATAGAGCCAGATTACGAGAAAGACCAATGCACCTACCACGACAGAGTAAAACAGCACGAACCAAACACGGTAGCGCTCCATCAAAGGCGCATTCATGATAATGCCACTATCACTCACTTTATCAGCGTTTACTCTGAAGAATTCCAACTGCTTGAAGTCATAAAGCAGCTTACCGGGAAGGTCCACTACTCCTATCACAGAAGGGATAGCTCCTTGCAACACCTGTGCAGCACACTTACCTGCCGCACTAGCTCCTTCGTAAGGTTCCATATCATGCACACAGAATACTCCGTTTGTCAATGCAGGACTTTGCCCGGCAAAAACCGGAGCTTTAGAGTTTTTTCCGATGAAAGAAAGGAAAGGTGTCCATTTGGGGGCAATGACAATGCGGTTATAGGCATTATAATCATAACATATAGAAGAAATGACAGGATTGGGAGCCTGTGCCTGTACGTTCATTACTTTCATCTTATATTCCGGATGAAGCTGCTGGAAATTAAGCCAGATACGCTCCAATTCAGCAACCCCTCTAAGCCCTAAAAGACTACTGTCCGAAACACAAACAACTTCTGTACGATTAGGAAATATACGACGTGCATTTTCGAGCAGGTGCACAAAATCAATCTTGGATGTATACCCACAAACATTGGGCAACTTCGACATCAGTTTTTCATTGGGATACTTAATACCCGATACAACAACAGGTAACTTATAGGGTAAGGAATCCCCACAATGCATCAAGGTATAGAAAGCCTCATCACTGGCAGTAATAATAAGATCTGTATTTCGCTGGCGCGCCCGTTCACAAATACGCCGCATGATGACACACTCTGATGAAAAAGCCCAGTAATCGGCATCCAGATATTCTGTTGTAACTTTCGCTTTTATACCTCCACGTGACAGACCATCACGCACTCCTTCCGTCAACCGGTCATTCCAGGGAGTACGATGATTATATGACTGGATGAAAAGCACGTTGTATGTACGCTCTGTAGCGGAGAAGTGTCCGGCAAATACAATGCAGGGAAACAATCCGATGAACATAATGAGGAGTAAGCGTCTCTTCATATCTGAATTTTCTTCTGTTTGGATAAATGTGCTATGACTTTTCCTCGCAAATATACGGATTATATTGAAAAACAGAACAGAATGCACCTTTTCTTTTACCCTATGCAAAAGAAAAGGTGCACATATAGAAGAAAACCTGACTATTCGTCGTGTAAGGCATCCGCCGGTTTCACTCGCATCGCCTGTGCAGCAGGAAAGCAGATACCGGCAATTACCATCAAAGTCATAAGAAAGAAAGTGAATAATGAGACTATAACAAAGCGAAATCCGGTAGCATCAGCCTGTTCTGTCATTATAGCTTCCGCCATAACCAGATTACCGCAAATAATCAGAGCCGGAATAGTAGCCAGCACCAACAACAGCAACCCTTCTCCCAACAACCGGGAACGTATCCGGGAACGACTGCTTCCCATCGCCATACGCAAAGCTATTTCACTACGGCGGTGACGGGTACGGAACCAGAAAGTGCCCATCAACCCGATAAAAACATTGAAGCTAAAGAATATAGCGATAAGCCGTGCACTACGGATATACGGAGTAATCCCCTCGGATGCATCACGCTCCGCTTTCTGTTCATCATAGCTACGAACCTCAAACAAATAGAACGGAGCAACCTGCAACTGAGGCGTCATATCACGAAAGAAGCGGGTCGCAAAATCATTCGTATCAGCTTCGGGACGCACGCGAATGGAAATAAAAGGAACAGCCTGCATGCTATAAAACCAATCAGGAAGAGGGGTCAGAATGAAAGATTCATAGCGGGCATAATCATCTGTTTTCTGATGGTCGCATACGGCAGTCACCCGGTATCGGAGACTGCTACCTGTATAGTAGTCGAAAAATTCCTTCCCTAATACTCCGTTATGAGCGTGAAAAAGACTGTCAGCCAGCTCTAATGTGATGACAGCGGGCAATGGAGTGACAGCAGGATTCCACTCGACTGAAGCAAATGACAGCGAAGAACCGGAGGTACTTTCAAAAGCATTCATATCTGTAGAAAACATTCCTGTACCTTCTTGTATCGGAATCCGCATTACATCAAAGTATTCAGGAGATACATAACGAATATTAGCATCCTTCACACTTATACTGTCTGTAGTGTATCCTTGGAATACAGTGTTTCGAGTATAAGCATCAGAACCAAGCCAAATACTGGCACTCTCTACATCCGGATTTTGTTTGATACGACGGAATACTTCCTCCATAGGCTTGAACCAGAAATTTTGCAAACTATCTTCGGAAGAACAAAGCACCAACTGAGTGGGATTCGTGGAAATACGGACTTTATATACATGCTCCAGATCATACCCTTTAGGCTGACGTTCTGCATAAGCAAAGGCATAGAGCATGTCAAGACAATACCATAACAACACGAAAACAATCAGCAGTTCTGCGAAGATCCAACCGTTCAAGCGGCGTTGGTTCCAAATTTGGGTCAGAATGGACTTTATCATAATGGGTTATCTTTAGTTTTTAAACAATCATTCTCCGCAGATAACTTCTGCTATCGGACGGCGAGTGGCATTCCATGCCGGAATAAATACGGATAGCAAATTGAAAAGCAGACATACGCCCAATACCATCAGGAATACAGCAGGCCGTAGGAAAAGCCAAATGCTAACCTCAAAGTTTCCACTGGTATATCCGCCTGCCAACATCCAATCTTTACCCAACCATAACAACAGGCATGAGAGCAGGAATCCCAGTAATGCACCGATAAACGCCATCAGCAAGTTCTCAATCAGCAACTGTGACATCAAGGTCAGACGACTGGCACCATAAGCTTTGCGCACCGCAAGTTCCGACAGACGACGTGACATCTGGGAAGAGATAAGTCCACTGACATTGATTGCAGGCACAATAAGTAAAATAAGTCCCAGAAAGATGCAAGTAGCCATAGGGTTAAGAAAATCATCACGGAAGAACTGGCGCTCAGCGTAAGTACTCAGGTCGGGAAGTGCCAACTCATATTCAGTAAGTGACGCATTCAAGCGATCCAATGAACTTTCTATCTGTTGTTTCATTTCATCCAAACTGACATCAGGTTTACACAACACCATCGCTTCAAAGCCACCACGCAAACCTTCACTCCCCCAAGCCGGGTCTTTAGTATAGTAAGGCACCCACACCTCGCCATAAGCGAAGGTGAAAAGGGAACTTACATCTTCCGTAACCCCTACTACACGTTTGGGACGGAAACCGACAAAATAACTCTTGCCAATAGCTTCTTCAGCAGAACCGAAAGCTTCGCGTGCCAATCGCTCGGCAATGACAACAACATCCGAACAAGCATCAAATTCTTGTTGATCGAAAGGACGACCGGCTACGAAACGAATGTCATAAAGACGCCAGAAGTTCAGATCGACACGACGCTTCTGATAACGGTTACCTTTCTCGGGTGAAGCACCGCAATACTCCATGAAAACATAGCTGGTATAAGTAACAAGTTCCGCACCGGGTAGGTCCCCGAAAACACGACTGGCAGCCTGGTAAGACATGCCAGTGTTTGCATTACTATGGTCTGCCTTACGATAGCTATAACCATAAGACGAATAAACCATCCGATCACGATGCGATTCGGGACGAATATTGGCAGTCTGAATGTCATAAACCATGTAGACTACCATGGCAAAAGCAATACTCACCGCCGTACCGATGATGGAAACGACGCTGAAAAACGGATTTTGTCGCAAAAGTGTAAATGATTGTCTGATTATCATTAGGTATATTTTTTCTAAGAAAACAACACTATTCGTCATGAAGTGCCTCAGCAGGTTGTAACTGCATGGCTTTATAAGCAGGATACCAGATGCCGACTACAATCATCAACGCCATAAGCAACCACGTAAGTATAGCTGCAATCAGGAACCGGTCGACTGTAAATTGCATTTTACTGATATCCACCAACTCGGCAATACCCACATTAAAAGCAATAATCAAAGCAGGAATGGCAGCTACCGTCAAGAGTAATATGCCTTCTCCCATCAAGCGCAGAAAGATACCGCGACGACTGGATCCCATTGCCATACGTAACGCCACTTCACGGCGACGATGTTGCGTACGGAACCAGAACGTACCAATCACTCCCAAGAAGATATTCAGCATCAGGAAGAAAAGGATGCAAAGCTGTGTCTTCACTTCGTTCACATCTTCAAGTTCGCTGATGTGACGAATATCGCTGAAAGAAGATGCCTCCAACAGAAAGATATTACCTACCCTATATAAACGGTCGGCATCTGCCATAAGTGCATCTACAAAGTCGTTGTCCTCATTAGGAGAGACACGGAGACTCACCTGAACATAGCGCACGTTACCCAGCTCATTAATCAGCTCATCTCTATTCAAATTATGCCCGATAAACGCCCCACCCCATTCGTGCGATGTTTCAAAATGAGAACGGCGTATAGGAACGGCAATGGCAGCAATACGACGATGATACCCACGATCGGGATAAGTCAGAGCCACTTCACGATTCAATAGCGGACGTGCATCGGGTAAATCAAGTACCGGATAATCCTCAGTGACATTGGACGTGATAATCATGGTTTGGTCGGAAATAGCAGCAGCCAGTTGCTCGGAAGAGCCTCCATCAACTGCCTGATAACGGAAAACACGATAGAAATCCGGATCAGACCAAACCAGATAAGCACCCACATGAATACTATCCTGCAAATAAAACTGAGCGCTGTTACTTCCCTCATTATAAGGGTAACAGTTCTGTGAAATGGAGACAGCCTCCACACCCGGACGATGCCGTAAACGCTCGGTTACCTCAAGCAAAGCATCTATATTATCCTCAACTGTGAGTTCCGGATTATAAAGCGCCGACTTGGATGTCAAGGTACTGAAAGACAAGTTATAGCAATGTTCCGTATCAAAGCCCATCGGAGCGCGATAAACACGCGCAGTGACAGTAACCCAGTCTACAATGTACCAAAGTACAGCAAAAACCAGCAGTAACTCCACGAGCAGAAAGAGGTTACTTCGCCATTCATTTTTAATTTGTGTAAGTAGATTCTTCATAGCTATCTTTGGTTTATTGCATCAGTAATATTCATCCGCGACGCACGCCATGCAGGAATACCTGCAGAAAGTACATTCATCAGGAGGCAGAATGCGAAAGCTGCTATAAAAGCCCACGGTGATAATAACATACCGGGAGTCAGTGCTGTCTCTCCACTGAGGTAGGCATTCGTCGAATTACTGAAAAGAAAATCATTCAGTAGGAATGTGGCTGCATAACTCAATGCTAATCCGACAACACCGGCCAGCAACGTCAGCACTAAATTCTCAAAGAAAACTTGCCGCATCAGTTCACCGCCAGTAGCACCGAAAGCCTTACGCACACCTATCTCCGCCATACGACGACGCATACGTGAAAGAGTCATGCCGGATAAGTTCACTGCCGGAACCAATAATAAGATAGCGATAACGATACCATAACGTAACATAACTCCGGGAACATCAGGTTCGGCGTACCAACGACGATAGAGATAAGCCAGTTGTGTATCGGGTTGCCCGCGATAGAAAATCTCTACATCCCGTAATCCGTCATTATACTTTTGGCGTAAGAGTTCTGTTTCCTTTCGAATCGCATCAAAGTCCGCCGATGAGTGGGCAAGGATAACCGCATGCATAGGCCCCATCGTGTCATCCCGCCAAGAGAGGGATTCCGCATCGGCTGCAGTGTAAGGTACCCATATCTGTGCATAAGCGGCCGTAGCAAGCATAGACACGTCTGCCACAACACCTGCAACTGTGTAATCTACATAGTTTAATTGCACCGTATGCCCGACAACATCGGTAGTACCAAAGAGTTGGCGGGCAATAGTAGCACTCAGCACGGCACGCGGTAATCCGGCATCACAATCAGCACGGGTAAATCCTGCACCACTGAGAAAACGGAAACTAAAAACGCTCCAGAAAGCTTCATCAGTCTGTACCATATCAGCAGTAGCTTTCGGTCCGGCAGGCACAGATGCACGCACTTTGCCAGCACTACTGACTAAAGTCACGGCTTCGGGCGTAGTCAACGCACGGAAACATTCACGTCCAGTACGCACTGACATAGAAGCATTAGCCGATTCATTGTCCGATTTCCCTTTCAGCTTAACGGACATATAAGGTACGTAGAGTGTACGTGAGCGATTCACTTCAGGCTCACAATCTACGAGACGCACCTGGAAAGTAATGACAAGCACCATAATCATACAGATGGCCATTGCCGTACCTAACACGGACACCCAAGTAATGATAGGGTTCTCGCGCAAGTGGTAGAGGGCTTGAAGGAAATAAAGTCGTATCATATTTTAAAGTAATTTAATCGTCATGTAAAGCCTCAGCCGGTTGTACCTTCATCGCCTTACGTGCCGGAATACCAATGCCGATGGCAATCATCAGAGCAATCAACACGAAACTGATAAGTGCACAGAACAATAATCTGTCCCACTCCAATGTAGTACCGTTTCTCCATGAATTCAATTCCATATGTGCCAGATTCCAGTCTAGAACCAATGCTACAGGCGTAACAACTGCCAGCAACAGCAAACCTTCACTCAGCAATCGGCTGAAGATAGCACGGTCCGTCGCCCCATGGGCTTTGTGCAATGCAATCTCTGAACGACGTTGCTGGGTACGGAACCAGAATGTGCCAAGCAATCCGAGGAAAATATTCAAAAGCAGGAATCCCATACCCATTACATAGTTACGGATATCATTGGTCCATGCCTGCTGGAAGTTACGGCGTATATCATGGAAAGAACGAATTTCTGAAATAAAAATATTACCTATCCGGAACTGGGATTCACTGTCTGCCTTCAAACGTTGAATGAAATCATGATCCTGCCCCTCACGAACACGGACACAAAGTTCCAAGCCTACATAATAGAATGACTGTTTGCATAAGAAGCAGTACGAATAACGCGCCTGGTCATAGTCATGATAACGCACATCTTGTAATGCAGCCCCCAAGCGATAGGTTCTTGTCGTGTCACCAAAAAGCTGAAAGCGTTGACCTATGAATTCAGTCATTTTACGATTATATTTACTATAAAGGTTGTTAGAAGTAAGGATCTCACCACGCTCCAGCATTTCAGCCATTTGTTCGGGCGTCTCACCTTGTGCACCCTGATAACGGAAGACACGGACAAAGTCGGGGGTCACCATGCGACGGATAGTCCAACCGGGAGAGTTCAACGTGTCGATTTTCACCTCTCCACTACTGTTACTTCCATTATAGGGATAGGAGTTCTGTGAAAGGCTGACAGCTTCCACTTCTGAGCGGCGACGCAACCTTTCTGCCAGTTCGGCAATATCATTGTGAGTATCTTCGGATTTCCGATCGGCAATGTAATCCGGACTCTTTGGTGTCAGTTCACCCAGCTCTATCAGGTAACAATTTTCTATATTAAATCCGCGTGGTTCCAGATAAGTGGCGGCACGGGTGTACAGGTAGTCTACCACATACCACATCACTACGCTCACCACAAGTAGCTCCAGCGCCAGCCAGAGATTATTGCGCCATTCATTCTTTATTTGTACAAGAAGTTTCTTGGTCATTTTCTTTAATGATTAATGTTTAGTGATTAATGTAGGCGACCGCCCAATGCATTTACAATTCCCACTCTCGAAGCACGCCATGCCGGGAAACCGCTACTCAACAAATTCAGCACAAAGCAGAACAGCAATGCCCAACCGAAAGTAGACGCATGCAGCAATATACCGGCATCCACTGCCGGAGGGCTCAGCGTCTGACTGAATTCCTGTGCAAACAGCAACGAGTTACCCAGATAAGCAAACGCCACGCTCAACAACAAACCCAAAGCACCAGCCAGCAACGTCACTACCAGATTCTCTGAAATAATCTGCCCCATCAGTTCCATCTTCGTAGATCCGAATGCACGGCGTACGCCTATCTCTGCCACACGTTGGCGTAAGCGGCTTTGAGTCATCGAACTCAAATTGATGGCAGGTACTATCAACAGGATTATAAAAATAATCATACGCTGACGGCGATACTGCTCCACGTCGGGCTCCTGATTGGCACTGAACGCAATCGAACTCTTCTCCTGATCGTAAGGACGATTACGATAAATCAGTTCATAGCCATCCTCGCCGAGAATGACATTGTACTCTTGCCTGCGTCGTTCCGCTTCTTCACGGATAGCTTCGAAATCATCGCGGCTCCGTGCCAAGATGGTGCAACTCATCATACCCATGTGCTCATCACTCCAAGTATCCTTGGTTATTTCCGTTGAAGTATAAGGTACCCATACCTGCCCGTAAGCAACGGTAGCCAGTGTAGAAACATCCTTTACCACACCCGCCACTTTGTATGGCGCATGGTTCAGGAGGAACTCACGACCGATAGCATCCGACGTCTGAAACAATCGGCGTGCCACGCTTTCGGTTATCACTGCTACCGGCTGTCCGGCATCGAATGTAGCCCGATCATAGGGTTTTCCGGCAATGAAAGAGAAATCGAACACATGCCAGAAAGCATCATCCGTTTGCAGCAGGTCGATACCTGTGCCGGGTTGTCCCGGCAAGTTTACAGGCGTAGAAACTACCATGCAGGTATAGATAGTCACAGCTTCGGGTGTTTTCAGGGATTGGAAACACTCGCGTGCCGTCTTGAGTCCCATCGGGCCGTTACTGCTACCACCACCCCAATTCTTATTCGTAATACTCATGTAGTGTACATGCAGAAAACGGTCACGGTTGCTCTCCGGAGCAAAAGGCGCCACCTTCACCTGCTGCATCATCACCACCAACATAATGAGGAAGATGGCAAGTGCCGTACCGGCTATGCTGACAGCACTTATCAGCGGCTGTTGCCGAAGCTGTGCCCAGGCCTGAGTAAAATATTGCTTTATCATTATTCTCCAATCTTCAAGTTACGTGTATTCACTCCACCAATACCACCCTTAGAGATGTCTGCCTGACGTGCCCGTCCGCTCAGGGTAACGCTACCTACGCCTTCCATACTGGCACGCAAACGGTCACAATCCACATGGATATCAGCTTTACCTACACCTTCCATCTTTACAACTAAAGATTTACAGGTCAGGTCTTTCACATTCACTTTACCCACGCCTTCTATCTCGAACTTGACATCATTCAGTTTCAGCGCACCTTCGCAATTGAAAGAACCTACACCAGTAAACTCTACATCTTTCAGATCGGGTGCACTCAGATAGATGGTCACACCTTTATTACGATTATTATCACCATCTTTCTTATTCTTGAAACCGATAATCAGACAATCTCCTTTCACTTCTGTAGTAGTAGTGGTTACATACTCTTCCCTACCTTCTATTTTCAAAGAATACGAATTACTCTGCGTGAAATACACCGTCGCTACAGACGTTACCTTTACAGAAGAAAAAGCTTCCACCTTACGAACTTCGCTTACCTGCGGGTCCTTTTCATTAGCTGCGTATACTGTGCCGGCTACTGCGGCAAATAATAAACTCAAAGTTATAAATAAAGTCTTCATAAGTTTTGCTATTTAAAATTGTTCCAAGCCCCTAATTTACAATTTATTTATTCTACCTGACGTCCGTCAAAGAAGCGTACCGTACGGCTCGTCTGTTTAGCCTGCTCCTCATTATGGGTTACCATTACAATGGTACGTCCGTCTTCCTTATTCAACTGATGCAGCAGTTCCATTACCTCAGCACCCATCTTAGAGTCCAGGTTACCGGTCGGCTCATCGGCAAGAATGATTTCAGGATTACCGATAATGGCACGGGCAATAGCTACACGCTGGCACTGACCACCGGAGAGCTGTGTAGGCATATGACGCATACGGTGGCTCAAACCGACCTTTGCCAACACCTCTTCTGCCAAATGACGGCGTTCCTTTGCGGACACCTTTCTATATAATAAAGGAAGTTCTACATTATCGAGTACATTCAATGAATTAATCAAGTGGAAAGACTGAAACACAAAGCCCAGCTTCTTATTACGGAAAGCAGCCAGTTGCTTATCCTTCATACCATCTGTACGAGTACCACCAATCTCAATGATCCCACTCGTGGGAGCATCCAAAAGCCCTATAATGTTGAGCAATGTAGATTTTCCACAACCGGAAGGTCCCATGATACTGAGGAATTCTCCCTTTTCAACTTCGAGGTTCACATTTTCCAATGCCACGGTTTCAATCTCATTCGTACGATAAATCTTGTTTATCTCAGTCAATTTAATCATAATGGTAAGTATTTAATTGTTATTGATTTATTCAGTTCTCAATTTATAGATTCTTCACAGCTTTCAGTCAAATGGTATGCCAAAGCAAACATACATTCATTATCAATCATTTACATTTCTAAGCAGGTGTTCGGAAATGAACACTCTGTCCGTTTTCAGCTGTCCGCATCGTTATTTTATTCATCTCTTAAAGCTTCAGCAGGCAATATCTTTGCCGCGCGGGTGACGGGTGCATACGTACCCAGCAATGCAATAATAAGCAATACGATATACGCCAGTACACTGACTATCAGAAAATGCGTCAATGGCTGGTTTTGCCAGTATACAGGATTACCATTCTCAGACGGATTGGCAAAACCTGATACATAGATACGGTGCATAGTCAATGGCAGAGAAACTGCAAATGCGATTGTTACCAGTAGCCATGCCTCCATCAGAAACTGATTGCGGATAACATTCTTTGTAGCTCCCATACTGCGCATCAATCCGATATCTTGCCTCCGTGCATTACAGCGTATCCAAAATGTGCCTACCATACCAAGGAACACGCAGAGCAAAGCAAATCCTGCCAATGAATATTGCAGGCGTAAAGTATTCGTCACTCCACTCTCATTTTCATATTTGTGGCGGATATCTGCAAAACGTCCTAACTTGGTAAAATAGAAATTACCTACATTCAGCTGAGGAACCACTTCCGCTTTGAAGCGTTTCTCAAAAGTTGGGACATCCACATTGGGTTTCAATTTGAAAGTCAACATATACATCCACTGAATCCAACTATGATTCCCTACCTTACTATTTACCTGTATCAACAGATTACCCGGTTGTTCATTAATCCGGTGTTTATAATCTTGCAATACTCCCATAACCTCATGAAAAGTACTGTCACTATACCTCACCCTTTTACCTACCGCATCTGTGGTGCCAAAAAGCTCTTCTGCCATACGTTCTGTAATAAACACCCCTTCACGAGCTGCGCAATCTTCGGGCAAAGACATTATCTGTCCGCTCTTGGCATCCTTCATACCATACGTACGGAATACATCTCCCCCCTCTGTCTGTACAAACTGGTAATATTGCGAATGTACCTTCAATGTGTCATTGAAGTATTCCCCGCCATTCCACGAGGAGCTGTTTGGGAAGCTGGCACTGGTCACCAAGGCAAAGCTTTCCACTTCCGGACAGTTCTTCACCAGGCGGGTAATACGATACAGATTCTCCTGCTTAATTGCAGTGCTGTCTTGGGTTTTGTCATACTTACCATGCAATTCATCATAGTATTCCATATAAAGGGCATACGCCCGTTCCTCATTATAACCGGGATCAATGGCAAGATTGGATGTCAATACATAAATAGGATCGATTACCGTCCAGAGAAAAAAGCTCACGACCACCAATTCCACAAATATCCAACCATTCTGCCGGCGCTGATTCCATAATTGGTGTCTTATTATCTTCATCATAGCATCTTAACGTTTAGAGTTCAACGACTGAATAATGTTTCGGTGCAATGCCCATATTGCAGGAATAAGTGCAGATATGAGGTTCAGTAGCACGCAAAGTCCGAATGATGCACAGAATACCGTCGGATTGAAAAGCATCTCGAATGAGAGGAAAGGAGTTTTTTCCACATCTGTATAACTGTCAAAGAGAGTTAGTATCCAGTCACTTGCCGTCAGCACAATCAGATAAGAGATCAGTAATCCCAGTAACCCACCAATGCAGGTCAGCAAGAGATTTTCCCATAATACCTGTCCTATAAGCCTCATATTAGTAGCACCATAAGTTTTGCGTACTCCTAATTCGGAAAGGCGTTCGTCCATACGTGAAGACATCATACCACTCAGGTTCATTGCAGGAATGAAAAGTAAAGCAAGCAACATATAAAGATACATTCTCAACTCAGAAGCCAAATCAGGAGCTGCACACGAGTTGAACCGGAATGTACTGGCCCAGTAATCATCGGGCTGCCCCATTAAATCATTCATGTACTTATCGGAGGCAAGATTCAATTTTCTGAAAACTTCACGCACTTCCTCCTTTAAAGCTTCTTTATCCTCAGCATCAGGAGCGGTCATGTATATACCGACATTACCTACCAATTTCCCGGTAGCATCCGAAGTAACCCAGGAATTAAGCGTTATCGGTAACCACATATCTCCCACAGAAGAAGGCGTAGCGGCAGAAACATCTTCCACCACTCCGCAAACCCGATATTCCTGTGCATCCATATTAAAGCGCCTTCCTACTACGTCATCTGTAGCAAACAGTTTTCTCGCCACACTTACCGGAAGAACCACTTCCCTGCGTTTCGCATCGATATCCGCTTGCGTGAAAGGTTTTCCATGCAGAAATCGAAAAGTGAAAACCTTCCAGAAGCCGGCATCAGTATAAAGCGGGGTTACGCTAACCGGTTCATTATTATCTGGAACCTCTACGTAATTTTCACGATAGTTACTTGCAGTTGCACCAATGGCCTCCAGATGTGGCAAATCTTGCAACATCTTCACTACATCATAACTAACAGCAGAACAGTTCCAACTCTTATCATTATCTTTAGGATAAGACTTCATTTTCGTCACAGTCAGCATCCGGTTACGATTATATTCGGGATATATGGGCGCAAACTTCACATAAAAGATAATGAACAATGTCATGACAAGGGCTATTGAAAGTCCTGTACCCACCACGTAGATTCCGGTAAAGAGCCGATGCTGCTTTATCATGGTCCACGCTTGTTTAAGATAAAGTTTAATCATAGTATCATCGTTTTTAATGATTATCACATAGGAGGATACACTATAGGGGATATAAACCTGTGCATAAGATTTATGTATCAGGTTACTTACAGCTAATTCAGTTTCAGCTTATTCTTATTTTTATAGTTGCTCATATCGCTCACTACCACCTGGTCGCCCGGTTGTAGGCCGCTGGCTACTTCTACAAACTCAAAGTTACTGTCTCCCAACTGTACCTTACGTTTCACAATCTCTTTATCAGAGTTACGAACGAAAAGCTCATACTCACCACGTCCCACATAATAAGAAGCATTGGCAATGCGCATTACATCTTCTTTCACTGCATTCATCACATAGACATCTGTTTTCAAGCCCGAACGTAAACGACGGTTATTATCTTCATTCAACTGTACCGTAAAAGAAATCACTCCATTCTTCGACAACGGTGTCACGCTACTAACTGTACCTTCCAGTTTCTCACTGCCTATTTTTACAATCGCTTTACCTCCCGCTGCCACACGGTCACCATATGTATCAGCTATTTCACCTTCTACTTTGAAGTGGCTGAGGTCGGAAATCACTGCAAGCTGGTTACCCTGTGAAACCTGCGCACCAATCTGATTATTTATATAGGTAAGAATAGCTTTACGCGGTGAGCGAATCTGTGCATCATCCAGCGTACGTTTCATCTCGGCAAGTCCCTTGCGGAATATGCTGAAATCCAATTCCTGAACTTTATACTCGGCAGCAAGCACTTCCTTTTCATTATCATACTGCTGCTTCAGCTGCTCATATTCCAACTGGGCCACATTATAACTGAGTTCCGCCTGACGCACTTTATCCGTAGTTCCCGAACCCAAGCTGTCGAGATACTGCTCATTACGCAATTCCACTTTTTTACGGTTCAACTGCATGGCCGATACTTTAATTTTCATAGCCAGATCATTCAGTTTGGTCTGATTATTCACCCGAAGCTGATTCAACTTATAGCTGCGCATCTGCTCTTCGTCCAGCAATTTCTTGTAGTCCGTCTCCACGCTCTGCAAGTCAAGTTTCAAGATCGGTGTACCTATATCCACACTGTCTCCACCTTTCTTATATATCTCGACAATTCGGGTATTGATAGGTGAATTGATGATTTCCTCAAAAGCGGGCACCACTTTTCCTGATGCACTAACACTGACTTCAATCGTACCCTTATCAACCGTAGAAAACACCAGATCTTTTGTTTTCACTCCCGTACGCATAAATGAGATGAGTACGCTGATAACGATTACACTTGCCACGCCGATGCCACCGTAGCGAATAATTTTCTTGTTGCGCTCTTTGTTACGCACTTCTTTCGGAATTTCTCTGTCCATGTTGAATATTGAGTTATTTATTATTTTATCAGTTTTCAACCTGTTCCGCTTTCAAAAACGAACAGGCATATTATTCACATTATTTATATATACTAAATGCGTGCCAAAAATGTAAGTAACTGAAAACAAGACGATAGAGAAAAAAGAAGAGTGTCCGATATCGAACACTCTGTACATTTTCGGATAAGTATATCATACTTCAGAAAGTTCATCCCATGCCATTCGCAATAAAAGCATCAGCAGTTATTTAGCAACAGACAAGCAGTCGTTTACTTTTGCTCTGCTTGTTTTTCATCTCCACAGTCAGTCTTATTGGGTGTTGACCTTGGTTAACAGGCCTATCAACCTTGGCTAACGAATCCGTCAACCTTGGTCAACAGGCTTGTTAACCAAGGTTGGTACCCAATTGTTCCTAAGGATAAACATACTATTCATTAGTCCTGAACCAAACAATCACCTGATATAAAACGAATGAACAGTGGCAAGGATCTCATGAAGAGCTTTAATTGAAGAAAGGCGCTACATATTCCGAAGATTTATTCTGTACGATAATCCGGTTCATATTATATTTAATCACAACCGTTTTCGCTTCCTTATCCATTTCAAAAGCATCCATATCCTGATTCAAAGGAATGAAAGAAGGAATTTGTGCAGTGGTATATTCTGCTGCCGAAGGTGTATTTGCAGCTTCCGTTTCACATACCGGGAAACGAATGCCCAAGTCGGCTGCACGTCTGCCTTCTGCCATAAAGATTTCTTGTCGCATCAGATAAATAACTTCTAAAAGCCCATCGATTGTGGTTGGGGCATCAATCATTTCTTCTGTAACGGAAGTACCGGAAATATAAGGAACAGAAATCAAATGAGGTAACTGACGGTCGAGCACAAGTCCGCCCCTGAACCCATCCTCCGAAGATGCGGCTACCCGGTATTCCGAACTGTTAGGATATTCTTTATACCCTCCGTTATAACGTCCTTCCAACTGATCATTAATGTCTGTTGCTACCGGACGATTGCTAACAAGTGTCAACAATGTTTTCAGAAAACCTTTTGCTCCGTTTACATCGTTGTCAGCTAAAGCAGCTTCAGCCAAAATCAAATAGGATTCTTCCGCTTTGGCAATACAGATAGGACGTGCCTCTTTTGCCTTAGTCTGAAAATATTTCGGATCAAGGAAATCCAAACGGGGCAGTGGTTGGAAATTGGTGCCATAAATATATCCCTGAATAGAACTTATCACATTATTCTCTCCATCAAATGTCACCTGTTTTGTGAAATCCGTCGACAACGTCAAGACATTGCTGGCATACTTCACTGCATTTACTTTATCTCCGAGCCGATAATAGGCACGGGCTATCAAGGTGTTGATAAATGCTGTCTCACCCGTATCACTTGTAAATTTCAGAGCCTCCGTAAATGTAGAGATAGCCAGATTCAGGTTCTCCTTCCAGCCCTTTACCTCTCCCCCGTTTTCAACAGGGAGCGCCCGAAAATATTCTCCTGCCAGGAGATAAGAATATCCCTTGATATAATAGAGATTATAGCGTTGTTCATCTGTAGTAGTTGCATCGGCCTTAGCCACTACTTCTAATCCCTGGATCGCCGTTTCCCGCAATGTACCTACGTGACGCTGCAAATTGGTTACATCTATATCCGTATACAGGATAGTGGGAAAATCGAAAACCTTACTACTCTGGCTATAGTTATTAAAATAATTATCGGAGAGTATTTCAGTCAATTCCACATACGAACCGATAATCGTGGCGAACGAACGGTTGGCTCCGTTCACCCAAGTACTCATGGCATTAGGAGTCTTCAGAAATGTATCTTCATCTACATTCGGATTAATGATCTCATTCGGCTGTAAAAGTTCACAAGACGAACAGGCACAAGCCAGGGAAGCTATCAATATATAATTCTTAATGTTCATATCTATATTTATTTATGAGTTAAACTAATGATTAAAAAGAGACACGTATCGTTCCCACGTACTGACGAGGAGTGGAATAAGAAGAGTAGTTCAATCCACCTACCGCTACTGCACCTTGCGAACGGGCACCTGCCAAGGCAGCTTCCGGATCTACCGATGAGGCTGTAAAGGCAAACGGATTATAAACATTGAAAGCCAGATTGACTGATTTCAGATACTTCTTCGGCTTATAATCATAAGCTACTCCAATATTCCTGATCTTCAGGAAATCTGATTTCTCTACGAAAAAGTTAGTGAAATTAAGCCAGTTAGCACCCTGGTCAAGTCCTTCCAGTGCTTTCTCTGGAATAGCATCGTCTTTCAGACCCTTTGAGAAACGGAACTGGCGGTCGAACGAATGTACATAAGCTCCATATTGATAATCACCGCTGAGCATGAACGAAAGATTCCTGTAGCTTGCCGACAAAGAGAAGTTACCATAAGCTGTAGGAAGTGTAGAGCCCAGATTCTGTAAAGGCAGAATTTCCTTCAGTGAGTTATCCGGATTCAGTACAGCTTTATAACCACGGATGAAACCTACCGGTTCTCCTTCAGCTACCACTGTTTGGACCGTTCGCGAAGAGAAACCGCCAATAGCAAAAGGCACTGCATTACCAATGCTCAGTACTTTATTATGATTCGTATTATAAGATGCATTCAAGCGAACATTCCAATCTTTTGTATCCACTAATTGCAGCCCTATGCTCAGCTCAATACCTTTATTCTCGATTTCACCGACATTAGACAAATAGTTGGCAGACTGGCCGGATGAAGGAAGGGACGGGATACTGAAAAGAGCGTCTTTGGTCAGAGCATAATAATAAGTAAATCCCAAATTCAACACACGGTTGAAGAGTACAGCATTAAAGCCGGCTTCATAAGAATGTTTCTTTTCAGGTGCCAGATCCGGATTTCCATATTTACCAAAAGAAGCGGCTTGCCCTCCCTGGAAAGAATTGAACGCCACAGTACGTTGATATTCAAAAGCAGGAGGATAGCTACCGGCAATACCATAATTGGCCAGGATACGGAAACTGCTTACAAGATTATTCGCTTTCAGTCTCTGCATAAAAGGTTCTTCAGAGAGAACATAAGAAATTCCTACTTTGGGATAATACTGCCAGCCTACATTGTCACCAAAAGCAGTATTATAGTCCGAACGCAATCCCAAATCAATGTAATAGCGGTCCAGGAAACCGATATTTTCCTGAATAAAGTAGCCGTAATTATACAGATAGCTTAGCCATTCATTAGAAGTTAACGTTCCCGCACCCTCTATTATCTGGGCACCATCACGTACGTTTGTTCCATTATATACCGACTGGTGGTCATAAGTGCTAAAAAACTGGAAGCCTGCCGTAGAGATCAGACTGAAAACATCTTTATAACGATATTTATGCTGTCCGTTCAAATCCAAAGTCAGACCGAAATAGTTGCGGTCGAAGTTGGAGATACTGCCTGCATCTGAAGTTCCTTCCGGCTTCTGTTGGGTGTGAATCAGATATTCATTAGTTATGATGTTCTTATTGGTATTCAATCGATAATCTACTCCTAATACCCCTTTGAAAGTCAGATTAGCCAGAGGAGCATAGCTCAGAGATTGGGAAGTCTGAAAACGCTTTACGGACTCACGGTTGTTTTGCAATGCCTCCGCTTTCGTAACAAAAGCCTTCATCTGAGCAAAAGTATAGTCATCCAAAGCGTCCAGATCAGCGCCATAATTCACCAGTTCGCCCGCTGCATCCGTATACCTGAAATTGGTAGCTGCAGCGCCTTCCGTAAACCATAATCCGGTATATCCTCCCTGGTTACCATTGCGGCTTCTCGCAAAGTCTTCTATCACCATACCAAATGAATTCTGATATTCAAATTGTTCATTGAATTTCATTCTTGAACCGAAACGCAAGTCATATTTGCGATCCTCGTTACCATTCTTTATCAGAGTTCCCGTACCGTTACTCATGCTGCCGCCAAAACTATAACCGAACTTCTCTGTTCCACCGTCAAAGCCGATACGGTACTTCTGTGTGAATCCTGTCTGATGCAGCAGTTCTTTGGTACGTTTAAAATGATAAAACTGGGAAGAAGCGATATCCGCCTCCAATTGAGTTTCGGCAAAGAACGTAGTCTTCTGCTCTGCTCCTTTCTTTGTAAAAATCTGAATAACGCCATTGGCTGCATCTGAACCATAGAGAGTAGTAGCCGCACCACCCGTCACATACTCAATGTGATCGATATTCTCCATCGGAATATCACCGATAGAACCGGTCACTGCACTGTTTCCGCTTAATGAGTTATTCAAAGTTGCACCTGTGTTCATATTATCCACACGCACTCCGTCTACATAAATCACGGGAGTAGAGTTAGAGAAAGCAGAAGATAGACCTCTTGACTTTACCAGTGAAGTTGCACCTGCCTGGCCGCTGGACATCGTTATCTGCACATTGGGGAGAGCATTTTGCAACACCTGGTCTATACGCCCTTGTTTCATACGTTCCAGTTCCTTACTGCTGACAGTGGTTACATTCGATGATAACCGGCGTTTTTGCACCTCAGCCCCCTGACCTGTTACCACAATCTCATCCAATTTGAAGTTATCCTGATCAAGTTCCACTTTCAATTCCTCGACCGGACTCACAGCAACCATCTGCGTTTCATATCCTATATAGGACACTTTCAACTTGCTCCCCTGGGCAGCAGTTATTTGAAACACTCCATCTATATCGGTAATGGTACCTACGGATGGATTATCATTCAAAACCAGTGTTACGCCTGCCAACCGTTCCCGCGTCTTCTTATCAAAAACAATTCCCTTCATCCTGATTGTAGAAGCTTTCTTGGAAACTTCTTTTTTGAATATCAGGATTGAATTGTTTTCGATCTTATACCCTATTGTAGCGGGTAGCAATTTCTCCAAGACTTCTGTTATTTCCGCATTCTCTGTCTCAATACTGATTTTTGTATCTACATTAAGCACCTGCGAACTATAGGCTACCATCAGCCCTGTCTGTTTCGTAATTCTGGCGAAGATTTCCTTTAAGGCAACTTCCCTACACTTCAGAGTTACTTTCTGAGCAGCCATAACAGAAGTCAAGCCCAGAAAAGCCATTAAAACAATCAAAATACCTCGTTTCATTTTTATACGTTAAATGATTAATGAAATTAATTCAATATGATCTTTATACGTACTATTGACACAAAGGGTAAGCTAAAGTGTATAACGGGAACATGTCTTCTACATGTCAATGCTGATACAATCATCCATATTTTCTCTTTCCTCAAAGAAATCGGCATCCATTTGCGCAGCAAGATACGCCTGCCCTTCATCCGTAGCCAGCCAACGTCCCCACTCCCGTGCCTTTTCCTTACCGGCTTCACCAGCAAGTACCTTATTCATCATTACATCTTTTATTGCATTCATCAATATAATTCTTTGAGGTAGTATTTCAATAACTGTATGGATTGTGTATAATAGTTCTTCACTGTTCCCACAGGTATATTCAGTTTATGAGCTATCTCTTGATTATTCAACCCTTCATATATCTTCAGCAAACATATCTCCCGCTTAGCTCCCGGCAATTGCTTCACAGCCCGGTAGAAGCAACTCAGTTTTCTTTCTTCCTCCAGCTTTTCCTGCAAACCATCGTCTGCAATATCATTTTCTTGCTGGATGTCTTCATATTGCCTGACTATCCATTCATTTTTATCACGAATCATATTCATAATATGATTCTTCGCCATTGTATAAAGGTAATTTTTCAGACTCGTTGTAATGCAAACAGAAGAACGGGATTCCCATAAACGCAAATATACCTGCTGAGCCACGTCTTCAGCAAGTTCTCTGTCTTGCAAATACCTGTAAGACAAGGAGTATAGCATAGAATAGTACTTATTATATATCTGCGTAAATGCATCCTGACTGCCTTGCTTGAGCAAGGAAAGCAAGTACTCGTCCTCGTAAAAAGAGTCACCTGTCGCCATAACCGGAATATTTTAAAAGAAAATGCAAAAGTATGCCCAAGAGAAGGACTTTCCGGTTACAAGCAAATTATATTTCTGTTACAAGTCTCTGCCATATACTAAAAATGGCCGCTTATGAGCGGTCATTTTTAGTATATGCAATCTGTTTTTATCTTAATCTTAATCTGTCACCTACTTCCGGTATATATTCATCATCTTTCCGGTTCATCTTATACAGGTTCTTCAACCGTATACCATATTTTTGTGAAATGGTATGCATGGAATCACCATCTTTCACAATGTAAACTGTATGTGGTTTAGAGGCTTTCTTTTTCTTGCTTTTCAGATAGATAATATCACCCGCTTCCAATGTATAATCCTTATGCAAATCATTATACTTCACCAGTTTCTTCCAACTGATATCGAATTCCTTACCCAGGAAACGGAAAGTATCGCCATCACGAGCTACAACATAAGCTATGTCATTAGCTATATATACCTGATGCGGATTAGCCAGCCAGGGTTTCTTCTTCAATTCCTTCTCCCAATTACGGGCTTCACGCTTACTCATACCACGACTGTCATACTTATAAAGATCATAATCCTCTATGATTGTTATCAGTCGATTAGCATAAGAGGGATCAGTTGCATATCCGGCTTTCTTCAGACCGCGTGCCCAACCTTTATAATCTGTAACTTTCAGATCAAACAGGAAAGCGTAACGCGCACCCCTTTTCAGAAAAGCGGAGTGATCTTCATAAGAGTCCCTGGGATTGCTGTATGCACGAAAACATTCATTGCGGGCATCATCATCATGACGCACCGTACGTCCACGCCAGTTACTACCGCATTTAATGCCGAAATGATTATTACTTTTGCGTGCCAGTGCGCTCTGTCCGGCACCACTTTCAAGAAGCCCTTGTGCCAGGGTAATACTGGCAGGTATCTTGTGTTCCTTCATTTGCTGTACGGCAAGCGGAGCATACTTCTCTATATATTCCACGTAACGGGTATTCCGGCGCTGCGCCTGGGCGGCAACGGTACAAACCAGAAGTGCCAGGATTGCAGTGAGTCTGATAGCGTTAATTCTATTCATATCAGTAAAAGTTGAGGTACAAAAATCTTAAAAAGAATTGGAATTACCAATCTCTTTTCTAACTTTGTAACATTAATTACAATATACATCACTGCCTTATGAAAGATTTGACCTTACAAATTGACATTAAAATATACGATTATAATGAATTAAGTGACGCTGACCGCCAGCTGATGGATGCCGCATGCGAAGCTACCCAACGCAGTTATGCCCCCTACTCGCACTTCTCCGTGGGTGCCGCTGCACGTTTGGCAAATGGTACGGTTGTCACAGGTACCAATCAAGAAAACGCAGCTTATCCATCGGGACTTTGTGCCGAACGTACTACCTTGTTTTATGCAAACTCCCAATATCCCGATCAGGCAGTAGAAACACTTGCCATTGCTGCACGCAATGAACGGGATTTCCTGGATGATCCGATTCCACCCTGTGGTGCATGTCGTCAAGTGATGCTTGAAACAGAAAAACGCTTCAAACGACCGATGCGCATTTTACTCTTTGGGAAAAAGGGTATTTACGAAATGAAGAGTGTAGGCACTTTGCTGCCTTTGTCATTTGACGCGTCTTCTATGGAATAATACTTCCTAAACTTGTTTCTCTATCCATTTACTGACCATCCTACGTAACTCGAGTGGCGAAACAGGTTCGGTCAACTACCGCCTCTTCATGTTTTTTATGCAAGCAGGTGGAAATGACTTTGCGGCAAAGTCGAGCCACATCCACTCTTGTTATAATAAGCTCTACTGTACCGGCCTCTATTTTAGAAATATCCAAAATATCAGAAATAAGATTAAGCAGCAGTTCGTTGTTCTCCTCTACCAGAGACATGTACGATTCACGCTCATCATCATCAGCTTCGGCAAGCAAGCTTGAAAAGCCCACGATAGCATTCAAAGGAGTGCGTATTTCATGGCTCATTTTTGCAAGAAATGCTGATTTTAGTCTATCCGACTCTTCCGCTTTTTCCTTTGCCAGAATCAGCTCCAGTTCTACCTGCTTACGAGTAGTAATATCAGTGGCCAATTCCATGATTGCCCATCGTCCGTCGAGCCATTTTATCGCCATACTCTGGATGGTATACCAACGTTCGGTAATTGGATTATAGTCTTCCCAGAAATGAACACCTGTAAATTTGCGATCAGCATCAAGCAACTGTGGTTTCGGGCAATGCGCACACAATCCATTCAACCTTGCATTCAGCATTTTCCAGCATTCTGCATTTTCCGAAACCTGTCCGGCTTCTTCCCTGAAAGGCTTATTTGCAAAAAGCACCTTCTGTGTATCATAATCACAAACAAAGATATTGGCATTGATATTATCCAATACTTTTTGCATGGTTCGCTGAGACAATTGCAGGGACGTTTCTACTTGCCAGCGTTTCGTAGCGGTAGATACAATTTGCGATATCCCAAAGAAATAACTATCTTTGCACCCACTAACTAATAATTACTACGATGAGAATTTCCAAGTAAAGACAAACATTTCGGTAAACATCACTTTTTACATGCTTTATAATTCAGAATGCTGAGCATCACAAACGTGAATGTTTAGCCAATACTGTGTTTGTCTATCCCCTCCACAATCGAGATTTATTGTATCCAAAGCATTTTTTGGTACAGTGTATTCACCTCTTTAAACACAGTATTTACCATGAGTATTATTATCAGAGATCTTAGCTATGTCCATTCCGACAAAGAAGTCTTATTCCAACATTTAAACCTTGTTATCAACCCGGGAGATAAAATGGCGCTGACCGGAAACAACGGTTGCGGAAAATCCACTTTAATGCGGATTATTGCAGGTGATTTATCTGCTACAACCGGAACGGTCAGCCACCCGGAACATCTCTATTATGTGCCTCAACATTTCGGGCAATATGATGACCGGACTATTGCACAGGCTTTAAGGATAGATGACAAACTGGGAGCCTTACATGCCATTCTGAACGGAGATGTATCTGAAAAACATTTCACCACACTGAATGATGACTGGAATATTGAAGAACGTGCCCAAGCTGCCTTGTCGGCCTGGGGAATGGATGGTATTCCCCTCTCCCGTCTGATGGACGGATTAAGCGGGGGAGAAAAAACACGTATCTTTCTTGCCGGCATTGAATTGCACTCACCTGTCGCTATTCTGCTGGATGAGCCAACAAACCATCTGGATGCAACAGGACGGCAACGGTTATATGATTTCGTACGGCGCACTCCGGCCATTGTACTTGTTATCAGCCATGACCGTACTCTACTAAAACAGTTACCTACCATTTGTGAATTAGCCTCTAACGGATTAACTTTCTATGGCGGCAATTACGATTTCTTTAAGGAACAAAAAGGAATCCAACTGAACGCCCTGCAAGAGCAACTGGAAGAAAAGCAAAAAGCCCTGCGACTTGCCCGGAAAACTGCCCGTGAATTGGCGGAACAAAAGGCAAAACAGAATGTACGGGGTGAAAAGGCTGCCATCAAGAAAGGCATTCCACGCATTATGATGGGTGCTATGAAAAACAGGGCGGAAGTAAGTACTAATAAACTAAAAAGTGTACATACCGAGAAAGCTGAAAAGTTACAGCAGGATATGCAAAACATAAAAAGTACTCTTCCCCTTGCAGAGAAATTAAAAACAAATTTTAATGCCTCCACTCTGCACGAAGGTAAGGTATTGGCTACTGCAAAGGAACTGAACTTTCAATATCCGGATGCTCCCCAACCCATGTGGACAACACCGTTAAGCTTTCAGTTACGGAGTGGCGATCGCTTCTATATTGAAGGCAATAATGGCAGCGGCAAAACCACATTGTTGAAACTACTTTGCGGAGATCTTTCTGCCGTCAGTGGAACACTTGACCGTATTGATTTCAGCACAGTTTATCTGGATCAGGAATACTCTCTTATCCATAATGAATATAGTATTCTGAAACAGGCGGAATATTTCAATCAGCGCCATCTGCCGGAACATGAGCTGAAAACGATATTGAATCGTTATCTCTTTCCGGCAGCTACATGGAACAAGTCTTGCAGGTTACTTAGTGGTGGAGAAAAGATGCGCCTTTCTTTCTGTTGCCTGATGATTGCAGATAACACCCCGGATGTTTTCATACTGGACGAACCGACCAATAATCTGGATATTGAAAGTATCGAGATCATTACAGCAACCATTCGGGACTATACAGGAACGGTAATCGCCATATCACATGATAAGGAATTTCTGAAAGAAATAAATTGTAATCTATTGGTGAACTTAGCGATAGAAATTCTATAATAATAGTATGAGATATAGCAAATGCAGTAATAATAGACTACAAATGTTTAATCCGTAATATACTTTTATAATAGATGGAAAGGACATGCTTTTAAATGCGTTTAGAACTTAGTTATGTTCTGCATAAGAACTTAGTTATGTTCTATGCAAGAACTTAGTTATGTTCTACGCAAGAACTTAGTTATGTTCTAAATGACTACTATAAATACGAATTTCACCCTTCCCACAGCATGATGTAGGGCATGTTAATAGATTCCATAAAAAAAACGTTTGAGATTAAAGGAAGAAAGAAAATAGAAAAACAAACATTCTGAATTATCAACAACCAGTATTTCATATATAACTGAAATGCTAAAGTTCAGGAATATATTTTAGCCGCTATTTCCGAGTTTCGTCTACAAAGCCATCCGGTTCGTCTCAAATAAAAGAGTAGCGTATTGCAGAGACCTATCTTTGTTGCATTAAACCCAAAACGATAAAGATGGATAAAACTAAAGTATTAGTAATAATTGCATTACTAATTTCAATTTGCTCTTTCGGAAAAGAAGTTTCTAATATCCCCGGACAAGCATCGGTTGATAATGAGAATACCCCACAAAGTAGTGAACGCCCCGTACAAACACTACGAGGAGTAGTCAATGATCGGGCATCAGGACATCCTATTCCGTATGCTACGATACAGTTGACGGATATTCCGGGATTAGGGATGATGTGCGATAGTCTCGGACGTTTCGCACTTCCAAAAGTTCCGGTAGGCCGTCATTCTGTACAAGCCTCTTTCATGGGATATGAGTCAGCGACTGTACGGGAAATTCTTGTGACTTCCGCTAAGGAAGTTTATCTGGAAATAGCTTTGCAGGAAAGCGTAAACGAACTGAGCGAAGTAGTGGTCCGTGCGCACAACCGGAACGAAGCTATAAATAAAATGGCTGTTGCAGGAGCACGTATGCTCAGCGTGGAAGAAGCGAGTCGCTATGCAGGTGGATTTGATGATCCGGCCCGACTGGTTGCTTCATTTGCCGGAGTAACGCCAAGCGTTTCTAATAATGGTATATCTATCCATGGTAATGCCCCGCATTTATTGCAGTGGCGACTGGAAGATGTGGAAATTCCCAATCCAAACCATTTTGCAGATATCGCCACTTTAGGAGGTGGAATTCTGTCCTCACTCAGTGCACAGGTTTTAGGAAACTCCGACTTCTTCACGGGTGCGTTTCCGGCAGAATATGGCAATGCAGTTTCCGGTGTCTTCGACATGAAGCTACGCAACGGAAACAACCAGCGAAATGAAAACACATTCCAGGTAGGCATCATGGGAATAGATTTCGCCTCCGAAGGTCCGTTAAGCAAGAAACATAAGGCTTCGTATATCTTCAATTACCGCTACTCCACTACAGGACTACTGAACGTTGACTTAGGTGGAAAGATGGACTATCAAGACCTGAACTTCAAACTAAACTTCCCTACCTGCCACGCAGGCACCTTTGCCGTATGGGGCACTGCATTACTTGACAAATATAAAAGCTCACTTGAAAAGAATCCGGATAAATGGGATTATCTGGAAGATGCCGGACAAGGACGTTCTACGCAGTACATGGCAGCCGGAGGTGTTACCCATCGCTACTTCTTTAATGAAAACACGTTGCTGAAAACCACACTTGCCGGAACCTATTCCGACCAAGAGGCCATACAAACCACTTATGACAGAGAATTTAATCCTTCACCTAACATTGATCAGAACAGCAGAAGCACAAACCTGATACTGACTTCGTCACTGAACCGGAAAGTAAATAACCGTTTTACCAATAAAACCGGATTCACCTTTACACAAATGTTCTACAACATGAATTTAGAACTCGCTCCATTCATTGATCAACCGTTGGAAACAATCTCAAAAGGAGACGGAAACACCAGTTTGATTTCAGCCTACAACAGTTCTGCATGGGGAATAAATGATAAACTAAGCCTGAACTTTGGCCTGCACGGACAACTACTCACACTGAATAATCGTTGGACCCTTGAGCCACGTGCCAGCCTGAAATGGCAAACAAATACTCGGACTTCCTTTGCTTTGGCTTATGGTATGTATAGCCGTATGGAAAAAATGGACGTTTACTTTGTAAAGACACAAAGTACCGGTGACCGATCAGTAAACAAAAACCTAGATTTCACTAAAGCACACCATCTGATGCTTTCATTCGCCTATAAGGTTTCAGAAAATACAAGTCTGAAAGTGGAACCTTACATTCAGTTCCTATACGATGTGCCCGTCATGCGCGATAGTTCTTTTTCAGTACTTAACCGAGATGAGTTTTTCGTGGAAAATGCTTTAGTGAACAAAGGACGAGGGCGCAACTTCGGTGTAGACTTTACTTGGGAACGGGCACTGAACAAAGGCCTCTACTACATGATAACTGCCTCCCTGTTCGATTCCCGTTATTGTGGTGGCGACGGTGTCTGGCACAACACACGCTTTAACCGAAAATATGTATTGAACGGGCTAATCGGCAAAGAATGGATGCTGGGAAGCAACAAACAAAACATTCTCAGTATCAACCTGAAGCTCACTCTGCAAGGCGGAGAACGCTATGCTCCGATAGATGTGGAAGCAACGATGGATCACCCTGATAAAGAAGTGCAGTATGATGAAACGCGGGCATATTCCATTCAACGTTCTCCGATGTTGATTGGTAATTATACAGTAAGCTACCGCATCAATAAACGACATGTATCTCATGAATTCTCCGTGAAAGGCCTCAACTTTACAGGCAGCAAAGAGTTCATTCAGCACCTCTATAATATAAGAACAGGAAAGATAGAGGCAAATGAACAGAAAACAGGTCTGACCAATATCAGCTACAAAATAGAGTTTTAATTTAGGATAATCCAGTGTTTTATATGAATTTATTCTATCTTCGTCACCTCAAATGAAAGATACTTCCATGAAAGTAATACCTATTATAGGCAATGATAATTCTTTTCTATATCGCTTCCTTGTCAGTTCGCGCTTCCGGGTAGCCAGACATATCACTGTCATTGTGGCACTGCTTGTCATAGCCTGTAATCTGGTATTATTCAGTTGTCAGGGCTATATAGAGATGTTGGGAAAGTGGACCTATCTTCTTATCTTCAATATGTTTCTGCTCTATGGTTCCATTTTCTATTTCAATTTGCTCTATCTGGTACCCCGTTACTTGCTCAAACAAAGATATCTGACATATATTCTTTCTCTTTCAACCGCTTTAATCGTAGTTTTTATATTTCAAGCTACACAAGAGTATATTGTATCCGATATCTTTTCAGTTCCTAACATTTATGTCGGATACTCTAAAGTGGCATTTGTGATGGACTATCTTTCCTCTTTCCCATTAACACTCCTCAGTATCATAGGCGGTGGCATGACTGTCTTGCTGCGGCTTTGGATACTGGAAAACCAACGAGTGATGCAATTGGAAAAAATCAGGTTGCAGTCTGATATAGAACATCTGAAAGAACAAATTAGTCCTTCCATGTTATTCCGGGTACTCCACTATTCAGGAGAGCAGGCATTGGTAAATCCGGGAAAGGCTTCGAAAATGTTAATGAAACTGAGCCAGATACTCCGGTATCAGTTGTATGACTGTAACCGGGAAAAAGTGCTGCTAAATACAGAAATCAAATTCCTCACCAATTATTTGGAACTGGAACAACTTGTCTCCGGCAAATTTGATTTCCACATGAACGCATCGGGAGAGACAGGACGCACTTTTGTATTCCCATTGCTTTTCATTCCTTTTATACAGTACACCGTAAAACAAATCGAAACACAGGAAGAATATCCTGCATCCATTGACATCCATCTGCACGCAGAAGATGAGAATATTCAGTTCAACTGCCAGATATCCATACCTTGCTTAGAACCGGAACAGGAATTAAATAAAATCCGGCAACGTCTTGATTTGCAATACGAAGAGAGCTACCGGCTGGAATTAACCGACCAAAGCATCCAGCTTGAATTGAAAGGAGGTGGAAAATGATCAATAACCGTTTTACCAATTTCCTGCTTGCTCCACGTTATCGGACGGCAAGGCATCTGTTTCTGCAATTCGTGGTATTTATGATTACAGTAAACATACTTTGGAATGTTCCCATGCGATCACTCAGCTTCCCTCAAAGGTTGCTGGGATGGGCCATCTATTTTATTTCCATTGATGCAGTTTTCTATATCAATCTTTATTGGCTATTCCCTCGCTTCCTGCTGAAAAATCGCCTGTTGATATATGCCCTCGGTGTATCCGGTGTTAGTCTGATAGTCATTATAGCTGTAGCCATATTCCAAATTTTCATCATCGACATTTCTGTTGCCTCATCCGATAACGGTCTGTTGCCTATCGTGGTAAATGCCATATCAGGAGTATTAGCCATGGGATTTACCGTAGCCGGAATGTCCGCCATACTCCTGCTCCGTCACTGGATACTCTATAACCAGCGTGTAGATGAGATCCAATCTGCCACTCTGCATTCTGAATTGAAGTTTCTCAAAAACCAGATAAATCCTCACTTCTTATTCAATATGCTGAATAATGCCAATGTACTCATTCGAAAAAATCCTGTAGAAGCATCTAAAGTATTATTCAAGCTTGAAGATTTATTGCGTTACCAGATGAATGATAACTTCCGCGAACATGTGCCTCTCCGTTCCGATATTCGTTTCCTGAACGATTATCTGAATCTGGAAAAAGTACGGCGTGACCATTTTGACTACGATATCACAGAAGAAGGTAATATCGATGGCATAGAATTGCCGGCCTTGCTATTCATTCCTTTTGTAGAGAATGCAGTGAAGCATAATTTCGATAGTGAACATCCGTCATACGTTCACCTTTTCTTCAAGGTTGATGATGATCAATTGGAATTCCAGTGTGAAAACTCCAAGCCTGCCGTAGCAACAGGCAAGAGCCGTGTAGGCGGAATCGGACTAACAAACATCCGACGTCGGCTCGAACTCTTATATGTCGGTCGCTATTTACTGGAAGTGTCCGAGACAGAAAACAAATATGTAGTAAATTTAAAGCTGAACTTATGAATTGTATTATAATAGATGATGAACCCCTGGCACGCGAGGCTATGGAAATGCTGGTAGAAGAAAATAAAGAGCTCTGCTTACTGAGCATGTTCAACAATGCAGTGTCCGCCGCACGTTTTATGGAAGAACATTCTGTCGACCTGATCTTTCTGGATATCCAGATGCCCGGTATCACCGGCATAGAGTTCGCACATACTGTCTCCAAACGAACACTTATCATCTTCACCACTGCCTATACGGAATATGCACTGGATAGCTATGAAGTCGATGCCATCGACTATCTGGTCAAGCCGATAGAAACAGAACGTTTCCAGAAAGCTGTACAGAAGGCTCTCTCCTATCATTCCTTATTGATGAAAGAAGAGAAAGAAGCTATCGAAGCCAATGTATCTTCCGAGTATTTCTTTGTCAAGTCCGAACGGAAATATTTCAAAGTAAACTATGTCGATATTCTCTTCATCGAAGGATTGAAAGACTATGTAATCCTTCAATTACCGGAGCAGCGCATCATAACCCGTATGAATATGAAAGGCATCTTCGAGCTCTTGCCCCAGGATCTGTTCCTCCGTGTAAACAAGTCCTATATCGTCAATACCCGTCACATCGATTCATTTGATAACAATGACATCTATATAGGCAATTATGAGATTGCCATAGGCAACAGCTACCGCAATACATTCTTTGAAGAATTTCTAATGAAAGGAAAAAGAAAAGGGTAATATAAAAAATAATGATGTACATTTGTATTCCGGAATTAAGTAACTTAACAGGTTTACAGATATGATACAAATTCGTCCCAGCCAGCTTTCCGACTTAGACCGCCTGATGGAGATATTCGATCATGCCCGCAAGTTTATGGCATCCGTAGGAAACGGAAACCAGTGGATCAACGGCTACCCGCAGCGTGAACTGATTGCCAAAGAAATCACCGACGGACATTGCTATGCATGTGAAAATGAGCACGGAAAAATCATCGGAACATTTTGTTTTGTTCCGAGTCCCGACCCCTTTTATGCCATTATCGAAGATGGAGCCTGGCTGAATGATGATCCCTATTATGTGATTCACCGTATCGCTTCCGACGGAAGTTACAAAGGCATTGGCGATATCTGTTTAAATTGGTGCGCCAAGCAATATCCAAACTTACGTGCGGACACGCATAAAGACAATATTATCATGCAAAATCTTCTGGTTCGAAACGGATTCATCCGTTGTGGAACGGTTTATGTCTCGAATGGGACGCCCAGGATTGCATACCAAAAAATATCACGATAATCTTCGTTTTTTTCTGCTGAGAGAAAGACCGAAAATGATTTTTTTTATATATGTTTGCGACTTGAAATAAATCATTTCAAGTAATAGCAACAGAGTATGATAGGAAATCGTCTCAGCCAGCTTTCTAATTCAACTATGCAGCTAACCATGCAGCATTTGTTCATACAAGACGGATTTATCCGTTGTAGAATGATTCGTGCAGCTAACGTAGCGGCATGCATAGCCTTTCTCAATTAAGAATCCTTAGCCAGTATTTTTTTACTTGTATAAATGCATCTTTATGCGTGTATTTACGAACTTAGACAAATAACAGCTCAAACGCATGGAAAAAGAACAGAAGCACTCACTAGCAAACGATATTGCCGAACATGTAAAACTACAGCAGCAATATGATAGTCTTTATAACCAGAGCATGACTATCCTCAACTCCCTTCCGGTAGCAGTAGCTGTTTACAACGCTGAAGGAAAGATATTGTATTTCAACGAACGTTTCTGCCGCATATTTGGGACAGATATGGAAGAGATGGCAGAAAGTCATCCAAACATATACGACAGTCCGGTGGTAACCGACGAAATTAAAAATGCAATAAAAGCAGGATTACCCATATTCACCTCCTTTCCGTATGATTTTGGAAAAGTGGATGGTTACATCACTACCATATATACCGGCATTCGTCACCTGGAATGTAATGGTCAACCCATTTATACCCCAAATGGAGAATTAGCAAGTTATGTTATCATCATGGAAGACATCACAGAATCTTTGGAGAAAGAAGAAAAGCTTCGCCAAAGTCATCTGAAAACCGAGATAGCCATAAAAGCAGCAGACATCATGCTTTGGGAATTTGACGTCGCCTCCCAGTTATTCTTCAGTGACAACGAACCTTTGAACGGATATGACAAGTCACGTCCAGTGTCAATGGATATTTATTTAGAAACGATCCACCCTGACGAACGTGAAGAGATGGTTGACATCATGCAAAGAATCAGTACAGGTGAAGACTTCTCGTTTACATTTGAAGGACGCATTAAACTATTCGGTTCTTCCGAATGGCAAGATTGCATCGTTAACGGTGCCCCATACTCCCATTGTGAAAACGGGAAGGTACTCAAGTATGTGGGTACACGTAAAAATAACACAGAGCTTCATAAAAAGAAACAACTTCTGGATAAGATTCTAAATAACATTCCCCTCCCCATCCACATTAAAGATGTAGAAGACAACTTTCGCTACACCTTCTGCAATGAAGAGAGTAAACGTATGTTTGGTACAAGTAAAGATAAAACAACTTACGACGTCATGGATGAAGAACAGGTGGCACGTATTCAGAAAACAGATCTTGAAGTTTTCAATACCGGTACTCCTTATCTGGGGTTGGAACGTGTAAACCTGAAAGACGGACGCAGTTATGATACAATTGTGCGCAAAAGTATTATTGAAGATGACGGAAAACGTTTATTGCTTAACACCCGCTGGGACCAGAGTTTGCAAAACGAACTGAAGCGCCGCGCACAAATTCTCTCTATTACCTTAGGAGCCATGAATGCTTTTACCTGGTTCTTTGAACCGGACAAAAACAGAATAAGTTTTGGCGAGGGATTCAATGAAGTTACCAAAAAAGCTTCTGAAATCTGTTCAGTTGAAAAATTCCTCAATTGTGTGCATCCTGACGACAGACAAAAATTTTATAATTCACTGCAAACTGCCGTTGAGCAGGACAGTGGAAATTGGGAAGTGGAATATCAGCTTGACCTAAATGGTGATGGAGTCTATCAATGGTGGCAAACCCGAGGCATACTCGAAACAAGTACCCTGAATGATGCCCCCTACAAGTACATGTTTGGCATGACTATCAGTATAGACTCACATAAACAGGCAGAGCTGACATTGCTCCAACATAAAGAAGAGCTGAAAAAATTAATCCACCAGAATGAATTAGTACTCAACAATACAAATTCCGGATTAGCATACATCACCCGCGACTATCGCGTACAGTGGGAGAACATCTCTCTCTGTTCGAAAAGCCTATCCTTCGAGGCTTACAAAAAAGGTGAGCTCTGCTATAAAAGTGCACACAACCGAACTTCACCATGTAAGGAATGCATATTATCACGTGCCTTCCAATCCCGTCAGACAGAACTCATCAAATTTAAACTTGACAATGCACACGTTGTCGAAGTATATGGAACTCCTGTTTTTCTTGAAGACGGTACAGCCGATGGCATTGTCATCCGCGTAGACGATGTAACCGAACGTGAAGAGATTATTAAGGAATTGCAGATAGCAAAAATGCATGCTGAACAATCAGACAAGCTCAAATCAGCCTTCTTAGCCAACATGAGTCATGAAATCCGCACACCGCTGAATGCCATCGTCGGCTTCTCTGGACTGATGATGCATGCAAGCGATGAAGAGAAGGAAGATTACATGCAGATTATCAATAATAACAATGAAATGCTACTGAAATTAATCAGTGACATCCTCGATCTGTCCAAACTGGAAGCCGGCTCTGTTGAACTGAAATATGAGGAATTTGACCTGACGGACTATTTCAATTCCATGTTTGCTTCCATGAAACAACGGGTAACAAACCCCAAGATACAAATAGTAGCTATCAATCCTTACCAACACTGTTTGGTTACTCTCGACCGTAACCGGATTGCACAAATCATTACCAACTATGTAACCAACGCCATTAAATATACCCCGGAAGGAATTATTGAAATGGGCTATGAATACAGAGAAGAGGGAATCTATTTTTATGTAAAAGATTCGGGAATCGGCATACCGGACGAAAAGAAAAATAAAGTATTCCACCGGTTTGAGAAATTAGACGAATTTGCACAAGGTACAGGTTTGGGACTATCCATTTGTAAAGCAATTGCGGAAACAATGGGAGGCAACGTAGGGTTTGAATCAGAATACGGCAAAGGCTCATTGTTCTGGGCACTGCTACCTTGCGAAGTGGAAATACCATCTGAAATTACTCAGCAAAGAGCAGAGGAGGTGACCTCATCAGATAAAAAAAGCATCATTACCGGAATCTCATCAAGCAATACTCCCGGACGTAAAACAATTCTGGTTGCCGAGGACATTCAAAGCAACTACCAGTTAGTATCAGCTTTGTTGCGGAAACGTTTTAATCTGGTGCATGCTGCCAATGGCCAAGAAGCCATAGAAATACTACATAAACGCCACATAGATCTGCTACTTATGGATATGAAAATGCCTGTTATGGACGGACTGACAGCTACAACTGAAATTCGTAAATTCAATGCAGAGTTACCCATTATAGCATTAACCGCACACGTTTTTGAAAATGACCGCCTGACTGCTATGGATGCAGGATGCAACGAGTACCTTGTTAAACCCATAGACCGGGCTAAATTAATGGCTGTATTGAAAAAGTATAGCTAATATATAATCTTTTAAACAGATACTTTATCAGGAATGGAAAATAGCAAAAACCAGAACCCTACACAGTGGTTCGTCTTTTTCAAAGACCAACTGCTGCTGACAAAAGAGAAAACAGAAAAAGGAGAGATCAAATACAGTGTACCTTATGGTACAGAACCACCGTTGTCTCCCGGTGCAGGCAGTACGATCCATGAAGTCTTTCTGCCTACGGATGAAATGGTACATGCATTCGCCATTGAACAGCTCATTACCGAAACAGAAGAAAGGGCTATGGTCAACCTCCGAGACTCCTACGAATACATCACTCTGGACGAATATAAAGCTGCCGGTAAAGCATATCAGATACTGTATTGGGATCAGCATAGCCGTTTTTGTCCCGCGTGTGGTATGCCTATGGAACATAAGACCCCTATCATGAAAAAGTGCCCTTCGTGTGCTTACGAAATATATCCACCTATTTCTACAGCTATCATTGTACTAATACGCCGCGGGGAAGAAATCTTGCTGGTGCATGCCCGCAATTTCCGCGGAACATTCTATGGTCTGGTAGCCGGTTTCCTCGAAGCAGGAGAAACTCTGGAACAATGCGTACAACGCGAAGTGATGGAAGAAACCGGATTGAGAGTGAAAAATATTACTTATTTCGGCAACCAGCCCTGGCCCTATCCCAGCGGACTGATGGTAGGTTTTATTGCTGATTATGAAAGTGGGGAAATCAAGTTACAGAAAGACGAGCTCAGTGCCGGAGCATTCTATTCAAAAGAAAATATGCCGGAAATTCCACGAAAACTGAGCATAGCACGAAAGATGATAGACTGGTGGCTAAGCAATAATTAAAAGACGGAAAGCATTCAAATAAAAACAGATTGCGGAGGACATGCATTCAACAAACGAACAACTACGAATGAAACGACTCTCATTCACATCAACCAATTAGCATGCAACCGCAATCTGTATATTTTCTCATCTCCCGGTCATTCGACCTTCATCAAGTAATTCTAAAATATATCCACCAGAAAAAAAGAGGATAGTAGCAATTTATCTCAACTGATGCTTTCACTATTGAAAACGTTCTTACGCCACTAATTGCCAAAATCCCCTTTTATCATCCTGATGGATATTATTAAGGTTTAGGTTCGGTTTATACGTTGCATATAAAACGGCATTTAACAGAGAATGATTTCAGAGTTGACTTAAAGAAAGCAAAAGAAGCTTAAAACAGGAAGAATGTCCACGCTAACGGATGAAAAACAAAAAAGGTGCAACCCTTCGCAGGATTACACCTTTCCATCTGCCTTACAGCAGTTTATCTTTCTCAGATACCGAGTGACTTACGTACTGCCACCACTTTCTCTTCTGCTTCAGCATCAGCACTGGCGTAGCATTTCGGGCAACCCATTTCACCCTTCACCTCAATATAGAACTTGATTTTCGGTTCTGTACCCGACGGACGAACAGAAATCTTTGTACCGTCTTCCGTGAAATACTGAAGAACATTTGAAGTCTCCGGCATATCCAGATCCACAGTATTTCCCTGAGCATCGATCATCTTCAATGTCTTATAATCCTTGATCAATTTGACGGGTGAACCTCCGATTTCTTTCGGCGGATTAGCACGGAAGTTATCCATCATGGCTTTGATTTCATCTGCACCGCTCTTACCGGGTTTCACTACGTTTACAGTCGTTTCTTTAGAGAAGCCGTACTCTACATAGATGTCCATCAGCACATCATACAGCGTCTTACCCTGATCCTTAGCCCAGGCACAAATCTCAGCCAACAGTGAACAAGCAGAAACGGCATCTTTATCACGAACAAAGTCTTCTGCCAAGAAGCCATAGCTTTCTTCACCGCCACCAATATATTGCTGCTTGCCTTCGCTCAAACGAATTTCACGCGCAATCCACTTGAAGCCGGTGTAGCAATCACGCATTTCAATCTTATTCTTATCAGCGACAGCCTTTATCAGTTCAGTAGTTACAATGGTCTTCACAATAAAGTCATTCGGCTGCATCTTACCCATTGCAATACGATTCTTGATAATGTAATACAAGAAGATCAGACAAGTCTGGTTACCATTGATAAGCACCCACTCACCCTTATCATCTTTGCAAGCCATACCTACACGGTCAGCATCCGGATCACTGGCCATTACAATATCAGCATCAATCTTCTTCGCCAATGCGATAGCCATAGAAAGCGCCTCAGCATTTTCAGGGTTCGGAGATACCACTGTCGGGAAATTGCCATCCTTCACCATCTGCTCGGGTACGCAATTTACATTCTCAAATCCCCATTCTTTCAGAGAAGAAGGAATCAGCACACGACCAGCACCATGTAGCGGAGTATAAACAATGCTGAGATCTTTCTGACGCTTGATAACTTCCGGGTCTATAGAAATAGAATGAACCATATCCAGATAAATCTTATCCACATCAGCACCAATGATCTGAATCAGGTCTTTGTTACCTTCAAACTTGATATCATCAACAGTCACTTTATTTACTTCGTCAATGATAGCGGTATCATGTGGAGCAAGTACTTGTGCACCATCATCCCAATAAGCCTTATAACCATTATATTCTCTCGGGTTATGACTTGCCGTGATATTGATACCACTTTGGCAACCGAAATGACGGATAGCAAAAGAAACTTCCGGTGTAGGGCGTAAATCGTCGAAGAGATATACCTTGATACCATTTGCAGAGAAGATATCTGCAGAAATCCGGGCAAACTTGTCGCTATTGTTACGGCAGTCATAACCTACCACTACAGAAATCTGTTCTTTATCCTTGAAGCATTTGTTCAGATAGTTGGAAAGGCCCTGTGTAGCAGCACCTACCGTGTAAATATTCATACGGTTGGTTCCTGCACCCATTATACCGCGCAAGCCACCCGTTCCGAACTCCAAATCCTTATAAAAGCAATCTATCAATTCGGTTTTATCTTCATTCTCCAACATGCGTTTCACTTCCGCCTGAGTTTCGGCATCATAAGCCGGGGTGAGCCATCTCTGGGCTTTCTCAGTTACCTGTTTGATAAGTTCCTGATTTTCCATACAATTATTGTTATTTTAGAGGTTAAAATATATCTGTTATTTACAAGACACAAATGTAGGCGAATAAGTTCAAATTTCCTACATTTTCATTAAAGATTTACACTGTATTATTCCGGCATTTTATAGCGATCACCGGTTTGTTTTACGTATTCCTCAAGGAATTCTTTCGGATATCCGGGACGTATCACACCAGCCGGCTGACCGATGGAATTACGTTCAAACTTACCGTCTTTCATACGTTTCACCACGCCATCATTGTATTTTACGATAAGGAATTCTCCAAGACGTTTCCAAGTATCGAATGTACTCTGTGCAGCCATATTCGTGTAGTTAGCCAGGAACGCTTTTGCTTGGGCAGGATCTTTGGAATACAACTTGGATGCAGCCGATTCGATTCCTTCCTGTGCATCATTGAAAGTAGTTTCCATCTCCGACTGGCTTGCACGTACATCGCCAATCATCAGATCATAACGGGGATAAACCATATTCGCCACCCAATTGAAAATCCAGAAAGAAGAATTCCAAGAGAAGGTTATATAGTCGGCACCATCTACTCGAGAGTAGCATACAGGCACTTTATCGGTACAGCAATATACAGGTGTGAACACTGTCATGTTAGCATCATCCGTACCGAACCAAAGCACACCACCGATAGCATCGGGCATGGTAGAACGCATCTGAGATACGAAAACAAAACCGGACTGCTGAGTAGAAATAGGACGTTCGTTGAAATATTCCTGGCCATTCACTTTAAAAGAAAGCGGAGAAAGACGATAAGGAGTGTGATAAGGACCTGCACCGAAATCCTTGCTGATATCCAGCGGAGTACCTTCGTAATGGTCGCGCATGGCATTCTTCACATCCTGTACGGAGATTTTGCGGTTTGCCTTCAAATAGAGCGGCATGGGTTGATTAGTCTTACCCTCTATGTATGGTAGGAATTCCTCACCACGATCAGTAAACATATTGAAATAGCTCCATACGCGGGCTTCGCAATAGCGACGCGCACCGAAATCCAGAGGAGCATACGCATCAGCAAAGCTGAAATCCTTATTCACACCGGTGAAGTACCCTTTTTCACGAGCGAAAGAAATCACATCGGAAGAATAGAGGCAGTTATTCTTATCGTTCATATCGAACTGGTGGATACGGGACTGGTTGGCATGAGCCGAGATGCAATCATCCGGAATGCGTACAGCCACCCATACGGCACCACGTACACCGGGACCTTTACCTATCATTTCCATAATCCAGATTTCGTTAGGATCGGCAATCGTGAAAGATTCCCCACTGCTGTAATAGCCGTATTCCTGCACAAGATCAGTCATCACCTTGATAGCTTCGCGGGCCGTACGGGCACGTTGCAGTCCCAGATAGATCAGGCTGCCATAGTCGATGATACCGGTAGTATCTACCAATTCCGGACGACCACCGAAAGTGGTCTCGGCAATGGTAAGCTGGAATTCGTTGATGTTGCCAATAACATTATAAGTCTGACGAGCCTGCTCTATCTGACCCAAATATTTACCTGTATCCCACTCGTGTACATCCATCAGAGTGCCTTTCTTATGTACGCCGGCAGGATAATGATATAACTCACCGAACAGCCCGTAGGAATCGGCAGAATAGGAAACGATGGTAGAACCGTCAGTAGAGGCATTTTTACCTACAATAAGATTGGTACAAGCCAATGCATGCGCTACGGCTGCCACCACACATAAGACGGTAAGAGTCAGTCTTTTACTTTTCATACTTCAGTTATTTTAATTATCGATTAATATATTCCATTACCAGACAAACTCAAATCGCTCCGTCGTCTGATTACCGCAACCATCCGTTACGGTCATCTCCACAACATGCCGCCCCCCTTTCTTCACATGTTTCGGATCGAGTTCGCAAACCAGATTTCCACTGATAGAATTGGGCTTGCCAAACAAAGCATACTTGCCATCTATAGTTCCACGGTAACTGCTGATACCGGTTTCTTCATCTTTCGCCTTGAAAGTGATGCGTCCCGCGCTCCCCCATTGTTTCAGATTGAGCGGAGTGATTTTAGGTGGTATGGTATCAATAGCAACGGTATAAGTACCCAGTTCACGGATAGTGGTCTTCATAAAACCATCTTCATATCTGCCGCCGATACTATATTTCTTTCCACGATTGCTCACACCTGCCACATAATATTTCGTCATATCTTCCAACGGACGGCGGCGCAATCCGATAGTTAATTCGCAACGTCCATGCAAAGGTATATGGGTATCATTCAACTGATAGGTGAAAGCAATATCTCCACTATCAGCCCGCACGGCATAATTCAGATATGCGTCATCATAGAGCATACCTCGGGGGATAACCAAATTCAAGCCGGGTTCTTGCAGGATATTTACTTTGTTCCAGTGAAAAATGTATTTCTCCCGGTGCTCTACAGGCTTTATTTCCACACGCTTCCCATGTATTGTAAAACGTATTTTAGAAGTGTTTCCCAGCGCATCTTTCAGCGTATAAACGAAGCGGTAGGGACGCTCTTCATTAATATCAATCAGTCCCCGGTTTCCATTGGAAGCATGCAACATACGCAATGTATTTCCCGGCTCGATGAACGACTTCATGTATTGCCCGTACGTCCACGAATTAATCATCCGGTTTTCGTATTCCGAGAAACGGTCTACCACACTACGAAACACTTCCACACTATCTACTTCCAGAATGACAGTATGTACTCCGTAACGATTGCTCACCCCGTCCATATAATCATAAGCACGGATAGCGGAACCTACCAATCCCCAGGCAGTAATAGGTTGTTTTGGGGTAAGTGGAAACGCCTGACACTTCTGGTTTCCGTCCACTACTCCCCTGCCCGGTTGAGGAAAAAGCATAATGCCTTCGGCACGGGGAGCCGTATTGTCTTTCACTTTCTTCTTAAAGAAGGGCAACGGGTCGATATAATCGTCCGTATCTGCCTCGAACATATCCAAATGCAGGTGCGGACCGAAAGAATAACCGGTATTACCACTCAGAGCGATCACCTGTCCTGCCTTCACCGGATATTCACCCGGTTCGGGAGTGATCTCCACTTCCCACGATTCTTTTTCGTATTGCAGGTCTTCTACACGGCGGGCCACATCACCCACAAAAGCACTGAGATGCCGGTTGATGGTTTTATACCCGTTATTATAAGCTACATCGAGCACATAACCCGAACCATGCGTGACGCGAATACGCGAAATATATCCTTCGGCCAGGGCATGTACCGGTTTGCCGATGGTTCCTCCGGTTTTGAAGTCCAGTCCACCATGAAAATGGTTGGCACGTATCTCACCGAAGTTCCCGGAGAAGGTGATGGGAAAATCAAAAGGAGGAGTAAAGGCAGCATCTTGTGCATGAACAGCAGCAGGAATCTGCATTCCGCCGAACAATAATAAAAAAGAGAAATATATAGTAGGTTTGATATATCTATTCATAAATATAATCCTTGTTTTTAAGCGCAGGCAAAGATAAAAAATATCCCCATCTTTGCCGCAACAAATAACATAATTATGCTTGCTTAATTCGTCAAAAGCCATATCTTTGCAACACAAACTAATTAAAAAAACACTGTACAGAAGTTTATGAGCCATACATTTTTTATTTATGCAAGTTTTGTCTTAGCAGTACTTATCATTATAGGCGTCGTATTTACGATTATTACTATACGTCGTTTGCACAAGACACAGAAACAGTTACAAAAGCAGGATAAAACAAGTACTAAGAAGAAAAAATACGACTGGTATGGGCACTAATCATTTCATATTCATACATGAATAACCTCCTGAACAAAATATTGAAACTCAGGGGGCATCCGATTATTCCAGATTAAAACCTGTATAAAAATACTGTTGTAAAACACCTACTCCCCAAGTACACTGAAACCCGGAAATCGCTACATTGCGACATGTTTAACCCCCAATTAAAATTGTAAGGTTATGATTATCGGAGTACCTAAGGAAATCAAAAACAATGAAAACCGTGTAGGCATGACCCCTGCCGGAGTAGCCGAATTGGTGAAGCAAGGTCATACAGTGTATGTACAGGCATCAGCAGGTGCAAACAGCGGTTTCTCAGACGAAGAGTACACAGCAGTGGGTGCGAAAATGCTGCCGACCATCGAAGCGACGTATGCCGCGGCGGAAATGATTGTGAAGGTGAAAGAGCCTATCGCCCCCGAGTACAAACTGATTAAAAAAGGTCAGGTGGTATTTACCTACTTCCACTTTGCCGCCGATAAAATCTTGACCGAAGCCATGATAGAAAGCGGTGGTATCTGCGTTGCTTACGAAACCGTCGAGAAAGAAGACCACTCACTGCCGTTACTTACCCCCATGAGTGAAGTGGCAGGGCGTATGGCTACCCAAGTAGGCGCCCGCTTCCTCGAAAAGCCGCAAGGTGGAAAAGGGAAGCTGATGGGAGGAGTAACAGGTGTACGCCCCGCACGCGTACTCGTCCTTGGCGGTGGTATCGTAGGAACCAACGCCGCACAAATAGCTGCCGGAATGGGTGCCGAAGTCCTGATTACGGATATCAACCTTTCCCGCCTGCGCTACCTTAGCGAAGTAATGCCCAAGAACGTAAAAACTCTCTATTCATCTATGCATAACATCAAGATGGAATTGCCCAACATAGACCTCATAATAGGTTCCGTCCTCATTCCTGGTGATAAGGCTCCACATCTTATTACCAGAGAGATGCTCAAAATGATGAAGCCTGGAACAGTCCTCGTAGATGTCGCCATCGACCAAGGCGGATGCTTTGAAACCTCCCACCCCACTACACACAGCGAACCGACGTATGTAGTGGACGGTATTGTACATTATGCCGTTGCCAATATTCCGGGCGCTGTGCCGTTCACTTCTACTATGGCACTGACTAATGCAACTCTGCCTTACACCGTAGCGCTGGCAAACAAAGGTTGGCGAAAGGCATGCAAGGATGATCCTGCACTGGCATTAGGACTGAATGTAGTGGAAGGACAGGTGACGTATAAAGCAGTGGCTGATGTATTTGGATTGAAGTACGAGCCGATAGAATTGTAAAAGCCGAAAAATTACGGGCTACGAACTCTAAAAGTTACGAGCTACAAAAGCTACCAGGAATTGCACTATCACGCTGCAAAGTACTCGTAGTTTTTGTAGCTCGTAACTTTTAGAGTTCGTAGTTTTATACCCACCTAAAACAAACCGTATTACTTTGCGTTCATCATAATGAATATAAACAAGTAATTATGGCAAGAAAAAACAAGATGACAACAAAAAACTTCACTGCTTACATGCAACATACGATTAGCATGTTAGAAGAAGAAGAGCGTTTTGGGACTGCACGTGTCTATTTCTATGCACTGCGTTCGTTTAGCGGATTTATTGGAGGTGGAGAGATTTTCTTCGGCGCCCTGAACCGTTGCTCGTTGAAGCGTTTCGAAAACCACTTATTAGCTTCACTTTGTAGCTGGAATACCATATCAACCTATACTCGCGCCTTACGGGCTGTTTATAACCGAGCTGTAGATGAAAACCTCATTGAAGGAGATTACCGATTATTTAGCAACGTGTTCACCGGAGTTAAATCTGAGAAAAAGCGAGCGCTACATGCCGAGCAAATGCACCTGTTGCTTAAAACCGAGAATCAGGAATGTAATGCGAAATCCGGAAGTTTACAAAAGAACATACCGGCACAAATACGCCGTTCGCAGGATTTACTTACTTTGATGCTATTGTTTCAAGGTATGCCTTTTACCGACCTGATACACCTGCGGAAAGAAGACCTGAAAAACAATACCGAAGGTGAATACCTACTGAGTTGCCGACGCCAGAAAACCGGTACGGAACTAAATGTTACAGTACCACCGGAGGCTATGAAGCTTATTAAACGATATAAAAGCAACCATTCTTCTTCGCCTTATCTCTTCTCCTTCTTCGATGGTCTACGCGATGGACAGGAAATATACAAGGAATATCAACTCCAGCTACGAAAGTTAAACTACGGATTATCCAAACTACCCAAATACTGCCGGATGAAAGATATAAAAATCAGTTCCTACACAGCCCGCCATACCTGGGCCACCCTTGCTAAATACTGCCAGATACCGGAAGAAATCATTTCCGAAGGTTTGGGACACTCCTCACTCAAAGTAACGCGAACCTATCTGAAAAGCTTTGAAGGAGATGAGCTGGCGAAAGCAAACAGGATAGTCATGGAGTATATTTTTACCGGAAAGAAAAACACATGGAAAAGAGTGTAAAAAAACCTGTTACTTTGTAAGTAACAGAAATTTAAACTTTGGCAAAGGTAAATATTTATTTCATAAGCACAAATTATAGACTGCATAATTTGCGAATATTATTCAAAAACAGAAGATTATAAGATAAAACAGAACAACAAACGACATATTCACCCCTCAAGCAGACAAGTACAGACACTAATCTTCCTCCCCACGTTTCAAACCTCAAACATGGATATAGAATATCTACGCTCTTCATCAAGCTGATTTTATAATATATTTCCGTAAAGCGATTATATACCTTAATATATACGCATTTCTGTTACTTACAAAGTAACGGAACAAAATCAATAATCATGATTACGCCATTAACACAAACTGCTATTGCCGTATTAAACGACATTGCCGAGCCATCTTCTCCTAATCATCCGGAGTTATACTCCATTGATTCCGAAGAGTTAAGCAAACTTCTGTTCAAATTGGTAAACGGAAACATTATCTGCAAAAAATCTCAGGAATGTTGCCCTCTAAATCTTGAATCTTACAGGCTGACCCGACCCAAAAATTGCATTTCTCTACTTGATGTGCTAGAAGCAACCGGAGAGCACATCAACTGCAACGACCCTACAAAAGAGGAGCTATACCTACATTTCCAGAAAGCAGCTCCACGCTTAGGGGTGCTCAATCAGATCACACGGACTTTTCTGTCGCAAATAAAACTGACAGACTTCTAAGGAAATACATGCAAGCGTAATCCGCAACTTTTATCATCGTAAGCCCCGTTAGAATGGCAGCCTATAAACTCCGTTCCATATTACTATCCCTGTTGTTAGGCACTACTGCCGTTTCTGCACAACACTCGGCACTGAAGACCAACTTACTTCAGTGGGCTACCACTACCCCTAACGCATCGGCCGAATTTGCCCTCGGCAGACAGTTCAGTATAGAAATCGGAGGATCGTATAATGCATGGAAGTTTGGAAATGGAATGAAATTAAATCTGTATATGGCTCGTCCGGAGATACGTTATTGGTTCTGCCGGAAATTTGAAGGACATTTCCTTGGAGTGCACGGACACTACGGGCACTTCAACATCGGACAGATCCCTTTCCTGCCCTCCATGAAGGACTTCATTTATCGCGGAGACTTCTACGGAGGAGGCCTCTCTTACGGATATCACTGGGCACTGGGGCGCCGCTGGGGAATAGAAGCAGTGGTAGGAGGCGGATATATCAACATGAAATACGGAAAATACCGCTGCGTGGAGTGTGCCGAAAAGGTGGGAGACTACAAACAAAACTACTTCGGAGTGACTCAGGCCGCCATCAATCTGATTTATTTCATCAAATAACCCAATACTAACGAATGAAGCGTATGATACTGCTCACTTTACTGACCGGAGTTTTATTCTCCTGCTCCTTTGAGGATGAACCCGGACCTTGCCCCTACAATGTCCGGCTGGAGTATCATTATGCCGGTGCTCCGGATGTAGCCAACCTGTCCGTATACACCGACCTGCTATGCCAGTATATATTCCGTGAAGACGGAACGCTACTGAACACAGATACGCTGACCGGACAAGAAATGTCCGAATGGAAAGGAACACTGGACGCTGGACGCTATACCGTGGTGACTTGGGGAAATCCGGGAACAGAACGGCAATTCATTTCCATGCAGCCCGGAGAAGCGCGTCTGGAAGAGGCGGGATTAAGCGCAGCCACGGAAAGAGCCCCGAAAGAAGGACGCGGAAACACCTCACGCCTCTACTTCGGATACCACATACTGGACGTCCCCTCCGGTAAAAGCCTGCACCGAAAATTATACATGACCCATGCGCACGCCTCACTGCACGTTACCGTGCGCTGGGACAAAGGTCTGACACCTCCTGCTCCCGGACGTTTCTCCCTAAGATTACGGGGAATACCTGCCGAATACAGATACAAGGCAGGCATGGAAATTCCTTTGTCGAATGCCGACGGTGCCTACACCATGCCGCAAACAGGATTTCTGCACATCAATCACTCCGTGCGCGCGTCCATGAATTATGAAAACGAAGTGGTGGGTCAATTCGTCACCTTCCGCTACACCGCAGCCACGCATCCCATGCTGAGTTTATACCGTGAGGGACGGCAAATAATGAAAGAACTGGATTTGGAACGGTTCTTCCGCAAACTGCCCGTCAGCCTCGACGAGAACACGGAACAGGAATTCAACTTGCTGGTGCTGATACAGAAAGACAAGATTACAGTGTCCGAAATGGGCGCCACGGATTGGGAAGAAGGAGGAGGACTGGGATGATGAAAATCAGGACGTATATATATAATAAGGTGAAGAAGGACGGAGTACTCTGCTACCTGTTTCTCATGCTTCTGTTTGCCCCGCAAGCCACCCGGATCGCAGCGAGAGCAGACTACCCACGCCTTGCAAGCCTCCCCCGTGATAAAGCCCGAAACAGAGAAGCCTCTCCCGTAGTACTCTCCAAGGTATGGGTGGAGGGCGACAGCGTGGTGGTAGGCATCCGTTTCGACTTTGCCGGAGTAAGCGTACGCCCATACCTGGCACTGTGGTTCAGCCCTGTACTGAAGGGAGAGAAGCGATACCTTGTACTGCCCGCCGTGGTAGTCAGCGGAAAAGCCCGTGCCCGTGCCGACCGCCGCAACCGTTTCCTCACCGCCGGACGCGCCAACCGCGAACCGGAGCCTTACCATGTGCTGAAAGGCAACAGCCCGAAACGAGGAAACGAGATAGACTACCGCATCGCCGTGGCCTACAGTCCCTGGATGCAGGAAGCTTCACTCTGCCTGATGCGGGAAGACAAAAATTGCTGCCGTCTCGCCCTACTGGGGGTAGACCTACTGATGGAACAACTCGCCCTCACCGGCGGATTCACTATTCCACAGGACAGCACCGGATGCCGGACGGCAGGAAACTATACCACCATGATGGCACAGGCCGCCCCATCGGATCACATCCCCGCAGATGCCGGCCATGACTACGGATTGAGCGACACCCCGTCCCACAAGCCGTATGCCTCACCGGAACCCTGCGCCGAATGCACAGCCATGGTAAGCTACCTCAACCCGGATCTGGAAAAGAACAAAGAACGTACCGAAGGCACTGTGCTGCACATCGACTACCCTGTCGGCGTGTACGACGTGCGTCACGCTTACATGAACAACGACGCTGAACTGACCCGCATCGACAGCCTGCTACGCCCCCTCATCGAAGGCGGCCTGACTACCTTACGCCACATTTCAATCTGCGGATATGCCTCTCCCGAAGGAACTTACGCCGACAACGAGCAACTGGCGTCACGCCGTGCGCAAGGATTCATGCGATATCTTACGCAGACCTATCATCTGCCGGAAACTCTTTTCCGCGTCACCTGGATTCCCGAAGACTGGGACGGATTGGTGGAACTGCTTAAATCCGAACAGCCCGAATATGCCGACGAGTCCATCACCTTGATTCATAAGTACTCCGTGTTTGACGGGCGAGAACGGAAGCTGATGGACTTACGTGGAGGGATCCCCTATCGGCACATGTTGACAAACCTATTTCCGCGCCTGAGGAGACTACAACTGACCGTGGACTACCGGGTACGAAACTTCAGCGTAGAAGAGGCGGCAAGGCTCATCTATACACACCCGCAACTGCTCAGCCTGCAGGAGATGTATCGTGTAGCGACCTTCCACCGTCCGGGAACGGAACAATACCGCGAAATATACGAAATTGCCGCCTTCCACTTCCCCGACGATGTGGTGGCCAACCTCAACGCCGCATCCGCTGTCATCATGACGGGAGACCTGGTCAGCGCACGCCGCTATATAGAAAAGGTGAAGAACGACCCGCGCGCCTGGAACAATCTGGGAGTGATGGCATACCTTTCCGGACACCCGGAAGAGGCCGCCGAATGGTTTCGGAGGGCGGCCGGAACCGAACCCGAAAAGGCGAGGAAGAATCTGAGGAAGGTGATGAGAATGATGAAGGAAGAGGCCGATAAAGGTGATGAGTAATGAAATGATAAACAAAAAAGATACAGGACTATGAAACTATTAAGAAACCTCTTATGGCTATCCCTGTCTGTCTTGCTACCGGCTTGCGGCAGCGACGAAACAGACCGGAAAGAAAATGGTGGAGGAAACCCTGATTCCGACCGCCGCGAAATAATGATCGAGTTGCAGAACGGGCTGCGTCCGGTTTCCATTACACGCAGTGCGGATGACGGCGGGCAACACACCGACGACGGGCAACAGTCCGGCGCCACCCGTGCCGGCATTGCCGAAGCCGACGAGAACCGCATCCGCTCACTGGACATCTACGTCTTCGCCTGCCCCGAAGAAGAAGGGCAATATACTCTCTCCGACCGTTTCTGTTACCGTGCCGACAACGAGCCTATTCCCGTCGGAGCGCAAAAGCTGGACTTCAAATGCGATGAAAACACCGGACAGGCACGCGTCGTATGCTATCCCCGCAAAGGTATGTACTGCCACTTCTTCTGCGTGGCAAACAATACCGAACTGCTGCGTGAAGACGATACCGCCTACACCGGATTCAAGCCCCTGGCTCTGAGCAATGCCCTCAGCGCCGACGGCACCGGGATAGGCCTCGCCGCCGCCGGAAGCCCCACCGAAGAAGAATTTCTTCATCTGTTACCTCCACCCCTGAAAGCCGGTGACGTGCTGCGCGCGCCTCTCATGATGTCCGGAGCCACCCTGCTTCCCATCGACCTGCGCAGTCCCTCGCTGGGAAGTTCCATACGCCTGAACATGCGTCTGACCCGGACCGTGGCACGCTTCGACATTGTGAACAATGCTCTCCAGTCGCATCTCACCATCACCAGCATCGGGCTTGATCGCGGTCGCCGTCGCGTCTCCCTCTTCCCCATCGCCCCTGTCGACGGACCGGAGGGGGAAGAGAGCACCCTGATCACCTATGCTGACGCCCCCTTCGACATGCCCACAGCCAATCTGGGCACCACCACCAAGGCCTTCTATTGCTATCCCTCACCGATGCCGGACGGAGCGGCACTCATCATCAAGGGATACTATGCCCTGAACCAGACCGACCAGCCCGTGGAAGTGAGTTACCGCATCCCCTTCGAGCAGAGCACCGGCGGGAGCGGTACACGCATAGATGTAGCACACAACCACCGCTACACCCTGCAAATTACACGTGCCGACAAATTCAAGCTGGACCACGTGCTCAAAATAGAAGACTGGGCAGACGAAGGCAGCCTGGAACAGGACTTGAACAACGACCTCGACGAACTGAAGATCTCCGACCTGACCCCTACCGGCAAAACCACTTACAATCCGCTGACCGAAACCGTCACCATGAGCATCGACCCCGTCCGCGGCGAAAGCAGTTTCACGGTACACACCGCCTCCAACTCAGGCGTATCGGCAGCACTTAACTTTGTATTGGCTTCGCAAAACCAGCGTTGGCTGAAACTGGAAGAAATGATACCCGACGCCGACTACCAGCATAAAGGCAGCCAGGCGGCCAAATTCAAGATCACCGTCATTCCCGAAAAAGTAAATGAAGGATGCCCCCGCGCCGTACTGCGCCTGACGGACAGCAGCGGAAAGTTCGAAAAAGTACTCATTATCATGCCCGAACCCATCCCATTGCCCATTCCCACCACTCCGGTGCCGGAAAGTGCGGGCGGAAAGCTCAATGTCTATGACACAACAGACAAAACCCTGCATCTGTACCGCGTGAAGGGAAGTACCGTGCAGCTCAAACTTTCGTGCCCGGACGGCACCACCGCCGACCAGTCTCTCAACTCATGGCTCGAAGTGAAACGTACCGGTGGCACCGACCTGCTCTCCACCTTCACCCTGACCCTTACCGACCCCGAAGTAGAGTTGACTGACGACCGCTCCCAGCTGACATTCAGTAACAAGAACCAGCCGGACCTGAAACAGACCGTCATCCTGGTGCTGCACGAAGCTGAAGTGACAGACCTCGCCATCAGTGACCATGCCGGGCTGAGCGCCCTCGACGCCATGAACAAGGAAGTGGAAATGACCGTCACCCTGAACAGCCAGTTCCGTTTCTCGGCACTCGCCTACGATGCCGTAAAAGTGGAAAAAATAGAATATGCCAACGGAAGTTTCGGCAAAGTGGACAATTGGTTGGAATACACGGAAGAAAGCACCACCCGCACCATCGCCGACGCTTTCTCAACACGCAGCATCAACCTGCCCATGAAGATACAAAGCAACCTGGTATTCAGAATGAAGGATGCGGCGCAGTACTTCGGTCCCGCCACCGTGACCCTGAAAAACACCTGTCTGGGACCGGACCTTATACTGAAGGTGCTACCGGAATATCCCGTGCCCACAGTGAGCGCCTCCACCCCCATGACACCGGAGCCCAACAACTACGATGACGCCAACAAAACCCTCTACCTGCTGCAACAGGCCGACGGAAAGACTTCCGTGGGAACTCTCAGTGTCTACTCACCGGGCGGAAGCAAACTTGTGCTGCCCGCCGATGTCTCCGGCCTGACCCTGAACCGGACCGACAGCGAACTGCCAACCGAGAAGTACACCCTTTCCTGGACCGGCACCAACAGTACCCTGACCGACCACGATGTCACCCTGCAAGTAAAAAACGCCAGTGCTCCCGACAGCCTACAAGCCATCACTGTTAAAGCCCTCGGTACCGACATCAGTGACCTCACCCTCACTCCCAAGGAAACAGGCAGCGCGACACTGGACTTGCCCGCCAAAGCCATCACCATGAATATGAAAGAAGGCAATACGTTCACCCTCCGCATGAAATCCTACGGCGGACAGGTGAAGGTCGAATCGTGCCCCTCTTTCCTAGACGCCCCTGCCACCACCCGCAGCATGCCGCAAAAGACCGAAACTTCGCTCACCTTCACCCTGAAAAGCGGAAACAACGGAGTCAATGCCAAGAGTGCCGAAGATTTGGTACTGGCAAACCCTTGCGGAGGTCCGAAACTGACGTTGCGGGTAACCCCCGTCTACATAGCCCCCATAGTGAGCGGCGCGGGAACCATGACGCCCTCTAACGCCAACAAGTGGGACGCTGCGGACAACACCCTCTACCTGGTGCAGCAAAGTGCCGGAAAAACCTCCAGCGGCATTCTCACCATCTACTCGCTGGGTGGAAGCACCATTGAACCGCCCACGGGCACCACCGCCAGCCTGCTCAACAGTGACGAGAAAAGCCAGCAGTACGAACTGCGTTGGGCGGGCAGCGATGCTGCAAACCTGAGTACGCAGAATCTCACCCTGAAGCTGAAAAACAAAAGCGACGCCACTAAAATCACCGATGTAAAGATGCAATTGTTGCCCAACATCATCTCCAACCTGACACTGGCGCCCAAAAGCAGCGGTACCGCTTCGCTGAGCGGAACCACCGTTACCGTAGACATCACCGCAGGCAACTGGTTCAAGCTCACCATGAAAGCCTACGGCAACAGCACCCGCGTACAAGTAAAGAGCAAACCGGACTGGCTCACCGCCTCTTCGCCCGCCACCACACGCACCGCCCCCGTCAAAGAGCAGACCGCCATCACTTTCACCGTGGACGGCACGAAGACCGCCTTTGCCCAAGGAAATATAGTGCTGACCAACCCAAGCGGCGGACCTGACCTGACTGTATTGGTGAAACCCAAATACATGAAACCCGCATACAACGCCAACTCAGGACTGACCACCTGCAATAGCTACGGCAGCAACTCACTGAACCTGGTTCAGCCCCGTAGCGGCTCTTCCAACGGTACCCTGCGCATTTATGCCCTGGGAGGAAGCCGGGCCGAGCTGATAAGCGCCACGGACGGCCTGAGCATAAGCAGCAATACGCTTACCACCGCCACCTACCATGACTATCCGCTGAAATGGGCGCCCTCCAACCCCAACAACGCCCGTAGCGACCGGAGCATAACCCTGCGCATCTGGAACTTCGACAACAGCCAGTATCTGGACCAAACCATCAAACTGGTAGCAAACGGTTCGCTGGATATCTATAACACCAAGTATAATGCCGACAAATGGGACATTGCCGCCAAGCGCAGCGGCGCCGTAGCCCAATCGGCAGGACTAAGCATCAACATCGTGGCAAACGCCACTTTTGAGATACACACCAACTCCTATGGCGGAATGACACTGGCAGGCAACCCGTCGTGGCTCACCGGTACCAAATATCAGGAAACCCCTGCCATCACTACCGCCTACGCCACCAAAATAAACAGCCGTTTCCGTTTCACCATCAAGAGTCAGAACGGCAGCTATCCGGCAGGCAACATCACGCTGCGCCCCGTCTTGGGCGGACCGGACTTTGTGGTGAGCATCACCCCCGTGTATCAGGCTCCCGCCATCACTGCAGGCGCCATGAATCCTAATGGGGTGAACAATTATGACTCGGGACAGGGGTACGTATATCTGGTGCAACGAGCGGCGGGTCAAAATTCTACCGCCCAACTCAGCGTCTACTCCCTGGGAGGCAGTAAACTGACCTTCCCGGCATACAGCGGATTCTCCGTCAGCCCCAGCAACAGCGCAACCCCCACGCAGATTTATACCCTGACATGGACGGGCAACAATAATGCGCTGACGGCTAACAAGGACATCGCACTGACCTTTGTCAACAACAGTGACGCTTCGAAAAAGAAGGTTATCACCGCCAGACTGATGCCCAACACCTTGCGAAACATCAAAATTACGGCGCAGACAGGCGGCGTCAGCCTCACCGGCGGTACTCTGGCATACGCCACGTCGGGCACACTCAACGTGCCCATCGTGAAGGGCGCAGGCTTCACCATATCCATGGAATGCTACGGCGGAACACCGGGCGTGAGCGCCAAACCCGGCTGGCTTCAGCAAGGAGCCATCACACGCGCCTCTCCCAACAGCCAGACGCACACCTTCCGGTTCGACCTGATAGAGAATGCCGCCAACTTCAATGATACGCAACTGGTGTTCACCAATCCCAGCGGCGGGCCGGGACTGACGCTGAACATCGCAAGAGGGTTTCAGGCGCCAACTGTAACGGATGGAGGAAGTGCCTCTCCGGCTGTCAATAATTTCTCGGGAAATACACTGAATATATATCGCACCAAAGGCGGAAAGAGCAGCACACGCCTGCTGAAAGTGTATTCACTCGGAGGAAGCACACTGACCAGCCTCGGAAATTGGCACAACCTGACTGAAGAGAATGTATCGGGACAAACCTCGAACTGCGTGAAGTTCTATCGCGTGGGACACAACACATCCGCCACTGACGCTTCTTATGATAGCGGTTATGACGGCACATTCTATGCACAAAACACTTCGGACAAGAATAAACAAGCGGCTATTAAAATTCACTTTGTCAGTTCACGCGTCAGTTGGGCACACAACCGGGCGGATGGAATTAACATTCATCAAAACGGTACAGATGCCAACACATGGGCATATTTTGACACGAAAGACGCGCGAGGCATCTATAATCAGAACAGTTTTACACTCACCATCTACTCTCCGGCAGGTGTCACTTTCAATGCCGGATCTTCCTCTATTGATGATAAGTTCACTGTAGTTGCCAACTCGGAATCAACGAGTGGTTATTATATAGCTGACGTATTTACATTCACACTTAAATCTACCACCACCATGAGTGGTGGCGGAGCAAGCGACCCGTTAGGCAGGATATATTTCTCATCGAAAGACGGGAACAATTTCTTTGACTTCTATTTTGATTGTTATAACTATGTACCCATATTGACCGGATGTTGGGGAACCAGAGTGACACAACCGTACGGGCAGAAGAAATCATTCTTCATCTGCAAGAGCAATGTCTATACGAGCCTATGGACGGCAAAAAAGAACGGTAATAATATCAATGCTTTTATGACAAACGGATGGAGATATCCCATGAGACCCGATCTTATGTGGCTCGTAACAAATGATCTATATTGGGATGATGGCGGTGGACATACTTCAGGCGTAGTGAGTCCGAACCTGGATATATTATGTACATCTTCAGACTACGTGATACAAACCAATGAGGAAGTAAGTAATCCCACCTATCATTACATTTTCTATTATAACACGAATGGTTCACTCAATCAATGGCATCAGGGCCATGCATATACAGATACAAAATTTTATCTTCATTGCATACATGATTAAAGAAAGCCTTGAGAATCCGCTGAAAATAAGCATAAGGATTTGTAATCCGTCACCAACTTAGGATTCATACGTATCGAAGGATTACACGGTCGCAAGTCATGCGATACCTCGGTCGCGGGTCATGCGACTACTCGGTCGTAGGTCGTGCGAGTACTCGGTCGCGAGTTGTGCGACTGAATGGATAAAAGAAAACAGCGTTCTTTGACGTATTGGAAACAAAAACGAGACGAAAACGTTAAGTTTAAGTTTTTTATGGCACTAAAATCAACACCCCATTCATAATAATTAGCTGAAAACATTGCTGATTATCATCCATGTATGCTATCTTTGCAATCATTACCGAAACGAATGAACATTCGTTCTAACTCTTAAAAAAGAAACAAAAATGAGATACTTAGATCCCAAAGCCGACCTGACGTTCAAACGCGTCTTCGGCGAACATCCCGACTTGGTTATGAGCCTGTTGAACGCCTTGCTGCCACTTGAAAGCAAACAGGAAGTAACGGAAATAGAATATCTTCCGGTGGAGTTGGTACCCGACAACCCGCTCCGCAAAAACAGCATCGTCGATGTGCGCTGCCGGGACAACCGGGGACGCGTCTTTCTGGTAGAGATGCAGATGATCTGGACGCCCGAGTTTAAACAGCGCATATTGTTCAACGCCTCCAAAGCCTACGTTCGACAAATTAAGGCCGGAGAACATTACGAATTGCTCCAACCAGTATACTCGCTAAACCTAGTGAACGACATTTTTGAACCGGAACTGAAAGATGAATTCTACCATTACTACCGCTTAGTGCACATGGAGCACACGAACAAAGTAATAGAAGGACTGCACCTGATATTTGTGGAGCTCCCCAAATTCAAACCCCACAACTACAGCGAAAAGAAAATGCAGGTTCTATGGTTACGATACCTCACCGAAATAAATGAGGATACACGCGAAATCCCCAAAGAACTGCTTGCAAACCCCGAACTGAAAAAAGCTGTAAATGCTCTCGAAGAATCAGCTTTCACGGATGCGCAATTGGCCGGATATGAGAAATTCTGGGATATCATAAGCGTGGAAAAGACACTGTACAACAGTGCAATACGGAAAGGCATGGAGAAAGGTATGGAGAAAGGTATGGAGAAAGGTATGGAGAAAGGTATGGAGAAAGGTATGGAGAAAGGTATCAAAGAAGGTATCAAAGAAGGTCACAAGGAAGTGGCCCGTAACTTGAAAAAAGCCGGAATACCTGTCGCCATTATCATGCAGAGTACCGGTCTCTCGGAAAAAGAGATTGAAGAACTGTAAAAGATACTAAAACAGGAGCCTCCCTCTCCTCCTCCCCTTAACGTTTTCGTCCCGCCGCCGCCGCTCATAATGAGCGGCGGCGGCGGGACTTTTTTGTTTCCTCCTCACAAAGAAAAAAAAATAACGCAAGCCTGAAATGACCTGCACTGTATATAAACTTTAATTTAAACGTAAAAAGTATGGCAGAAACAAGAAGCTATGCAGATGAGCTCGAACTGAAAGCTTATCTCAATGAATTGACCACGGATATAGACAACGACTATACCGTGAAAGTACAAACCAAGACACAGAGCCTGACCGACGAAGACATCGCCCAGGACATGGCACTGCTGAGCGGCAAGTACACCCAGAGTGAAATACTCCACCTGCTGGACCTGCAAGCGCAGGTAGTGGGCCGCGCCGCAGCCAATGGCTACAACGTGGCAACAAAGACCTTCTATATGCAGCCCATGGCAAGCGGCGTGATCATGGAAGACGAACTCTCACTGCCCGTAGACCGTGAGAAGGTGAAAGTGTATGCCAACTTCCGTGCCGGCACCACCGTGAAGGAAGCTATGCAGAAGACCAAACTCAGCCTCTTCACCCAGCCTGCTGTAACGGGTCCTTACATCGCCGGCATGGTAAGCGCCGCTCCCGTAGACTCCGTGACACAGACCCGCGCCCCGATGGAAGCTTCGGAAATGGCGGTCATCACGGGAGAGGGACTTAAAGTAGTGGGTACAGACGCTTCGGTAGGCGTCACACTAACTTCAGTCGCGGACACCTCGAAATCATTCTTCATCCCTGCCGCCAAACTGAACCCCAATACACCGAAGAAACTACAATTCGTACTGCCTGCAGGAGTAACAGAGGGACAATGGAAAGTAAAAGTCACCACCCAGTATATGGGTAGCGGCAAAAGCTTCACCAAAGAGCCCCGTTCTTTCGAGCTGAAACACCCGGTAACCGTAGGCACTCCCACCGGAGAGGGAGGAAGCAGCACACCCGGAGAAGGCGGTGGAGGATTAGATGAAAACCCACTGGGATAAAACCGGAAACATATTTTTAAATAACACATAATATTAACCACTAAAAAAAACAAGCAAACGTATGAAACTTAAAAACATGCTATTTGCAACCGGAATCGTCCTGCTTGCCACCGCGTGCAGCAGTGAGAACGAACTGACCGGAGATGGCGGAGGACAACGTCCAAACACCGCAGGAAAAGAATTGAGACTGGTATTCGGAGGATCGGGCGAAAGTACCGACTACACCCGGAGCATAGCCTCGGAGTCAGAAAACAAGATTGAACGACTGGACATCTACATCTTTGCCGCCGCCAACGGAAGTACAGACTATCAGTATCTGGAGACCTGGAACTCAGCGGATAAAGACAATGCCACCACCCGGCAATTCGTATTGCAAGGAGCAGGAACCAGCCGCAAAGCCTCCATCTTCCCCACCGAATTGAAAGGAGTGCCCAACCTACGCCTCTATTGCGTAGCAAACGCTCCCACCCTCTACCAAACCGACGGTACGGCGGTAACGCCCATGACACCCATCCAGACAGATGCAACCACTGGAACCATCACTACAACGGGAACCCTTGCCAGTGTTTTCGAAGAGTATCTCACTGAAACCATGCAAGCGGCAGCCGTAGCCGGAAACCCGCTGCAAACCCCGCTCGTCATGTCCGGCAACGGAGAGACCCGAATTCTGGGCAACATCGCCACTGTAAACATTGAACTGAAACGCCGCGTGGCCCGTTTCGATGTGGATAACGACGCCTCGAAGACGGGACTCATCATCGAAAGTGTCTCGCTGGGTAACGGACGCACCAATACCACACTGGTGCCTTCCGCCCTGCCCATATTCTCCGATGATGACCGTAAAACAAAACTCATCGAATATCCGGCATCGGCAGACTTCAAGCTGCTGCCCCTCGCCAATCAGGGAGTAACACCAAGTGCACTCTACACCTATCCCGCCGATAAGACGGACCGGGCATACCTCATCATCAAAGGGCAGTATCAAAACCCGATGCAACCCAATCCCGTGCCCGTGACCTACAATCTGGACATCACAAAACCGGGTGCCGGAGGAGCCCCCGAATTCATCGACGTAAAAGCCAATACCCGCTACACACTGCGCATCCAGGAAGTAATGGAAGCCACCATCACAGCCTTCTTTGAAATAGTGGACTGGACCAGCGGCGGCGGCGTCATCATCAAACCGGACAATGCGGCCCCCGAAGTCATCGGTCTGAACAAGGAAGGCGGTGACCTGGAAGTAACAACGAAGGACATAGACGTAACTGCCGACGGTACGCAGAAAGTCATCACACTGACTGCCACCGCCAGCGGAAAAGTGGTGCCCGACATGACCTCCATAGAAGGATGGCCGAAAGACTGGCTCAACTTTGACTCTGATGCCTATGATGCTGTTGCCAATACAGACGGATGTGAGTATGAAGTGAAGGACGGCGTGCCTACCACAACCTTACGGTTCACTTACACGCTGACCGAAGGGAATGTATATAGCCCCGTCACCGTGACGCTGAAAAACACTTCCGCCTCTGCCGACGAATCGGTATATACCAAGCTGAATATCTTGCCGCCGGCCGTAGCGCCTGCCATCGCCTTTACGGCACCGACCGCTGCCACAGGCAACTTCAACAGCTACACGCAGACAGCAGGACCTCCGGTATCCGATCGGAAAATCACCCTCTACAAAGCCTCAAAAAGCAACATCGTACTGGGAGCAAGTTGCCCCTTCGGTACCGCGGTAGAGAACAGACTGTCCTGGCTGGCAGTGGAGAAAAGCGCCACAGCACCCGCCACACGCGCCACACTGAATCCACAAGATGTCATTGCAACCACCCCCGTAGCCGAATACTACACCTTTACGCTGAAAGACGTGAACGCCACGAGCGATGCCGACAGCAAAATCAAACTGATAAATACGAAAGATGATACAAAATATGCCGAAGTGGCAGTAGAATTGATTTCACCGGACGTAACGAATATAGCAGCAGCCGAACCGGCCGCTCCTGCACTGGCATCGGGTGCCACACTGGATGCACTTAACAAGAAGATCACCGGCGTATCGCGCATGGGAGGACGCAATTTCACCATCACCATTACTTCTCCCGAAGGCGTAACGGCAAGCACGCTGGCTTCCTGGTATACCATAACCGACAACAATGACTTCGACTCGACATCGGGCGAACAGACCTTCACCGTCACCGTGCGCAACGATGTAGGAGACTTCACCCCCGCACCAATCATCTTCAAAAACAAGATTCAGGGTGCCGACGACTACACTGTAACCATAGAAGCCGTAGCAGCACCGGCATTCGAAGCACCGGGCAACGTGACCTTCACCAATGCCGATGCCGGTGATGCAAAGAACGCGTATGACGAAGCGACCCAGACGCTGACCCTTGCCGCAGGTGCCGATGGCGTGAAGCTGGCACTGGATTGCTACTACGGAATATCATCCGTAAACAACTGCCCATGGCTCAGCCTGTCGGATACGAAGACCGAAGAGAAAGTAGATACGAAGACAACCACTTACACACTGAAAGTGGAAACCTCCGGAACCGATGGCAGCGAAGGTACCTTAGTGTTCAAAAACAATAAGAAGCCCGATCTGCAAACTACTGTTACTGTGAAAGTAGTGGCAGCTACCGTTGCACCTTAATTATTAACCCTATTAAAAACAATAAAATCATGAATAAGATAACTGCTTATTTAAGAAGAGGAGCTTTGCTGAGTTTCCTGTCCATGGCAGTGCTGGCTTGCAGCAGTGAACAAATCCTCCCCGACGACGAAGGCAAGGAAGATCCCACACTTGTAAACGACCCTAACCGGCGTGAGGTGCAACTGAAATTCGACAATAAACTGACCGTGAAAGCCACCACCCGCGCCGATGAAGCCATCGCCACCGAAGCCGAAAACCATGTCACTTCACTGGATATCTATGTCTTCGGTTCCGACAAGGAAGAAGGCCCGTACACTTTCCAGGAACGTTTTGCCTATCGTGAAGACGGTTCGGCAGTGCCTGGAGCCACCAAGATTTCCCTGAAATCAGACGGAGAAACCTCCGCCGTGGCCACTCTGCGCCCGAAAAAAGGCTTGTTCTCCAAGTTCTACTGCGTGGCCAACCAGACAAGACTGATGAAAACTGACGGCACGCAGTACGATGCTTTTGACCCGCTGGAACAAAGTTCTCCGGGCATGGGTTACAACGTAGTGACCAAAGCCGGTGTACCCACCGAGGCTGACTTCCTGCGACTGACAACCCCGCTCATCGATACCGACCCCGCCAGAGTAGACGAACCGGACAACAAGTTACTAACGCCTCTGCCTATGGTAGGAGCCTACAATCCGGCTCTCGACCTTCGCGAAATCAGCATGAGTTCGCGCACACGTATCAATATGACCCTGTCACGCATCGTAGCCCGCTTCGATATTGTGAACGATGCCGCCAAGTCACACTTCACCATCACACACATCTCGATGGGTAAGGGACGACGCGGCGTCACGATGTTCCCCGTACAGCCCGTAAATGACGCAGACCCTGACAAGTCTCTCATCACCTACCCCGACTGTGAGTTCAAAGGAGACAACATCAACACCGGTACCCAAACCGGAGCCTTCTACAGCTATCCAAGCCCTATAGAAGACAGAGGATATCTTATCATCAAAGGCAAGTATGCCTTGAACATGACCGATACCCCAAAAGATGTCAGTTATCCCGTAGCCTTCGAACAGCAAACCGAAGGTACCGGTGGCTTCATCGAAGTAAAGCACAATCACCGGTATACTGTACGCATCACCGATGCAGACCCTTTCAAACTAAATGTAAACATCACCGTCAGCGAATGGGGTGACGGTGAAGAACTGCCCTACGGACCGGAAAATGAGCTGAAAGTTGAGAAAGCGGAGCCTACAGGCACCACCGTGCTAAATGTGGCAGACAAAAAAGCAACACTGACCCTGACAGAAACAGGTGATGCCGGAGGATTCGTTGTTACCGCCTCCAGCAATGCTGAAATACAGGCGACCGTGGTCTACCCAGGGTTCAGCAACTGCAACTGGCTGAAAACGGAAATAGCACCCGTGGCACCCGCCACGCGCGGATTCTCCGGACAGTATACTTGCAAGGTGACAGTGGATGCCGACTATGTAGCAAACGCTACGGCAAACTATCTCTTTCCGCGAGCTCTGGTGATGATAAGCAGCAAGGCGGGACGTGAAGAAATACAATATGAAGTGACAGGTGTGCTGACTAAACCTACGGTAAGCGGATCTGCTCCGTCACCAGCCTGCAACACTTACGACGACACCAGCAAGAGCCTCAGCCTATACACCGTGGGTACAGGAACCTCGTCCATCAAACTGAGCGCCACCGCCAAGGGAGGAACGAAACTGGCAGATGTGCCTGCCTGGATCACAGTGTCTGCCACCGCATCAACAATAGCTGACAATGCCTTCACCACGGAATATACCCTGACGCTCGATCCGTCAAAACCGGGATTTCCCGCTACACTGCCTGCCGACAATACAGCTACCATCAAAGTCAAGAATCTTTCGGATCTGACACAGGAAGAATCTATTGAGGTGAAAGTGGACAAAAGCGGAGTCAGCAACTTCACAGCCGGCACTACGACCGATGTGGTTTATTCGGCAGGTGATAACGAAGCTGTGGTAGACATTACTGCCGCTAACCCAAGTATGGTGATGAACTTCAGTGCCAGCAGTGAACCGACCGTCACCATCACATACAAGGGCGGAACCGGACACGAATGGCTCGAAGCAACTACACCCTCTGTGGATAGTGCCGCTCCCGCCTACACCAGTACACTGAGTATGAAAACAGGCTACACCGGCGCCCTCTATCCTGAAGCTACGGTAAAAATAGCCACTACACAGGGAGCCGTGGAAAAGGTTATCACTGTGAAGCCGAAAGCAGACGCGATTGCCATACCGGCTATTGTGCAAAACAGTGCCACCACAGCCGGAAACAGCTATACTGACGACACGAAAACAATGGTCATCGTGGTTCCGGCAGATGATACCGAATCGTCCGTCAGTCTGGACATCACCGCCAAAGGCGGAAGTAAACTGACCGGACTGCCGGAATGGCTCACTGCCGACAAGACGGAAGATACAAGCAGCAATGCCGCCGTTACCTACAAGTTGACACTGGATAAAACGAAAGTTCCGGGAACACTTCCGGCAAATGCAACATTCAAGGTGACAAACTACTCGGATAGTAGTAAGAACCAGGAAATAGCAGTCAGTCTGACAACGGCAGTGCCGTAAGACAATAACCTTATATAGGAAAGTGTGTCAAAACTGAATAAAAGAACGCAAATTACGCAAATAACAAATCAGATATTCTCTGATTATCAGAAGTATAAAAGAGTATTATTTATGTAATTTGTGTAATTTGTGTTCTAATTTTCATTTTGACACACTCTCGTTTCATTTCTTCTTTTCCTTAACCCGTTGGCGGAATTAATTTCTTTCTGTAGGGTTTTGAGCTGAATGATAATTCCAATATTAAGTAAATAGAGTATCTCAATTCCCCTCCTCCAGCTGGAGGAGGGGTGCCCAAGGGGCGGGGTGGTAGGTGAGAAAAGAATTCCTTAGCCTTGTGATTAATAGGTATTTATTATTTTACCTACCACCTCCCCCTTCGGGTACTCCTCCTCCCCGGAGGAGGAGAATTGAGATAGTATTGCTCATCATTTAATTCATTACTGTACCGAGATGAATTAATTCCGCCAACGGGTTTTTCCTTATGTAATCAGTATACTCAATGTGTCTTGGAAAACCAATCCTTAAACTCCTGCACACGTGCCTTGCTCACCAGTACTTTTTCATCTGATACCTTGCAACGAAGATTAATAGACAGGCGATTGTTAAACCATAAATCAATATCCTTAATTGCCTCGCGGGAAATCAGGAATTGCCGGTTGACACGGAAAAACAGAGAAGGATCTATACACTCTGTTATCTCATCCAGTGTTTGTGGAAATGTGTATTCCTTGCCATCGACAAGAACAACCTTTACTTTACAATCCTGAATATAAAACAACAGAATCATATCTACCGAAACCGGCAGTAGTTTATCCCCTTTCACCGGAATAAGAAAATGCGCTTTATAGTTTTCCTGCTTTTTCAGTGAATGGATTAACTGCAACAGGGTATTGTCAGGAGACTGCATTTGTTCCGAACCATGTAGTTGTTCCAACTTATGGAAAGCTTTTTCGATGTCACTTTTGCCAATAGGCTTCAATAGATAGTCCACACTGTTCACTTTGAACGCACGAAGGGCATACTCATCATAAGCAGTAGTGAAAATAATAGGACAGGTGATATCTACATGACCGAAGATTTCAAAAGCCGATCCGTCCGCCAAATGGATATCCATAAAGAGCATATCCGGCATAGAGTGTATGGCAAACCAATCCAGTACGGCTGCAATACTATCCAGAGTGGCCTCCAATTCCACTTCCGGTTTCACTTCCTGTAACAAAGCTTTCAGGTTGCGGACTGCCGCTTTCTCATCTTCTATGATAACAACTTTCATAAAACATTCGGTATTAAGGGAATACGTATGGTAAACTGCTCGTTCTCGCTGATTTGTATCTCCCGTTTGTAAAGCAAATGATAGCGCTTTGCAAGATTTGCCAAGCCGATACCAGTTCCCGTAGTAGCAGTCAGTTTGGGTTGCACAGGATTGGTAACGATCAATTCTTCTCCTTCGGTATAAATACGGATATTCAGTGGATGCCTGTCGCTTATTTCATTGTGCTTCACTGCATTTTCTATCAGCATCTGAACCGCCATAGGAGGCAGATAATAATTGGCATATTGATTATCGATACAAATGTCAAAAGAGAGATTATCCTCAAAACGCATCTTCAACAAAAAGATATAGGCTGACACAAATTCTATTTCATCCTTCAGAAACACACTTTTCGAATCATTTCCCTGCAAGGTGTAACGCAAAACACGGGAGAGTTCCTGAATGTATTCCTGCGCCTTATCCTGATCTTCACGCACCAATGACCGGAGAGTGTTCAGAGAGTTAAAAAGCATGTGCGGATTCAGCTGATTCTTCAAAGCCTCATACTGGTTCAGGATGTTCTCGGCCTGCAATTGCTGGTTTTCTACAACGACTTCCTGCTGGCGCCGGATAAGGTAGGATATATAACAACTTCCCGATACGGTACAGGTTATTATAAAATCACGCAAGGGATGCAAATAATGATGTACCATAGCATCAATGGCCGGAATATCGAAAGTGTGGTGCAGGAATACAAAACATTTCCCTAACAAACTGCTTAAAATCCAAGTCAGTATCAATGACAATATCATCTTCTGCCAGGTGATTTTTACAGCCGGCTGATTAAAGTGGAATAACAAAATGTTCACCTCAAATAGAATCACAAGAGAAATGAAAGTGAAAAACACTTCGCTTGCCACATCAGCAGGTCTCATGCCCGGAAACAGTGTCTGGCTCTCGAAGACATCAAAGAGAGAAACCAGTTCCGGGAAATGAATTAATGTTGCCACGGAAATGGAAACGATGAGTATGAACAGAGTATACCGATTTTTCATGCTTGCTGTATTTTGCACACAAAGATACATTTTATTCTATCGCGGCCTTATTTTTTCAAAGATAAGGAATCTTTCTTTTCAGCAGAAGCCTGCTCTTTCATAATCCTCGCTGTGACGTACATGCCTGGACGGAATTGGCTGTCCACAGTATCTACCCTGGCATAGACTTCAACAGAACGTGTATCTTCATCCACTTTCTGCCCGATAGATATCAAAGTAGCCTTAAATACAGTTTTGCCCATTCCGTTTACACGAAATTGCACCGGATTTCCCACTTTCATATCTGCCAGATCCTTCTCATAGGTTGTCAATCTGAGTAAAGTCCGGCTTTTATCTACTATTTCACAAAGAGCATCTCCTACATTCATATATTTACCGACATTCATTTTCACATCTGCTACATAACCACTGATCGGAGCTTTAATCTGCAAAAAAGGTTGAATGCCCTCCTTCAGCAAAACTTCAGGTTCAACTTCCAATAATTTCAACTGTGCAGCTGCCGCCTCTACACGACTTTTCATTGAAAGGTAATCTGCCTTACTTTGCTGAAGTTTCTTTTGGGAGGCAGCTTGTTCGGCAGAGAGAGCTTGCTGGCGAAGGAATTCCGCTTCCAGAAACTCAGTCTGCGCATGACTGTCCAGATAAGTCTGTTGTAAAGTTATAAAATCGGGATTTTCCAGAGTTGCCAATACACTCCCTTGCCGAACAGGTTCGCCGGGCAGCAAAGAAGTACTTTTAATTACCCCACCCATCGTAAGCGAAACGGTCGCCATTCGCTGTGGGGGAATAACCATTGTACCGTTAAATGATACCTGATTAGGTTTTGAAGTAGCTGAAGTGATGGCATCTACTTGAATGCTATCCGTAACGTTTTCTGCTATGGCAACGGCAGTAGCTTCTTCTGCCGGTTGTGCTTCTTTGTTCTCGCTGCATGCTGTCAGTATCAGCAGAATTAAGGGGAAAATTATCTTTTTCATCGTCATCATTCTATTTAAAAAGTTCGTATTCAAGGGCTGCTATATTGTATTGATATACCGTTTCAAGGTATCCGCGACGGATGTCACGCGCCACATTAACGGCTTGTATAAATTCAGTTATATTAGTTTCGCTATGTTGCAACTGCAGGTTGGCTACCTTCATCAGTTCATCCGCTTCTTTCAACGCCGATGTTGTATAGTAGCGTAAACTTTCAGACTGGCGGCGTAAACCGGCAATAGCTTCCGACACCTTATTATATAGATTATGTGTATTTGTCTCCGCTTCGGTTCTTGCTATAACAGCCGCCACTTTTGCCTGTTTTATCTTACTATGCCGCGGCACGAAATAAACCGGAAAGGAAACTCCAACCATCCACGAATTCAATCCTTTCAGCGGAAGGATATCCTGGCGTACGTAACCGAAGGACAGCTCAGGAAAAAAACGGCTTCGCTCCACATTCAGTTGTGCTTTGGCCTCATTGGCCTGACTCTGAAAATAATTCAGGTGAACTTCCGAAAAAGACGGTTTCCGATAATCTACCGGAAATTGCACCAATGCCGTATCCACCGGAACTAATGGATGGTCTGCATAACAAACCCAATTCAGCCGTGACAAAGCCAGTTTTTCTTCTTCCTGTGCCTGAAAAAGGCGATTCTTCATATCTGCCGCCATACTGGTGGCCATGTTTTTCTCCAGCAGAGTTATTTCTCCCTGGTGATAACGCAACTCACCCATACGCTGCAATTGCTCAGCCAATTTGTTCTGGTCATTGTATAAAGCACAAAGATTGCAAGCATACAGATAATATGCCCATGCACGCTTCACTTCCGCCACCACTTCTTTTTCAACGATTTGCCGGTAGAAGGTCCCCGTTTCAACCTGCCTGTTCACCAAGGCATTCTTATAAAAAGGAGTCAATAAAGAGCCCAATCCCTGGGTTACTTCCCACTGCTTGTCTTTTCTAAGCTCACCATTCAATTGTCCCCACGAATAGTTCATCTCGGTAGAAGACAATTCCAGTACTTCTCCCCTGCCCGCCTTTACTTGGCGGATTGCCGCAGAAGCTATTTTCAACCGGGGGTGATTCTGCTTTGCCAGTTCTATGGCCTGATCCATTGTCACTTTCTCCTGAGCTTTCGCCGTAAAGGGCAGCATAACAGCCAACAACAGAAAGAAGAACAAGAACTTTTTCGCAGAGAAACGGCGTTTCCATACTACTGTATAGCTTACAATCTGATAGAAAACAGGAATAATAAGCAGTGTCAATACAGTAGACACAATCAGTCCGCCAATAACTACGGTAGCCAACGGACGCTGTACTTCGGCACCGGCTGAGGTGGCAATGGCCATAGGAACAAATCCCAGTGAAGCAACTAATCCCGTCAAGAAGACAGGCCGCAACAAATGAGCGGTTCCGCGGGCAATCACCCGTCTGGTAGAAAGAGAATACATAGTTTCTTTTCTTATATCGTTAAAGTGATTAATCATTAAAATACCATTGAGAACCGCCACACCAAAGAGGGCTATGAAACCTACCCCCGCCGAGATACTAAACGGAAGACCACGTAGCCATAGTGCCAAGATTCCGCCAATCAATGAAAGAGGTACGGTGGAGAACACCACCAATGTGTAAGTAACATTTTTGAAAGCGAAAAACAATAGTAACAGAATCAGCATCAGGGCTACCGGCACGACAACCAGCAAAGTATTGATGGCATTCTGCAAATTCTCAAATTGTCCGCCATATTCAAAATAGTATCCGGGCTTCAATTTAATATTCTGGTCCAGTGTCTTTTGTATATCCTGCACTACCTGCTGAATATCCGCTCCACGCACATTAACCCCAATTACGATACGACGCTTGGTCGCATCCCGGTTAATCTGTAACGGACCATTCACCAAATCAATGGTGGACACTTCACTCACAGGTATCTGAATGCCTTCATTGGAACGGACAAAGAGTTTATCCAGATTCAAATCGGCCACTTTATCCTGATCCAGACGAACCACCAAGTCAAAGCGACGCTCATTCTCAAAGACCACTCCACTTACCTCTCCGGCATAAGCCGTACGGATAATGGTATTCAGTTCTTCTATATTAATGCCATAGCGGGCAATCTTTCCACGGTTATACTTCACCACCAATTGGGGCAGCCCCATTGTCTGTTCCACAATTACATCCGATGCACCGGGCACTTTTTCTACAAAAACAGCAGCTTCTTTTGCCTTCTGATAGAGTTCGTGTGTGTCTTCTCCATAAAGTTTTACGGCAATATCTGCTTTGGCTCCTGTCATCAGCTCGTTAAAACGAAGCTGGATGGGTTGAGAGAAATTAAATTCTGCACGACTCGCCAGAGGTTCAAGAGCTTCTTTCATCTTCTCTACCATTTCGGCACGACTGGTAGCATTGGTCCACTCCTTGAAAGGTTTCATGATGATCATTACGTCGGCATCTTCTACAGCCATCGGGTCTGTCGGAACTTCCGCCGTACCTATCTTCGCTACCACATGTTTTATTTCCGGGAGTTTATTCATCAAGAGCTTCTCTGCCTCATTAGACACTTCAATACTTTCGCTCAATGAACTGCCGGCGGGAAGTGTCATCTGCATAGCAAAATCTCCTTCATCGAGTGTAGGGATAAACTCTGCGCCCAGACGGGTGAAAAGAAACAGAGAAATAATCAGAGCCGCAAACGCCGTTGCAACAGTTTGCCACTTAAAACGCAGGCAGAATGTCAAAGCACGGGCATATATCTTATTTAATCTTTCAAAGAATTTATCAGCAATGGTCGGTTTCGTCACAATGTGATGTTTCAGGAACAGAGAAGCCATCATCGGAACGTAGGTCAGCGACAAAAACAGGGCACCGATAATACAAAATACCAGCGTCTTAGCCATCGGTGTGAAATACTTTCCTTCAATTCCCGTCAATGTCAGTATGGGGAAGAATACAATCAGAATGATGAATACGGCAAATGTGGCGGAGCGTACCACTCCTGAAGCACCTTTCTCTACTTCCACATCCATTTCTTCTGCCGACAGGGTACGGCCTCTGAACTTCTTACTGTAGATATGCGCCAGTATACCCTCCAATATGACAATGGAACCATCTACAACAATACCAAAGTCTATCGCCCCCAAACTCATAAGGTTTGCAGAAACATTGAAGATACGCATCAGAATGAACGCGAACAGCATCGCCAATGGAATGACGGAAGCCACGATCAGTCCGGCACGTACATTGCCCAGGAAAATAATCAGTACCAGAAACACAATTATCGCACCTTCTATCAAATTGTGAATGACGGTAGAAATGTTACGATTTACCAGCTCCGAGCGGTTCAGATAAGGTTCGATAGTGACACCCTCCGGCAAAATCTTCTGTATTTTTTCTACCCTTTTCTCCAATTCTCCGGTGACGACATTGGCATTGGCTCCTTTCAGCATCATGGCAATGCCACCTACACATTCGCCCTTGCCATCCATTGTCATGGCTCCGAAACGTTTGGGAGCTCCGAAGCGTACCGCACCAATGTCACTGATACGGATAGGAATGCCATTGCGATTGGCTACCACTATCTGCTCCACATCTTTAGTACGGCTTATCATTCCTTCGGAACGGATATAATAAGCACGGTTTACCTTCTCGATATAGCTGCCGCCTGTATTCTGGTTATTCTTATTCAAGGCTTCGAAAACTTCTCCGATAGTGATATTGAGGGAGAAAAGCACATCCGGATCAACGGCTACTTCATATTGTTTCAGATAGCCTCCGAAGCTGTTAATCTCAACAATTCCCGGGATGCCGGACAATTGCCGCTTCACAATCCAGTCCTGAATGGTACGAAGTTCCATAGCATCATATTTATCCTCATGCCCCGGCTCCACTTTCAGCACATATTGATATATCTCGCCCAGTCCGGTGGTGATAGGCATCATCTCGGGCATACCCAACTCGGAAGGTATCTCACCGGCCACACTCTGTATTTGCTCGTTCACTAACTGGCGGGCATCCAGAGTAGGTACACTCTCTTTAAAGACTACTGTCACCACCGACAGCCCGAAGCGGGAGACGGAACGTATTTCAGTGACATTCATAATGTTGCTCATGGCAATTTCCACGGGCATTGTGATAAGTTGCTCCACTTCCTGTGGCGCCAAGGTTGGTGACACGGTAACAATCTGTACCTGATTGTTTGTAATATCCGGAACGGCATCTATAGGAAGTGTCAACATGGAATAAATTCCACCAATCAAAAGAAACAAAGTGGTAAGCCCCACAAAAAGCTTCTTTTTTACTGAGAATCGAAGGATAGCGTCGAACATGTTTTATACTTTTGGTTTTTACACAAAAGTAAGCTATCCGCATTAGACACAGAATGACTGTGTGCTGAACCGACTATTTTAGTAATTCAACCATCAATATCAATCATTGAAGTGAAACTACCGACTTACAACTTATCCCCGAACAGAAAATCTTTCTTCCTCCTATAAGCCCATATCAATGCAAGTATCGTAATGCAAAGGTTAAAGATAAACGGAAACTCCTGCGAACGTACATGAAACAATGATTGGAAAAAATCTACGATAAATGGGCAAAGCAACACAGCCAGATAATTCATTGCCATCACAAAAGCCAGTGCCAGCGTGGTTTTCTGGGGAACAGCCGTATCCACCGTTTTATCATAAATCAACGGTTGAATAACCCCATAGCCCAATCCCACCAATATGCAGCCCGGTATGATCAGCCATTCCTTGGGAGAAATCCATATCAGTGCCAATCCCAGTGCAATACACAGCAGGCTGTAGAATTTTGTCTTCTCCTTCAGATACTTTACAACATGTCCCAAAAAGAAACCGGGTGCCATAATAGCAAGGAAGAAAAGGGAAATCATCATTCCCGAGTTTCCACTGGAAAAGTGATGTGCCTCCATCAGGAACGGAAGGTTGAACGTCACGATCAATACGATATAAGTGGTAAGCCCGTAGAAAAGCATCAGTTGCAGCAGATGACGGACATGAATACCATACTTACCGGGGATAGCGGGAACAGCCTTTTCTACCGATGAAGAAGTATCGGCAGGAGATTTATCCGATGACGTGATTTGTGCTTCGCCATCCGCATTTTCGTCTTTCAGATGGATGGTGAGTATGATGGCTACCAAAGGTAGTAAATAGACCAGGAAAGGCAGATGCCAGTTCACTTCTGCCAGATAGCCGGTAACAGCGGTTGCCACCACCAGCGTAACATTTGTAATGGCGGAACTGTATCCAAACTGCTTCACCCGATAGGTTCCCGTGAAATAACGGGATATCAATCCGGTAGAAAGCGGAATAATCAGTCCCGCACCAATTCCCAGCAGGGCGCTGACGGCTATCAATTGCCACATTTTTGTGGAAAACAGGTACAGCACCCCGCTCGCGGCGAACATCCAGAGCCCCGCGCGTAACAGACGGACAAAGTCGCGTTTCTCGGCCAACTTGCCCGCCAACAAAATAAAAGGTATAATCAATAACGACGGCAAAGAACTAAGCATCTGAATATCCAGTTCCGAAGCATCAGGAAAAGTAGTGGAAAGCTGTCCCAGAATAGGAGAAACAGCCAGTCCTGGCAAAGAGGTCAATGCAGAGATAGACCAGATGCCGATCAACGTAATAAGAGGAATGGTTCCACGGCCGGTATTGATTTTCATATACACATATATATTTATAGAGTTTGAAATAGTGCAAGAGAAAACAATTAGGGCTATGGAAAGTTCAAAGAAAGAGGAAAGGATAAATGATAATTTAGCGGTGGCAGTTGATTGACAGTAGTATCTTCATTCTCCTCCTCCCGGGAGGAGGAGTACCCGTAGGGGGAGGTGGTAGGTAAGCAATAAAATACCTATTAATCATAAAAAAGGAATTCTTTCTCACCTACCACCCCGCCCTTTGGGCACCCCTCCTCCAACTGGAGGAGGGGAATGAAGTTACTCCACATATCCCACCGCTAAATTATCATTGACCTTCCCTTTAATAAACGCCAAAATATGTAAAACGCCGGAACTTTCCTCCGCAAACACCGTTGTTGTGGGAAATTCGACGGGGAAAATCCCCGCCGCCTAAACCTAAACTAAAACGTTAGTAAAATGGAAGATGTAAATTTCAGAAAAGGTGATGCCAAAACAGAAGTGTTTGGATCAAACAGAATGTTGCAACCCTCTCCGGTAGAGAAGATCCCTGATGGGCCTACTACTCCCGAGATTGCTTATCAGATGGTAAAAGACGAAACTTTCGCTCAAACTCAACCCCGTCTGAACCTGGCAACTTTCGTTACCACTTATATGGACGATTACGCCACCAAGCTGATGAACGAGGCGATCAACATTAACTACATTGACGAAACGGAATATCCCCGCATCGCCGTGATGAACGGAAAATGTATCAACATCGTAGCAAACCTGTGGAACTCTCCGGAAAAAGATACTTGGAAAACAGGTGCGCTGGCCATTGGTTCAAGTGAAGCATGTATGTTGGGTGGCGTGGCAGCCTGGCTGCGTTGGCGTAAAAAACGCCAGGCTCAAGGCAAACCGTTCGATAAACCTAACTTCGTTATCTCAACCGGTTTCCAGGTAGTATGGGAAAAGTTCGCTCAGTTGTGGCAGATTGAAATGCGCGAAGTGCCTTTGACCCTTGACAAGACTACTCTTGACCCGGAAGAAGCCTTAAAGATGTGTGACGAAAACACCATTTGTATCGTGCCTATCCAGGGTGTGACATGGACCGGACTGAACGATGACGTAGAAGCACTGGACAAAGCTCTCGATGCTTACAACGCCAAGACCGGTTACGATATTCCTATCCATGTAGATGCTGCCAGTGGTGGTTTCATCCTGCCGTTCCTCTATCCTGAAACGAAATGGGACTTCCGCTTGAAGTGGGTTCTTTCTATCAGTGTCAGCGGGCATAAATTCGGCCTCGTCTATCCGGGTCTGGGTTGGGTTTGCTGGAAAGGCAAAGAATATCTGCCCGAAGAAATGTCATTCAGCGTAAACTATCTTGGTGCAAACATTACTCAGGTGGGATTGAACTTCTCCCGTCCTGCTGCTCAAATCCTGGGTCAGTACTACCAATTCATTCGCTTAGGATTCCAGGGCTACAAAGAGGTACAGTATAACTCACTGACCATCGCGAAGTATATCCATGATGAAATCGCTAAGATGAAACCGTTCGTCAACTATTCAGAAGAAGTGGTGAACCCGTTGTTCATCTGGTACATGAAACCGGAGTACGCCAAGAATGCTAAATGGACGTTGTACGACCTTCAGGATAAACTGTCGCAACATGGTTGGATGGTACCGGCGTATACCCTGCCTTCTAAACTGGAAGACTATGTCGTAATGCGTGTGGTAGTACGCCAGGGCTTCAGCCGCGACATGGCAGACATGTTGCTGGGCGACATCAAGAATGCTATCACTGAATTGGAGAAATTGGATTATCCTACTCCTACCCGCATGGCTCAGGACAAGAACCTGCCGGTAGAAGCCAAGATGTTCAATCATGGTGGACGCCGCCATAAAAAATAATTAAGTCAACAAAGAGACGAAGAGACAAGGGAACAAGGGCTGCGCTATAAACTGGTGTACAGTTTATACAGTACAAAACTTACATAGTGCAATCCTTCGTTCCCTTGTTAACTTGTCCCCTTGCCAACTCAAAAAAAGAAAAACCATGGATAAAAAGATTTCAATCTCTCAAATAAAGGAGGTTGCCCAGGAAGCCTATGAACAGGTGAAGGGTAACACTGGGGGAAAAAATGCCGATTACATCCCCTACCTTGCCAACATCGACAAGAATCTGTTTGGCATCAGCATCTGTCTGATGAACGGACAAACCATTAATATAGGTGACACTGACTACCGTTTTGGTATAGAATCTGTTTCCAAAGTACATACAGCCATCCTTATCCTCCGTCAATACGGAGCACAGAAGGTGCTGGATATGATTGGTGCAGATGCTACAGGATTACCTTTCAATTCCATCATCGCCATCTTGCTGGAGAATGACCACCCCTCTACCCCATTAGTAAATGCGGGTGCCATCTCAGCATGTTCTATGGTTGAACCTGTGGGCGATTCGGATAAAAAATGGGAAGCTATTGTTCAGAATATTACTGATTTGTGCGGTTCAGCTCCACAATTGATTGATGAGCTGTATAAATCGGAAACGGCTACGAACTTCAACAACCGCTCTATTGCATGGTTACTGAAGAACTACAACCGTATCTACGATAATCCGGATATGGCACTCGACCTGTACACCCGTCAATGCTCATTGGGTATCACTGCCGGGCAACTGGCGGTTGCTGCCGGAACCATCGCCAACAGCGGTGTAAACCCTGTCACCAAGAAAGAAGTGTTTGAAGCTTCATTAGCTCCGAAGATTACTTCCATGATTTCTACCGTAGGTTTCTACGAACATTCAGGTGACTGGATGTACACTGCCGGCATACCTGCCAAGAGCGGTGTAGGTGGTGGAGTAATGTCTGTACTGCCCGGTGTATTCGGTGCAGCTGCATTTGCACCTCCTTTGGATGAAGCAGGAAATTCTGTTAAATCACAACTCGCCATCAAGCATATCATGAACAAATTGGGCTTGGGCGTGTTCAATGGTGACCGTGTGACTATTGTAGCATAAGACAATCTCTCTTTTTCATAAATAAAAGGCGTCGTCAGTCCGGAGAGGATAGGCGGCGCCTGTACTTTTCTTTTGTCTTGAGACAAAAGAAAAGATACCGAAAGAGAAATTACAGAAAGCCCTTACGTTCGGCATCCTCAAGCAAGCAAGCTTGCAGCTGCTCTCACCAAAACAGACTTTTCAAGGCTGCACTTCCGGTACTGCCAGCCGCAGACGGGACTCAAACTCGCTACACTCAAACAGATCGCCCCTTACCTACGTCTGACAGCACCTACGCTTACGCACCTACAGTGAGGCCGGGAGACCATGCGGCATAAAGTAAGCCACACCTTATAAGTATATAGTTACTTCCTATCATGGAAATTCCGTTACCCCCAAATGGTAACTTTGTTAACTCCACACAGTAACTTTGTTAACCCCACACAGTAACTCCATTTACATGCCGAAGTAAAGGTCGTTACATACAGAGGTAAAGAGCGTTACAATAAGTGGTAAAGGTCGTTACATACGGCAGTAAATGCTTTTACATCATGCAGTAAACAGTTGGTAAATACTATTAATTGATTATCAACAAAATAACAAAATCTCATCAATAATCTATCATTCATTTCTGCACAAATACAAACTAAGCCCCCACCGCGCAGCCCTCCGGCATAGGCGTAGGTGCGTAAGCGTAGGCACTGTCAGGCGCAGGTAAGGGGCGATCTGTCTGAGCGAAGCGAGTTCGAGCCCCGTCTGCGAATGGCAGTGTCGGAGTAGCACCGGAGACGTAGCCGGGGCCCTTTCTTTTTGGTATCTTTTTCTTTCGGGACAAGCCGAAAGAAAAAGTACACACACACAACATTACTTTATATCCCCTCCCTGCAACTCCTTATAATATTCTTGTTTCTCCTGATTCCTCTTCTGCACCAGACTCGTCACATATACCGTAAATATCGGGAACATCATCATCCCCAATGCCGCCAACAAAACCGACAACACACGCCCCGTCACTGTCACAGCAATAATATTGGACCCAACCGTCGTTACATCCATAAACGCCCACCATAAAGCATCCCCATAGCCTGTAACTAATGTATTTACCCCATGCTCCATAACATAAAAAGCCAGACTGGAGAAATAAACCGTAGCAAGCAAAGTCGTCAGGTAAGTAACAAACAGACCGGATGCCTTATTATACGTCAACCAGCCTACCACAATGGCCAACGCATAGCCACCGCGCACTAAAGGAATAAAACGCAATAAATAAGTGATTTCCTCGGAAAACGTCCATCCGGCCCAGGAAATAATGCTCTGGTAAGGGATGGCTACCAGAAGAAAAACAAAGTGAGTGGCAAAATAACGTCCTTTATGCTTTGCTAAAAACCACTCCAAAATAAAGTCCAGCAAAAACAGGATGCACACGGCAAACTGAACCTTCATAAATACCGTCTGGGTATAGAAAGGAATACCCTTAAATGTATCTACTGAAATACTAACCACTAAAAACAACGAAAGTAGCAGAATCACAATGTGTAAGACACCATAAATTCCTTTCTCTCGTAATGCAAATTCTGAAAGAGCCATTTTCATAATAATACCTATTATTTATTCTGATTTAAATCTATTACTGATTTCTGCCTGATTGCCCTAAAACGTCTTGCACAAGGCATTTGTTTAAGTGTTAATTTACCAACTTTCACTTTATCCCTGAAAACAACTCTACCGGGTCGTTGTTATAGAGACTGATTTTAAAACATATTTTTCACCTAAAACCTTAACTTATGGCAAATATTAAACAAACAGTGAAGCTGGGTGTGTTCACCCTCGCAATCATGAATGTAACGGCAGTAGTATCACTACGTGGACTACCTGCCGAGGCCGTGTACGGAATGAGTTCGGCCTTTTACTATTTATTTGCAGCTATCGTATTCCTTATACCGACGTCACTTGTCGCTGCGGAATTGGCTGCGATGTTCCAGGACAAACAAGGTGGTGTGTTCCGCTGGGTAGGAGAAGCCTACGGTAAGCGGCTCGGTTTCCTTGCCATCTGGGTGCAATGGATTGAGAGTACCATCTGGTACCCTACCGTATTGACATTCGGTGCTGTATCCATCGCCTTCATCGGAATGAACGACGCACATGATATGTCGTTGGCAAGCAACAAGTATTACACACTCGCCGTAGTGCTCATCATCTACTGGCTCGCCACTTTCATCTCATTGAAAGGTATGGGATGGGTAGGTAAGGTAGCCAAAGTCGGCGGTATGGTTGGTACCATTATCCCGGCAGCCTTGCTGATTATCCTGGGTATCATTTATCTGGCTACAGGCGGACACTCCAATCTGAACTTCCACAGCAGCTTCTTCCCCGATCTGACGAACTTCGACAACGTCGTACTCGCCGCAAGTATCTTTCTCTTTTATGCCGGTATGGAAATGGGCGGTATCCACGTTAAGGATATAGAAAACCCCTCCAAGAATTATCCGAAAGCAGTATTTATCGGTGCAGCTATCACAGTTATCATTTTCGTACTGGGTACTTTCGCACTGGGTGTTATCATTCCGGCCAAAGACATCAGTCTGACACAAAGCTTGCTGGTTGGTTTCGACAATTACTTCAAGTACATCCATGCTTCCTGGTTATCACCGATCATCGCTATTGCACTGGCATTCGGTGTGCTGGCAGGTGTATTGACTTGGGTTGCCGGTCCGTCCAAAGGTATTTTTGCCGTAGGTAAGGCAGGTTATATGCCTCCGTTCTTCCAGAAGACAAACAAACTGGGTGTACAGAAGAACATCCTGTTCGTACAAGGTGGTGCAGTAACAGTATTGAGCCTTTTGTTCGTAGTAATGCCTTCCGTACAGAGTTTCTATCAGATCTTGTCACAGTTGACAGTAGTTCTTTACCTTATCATGTATATGCTGATGTTTACAGGAGCTATCGTATTGCGTTACAAGATGAAGAAGTTGAACCGTCCGTTCCGTATCGGTAAGGGTGGTAATGGACTGATGTGGTTCATCGGCGGACTCGGTTTCTGCGGTTCTCTGTTGGCATTCATTCTGAGCTTTATCCCGCCCAGTCAGATTTCAACAGGTAGCAATACTGTTTGGTTCTCCGTATTGATTATCGGTGCCATTGTTGTAGTGGCAGCTCCGTTCATCATTTACGCTTGCAAGAAACCGACTTGGGTTGATCCGAATACTAACTTCGAGCCTTTCCATTGGGAAGAACAACCAAAAGTTGCAGCAAACGCAGCAACAGCCACTGCAACAGCAGCAGGCACAACAAGCACAGCTACGGCAACACCAACTGCAAATCCTACCGTAAATACAACTAGTACAACAAATAATTCCGGTACACCTAAATCATAGGGCCGCAATCGGAAAACATAAAAATGAAGGTGTGTCATAATGCAGTACTATCTCAATTCTCCTCCTCCTGGGAATTGCTCTCCCCCGATAACGGGGGAGCCGGAGGGGGTGGAGTACCCGTAGGGGGAGGTGGTAGGTGAATGCGTAAGTCTTTAGTATTTAAAGTTATATGTTTGTCTACCACCCCGCCCTTTGGGCACCCCTCCTCCCGGGAGGAGGGGAGCTTAAGTTACTTTCCAGTTTTGACACACCTTCATTTTTTATTTTGGACGGGGAATGGATACGCGGACGAGGCGGAATAGGCGGACGCGTATCTATTAATTTATCGCTATACCGACCTCTCCTATACAACAAAATTCGTCCCATGAGATGAATCTTTTCGCCTCACGAGATACTTCTTTTTATCTCGTAGAACAGATTTTTTCATCTCATGGGACGAATTTCGTCGTCTCATGAAGCTAAATTCTTATTCCTTTAGCGCATCCCACGCTCTTTTATATCCTTCCGTCAGTTCCTGCATCACTTCAGCAACCGTCTCTATCTGCTTACCGTAAAGTAGTGCAGAGGCCTGACCAATCTCTAGTTCTCCTTCTTCCAAGTCTCCATAGAAAATCCCTTTCTTGGCACGTCCATGAGCCAGAAGAATACGAAGTTCATCTTGTGTAGCCCCCACTGCTTCGGCCGCCTCTACAGCATCACGGAAATTATTCCGCACTAAACGCACCGGAGCAAGCTTCTTCAACAACAAGCGGGTATCCCCTTCCTGTAAACGCAGACAATATTCCTTAAAGTATTCATGAGCAGAACTTTCCTGAGTCAATGCAAAGCGTGTACCTATTTGTACTCCTTCTGCTCCCAGCACACGGGCAGCAAGCATAGCCTCACCTGTAGCAATTCCTCCGGCAGCAATCAATGGTAAAGTAGTAGCGGCACGTACGGCAGGTATCAGGCACAAAGTGGTAGTCTCTTCCCTTCCGTTATGCCCGCCGGCTTCGAAGCCTTCGGCAACAACAGCATCCACACCCGCCTCTTCGGCTTTCATCGCAAAGCGGGAAGAACTGACCACATGCACCACTGTCACTCCCCGCTCTTTCAGCCATCCCGTCCATTTGGCAGGGCTTCCGGCGGAGGTGAAAACTATGTTGACTCCCTCTTCTACCACTATCTGCATGATTTCTTCAATCTGCGGATACATCAATGGAATATTGACTCCAAAAGGATTATGCGTAGCAGCATGGCACTTACGGATATGCTCACGTAACGTTTCAGGATGCATGGAACCTGCACCAAGCAAGCCCAATCCACCCACATTACTTACTGCCGACGCCAAGCGCCAGCCACTGCACCAAACCATACCACCTTGTATTATTGGATATCGGATTCCGAAAAGGGAAGTAATTCTGTTCATAGTTTTTCCGTTTAGGGATTATTAAGGAGAAACAAGAAAAAAGGATGAAAGGTTCGGAAGAAAAGACGAATTGTAATAAAAAACACACCCGGAAATACAAATTTACAACATACATATCACCGGATGTTCAAATTATACAAATCCCTAATTCTTAATCGTCTTGACAGCTTCTTTACCCCGCACCGTTACCGAGTCCCCATATGCACGTAACACTTCCAGCGTACGGGCACGGCGCTTACGCCCCTTGACGTTCCAGAATTCTTTTGTAAAAGGCGTCATAAAATCACCGACGAATCCCAAACCGCCACTGGCGCCCTGCCAGCTACCTACAGCCATATTATTAGCCCGTTCTGTCATTCGGTAGCGCATTCCGGTTGCCTCTATTTCATCCATACTTTTCCGGAGACCTTTATCTAAAGGAGTTTTTGCCCAATCGGAATAAATGCGAAGTCTTTTAAGTTCATAGAGAGGATCCCCTCGCCACGTGTCCTTATCTATTTTAATTTTCTTCTGATACACCGGATCCCAGTTATACTTCGTATTTGCTGTATATGGACGCAAAGTAAGAACAACTTTCTTCTTCGGTGTATTTGGTATTTCGGGAAGTGTTGTGTTGAAATCCAGCCATTGTTTCTCCATTGATATCTGCTGTTTGCCCAGAGGTTCCTGTACTCCCATCTCTTTCAGAACTTCCGGATTCAGCTTAATCTCTCCTTCTCCATCCAGTAGACGGCGCAATCGCAGAGAGTCCTGAGGTGTCCAGTTCTGAGCGCAAACGGGAAGGACTACTACTAAAAGCAGTCCGATTATAGTGCAATATTTTCTCATTTAATTTATTTTCTTACCACCACATATATCCGCTTCCACAAAGCGGTTCATCATAACAAGGGTCTATGGTCCACATCGTACGGGGATATTTGCGGTTTTCCCACCAGCGGCGATAACGGGCGGAAGCATCCAGAACTTCATCATCCGATAAGAAGTAAATGCCTTCGTAATTCTCTGCATCCACATGTACCATTTTGCACCCCATCGAAGCATTCTGCCCCAGACGGATTGTTTCTACTGTCCACAAAATGCACTCACCTAAACGAAGCTTGCCACCTGCGGAATAAGAAACCGGAGCCAACGGGAAAGAAGGGATTACCGTTAAATCTTCGGCATACTTCAACAAGTCCCCTATGTCATCAACAGTAAACCGGGGAATAGTGTTCAGCCCTTCCGGACTTTCGACAGAATATTTTCCGGCCTTCAGTTGCTTGACGAATAAATCCACGTCAGGATTATTGTAGTCCAACGTCTCTTCCGTACATGACACAAAAGAAAGAGAAAAGAAGAATATCAAAATGGCCATTACGGCACGTATATTAGAAATTGATTTCATTGTTGCATTGTATTAAGGTTAATATGTCATACGAACACCGCAAAGTAGATTAAGGTTCGTTGGACGTTCCGTTCGCAACGTTTTTGTTTGCGAATCCGTATCAAAATGATGAGATACCGTAGGCTCTGCAAACAGAGCAATCCGGTCGTTCAACTTATAACGGACTCCCAGACCTGCCGCAACGGAAAGTTGTATGGGCTCTGCTCCAAAACCATTGTCCCCGGCTCCGGCTATGCATTTCTCCGCAGTACCACCCAATGTAGCGTAAAAGTCTACTTTAGAATTACTTGCCAGCACCGCATTCAGTTTTACCGGAACAGCCAGTGTGTGTATCGCATGGTCTCCGTCAAGACGGTTGTATTGCAAACCTGCCTCCAGAGAAAAATGTTTGTTCAAACGACGTTCAGCAGAAACTCCTGCGGTGAACGGCATCCCGAAATCCCCCTTTGGCAACGCTGTACCTATGCCTGCTTTGAAAGCCCATTTTTTAGCGGAACCACCCGCATTGGTAATGGGGAGCGCCTTATCGGAATCTGAACCAAACTCTGTATTTGTAGCTGCGGGATCAGTAGCCGTGGCACGATGATTATTTTCATTCCTTGATGAAGCTGTTTGACCATACATTCCGTTACCTTGGTGGTGATTGCCATATACGCGTTGGGAAATTGTAATGGAGACAGTGACTGATACAGTCTCTTCATCATCACCATTCGCAGCAAGTATGCCTCCGGATGATACTGGTACAGGATTCCTATGACTAGGATTTTGCGCTGTAGGTTTAGTCTCATGGATAGAGGGGAACTTTTCCTGCACCACATCTCCATTCAAGTTACCTTCCGGCGTCAGCGTAGCCACCTTGGTGAATGCTTCCTGAATCTCATCTTTCGGAGAGAAGTACCAGAATGCAGCGGAAGCAGCTCCAAGCACTAATACTACAGAAGCCGCCGCAGCCACACGGTAGAAACGTGGAGTAAGGACAGAACGTTTCTGTTTCTGTCCAGACAAGTTCCCCGCCTGTCCGAAAGCAACAGCTGCAGAAGTATTGGTTGCATCGGTTTCAACTCTTGACAGGTCGCCTTTCAGCTCCTCCCAAAAGCCATTCCGCACCGTCATCTCTGCACCAGAGAGGCGACTGCGGAACAAACCGGTTATTTCATCATTTCCTTTCATACTCTGTATATTCTTTAATTCTTTTTGCTAACAAATTCTTGGCGCGATGCAGTTGCGAGGTGGATGAATGTACTTTAATCCCAAGCATTTCCGCTATCTCCTTGTGCGATTTCTCTTCAAACACATACAAGTTGAAAACGGTTCGGCATCCATCGGGTAATTCTGCCACAAATGCCATCAACTGCTGTTCGGAGAGACGGCTACCACTATCGGCTATACTTGCTTCGTCGGGTATGTCGGGCAATTGTTCTTCGTTTACCACCAGCTGGGTGATGCGTTTCTGCTTTCGCAGATAATCTATTGCCTGTGTCACCATTACTCTTGTCACCCACGTTGCCAATGCACATTCGCCCCGGAAAGTGAAATGGGTAAAGATTTTGATGAACCCATCGTGCAGTACGTCATGCGCGGCATCTTCATCGCCCGTATAGCGGTAGCATACCGCAAGCATCTGCTTGGAATAAAGGGTATACAATTCCTTACGTGCGGAATCCTTTCCTGCCCGGCAGCCCTCTATCAGTTCTATTTCATTTTCCAATGTCAGTGCTATTTTTACGGACGCCTCTTCGCGTCGTTTGTTAGTTAGACGCAGCTTTCCGTAGAATGCTGCAATGTTATATCTAAAAAGAAGTTAAAGAATGGAGATTATTTATACTTTGCTTCTATAATTCGTATTTGTTCTCCCAACACTTGTTCCAAATCACTAAACTCTTCCCAGTCCAGAAAATTTGGAACTAGAACCGTATAATTAACAAATGTATCATTATTCAGTAAGGATAGAATATTCTCTTCAAAGTGCTGATAATCCTAAGACGGTGTTCTTTTTTTATAGAAAATAAATGAGTCATTACTGCATCATTTTTCATCTGATAATACTCAGTCACATTCTTTTGTAGCTTTCCCATCTTATGGTAAGTTTGCAATATACTTTGCAATAACCGTTTATCAGGAATATATTGCATCAGCGAAGAACCTTTCAACACATCCAGTGCATCCGTACTATAATCGAATGTACTCATGTTAGAGAAGAATTTCTTATATTTGACTAAAGTATCTGATGGAATAGTTGAAATATCCACTCTATGTTCTATGAGTAACGCACTCATGTGTATATCGATATCCAGCAAAGATTTTACTCCCATCAATGATTTACGGTTACTTTTCAATTCATCCGCTACCAGTTGCATTGCCGACTGTACTTCCTTCTGCCGAGCATGTGCAGTAAGTTTATCACTTCCCCAAAAAGTTACAATGATACCTGCTGCCACAATGCTGAACTGGCGGAAATAATCTCCCAACCTCCAGCTCTTAACCGCGGACTTTATCTTATCTATCTTTCTCATAAGTATTTATTTTGAACCATATTTCTGCTCAATGGCCTGAATCATTTCATCAATCTTTTGCTCTATGCGTTCTTTATAGCCGGGAATAAAATATCCCTGTGGAATTCTCAGAAAGTTTCGTAGCTTCCTATCTGAAAGATATATCTCCCATGCTTCCCATTTTCCCTCATTAACCATATTTGTCTGTTCATCAGTCAAAGTCAAATAAAAAGGAATAGCCGTATCTTCCTTCATATCATAATACCCATTCATTGATAATTTGACCCCTTCCAATGCCTCATAAACATCAATCAATGAAAGCAAAAACTCTTTATCAGATATTTTCTGCATCAGCATAGAGTTTTTGAGAATATCCAGTGCATTCCGAGTATAAAAAAAACTACGAATTTGCCCCATAGAATAGCGAAATTGCTTCAGCGAGTCTTCCGGTATGGTCCGAACATTCATATCATGCTCCACCAACAAGGCGGAAAGGCGTTCATCCGCACTGAACTCAGACACAATCTTTTCGAAGTTCTTCCGATTGTTTTTCAGTTCATCCCTAATCAGCAGCATAGTAGATTTAATGTCTTTCTGCTCTGAGCAACGAGTCACCAGTTCACTGCCAACGAAGGTTATCAGCACACCGATCACAACAATAGAAGTTTGCCGTATATACTCGCCAGGCTTCCAATTTCTGATAGTAGCTTTTACCCTATTCCAATCTATCTTTTCCATACTTTCCAAGTATCTATGAAAAAAGCCTCTTATTAAGATTGCAATATGATGGCAAACTTATGAGAGGCTTCTTGCTATTTTCTAAATACAGCCTTTCGCCTTTGTCAACATGCTTTAAAACTCATATCCAATCCTTTTACAGAATGGGTCAGAGCACCTACAGAGATAAAGTCTACGCCACATTCGGCATAATCGCGCAGCGTATCGAAAGTGATACCACCCGAAGACTCGGTTTCATAACGACCGCCCACCATATCCACAGCCTTCTTTGTCATTTCAGGTGTGAAGTTATCAAACATGATACGGTCTATGCCACCAAGATCAAGCACTTGTTGCAGCTCATCGAAGTTACGTACTTCAATCTCTATCTTGAGGTCTTTACCTTTTTCCTTGCAATATTCTTTAGCACGATTGATAGCCTTGTCGATGCCTCCGGCAAAATCCACATGATTGTCTTTCAGCAAAATCATGTCGAACAGTCCGATACGATGATTTACACCACCGCCAATCTTTACAGCCATCTTCTCAAGGATACGCATACCGGGAGTAGTCTTACGGGTATCGAGCACACGCGTATTCGTACCTTTCAGTTTCTCAGCATATTTATGCGTCATGGTAGCAATGCCACTCATGCGTTGCATAATGTTCAGCATCAGGCGTTCTGTCTGCAACAGAGACTGCACCTTACCTTCCACTACCATTGCTATATCGCCCGGCTTCACCTCAGTTCCATCATTGATGAAGACTTCTACCTTCATAGTAGGGTCGAAACGACGGAACACTTCTTTGGCAACTTCGATACCAGCCAGAATGCCCGGCTCTTTAATCAAAAGTTTGGATTTACCCATCGCCGTAGCGGGAATACACGAAAGGGTGGTATGATCTCCGTCACCTATATCTTCTGCAAAGGCGAGATCTATCAGCCTGTCAATCAGTTCTTCTTCCTTATTCATTCGTTTTATCTATTCTTATTTGATGTATAACATATTTGTTCTGTACTTTTCTGAAGAAACAATTCACTCGAAAGTTTCCATTTGCGGTTCCCAAAGTGCCGATGATGAAACTTGATTCATCCCGCTTTCCTTCGTGATTCACATTGAAGCTACTAACTTTGTTCTCGGCAAAAAAATTAGCCATAGTTCCTTCTGCCGTTTGCCTGTCAGCATTGGTCGTGCGATTATGGATAATCAGATCCACCTTATCACCCAGATACCTGTTTAGTTCCTGAGAGTTTCCCTTCTTGAAGGCCACAACCACCCCCACAGGTACGTCCTGAGCAAAGATCGAGGACACCCATAAGAAGAGGCAGGTCAACAATAAAACTACTCGTTTTTTCATAATCACAAGTATTAATGATACGCAAAGGTAAGCATTTATTGTAAAATACAATAAAAAAGCGCTAATTTTGTGCACAAATCAGAATGTAAGCAGCATGAAAACAACATTACTCGTCGTAGGAAGAACTGTAGAACAGCACTTTATAACTGCCATTAATGACTATGTACAGCGTACCAAACGCTACTTATCCTTCGAAATGGAAGTTATCCCGGAATTGAAGAATACGAAAAATCTTTCAATGGAAGTGCAGAAAGAAAAAGAAGGGGAATTGATATGCAAGGCATTCCAGCCGGGCGACGTGATTGTATTGCTAGACGAAGGGGGAAAAGAAATGCGCTCCATAGAGTTCGCAGACTATATGAAGCGCAAGATGAACACCGTAAATAAACGGCTTGTATTTGTTATCGGCGGACCGTATGGCTTCTCACCCAAAGTATATCAGGCGGCACATGAGAAAATGTCCCTTTCTAAAATGACTTTCTCGCATCAGATGGTGCGGCTGATTTTTGTAGAGCAGTTATATCGAGCCATGACTATACTTAATGGTGGCCCTTATCATCACGAATAACTACCCCAAATTCTCCTCCTCCCGGGAAGAGTACCCGAAGGGGAGGTGGTAGGCAAACATATTCTCAAGACCTTGAAATTTGAAATCCCGTCCCTGACAGCGCCATTTCTACAAATCGTGCGCGAGGGTTCGGTACATCCTGAGTCAGTATCTCCCGGATGCGCAATGCAGCCTGCGGATCTTTCGCCACCATATACAAATAACCTCCCCCACCTGCACCCGGCAGTTTATACCCCAGTGTATAATCCTTAATCTTACTGATAATTTCTTCTACCGCCGGGGGATTAGTACCACAATCCAGAGCTTTATTCTGCATCCACGTTTTACCAATCAATGCACCATAGGTCTCAAAGTCGTTCCTTTGAATAGCTTCTGCCATATCCAATGCATGCGCCTTCATATCTTCCAATATAGCTAAATGGGTAGATGAATTAAGGAACATGGAACGCACAATCTCTGCCAGAATGCCTTTAGCAGTACGTGTAATTCCCGTATAATATAATAGGTGGCAGTCACGATATTCAGGATGCGTAAAGAGATGTTCGGGCAACCAGTGTATCAACGGGTTCTGTACAAACCCTGTTTCTGTTTGTAACAGTTTGATACCTTGCAATACTCCGCCATACTGATCTTGCCAGCCACCACCTGTTGTCAACAACTGTTCCAAAGCAAGTGTACGACGGCATATTTCATTCTTATCCCACATCAAGCCACAGAAATCGCTCAAAGAACCTAAAACCGTAGAGGCCAATATAGAACTGGTTCCCAAACCCGAACCTGCCGGAATAGCAGACAATAAAGTAATCTCTATACCTGTGCCGAATGCCTGCAACTGTTTCTCTAACGAAGGATAAACCACTTCTGAAAACACCGGGCCAAAACCGGCCAACGTCAATGCTGCTTTCGGAATAGAGAAAGGAGAACCAATCTTGCAGTAATCCTGCAATTCCCCGAAAGTATTCACAACTTCCATTGCTCCCATATCAATAGAGCGCAAAACAATGCGATACTCTTTACAAGGCTTCACATAAACTTGCAAAGGAGGTTGACCATTCAATTCAATGGCCAGATTCACAACATTTCCACCCGCAAAAAGAGAATATGGCGGAGTATCTGTCCAGCCACCTGCAACATCAATACGCACAGGACTACGTCCCCAAACAATCTGATCGCTATATACATTCAGATGCGGGCTGCTTTTCTTTTCATACAAATCAAGAAGTAACCCTTCGCGCAATAGTCCGAAAGCTTCTTTTTCATCATCCTGAAAGTCTTTTCCGTTCAGTTTGTCTATCTGAGCCCGAAGCATCCGGTTATGAATACGCTGCATCTGAGGTGCATCGGCCGGTAACACATCCGGTTTATCTATCTTCAAACAATGGAAATCTTCAGCAACATCAGCCAAGTCTAACTGATAGAAGACACTCTTCTCATAATTGCGTGCCAGCAACTCCCAATTACCTTTCCTGAAACTCTCGCGCTGGACATATAATTGACGTAAATCAGCTTTCGCTGAGATTTCATCGGCAGAAAGACGTTGACTGTTCAACCAGATTTCCTTGCCTTCTGCCAATTCCGGTTCCGAAGTCATCCAACGAAGTACTTTGCCCATCTGCTCAATATCTTCTACCACAGGGAAGATTCCGGCAGCCTGCAAGTCATCTTTTCTTCCGGTCACATCATCCGGAGTCAGTCCACGCTCCGCTAACCAATTAGGGAAGGCAATCCCCAAATACAAAGTCTTTTCATCCCGAATATCTCCTTTAGATACATCATCGAAACCATACGGACGAACTGCCCAATGCTTCTCTGCAAGAGGCACAATATCTATACAAACTCCATCCGGTAATTCTAACGTCCAGTCATTTTTCGGCACTCCCGTAATAATTTGCCGGGAACCTATCTTCCATGATGTACCAACAAAGCTATTTTCAATCCAAAGGTTATCATTATTGGAAGAAAGAGATATACCTACTTCTGCATTCTGTACAAATATTGCAGGATTTGGCTTTACTTTCCGATGCATAATCTGACGCTGATCGTACACCTTATTTTGTAAAGTAACAGTTGAGGAAAGTAGTTCACGACTCGTTCCGTAGTGATAGAATTCCCCTCCGGGTAATGGTAATATGGCTACAGACAGCTTATTCAACTCATCATCAGTAATGCGTGGATGATTGCCGAGGGATAAGCCGAAGTCCGAATACAAATCATAGTACTTCAAATCAGAATACGGAGCATCCTCATCTGATACGCCACTTACTTTCTTATCTAAAAATAAATCTTCTTTGTCCGAAACCTTGTTATCTTTCTGAGAACGCTTCATCAATAGTTTCACAGCCTTATCACTCAGTAACCAGATTCCAATATCCATCAGGAAGAGATGAGTCTTAGAAAGATTCTCCAGTTCCTGCAATGACGGTTTCTGCAACATAAAATCCAATGCTTCCGGTTGTTTCCGGTCAGAAACAAACACTCCATGATGTGTCGCTAATATCGGATCTACCCAAAGTCCGTAACATACCACATCTGCATCCGGTATGTCCTGCAAAGGTTTCTCAGCACGAATATACACATCGCCACTTGCAATTAAAGTACGTAGTCGTTCCGGTGCCCGTTCCATGATTTTCTCATAAAGTGGAACTTGCAAAGACAATAAATTCTGTCCCAACTTCTGTCCACGTGCCCAGCGAAATACAGGTATCGGAGTTAATATTTTCCCGGAGGGAGCATATCCAGGGAGGCGGCGGCTTTGTCCACCGGCATGCAGCAGAATACGTTTCTCTGTTGAGTGTTCTGTTTGTTGGTTTCTATACCATTCCCGCAGAAGCCAAGTGGTTCCTCCACCCGACCCCAGTTTCATCCCTATAGGGTCAGATGTACAAAACCATTCCGTACGGTCTACATTTTCTAATTCATAGAATGCCGACACAAGATTAGGCGGCAAGGATAATAATTTTTGCATATCCAATTGCTATAATGCTTAATATATTAGCTGCAAATTAAAGCAATCTTAAGCAAAATCCACGAAAAATTTCAATAATTTTGGAGATGGAGATAAAAATATCTCCATCTTCTATTTTTCCAGCAAACCCACTATTTGCTGTAAGAGTTCAGGCACCTCATGAGTAGTACTTTTGATCGCAGTGATTTGTTCTTTTCCTTCTGCAGTCAATGAAAAATGCATTTGGCGCTTATCCACTTTACCAATAATACGGGCTATTAACTTCTTTTCTTCGACAGAACGTATCAACTTGGAAGTATTAGAACAAGTTAATCCCAAGGCTTCTGCTATTTCCCCGGAAGTAAGCCGGGGAGTATTCAGAAGTGTACAGAGCAACATTCCTTCATTCAGCGAAAGATTGTATTGCTGCATAAATTGGGTTTCAAACTCGGCTATCGCCCGGTAAACATCACGTATTTTACATAAGTCTTCCATATGTTTTTCTTCTTTATTCGTTAAATAACAAATAACTATATGAAAAGGTTGACATTGGCTTTATCTGCGCGCTCCATGTAAGTTGCAACACCACCGATAGTTACCTCATCCAACAACTCTTCACGACTGATTCCCATCATGTCCATAGACATCTGACAGGCTATAAATTCTACTCCTTGAGCAAGCGCCTGCGAACGAAGTGATTCCAAAGAATCTACCCCTTTACGCTTCATTAAAAAGCGCATCATGCGACTTCCCATACCGAACATATTCATCTGAGACAATTTCAGTTTCAAAGAACTGGAAGGAAGCATCATACCAAACATCCTACCGAAAAGATCTTTCTTTACTTTCGGTTTCTGCACTTTTTTCAAAACATTTAATCCCCAAAAAGTGAAGAATACCGTAACTTTTTGCCCAGTTGCCGCAGCCCCGTTTGCCAATACAAAAGTAGCTAAAGCTTTATCCAAATCATCACTAAAAAGGATCAATGTTTTTCCCCTACCCGCTGCTACAGTTCCAGTGGAAGAAGGACAGGCCATATTCGAATTACCTTTTTCTATAACTACTGTATAGCGTCCTTTATCCTCATGGCTTCCCACCAAACGATTACCCGTCGTATCACACCAGGCAGAAGCATCACGTGCAAATCCGGCATCAGTTGCCACAATCTCCACCTGTTCTCCCGGTTCAAGAGTATCCATTGCCTTCTTCACTTGCATGATAGGTCCCGGACATTGTAAACCACAGGCATTGATTTTCAATGGTTCTTTAGATGAACCTCCAGCTGATAATATAGAATCGGATTGCGCAACAGTTCCCGAAGTTTCAGTAGAGCCAAAAGTCATGCGAGCATCAACTGAGACAGGCGTTGTAGAAGGTACCGGCACCGGAGCAACCGCAGCAGAATATAGTTTATATCCCCCCGAAAGATTACGCACATTCTTATATCCATTTCCCATCAGGATACGCTGTGCCAGATATCCACGCAAACCTACAGCACAAAACAATACAATGGGCTTGTCAGTAGGAACTTCAAGTATACGCTCTCTTAAATCATCCAACGGAATATTAATTGCTCCCGGAATGGTTCCAAAAGAAAATTCTTCAGCCGTACGGGTATCTATTAACATTACTTCATTCTTATGCTGTACCAGTTCTCGCCAAGTTACGACAGGCATTGCACCACTGATAATATTAGAAGCAACATATCCGGCAATAGCAATAGGATCTTTTGCAGAAGAAAACGGAGGAGCGTAAGTATGCTCCGTTTCCATCAAGTCATATACCGTTCCACCACGCTTGATCAAGCCGGCAATCTGGTCAATACGTTTGTCCACGCCCTCATAGCCAATACCCTGCGCACCATATAATTTTCCCGTAACAGGATGAAATGTTAATTTTAAAGTCAAGGGTAATGCATCCGGATAGTACCCTGCATGAGAAGACGAATGAGTAACAGAACTTTGATATTCCATCTCCCATTGCTTCAGACGCTTAGCAGCAAGTCCCGTAGAAGCAACCGTCATATCAAATACTTTTGCGATGGAAGTACCGATAGCACCTTCGTAAGCAACCTTATTACCAAATACCATATTATCAGCCACAATACGTCCCTGACGATTAGCCGGATTTGCCAAATAATTTAACCACGGTTTTCCGGTCAATGGATGCGGATATTCAATGGCATCCCCTACAGCATAAATATCTTTTGCAGAAGTTTCCAGATATTCATTTACCCAGATACCACCTGCTTCACCTATCTTCAGTCCGGCTTGTTTAGCCAAAGCCGTTGCAGGGCGTACTCCGATAGAAAGCAATACCATATCTGCCGGAATCGTTTTTCCACTTTTCAAAAAGACGGTAATACCTTGTTCTGTACGCTGGAAATGAGTTACTCCTTCTTCCAAATAGAGCAACACACCTTTCTGTATCAAATGTTGATGAACAGGCGCAGCCATCGAAAAATCAATAGGCGCCATCACTTGATTACCCATTTCCACAACAGATACGGCAACTCCGGCATGATGCAAATTTTCTGCCATCTCCAGTCCAATAAAGCCCGCACCTACTACAACCGCGCGCTTTACGGAGTTCTCCATAAGATAAGACTTTATATGATCGGTATCTTCAACATTACGGAGAGTGAAAATTCCTTCAGAATCGATACCTTCCAGTGGTGGTCGAACAGGTGTAGCACCCGGAGACAACAAAAGTTTATCATAGGTTTCTTCATATTCGCGACCGCCTGCAGTGCGAACAGTAATCGTTTTATCTTTAGGATGAATAGCGATAACTTCATTCTCCACACGTACATCTATACGAAAGCGTTGGCCGAAAGAAGTCGGCGTTTGCACCAGCAATTTCTCACGCTCTGCGATGACACCACCTATATAATAAGGCAAGCCGCAATTTGCATACGAAATGTATTTCCCTTTCTCAAATAAAAGAATATCAGATTTCTCATCAACTCTTCTTAAACGTGCCGCCGCCGTAGCTCCCCCGGCAACACCTCCAATAATTATATACTTCATACTTCTTTATTTTAGTTTTGATAGTGCAAAGAAAAGAATATTTTCTAAAACAAAATAATTTCCAATGGAAATTAATGTTAAATCACAATATAGCAACGCAATAGCGCACATTAACCCCATTAGAAGTATGTTACATATTCAAAGAGAGAAAGTTCATATACCCTTAATTCAGGCGCATAAGAAGAGAGACAGACATCCGCTTTGAGGCTAATTTACAGGCTCAAACACCACACTTATATATTAAAAAGAAAATATTACCAGCCTAATGCAGCAAAGCCGGCGGATGTATACCACTCAGTAGAGCGATATGCTTTATCTGTAACAGTATTAGATACTGAAGGAATATAGCAGGATACTCCATTAATGCCTTCCATAGAAAACATACCAATATAAGCAGAATAGTTCATAGAAGTAGTCGCCCAATATACTACAGTTGCATCAAAAGCCTGCCTCCACGTTAGATAACCACCATTATCAGTGATTTTTTTCATCATATTTGCCATATCATAATAACCTACATGACCATCCTGAAATCCATCAGAACCACGACGTTTATCATAATCAAAAATCAAACTGCGCAATTGCGCATTATCAGCTGATCCAGGCAAAACCTGTTTCGTTATTCTTGCCAGATCAACCAATTTATCTGTTCTCAGCGCACACACAGAGGCACCCGCTGTCCAATTACTATTTGACAAGCCTTTACCTTCATCATATTTAGCCGCATAAGGTTCATAATAAGCCTTAGCAATATTCACTGCCGCATTCTCAGCAGAAAACATAGCAGGAACAACTGCATCATACGAAGCACCAGGACCTGGAATTTCAGTCGGAGAACCTATACAATAATCCGTATAATCACGCAACTCATAGGCAACCTCCACTGCTTGCATGAAACAAGCATCGAACAATATAAAATCAAAATGAGGAGCAGACTTTAATATCTCAACAAATTCAGAGATATTCATTCTATTATCACCATTACCTTTATCCTGGCCTACCCAACGAGTACCAGCACGCAACGGATAAGGTAGCCACCCATCACCATGTGACCAATAAACCAATCCATAACTGTCAGCCTGATATTTGGAATTCGAAAAGACTTTTGCAAAAACTTCCTGCGTTTCAGATACACCTACAGAGTTACGACTTCCATAAGTTTCCACTACCGTCTCTACTACCGCCCCCTTTTCATTTTTCAGTTCAAGCAGACGAGGAGATTTGCCATCATCTATATAAACCAGAAAATGCACATTGGAATCTTGAACTTTCGCCATACCCGCTTTCATCTCCGCTAAATCCAAAGAAGCGAATGAAGCAAGGGTATTATCCGCTGCAATATATGCAAGAATCGTACGAGTTCCCCCAAAAGGTGTATCCGCCTCCTCATGTTCACATGCAATCAGCAATGTAGAAAGACAAACCCACAAAAAGAAGTAAAGTTTCGTTTTCATGACTACGGTCTATTATTTAAGTAAATTCCTTAACCTCTTAAGAAAATAAAGCCAATTACTCTTCCGGCTTCTTGAATCGGAAAGCTTCAGGAGCAATAGGCATCAATACTATCGTTTTATTCTTCTTATACTTGCTCTTCACTTTTGCAGCCTCCTTTTCTAACTTCTTCTTGTTTTCAGAAAAGTAAATCATGCACGTATAATCAAGAGATTTCAAATCATATTCCAAATAATTCTTCAACTGATACGTATAAAGATCACGCTTAGGCAAGAAACCGCCCTTATCCAGCTTCACACTGTCCAATATCTGAATATCGGTAAAATACACTACCGTGTCGTTGAAAGAGGCAGCAACCCCAAATGCATACACAGCTTTTTCTCCTTTACCCTTCTTGAATGAGAATGCCGAGCACACCATAAAAACTAAAGCTACAGCAAAAAGTATACGAACGTATTTCATAATCTGTTTTTATTATATATTGTTGGCGACAAAGATAATGCAAACCGAGAGCAAAATAAAAAGAATTCATTCATTTTTTATGCTGAGATACAGCTTATCTTCACTTTTATAATAATGATAACAAAAAAAACCGGTGATCAGATCATGACCTACCGGTTTTTAATTCCTTCTATTTGTCGGAAATTGATATTTCTTACTTATCCTAAATAAGACTTGAGCAATTTACTACGATTACTTTGTCTTAATCTTCTAATTGCTTTTTCCTTAATCTGGCGTACACGTTCACGGGTCAAACCGAATTTGTCGCCGATTTCTTCTAATGTCATTTCTTGTTGTCCGATACCGAAAAACATCTGTATGATTTCTTTTTCCCTATCGGTTAACGTAGAAAGTGCTCTATCAATTTCCCTCGCAAGAGACTCGTTCACCAAAGAGCGATCCGCCATAGGAGAGTCGTCGTTTACCAACACATCCAGCAAGCTGTTGTCTTCTCCTTCTACAAAAGGTGCGTCCACCGAAATGTGGCGTCCGGATACCTTCAGCGTATCGGAGATTTTATCAACAGGGATTTCCAGTTCATCTGCCAACTCTTCGGGAGACGGGCGACGTTCATTTTCCTGTTCGAACTTGGAGAATGCTTTGCTGATTTTATTCAGCGAGCCTACCTGATTCAACGGAAGACGCACGATACGCGACTGCTCTGCCAAAGCCTGCAAAATGGACTGACGTATCCACCATACTGCATAACTGATGAACTTGAAACCACGTGTT
>OKWR01000116.1_pt1 | contig 108405 bp, 110 predicted proteins | sample 1607101 | NCBI WGS metagenome assembly OKWR01 (sample SAMN04414076, study PRJEB24778) | human gut metagenome | material: faecal | host: Homo sapiens
TATAACAGAAAGAAAGACCTTGAGTTCATTATAAACTCTTGGTCTTTCTTTTTTTTCGGGACTATTCTTTTTTCACAGCCCCTTTTTGTTTCTGGTTTGTTTTGTATGCGATTACATCAGACCATATTTAGGGTAACAAATTAAAAACATACAAAAAAAAGGAGGAAACGAAGTATGACACAGGAACAATTAAACGAGATTATCGAGAGTCATCAGCATTATCTCAATAAGGACATTGATGGATGGGAAAACATGAGAGCCGATTTATCATGTAAGAATCTAAGCGGCTTGGATCTTAAAAATGTGAATCTTAAATCGGTGAATCTATACAAAACGAATCTTAGAAACGCGAATCTTAGAAATGCAGATCTTAATTATACATATCTATATAAAACGGATCTTAGTTATGCAGATCTACGTCATGCAAATCTGAATGGTGCATTTTTTAGAGAAGCGAATCTTTTGGGAACAAAAATCGATTATCCGATTGCTTGCCCGGAAACAGGTTCGTTTATCGGATATAAGAAAGCATATTATGGATACATCGTAAAACTTCAGATCTGCGAAGACGCAAAACGATCATCTGCAACAACAAAGAAATGCAGGTGTAGTAAAGCTTTGGTCTTAGCAATCGAAAACATTGATGAATCTGATAGTGGATTACAGGAAATAGAATCGATATATGATCCATCGTTTGTGTATCGAGTTGGAGAAATCGCAGAAGAACCTGATTTTGATGACAATCGATGGTACGAATGTGCACCTGGTATTCATTTCTTTATGGATCGACAGGATGCAGTCGATTATGAATTTTAAAAACACATCAAAGAGATAACCGTTGTGGTTGTCTCTTTTTTTATTTCCGGTTTGTTTTGTATGCAATTGTTTCAGTCCATATTTAGAGTAACAAGATAAAAACATACGAAAAAAGGAGGAAACTTTATGACAAAGGAAGCAATCAGAGAGCATTTAAAACTGGCTATGAATCTGGCAGAATTGACCAGACAAGTATGCGAAAAGCTAGAAAGCGAACTAGCGGAAACATCAGGAGATGTCCTTTTCGATGTACTCAATGAGATTCGGGAATACGAATTGACGGACCTTGACGAGGCGATGAAAAGACTGGACGACGCATGGGTTTTCGCAGCTTGTAATGAAAACGAAGAGGATACATTACAGGCTCCGGAACTGTTACTTGGTGACGATCTGAGTGTCGTGGTGAGAGTGCCAGTAAACGGTGGAAAACTTGTTCTTGCAAACGGCGAATCTGATTACGGAACAAAGCAGATCGGACTTATGTACGAAAAAGACGGTGATCTGATTGACCTCGCACTGGCGGAAGTTAAGTCTGGAGAACTGGCAGAGATTGCAAACCAGGAACCGGATAATAAGGATATCGATCTGTATGTGTTTGCTAATCCGGAAACAGAGGATTATACGAATCGATATCATATTCCATATGATAAGATTCTAGCAGATTAGAAAACAGAGAGACCAGGCTTTAATGCTTGGTCTTTTTTATAGGTTTCGAGAGCTATGACATATTTACAGAACATTTGTTATTTCTTGTATATACATAGCACATATTTAGAGTAAATCTATTAATGATTAATCGAGGAGGAACAAAATATGAGTAAAAGAAGTAAATTAATAGTGAGCAAATTAGCAGCAGCAATCGTTATAATATTGATTTTTGTTATTAGTTTCGGATTAAGTTGGATTGTAACTTGTGGCGTTATTAAGCTGATTACAATGTGTTTTGGATTGACATTTAAGTGGTCAATTGCCACTGGTATTTGGCTTATACTTTGTCTTTTAAGGGGTTCATTTAATGCGACTGTTGAAAAGTAATAAAAGAAAATAAACCAAGATGGAAAGATTTTATGAACGGTTCGCAAAAGAATTAAAACGTAATGGAGTGTACGAAGAACTTTGCGAACATGTCAGACAGAGAGGTCTGAAAAAAGAAATCCGTAAACAAATAGAAGAGACTGACTATTAAGTTAGTCTCTTTTGTTTCCGGCATTTTGTATGCTATTCGCAAAACCCATATTTAGGATAATAAATTAAAAGCATACGAAAAAGGAGGAAACGAAATATGACACAAAATGAATTAAACAAGATCATCGAGAACCATCAGCATTATCTCAATAAGGATATTGACGGATGGAAATCCATGAGAGCCGATTTATCATATAAGAATCTGAGCGGATTGGATCTTAAAGAGTCGAATCTTAGAGAAGCGAATCTTAACAATGTAAATCTTAGAAAGGCAAATCTTAGAAATGCAGATCTTAGAGATGCGAATCTTGCATATGCGGATCTTAGAAATGCGAATCTTAAAGAAGCGAATTTGTGCAGAGCGTTTTGTTGTTATGCAAATATGCGCAAAGCAGATCTCAGAAATGCGGATTTTAGAGAGGCGAATCTATTCGTAGCTGTTCTTAGAGAAGCGAATCTGTTCGGGGCAAATCTTAAAAATGCAACTATAATCCATGCGGGAATCAGTAAAGACGCAAAAATCGATTACTCGATTGCATGCCCGGAAACTGGTTCGTTTATCGGATATAAGAAAGCAGTCTCTGGAAAGATCGTAAAGATCATAAAGCTTCAGATTTGTGAAGACGCAAAACGATCCTCTGCAACAACAAAGAAATGCAGGTGTAGTAAAGCTTTGGTCTTGGCTATCGAGAACATCGATGGATCTGATAGTGGATTACAGGAAATATCATCAACTTTTGATCCTTTTTTTATTTATCGCATTGGAGAAATCGCAGAAGTATCTGACTTTGATGATAATCGATGGAATGAGTGTGCCCCTGGTATTCATTTCTTCATGGATCGACAGGATGCAGTTGAATATGATTTTTAAAAACACATCAAAGAGATAGCCGTTGTGGTTGTCTCTTTCTTTTTGTTTCTGGTTTGTTTTGTATGTAATTGTTTCAGTCCATATTTAGGGCAACAAAACATAAGCATACGAAAAAGGAGGAAACGAAATATGAAACAAAATGAATTAAACAAGATCATTGAGAACCATCAACATTATCTCAATGAGGATATTGACGGATGGGAAACCATGAAAGCCGATTTATCATATAGGAATCTAAGCGGATTGGATCTTAGGAATGTGAACCTGTACAGAGTAAATCTTAGAAATGCGAATCTTCGCAGTGCGGATCTTAGAAAGGCAAATCTTAGAAAGGCAGATCTTAGAAAAGCGGCTCTTAGAAATGCAAATCTTAGAAATGCGGATCTTAGAAATGCGGATTTTAGAAAGGCAAATCTTATCAATGCGGATCTTAGAAAGGCGGCTCTTAGAAATGCGGATCTTGCATATGCGGATCTTAGAGAAGCGGATCTTATAGATGCAAATCTTAGCAATACGGATCTTAGAGAAGCAAATCTTAGCAATGCGGACCTTAGCAAGGCAGACCTTAACAATGCGGATCTTGGAAATGCTGATCTTAGTGAGGCGAATTTGTACAGAGCGAATCTCAGAAATGCGGATCTTAGAGAAGCAAATCTTAGCAATGCGGATTTGTCAGGAGCTTATATCAGTGAAGACACAAAAATCGATTATCCGATTGCATGCCCAGAAACTGGCTCATTTATTGGTTATAAGAAAGCAAGCTACGGATATATCGTAAAGCTTCAGATTTGTAAAAATGCAAGACGATCATCTGCAACAACAAAGAAATGCAGGTGTAGTAAAGCATTGGTATTGGCGATCGAAAATATTGACGGGTCTGATAGCGGACTACAGAAAATAGCATCGGATTTTGATCATTGTTTTATTTACCGCATTGGAGAAATCGTCGAAGTCCTTGACTTTGATGATAATCGATGGCATGAGTGTGCACCTGGTATTCATTTCTTTATGGACAGACAGGATGCAGTTGAATATGAACTTTAAAACACATTAAAGAGATAACCGTTATGGTTGTCTCTTTTTTTTTGTCCAGATAATAGAATTCCATGAGATTCAGTTCTTTATGATTGTTCAAACGGTAAATCCTTTTTCGTTTTAGTTTGCATCCGTCCATACCATATTTAGGAATGTAAACAAATGCAATGATTCATGGAGCACAGGAAAAGAAGACAACAATGAAAGGACACCGAGTCACTAGTGACCTAATGAGGCGTGAACATCTGGGTGGACGGTCTGTGTAGAATATGAAACATGCGTTGTTACAATCATAAAATATCTTACCCAAAACGGAGGAAAACATTATGAAACTTATGGAAATCGTAAAACAGGCAGCAACAGCAGGTAGAGAGGTCGTTGGTATTGAAGTTACTATGAGTAATGATGACGCGTTATATCGTATTACTGAGTACGATGCGGAGTCAGGTGCTATCAAGGTCGCAAAGATCCTTGAGGACGGTACTACAGATTCCAACGAGATTGTATTAAGCGGCATTAACACTATGTTCGCACACTTCAAATACAATCCAAACCCGAAACCGACAGCAGACGCAACAATCGTAGACAATGATTTGGTGATCGACAACGGACCAACAGTATCCCTTGGCAGCATCAAAGCTCAGAAGGTACTTGGTGCGGTTCCTGGATTGGTAATCCTTGGAGTTGGAGAGCCAGAAGATGAGGAACTTGAGGTTTATACCTTCAATGCTCAGTTTTCTGCCGATCCGGACTTCGTTGGAACATTCAAGGATGCCGGATTCACAGTCCCAGCCAACACAAAGGCGGTTGTTATCGATGACCGTACTTACTTTATCGAAACGGTGATCACACCAGTTGAGATCAAAGATAAGGATGGCAAGGTAACAGATGTCAAAGAGATCTGCACCAGCGATCTCATCCAGATCATGGCAACCGGTACTGGAGAAGATACAACCGTAAGAGGCGTATCATTCTTCGGAGATAACGGCGAGGTTATGGACTATGAGGATTTCTGCTACGAGGAAGATCTTGATGAGGATGACGATGATGCTGAAGATGCTTACAATGCATACCTCAAAGAGTTCGGCAACTCTGGTTCCGGATTTGCGGTTCCTATCGAAAGTGTCCGCATGGTAGAGCAGGCAGGTCGTAAAGATTTAGTTGTTGTAACCAAAGACACAATCGACGATGACGGATACCTTACAGATGAGGAACAGCCAACAATTCGCCTGTTCACAATGGACGGCAGAAAAGTTGGAACCTACCTTGTAAACTCCATGGATGCGAAAGTATACCTTGGTGGATCTACAAAGAGTGCTCCTTCTGTAACTGTATTCGACAAAGACCAGATCTTTGTAAGAGCAGACAAATACGGTATGAAGATCTTAAAAGATCCGAAGATCGTAGAGGCTCTGGAAGGTCACACCGTTTACTGCGGCAAGGAGTATGACGAAGAGACCAAAACTGCAACTTATTACTTCGGTGATGAGAAGCAGAACGTAGTCGGATTCTCATACAGAGAGACAGACAGAGGTCCTGTTATCAAACTGGTAACTGAGATCTAGTCTGGATTAAGTCTGTAAACAAAAACAATGAGAGTCAACCTTCGGGTTGGCTCTTTTTGTATGCGAACGTTCGATTCCATATTTAGGATAACAAAAACAAACGCATACGAAAAGGAGAAACCGAAATGAACAGATTATCAACTAACGAACTGAGACAGCTTATTAAGAAGTCAGGCATGACAACGGAGGAGTATTATAAGAAATTGTTTGCGTTACAGGAAGATATCGAATTTTTTAACCTGTATATGAAACGAAACAAAAAGAGCGAATACGGATTGGTTGTCAAAGTAAAAATAGGTGCCGGACGTGCTTTCGATGATATCTGGAAGAAATACGGATACGGAACAGACAAAGACAGTATCGAGCGTACATTTGCTGAAACTACTCTATTAAGTGTTATTTTCAAAGATATGTATGATGGTACTGACATCTATTCTGATGACGAGATCCGTAGTTTCAAATTTAGCTTTGAAATGTATGACGAGACAAATATGGAGGATTACATCTCAGACTTCACTGGATGCTCGCATGGATTGATGGACGTAGCAAGGCAACTCGAAATAATTGCAACAAAAGAGTGTTAACAAAAACAATGAGAGTCAACCTTCGGGTTGGCTCTTTTTGTATGGTTTTCGAGACCTATAACATATTCATAAAACCCATATTTAGGATAACAAAAACAATTACACAATAAGAGGAGAAACGAGAGATCCTTTTATTGTATTAATTGTGAACAATATGATATAATAGGAGGTAGAAAACATGGATTTCGAAGACGATGTATTTGATGATGTGTTCGAGGACGATCGTTATGATAGTCAAGGCCCAGACAGAGATGAAAAGATGTTAATGGAACAACTTGAACACGAACAGTCACTAATATCTCGAAAATTAGAAACAAATGCTTTTTCAGTAGACAGAACGTTTGTAAATTCAATTGAGTATCATCGTTTGTTTGATAATCTCGAAATGTTACAGATTAGTAAGCCGGTACGAGAGGGATTGTATCGAGAAACTGGCAGATTGCTAGAATTTGTAGATGGTCAGGAGTCTGAAAGAATGATTGCGGTCAATGCAAGAACCGGTGATCTTGTTGTTGATAATATTACTAGACTTGGAAGTGGGACAATATCAGGAACTGGATTTAACGAAAAAGAGTATGCATTAGTTCAGAACTGTAAGGATGATGTTATAATCATACATAATCATTCGTTAAATGTTAGACCATCATTCAAGGATTTAACAACATTTTTAGATGAACCGAAAGTAAAGTTTTCAATAATTGCGTGTCATGATGGAGATATATACGTAGTGTCTGACATAAGTCCCAAAATATTAGAAGAATACGAAAACTATTTTCAAGAAGTAAAAACGTATATCTCTGATGTGAAAACGGCACAATCATTAACTTTATCTCATATTTATCAAAAGAATGAGACGCTAACCGAAAAAGAAAAACTGATTAAATTCAAGCATTTGCGAAAGGAGTTATGACAATGAGCGAAAACAAGTATATGATCATGGATGAAACAATCAGACCGTTTGAACCGGGAGAACCTGGATACGAATTGCTTTTGAAATTGGAGCCTGTATTCGCAGAGATTGATAAGAAAATTCTTGCAAAAAAAGATTCAAAAGAAAGAAATCTGATTAAATCTGAAGAATCCAAGTAAAAGAGACAGAAAAGGAACCTATACACAGATTTGTGTACGGGTTCTTTTTTCTTTGCAAAGAAGTGTTAACAAAAACAAGAAGAGTCAACCTTTCACGGTTGGCTCTTTTTGTATGCGAACGTTCGGTTCCATATTTAGGATAACAAAAACAAACGCATACGAAAAAGGAGGAACTGAACATGAGTAATAATGTAATAAATAATGAACCTGTACACGGATACAAGGTGTTTAATCCAGACTGGACCTGTAGAGATTTTCAGTATGAGGTTGGAAAAACATTTGAAGAAAATGTTAAACCGAGTTGCTGTGGTAGAGGGTTTCATTTTTGCAAAGAAGCTATTGACTGTTTTAACTATTACGCTTTTAATCCAAAAAACAAAGTTGCAGAAGTAATTGCACTTGGAGAATTAGACACAGATGGGGATAAATCTTGCACAAACAAAATCCAGATTGTACGAGAGGTCCCTTGGATAGAAGTCTTGACAATCGTAAACATTGGAAAAGAAAACACAGGGATAGGCAATACCGGAAACTGTAATGCAGGAAACGAAAACACTGGAGATTGGAGTTCTGGATACTGGAATTCTGGAACAGGTAATGCTGGGGACGGCAACACTGGAGATTTCAATACAGGAAATTGGAACACCGGAAACGGTAACACTGGATACAAGAACACAGGAGATAGTAATATCGGAGACGAGAATACTGGAGATAGTAATATCGGAAACGAGAACACCGGAAAAAGGAATATCGGAGACAGTAATACCGGGGATTGGAACAAATCATCTTTTAATACCGGCTGTTTCAACACAAAAGAACAAACAATTATGTTGTTTAACAAACCATCGGATTGGACATTTCGTCGTTGGCTAGGATCATGGGCAAATTATTTGTTAAATCAGATGCCAAAGGATATTGTTGAATGGGTATATAAGAGTGCTATGACGGATGAAGAGAAACGTGAACATCCAACCTACGAAACAACAGGTGGTTATCTTAAAGTGCTTGATAATTCCGAAACCGCGCAGAAGTGGTGGGATAATCTTTCGGATGCAAATAAGGATACTATTAAGGCGATTCCGAACTTCGACCCTGAGATTTTCTACGAATGCACAGGAATCAAAGTAGAGTAACAGACAGAAAAGGAACCTATACACAGATTTGTGTACGGGTTCTTTTCTGTATGGAAAATGCTCTTTTTGTGTCCGTTAATCATAGATCCCAGACTTTATAACCACAAATCCGTACCCGTTGCATTTCGGACACGGGCAGCAGGATCCCTTTTCTTGTTTCATGAATACTGTTTGTGGGATCGGCAGGTAGGAAATCTCATTACAGTCCGGACAATGTGCGACCTTTTCTTCGTAGGTCCCATATTTTCCGCAAACAAGAGTTACGTCATAAGTGAAGAGTTTTCTACAGTGTTTGCAAAAGAACGGGACCGAATTTACTTCAATTCGTGGGCGTTCCATTGTTTTGTACACAAGTGCGAGTTCATCGGTTCTGTTACCGTCTTCGATTGACTTCACAACTTTGTTTTCTTTCTGACTGTTGCCAGGTCGACCGTATATAGCATGAAATTCATACTCACAGTCTAAACATTTCGTATCATAATAGTTTCCCATACTTCAAATTCCTCCGTTGTATTCGTATTTGTTATCACTGACATACATCATTATAAGATATACTTATGGTTTTGTCTATTTTGAAGACAGATTGTTTTGTTTCCGGTTCTTTTTCGTTTCCTCTGTTTGTGTTTCGACCATATTTAGGCTGTTACTCGTAAACAATTTAGTTTTGAACACAAAGAAAGGAAACGAAATCTTATGAAACGAAAAGCAGTGAGTTGTCTGCTTGTTCTGGCTGCGATCATGACGTTAACGCCTACGATTCCAACATTGGCAGCCGAAAACCCGGACAACACAACACAGGAAGCAACAACGACAGGAACTCAGGGAGCGACTATCACATATGAACAGGATTCCGCATTTACAGTCACAATTCCGAAGACGATTACTTTAGGACAGAATAAGAGTGCAACTTATGGCGTCAAAGTAAATGGTGACATTTCCGGGAATGAGACGGTTACTGTTACTCCTGATGCGACCCTGCAATTGACGGATTCGAATGGAAAGGCTGCGGTCACTGGAACTATTACACAGGATATTACAGAGTTTGCAGCCGATCAGGTGAATCTACCGGATGGTGGCAGCACGACAGGTAATATTGTAGCAAACGAACTTACGTCTGGTGATTGGTCAGGAAATTTTGAGTTTGCGATCGGAATCAATAAAGAATTAGTAGCAGGATTGTATGATGCAGATGGAAAAATGGTTTGTACTTGGGAAGAGAGTGGAATCGATGTAGGTAAAGACTATGCATTTAATAATTATAAAACTGATCCAGCGTCTGCGTATTCCGTACTACAGGCAAAACCGGAAGTAAAATCAATTGTAATGCCAGACAGCGTAACCAGTATTGGAAATTGCGCATTTTATGGTTGTTCGTCATTAACAAACATTACGATACCGGATAGTATAACAAGTATTGGCAATAATACATTTTATAATTGTTCTTCGCTTACAGACGTTGCAGTACCAAACGGTGTAACAAGTATTGGAAGTTATGCATTTTACGGTTGTTCCAATTTAACCTCAATTGCCGTACCAGACGGTGTAATAAGTCTTGGAGACCATGCATTTTCTCGTTGTTCTGGTCTAACAGCAATCACAATTCCAAACAGTGTAACAAACATTAAAGACAGTGCATTTTCACGTTGTACTAGTTTAACATCAATTACAGTCTCAACCAGCGTAACAAGTATTGAATCAGGTGCATTTAGTGGTTGTATTAGTTTAGCCTCAATCACAATACCAGATAGAGCAACAAGCATTGGAAATGGGGCATTTAATGATTGTATAAGTTTAGCATCTGTAACCTATAAAGGACAGACATATACAAGCAAATCAACACTAACAACAGCATTTGGTAATAACGTAACATTGGGAACTAATCCGTTTAGTAACACAGCATTAACCGATTAGTCCGATACACCTCATACCAAGAAAAGTCACACAACAGAGAACAAAGTGTGGCTTTTCTTTATATCATTTTGTTTCCCATCTTTAGTATGCCCTTATTTCGTCCATATTTAGGATAACAAAACAACCCGCATACAAAAAAAGGAGGAAACAAATTATGTTGATTACATTGACTGGAATTGTATTAATAGTTATTGGAATTATTATCATCTGGCTCTGTATTAAGGTTCCAAAATTCAAGAAAGTAGGCAAATACCTTGGAATTGTATTTCTGTCGGTTGGATTTGCATGGATGGCATTTGTATTCGAGGTCATTGGATTGCAGCGTATGAAAGAGGATTCGGAGATAGCAAACAATCAGAAAGAATACGTAATGTTGTGTGCGAATATTCGTTTGCTAGAATCGAATCCGGATGATGAAGCAAAGGATACAATCATCGAAAGTGTGAACAACTGGAACGAAAAAGTAGACAACGGAAGAAAGTATCTCAAAGATCCGTGGACCAGCTGGTTATGGAACAAGAATATAGTCGACTCAATGGAATACATTGAGATTCCGGAAGACCTGATTAAATAACCGAAAACGAGAAGAGTTACTGACACGGTAGCTCTTTTTGTTTTGTTTTCGTTCATTCGTATGCACATCTTAGTTCCATATTTAGGATAACAAAACATATTACATACGAAAAGGAGGAAACGAAAATGTTATTTACATTATTAGGAATTATGTTTGTTGTTGTAGGATTTGTTGTCATCTGGATCGGAGTTATCCAAAATAAAACAGCGAAGAAAAACAAAATGGGTGCTTTGTGTGTAGGTAGCTTTGCTTTGGTAGTTGGAATCACATGGGTAATGACGATGGCTTTGATAATATTAGAAGCACATAGCTGTGCGGATTCTGATATTGCAAACAATAACAATGAATACGTATTATTATCTGCAAGTGTCTGTTTGTTAGAAACGAATCCGAACTATGAAGAAAAAGATGCAATCATTGAAAGCGTCAACAAATGGAACGAAAAAGTAGATAACGGGAGACGATATCTTAAAAGTCCGTGGACAAACTGGTTGTACAGCAAGAGAGTTATTGATGCGATGGAATACATTGAGATTCCGGAAAACATGATTAAATAATCGAAAAACGAGGAGAGTTGCCAATATGGTAGCTCTTTTTGTTTTGCTTTGTTTCCGTTCATTTATATGCACGTCTTAGTTCCATATTTAGGATAACAAAACAACCCGCATACGAAAAAGGAGGAAACAAATTATGTTAATGGTATTAATGGGAATCGTATTTATTGTTATCGGAATCGCTATCATTGCAATCAGCGTTATCCAAAAGAGGAAAACAAAGAAGAAGAATGCAGGTGTTTTCTTCGGTAGTCTGTTTTTAGTATTGGGTTTCATTTGGCTTACATTAATGTTTGAGTCGATCTGGAATCAGCATAATAGTGCGGATTCGGATATTGCAAACAATAATAAGGAATACGCATTGTTGTCTGCAAGTGTTTGTTTGCTGGAAGAGAATCCAGCTTATGAAGAGAAAGAAATAATCATTGAGTGCGTGAACGAATGGAACGAAAAAGTAGAAAACGCACAAAATGGACTCAAAAATCCGTGGACAAACTGGCTGTACAACAAGAGAGTTATTGAAGCGATGGAATACATTGAGATTCCGGAAAGTGTAACAAAATAACTGAAAACGAAGAGAGTTACCAACATGGTAGCTCTTTTTGTTTTGCTTTGTTTCCGTTCATTCGTATGCACGTCTTAGTCCCATATTTAGAATAACAAAAATATATTGCATACGAAAAAGGAGGAAACGAAATGAATATTATACCAATTAATCTTAATTTCCAATTTGATGAAGGGGATGAAACAACACCGATTATTATTGTTGCTACAGATGACGTTTATGTTCATATCTGTCAGGTTATGAACGAAATCATGGAAACTCATTCTGTTTTGTGTGAATCGGAAGACTATGGAAAGTTAGGACGTACACCAGAAACACTTATGAACTATTATTGTTCAAAAGTTAGACCTGGATGGAACTGGTATCCAATTGCATATACAGTGGATCTTAACTAACTAAAAACAAAGGGAGTTACCAATACGGTAGCTCTTTTTGTTTTGATTTGTTTTGTTTCCGTTCATTCGTATGCACATCTTAGTTCCATATTTAGAATAACAAAACATACTGCATACGAAAAAGGAGGAAACGAATGAATTACTATTATCATTTGACACAGCCAGAATTTGTTAGCACGATCCAGAAAGAAGGATTGAAACCAATGCTTGGAAAACGGTCAAAGTCAATCGGAGACAAAGAAGAAAGACTTTGTTTGTGTTCCGAAAGCAGTATTGATGCCTGGTCAATCATGCTTGGGACAAATACGGTAATTAAAGTTGTAGTCCCAGACGAAGACAAAATGGAGTTAATCGACCAGGGAAATGTATCTGATGAATACAATTACGATGGTGTCATTCCGCCAGAGTACATTGTGGATATTTTTACAGTGAATCCAAGTAAAATCATACTCAACAAGCTTCGATATAACTATATGTGGGGATTATCTGAATTCTGTACTTATTGTGCCAGATATTATACAGAACTGGATAGCGAGAATACAGACGAAGAGTATCTTGATGCGCTCAAAGAAGCTATTCAAGTAACCGGAGAGTTATTAGTCCCTGTAATTCCAAAATTATGTTATCCGGACATGCCAAAAGAAGAACGAAAAGAGATACTAAAGTCAATTGGAAACCAGGGAGCGTATACCTTCTGTGATGACTATGATGTGAATGTTGAAGAGGGAATCCCAGTCAAAAAGCTATATCAGATGCTGATACTGTATCCAGAAGACGACCTTACCGAGATCCGTCAGACGATCAACAGACTGATCAAAGATAATTTCAAGTATTGTCTGAGAGTTAACACAGGTGGATTTACAGGCTAAAAAGAGAAACAAAAGGAGTTACCGACGTGGTAGCTCTTTTGTTTTGTATGCGAATCATAAATCCCATATTTAGGATAACAAATAATACACGAAAAGGAGGAAATACAATGTTATTAACAATTATTAAAATATTAGATATGATTTTTTCGATTTCGGGAATTGTATATCTTTTAACAGTCGCAATAGAAAGGAAAGACGGAATTGTGGAAGACGAAATAATATCACGAATATCATCAATTTCTGCAGTTTATAGTCTTATGTTTGGGGCTCTAACATTAATATGTTGCCTTGTATATCTAATATTGTACTAAAAGCAAATTGAGTCTGCCTATTGGTAGGCTCTTTTGTTTTGTATGCGAATCATGAATCCCATATTTAGGATAACAAAACAAAACGCATACATACAAGGAGGAAAATATTATGACAAGAAGCGAATTCTTAAGCATGGATTGGAGTGACTCACAAATTGGGTACGATATGCAGGTTGGAGTGCCGGATGGCGATAGCAGAACGATCGCTTATCTGACATTATCAAAGAAATATCCGAATTCATTATGCTTGGTTACCGACAGTAAGGAATTCCCAGTAATGAATTCAGGATGTGGTTTAAGTGAAAACCCAATACCGTATGATGTTATCATCAAACTGAAAGAAGATACAGAGATCAAAAACGTCATTGCTATTGTTGATGACAAAGCTTATGATCTTGTTCCTGGACACGTTGAGATGAATCATCATGATAGTATCATCCGTTTCGAGATATTTACGAACCCGATCTAAACAGAGTAAAAGGATAGAATCCATACATGCACAGACATGTGTGGGTTCTTTTTCTTTTTTATATGAAAATGACGCATACCATATTTAGAGTAACCAATAAAATCACACACACATTCAAAGGAGGAATTGAATTATGATTATCTTTTTAATTTTTGTTGTACTTTTAGTTTCTGGAATTTTGCTATATAAATTCGGAGATGATGAGATCACAGCTGTCGCTGTTTTCGAAATATTGTCGCTCTTTGTCGGATCTTTGGGGTTTCTCATCACAGGATGTATAATCCTGTGTTCCCACGTTGAGGCGACCAAACAGATCTCAAAGAATCAGTTTGAATACGAGGCAATTATTGCCGAGGTTCAGGCTGTTAACTCAGATAACGAGGACGTATCAAAAGTCTTAGTTATCAAAGACGTGAACGAATGGAACAAAGAGGTTTATCGTCAGAAATACTTGGCATCTAGTCCATGGACTTCATGGTGTTATAGCCAGAAGGTAGTGGACAAAATGGAGTATATCGAAGTTCCGGAATGGAACGTTCCGACTCCTGACAGTAACAAATAAAAAAAACGAATTGAGTCTGCCATATTGGTGGGCTCTTTTTGTGTGTTCTCTGACGAGTTTTTCGAAAAGTGAGCCTTATATATTATAAACATATATTCAAGGAGGACAAAAGATATGTTATTAGTATTAATATTTACTGCATGTTTGGCTATTGGAATTTTACTCAGACTTATTTTGGTTGAGTATAAAAATGATGATTGTACTTTTTTCGCTCAGATTAGTTTTATGCTAGTTGGTGTTGTCGGATTGATCTGTGTGGGAACGGTTATTTTGTATTCTCATATTAGTGCGGAAGAGATTATTGTTAAAAATCAAATTGAGTATGAATCAATAATTGCTGAAGTTCATGCTGTTGATTCAAACAACGAAGATGTATCCAAAGTGCAGGTCATTAAAGATGTAAAAGAATGGAATCAGGATGTTCATAGTAGTAAATACTGGGCATCAAGTCCATGGACGAACTGGTGCTATAATCAGAAGGTTGTAAACGCTGTGAAATATATTGAAATTCCGGAATGGGAAGCGGCGCCAGATAGCAGCGAAAACGAATAACAGGAAACAAAGAGAGTCAGAACAATCTGGCTCTTTTTTTTCTGTATGTTTCCTATGACGAGGTTTTCTGAGACAGATAAGAATTTTGTATTTCAAGTATTCCTATATACTTAATTCAATATACAACTACTAGAACCCATATTTAGGATAACAAAAATTATGATATTAAAAAGGAGAAAACAAAGTATGAAACAGGAACAATTAAATAAGATGATTAAATGCCATCAACATTATCTCAATGAGGATATTGACGAATGGGAGGAAACGCAAGCAGATTTATCAGATTATGATCTAAGTGGTTTGGATTTGTCACATAAAGATTTACGATATGCTAATTTGAACGATGCAAAATTTTATCATGCAGATCTTAGAGAAGCAAATCTTAGGCATACAGATTTTAGAGGGGCAGATCTTAGGGAAGCAGATCTTAGAGGAGCAGATCTTAGGTATGCAGATCTTAGAGGAGCAGATCTTAGGTATGCAGATCTTAGTGGAGCAGATTTTAGGAATGCAAATCTTAGTGGAGCAAAAATTAATTGTCCGATTGATTGTCCAGAAACATGATACGTCGGATCTTTATTTCCAAATGGTAGCGAAAACGAATAATAAAAAACGAAGAGAGTCAGAATAATCTGGCTCTTTTTGTGTGTTTTCTATGACGAGGTTTTCAAGAAGTGAGCCTATTAATTATAGTTAACAAAGTCATAGAAAAAGGAGGGATCGGACATGGCAGTAATTCTGCTCTTAGGAGTTATGTTTTCAGGGTTGATTTTGTTCATAAGCACAATTGCATACCTTTATGATTTTGATCTGTCTGGTCATGAATCTGAATTTCAGGATCTGTTGGAGTTGTTTGTAGAGCTAGGATCCATAATCATTGTATGCGGTGTCTTTTTCTAAACGCGAAGCTTGTATTCCAAGTCTTCCTATATGCTTAGCTTAACATACAACTGTTTAAATCCATATTTAGGATAACAAAATCATGATATTAAAAAGGAGGAAACAAAATATGACACAAAATGAATTAAACAAGATCATCGAGAACCATCAGCATTATCTCAATAAGGATATTAACGGATGGGAAAACATGAGAGCGGATCTATCGCATCAGGATCTAATGGATTTGGATTTATCACGTAAAGATTTAAGAAATGCGATTTTTTATAACACGAATCTTTGTAGAGCGAATCTTTATAACACGAATCTTTGTAGAGCGAATCTTAGAAATACAGATCTTAGAGGTGCTAGTCTGTGCGAAGCGAATCTTGAAAATACAGATTTTAGTTATGCAAATTTGAACGATGCAGCATTTTATTATGCAGATCTTAGCGAAGTAAATTTTAGGCATACAGACCTTAGCGGAGCAGATTTTTATCATGCAGATCTTAGAGGGGTAGATCTTAGTTATGCAAATTTGTACGGAGCAGATCTTAGATTTGCAAACCTTAGAGATACAAAAATCAATCACCCGATTGCATGCCCGGAAACTGGCTCATTCATTGGTTATAAGAAAGCATTCTACAAAAAGATCGTAAAACTTCAGATTTGCGAAGATGCGAAGAGGTCATCGGCAACAACAAAGAAATGCAGATGTAGTAAAGCATTGGTCTTGGCGATCGAGAATATCGATGGATCTGACAGTGGATTACAAAAAATAAAGTCGTATTTTGATTTTAGTTTTATTTATCGCGTTGGAAAAATCGTAGAAGTATCTGATTTTGATGATAATCGATGGAATGAATGCGCTCCTGGAATTCATTTCTTCATGGATCGACAGGATGCGGTCGATTATGAAATTTAAAAACACATCAAAGAGATAACCGTTGTGGTTGTCTCTTTTTTTTTGTTTCCGGTTATTTTGCATGCAATCATCTTATCACATATTTAGGATAACAAACAATAAAGCACATAATAGAGGAGGAAACAAATATGTCAGAAACAAAAAGAACATGTCCATTCGGAACAGTAGGAGATCAGAATCAGAAAGCGATTCTTTACCAAATCCTGCAAAATGGATTCAGAGACGAAAATCCGAGACCACATTATGAAGATATGTATCATAATGCGCATCTTTCTGATGATTGCAAATATGTGATCACAGAAGACGGAAACAAGATCGAAATTGAAGAAGGAACTGCATTTACAAACGGCTCAGATGTAACCGTTTATGTCCCGGCTCATACGTTATCCATTAACCATGTTGTTACCAGATACGACTTAGCAAAAGGTGAGTGCCCGATTTTGACTTTGAGACCGATCGCGTGGAAATCAGCAGTCAAAGAAATCTTATGGATTTACCAGATGCAGAGCAACAAACTGTCAGATCTTCATGATCTTGGTATCAAATATTGGGACCAATGGGATGTTGGCGACGGAACAATCGGCTGCAGATATGGAGCAACCGTAAAAAGACATAACTTAATCAATAAGTTACTGGATGGATTAACAGCCGATCCATTTGGTCGCCGTCATATCATGTGTATGTGGCAGGAAGACGATTTTTCAGACGAAACAGGAGGAACAACCAAAGGATTGAATCCATGTTGTTATGAAACGATCTGGAATGTAAGAAGAGGAATCGACGGTAAATTGTATCTGGATATGCTCATGAATCAGCGGTCCAGTGACTTTATCGTATCCGCCTCAATCAATGAGATGCAGTATGTTGCGCTTCAGTTGATGGTTGCAAAACATTGTGGATACGAACCTGGCGTATTCACACATGTAAGTGAAAACGTTCAGATTTATGAAAGACATTTGAGTCAGGCAAAAGAAATCGTTTTTAATCGAAATACAATTGATTGTGATCCAAGATTTGTTCTGGATACAGAGAAAACAAATTTTTTCGATTTCACGATTGATGATTTTAAACTGATCGGATATCCAAGAGAAGAAATTGCAAAGAAGAATCCACAGATGAAATTCGATCTTGGAATCTAAAACAGAAACAAACAGAAGGACTCGCATTATGCGGGTCTTTTTGTTTCCGAAAATTTTGTATGCGATCAACTCATACCATATTTAAAGATAACAAATTAAAAGCATACGAGGAGGAAACAAAAAAAATGAGTAATAAAACGAACACACCTGTACATGGATATAAGGTATTCAGACCTGATTGGACCTGTAACCCGACAGGAAAGAACTGTAAACAGTACACTTGCCCCGGAAAATTTGAGGAAAAAGGGGAGCTTAATGTTTGCTGTCACGGTATGCACTTCTGTCAGACTGCTGCTGACTGCTTCAATTATTACAATTTTGACAGCAACAACAAAGTTGCAGAAGTTATTGCCTATGGTGAGGTAAAAACAGACGGTGACAAGTCATGCACGGACAAGCTTGAAATCGTACGTGAAATCCCATGGGATGAAGTATTGCGGATCGTCAATATTGGAAAGAATTGCACCGGGATCAACAACACCGGGAACAGGAACACAGGGCACTACAACACCGGTGACCGCAACACCAGGAACTGCAACACCGGGGACAAGAACACCGGGGACAGGAACGCTGGGAATTGTAACGCAGGAGACAGGAACACCGGGAACAGGAACACCGGAAGCTACAATACCGGAAACTACAACACAGGGGATTGGAATACCGGGTATTGGAACACCGGGAACAACAACACCGGGTACAAGAATACAGGAAATCAAAACACTGGGGATAGGAACACTGGGAATAGGAATACCGGGGATTGGAACAAGTCATCTTTTAATACTGGCTGTTTCAATACAAAAGAACAGAAGATATTGCTGTTCAATAAACCGTCAGATATGACCTATCGTGACTGGTGTGAATCTGATGCACGGTGGTTATTAAAGCAGATACCAAAGGATGTTGTTGAATGGATTTGGTCCGACAATATGACTGATGAAGAAAAGGAACAGCATCCGGAATACAAGACAACACGCGGTTACCTGAAAGTGCTTGACGAGTCTGAATGTGGTCAGTTGTGGTGGAATAATCTCGAAACAAAAGACAAAGACATCATCAAGGCGATTCCAAACTTTGATCCAGATATTTTTTACGAATGTACTGGAATAAGAGTCGACTAACGAAAAACAGAGGCTGACCAATTGGTTGGTCTCTCTTTTTGTCTCCAAAGTATTTGTGTGCAAGTACTTAATACCATATTTAGGATAACAAATAAATTTAGCACACAAAAAGGAGGAAACGAAAAATGAGTAATAATGTAACAAATCACGAACCAGTACATGGATTTAAAGTATTTAATCCAGACTGGACTTGCCGAAATTTTCAGTATGAGGTAGGAAAAACATTTGAGGAAGATGTTAACCCAAGTTGCTGTGACCGAGGATTTCACTTTTGCGAAAAGGCTGCCGACTGCTTCAATTATTACAAATTTGACAGCAACAACAAAGTTGCTGAAGTCATTGCTTATGGTGAGGTAAGAACAGACGGCGACAAGTCCTGCACAAATAAAATCCATATTGTAAGAGAGATTCCTTGGATGGAACTCTTAACAATCGTAAATACTGGAAAAGATAATACAGGATTAGGAAATACTGGAGACATGAACGCTGGGGATTGTAACACCGGAGGCAGGAACACCGGAAACAGGAACACCGGGAACAGGAACACCGGAAGCAGGAACACAGGGGACAGGAACACCGGGGACTACAACACTGGAGACATGAATACCGGGGACTGGAACAACGGAAACTGCAACATCGGGGACTGCAACACCGGAAGCAGGAACATCGGGGACTGGAACACCGGAAGCTGCAACGTCGGGGAATGCAACACCGGGAGTGGAAACACCGGGGACAGGAACACCGGGAATATGAACAGCGGAAGCTTCAATACTGGGGATTTTAACAATTCATCTTTCAACGCAGGTTGTTTCAATGTAAAAGAACACAAAATCATGTTGTTCGACAAACCGTCAGATATGACCTATCAGGATTGGTTAGACTCAAAGGCCAGGGAATTACTGAGACAGATACCAAAAAGTGCTGCTGAATGGGTGAATACAGACGACATGACGGATGAAGAAAAAGTAGCACACTCAACATATAAGACAACAGGTGGATATCTTAAGGAGCTTGATAAGTCTGAATGTTGTCAGATGTGGTGGGATAGTCTTGATATAGACGATAAAGAAATCATCAAGGCGATTCCAAACTTTGATCCTGATATTTTTTACGAATGTGCTGGAATTAAAGTCGACTAACAAGAAACAGAGACTGACCAATTGGTTGGTCTCTCTTTTTGCCTCCGGTTGTTTTGTATGCGAAGAATCGAACCCATATTTAGGATAACAAAACAAATGCATACGAAAACAAAGGAGGCAAAAAGTATTATGACAAGATCAGTAACAGAAGCAGCAAATCGTGTCAGAAAGTGCTTAGAAGGCGGCAGATTCTGGGACGTCATAGAGACACCTGGAAAAGAAATTGAAGTGTATTGGTGCGGAGACTTACGTTTCGTGATCAGCAGAGATTATAACGAGGACTGGATTATTTCAAGCGAGCACGAATTGAATCTTGAGACTGTTGCACGTGTTTGGGAAGCAGTCAAAGGATACTAAAACAGCAACAATTAGAGTCGACTACTATAGTTGGCTCTTTTTGTGTGCCTCCGGTTGTTTTGTATGCGAAGAATCGAACCCATATTTAGGATAACAAAAACAAAGCATACGAAAGTAAAGGAGGCAAAGTGAAGTATGGAAAAGAAAAGATTGAAAGATATGACGGATCACAAAGTAATGAGTTTCAAAGAAGCTGCAAAAGCGTTAAATTGGACTCTCACAGAGGATGACGAAGTTTACCCAGTATCCTGTGACTGCGGTAACAGCAAAATTGAGTATACTGGAGTAATTGGTGTACAAAAATTAAGATGCGGTAATTGCGGAAAACAAATGTCAAGTCTGATTTCTTTGAATCCGGCTTGTCGTTCAATGTTTGACATCGAGAAAGATGAGGAAGGAAATGAGCGGTTCTGGATCATTGAAGACAAGAAAGAAGTCGATAATGATGAGGATCAGACAGAAACGATAACAGGCTGGCTTGCAAAGCAGGAAGATTACGGTCTCTGCAACCCACCAATGGATGCTCAGAAAGCATTGCTTTTTCTGGCTGAGTATTTGGATATTCCGGAAGACACCATACCTGAAAACGAACAACAGACGAATACCTATATTGTTTGCAAAATCTTAGATAGATACAGCAAAAAATATAGAAAGGAATTGAAAAACAAATAAGAAGCAAACGAAAGAGCCTATTCCAATTTAGTGGAGTAGGCTTTTGTGTGCCTCCGGTTGTTTTGTATGCGAAGAGTTGAACCCATATTTAGAGTACAAAAACAAAGCATACGAAATAAAGGAGGAAAAGTGAAGTATGGAAAAGAAAAGATTACAAGATGTTACTGATTACAAAGTAATGAGTTTTAAAGAAGCTTGCAGATCGCTTGATTGGGATATCACAGAAAATGAATTTCTTACGAACAGAGACCGTTACGCAATATCATGTAACTGTGGTCACAGCAAAATTGAATACAGAAGTTCTTTTGGAGTAAAAGCAGCAAGATGCAATAACTGCGGAAAACACATAGTAAACTTAGTTTTCGCGATTCAGACGGAATTTCAGACAGAATCTTATCTATTTGAAGAATGTGAGAAAGATGATGAAGGAAACGATCGATTTTGGATTGCCACAGACAAAGCAGGTAATCTCAATAGAGTCCGTAACATTTCTACTCGTGTCATTCCAAAAGCCGCATTCATTCAAAAGCCGTTAGATGAGGGGATAACAATAGAAGAGATCACAGAACTCGTCAGCAAACTCGAATGCGAACAGGTAATTCCAATCGAAGTGCAGGCGAACAGTAGTTGTGCTATTGGTTTCATTTCATTGGATGCTGCTGAAGAATTGAATTACGATTACGATAACCTGATTCGGAGTGTGTCTGAGGTAATCGAAGACATGGATAACGAAACAGAGTATGGAAACTACGATTTTGATGGATTTCCGGTATATATCGGATATTAGGAGGAGGAAACAATATGAAGAAATCAGAGAAAAACATGATCTTTCAGGAAGCTGCATTAATGTCAGATGAGAAACTAAAAGAAGCGTATTATGATTCTGTAGATGCTTGTCTCGGGAGCCAGGCAGAAATTATGGAAGATCGAGGATGGGATCCTGTAGATATTAAAGAACGTCGCCAGTATGAGAAGTTCCTTTCTGAGAAATCGGATCTTTTGGGATTCATCTGCGATATGAGAGGTATCAAACTTTGGGAGATAAGGAATCATAACTAAAAAAAAACAGAAGAGAGATTGCATTCATGTGATCTCTTTTCTTTTAGCCTTTACTTGACATATAACGTAATTGCGTTATAATGAACACAAAGGAGTGATAATCAATGAATGACCGTTTAAAGAAAAAAATAAAAGAAACTGGGAAAAGCATATATAAAATCAGTCAAGAGAGTGGAATTCCATATACAACATTGAATGAATTGATCAATGATAAGAAAAATATTAACAACAAAGCAGCAGAAACAGTATATAAGCTTAGTTTATATTTGAATTGCAATATAGATGAGATTCTGAACAACATTGCTTTTCTCGAAAACGGAAAAGGAACTTATCTTGGATATCGATATTATTGGAAAGTAACGAATAGTGGAATAGAGTTGCATATACTAGATAATAATGAAGATTTAATGTTGCTCACTCTAAAAAATATGTGTCAAGATTTATATGATTGTTATCGGAAACAAGTACCTGAAATGATGATTGAAGATTATGATAATGAAAAACGAGAATGGGAGGCATTGCTATGAGTCAATACGCATTAATGCATAAAAATGATGTTTGTGGAAGTCTAATTATCGATGACGAAACAGGGACTCTAAAAATATATAAAGACAACGGAAGTGGGTTATCACCGTTTTTGGGAAATGCAGATACGAGAAGAATGAAACATTGGTGGGAAGGGAGAGCTGTTCCTGCTTCTCGAAAAATGATGCAGGAAGTATTAAAACAAGCTGGATGTACGAATACAAAAATGTATCTGGCAAAAAATCTTGCTCTATCAATGACAGATTCTTATTGGATTCGACCACTGGATATGGATGTAAAATATGAAGATGTGAAGTTATCAAGTATGAATCCATTTTCTGACAATAAAGTTCCATATCACAATGCAACTTCTTATGATTCGAATGCCGCATTAGGTGGACAAATGGAAAAATATTGGGATATCGAAACACAATTTCCAACGCTTGTGAAAGAAAGTTATAAGTATTTTGGACAGCAGGCGATAAATGAGGCTTTTGCAACTTATTTGCATGATTTACAAGAAACGACAATCCCTTATGTTCCTTATCTTGCTGGACATACAGAGGATAATGGTCTTTATTGTAGATGCGATGCATTTACAAACGATTCTGTTGAATTAGTATCCGCATATGAAGTTATCGAAGGATCGAAATTGCAAAATGACAAATCATTATATGATAACTATATTCGGATATGTGCAAAATTAGGAATTGAAGCTCAAGAAATTAGTGATTTTATGGATTATCAGACGTTAACAGATTTCATTATCAGTAATACAGACGAACATCTTGGAAATTTTGGTATTCTAAGAGATTCAAACACAATGCAATATCTAGGTCCAGCACCAATATATGACTCTGGTAATAGTATGTTTTTCAAAGAATCATCAACGGTTCATACAAGATTAAGCTTATTGCAGCAACCAATTACAAGTTTTTACGATTCTGAAGAAAAAATGGTTAAGAACATAAAAAACAGACAGTTAGTAAATATAGATTTACTTCCAACGGTTGAAGAGACAATTGCTTTATATACATCATATGGATTTCCAGAAGAAAGAGCCATAACAATTGCAAATAACTATGCATTAAAGGTTGATATGGCTTACGAATTCGAAAACGGAGCAACGATATCAAGGTACCATGAAAGACAAAAAGAATCAGAAAATATTCCAGAAACAAACAACCTAGAGGATAATACAGACGATTTTGATGTCGGAGAGGATTTATAGAGATCGCATTCATGTGGTCTCTTTTCTTTTGGTAACAATAACGGTATACTAACCATGGGATATAAAATTTTCATGCTGCTTTGTCGCAACACATATTTAGAATACAAATAAGAGAAGAGGAAAGGAGAAATGCTATGTTTGATGAGAAGAATATCGAACTTGACGAAAAGCATTCGAAAGAAAAGAAAAAGGAATACCTGATTAGAGACGACGAAGGAAATATTCAATTCGTGTATTCTATATACAGAAGACCAGAAATGGATATTATCTTTCCACAGTTCACTCCTGTATTAAGTACAGGGTTATTGCCTGTGATTGATATACTTGATGACAAAAAGGTTCTTACTTTTGAACCAAACCCGATTGGATCCGTCATTACTCAGTCATATTTTGGCAAGTTCATAGATGATTCTGTATTTGCGAAAGAAGCGGCAGAATACATTATGGATCACTTTGAGGAACTTTAACAAACAAGGAAAGACACTGCTTATTCAAGTGGCGTCTTTTTTTTCTTGCCATACAGAGGGAGGTCTCCGCACATATTTATGAAAAATGAAGATATGGAGGAAACCATTATGAGTAGTGTAAATGACTTGTTGAAGGCAATTGCAAACAGAGATTATTCCCAGGAATATATTAACGAAGACATAAGTTTTGTAAACGAACGATTTGATAAGTTTCGGAAATACTTTAATGCAGTTTATGAACATGTTTACGGTAGCTCTACTGCGTTAACATTAGTTCACGGAGGAATGATGACACCAGAAGCCTATCAGGATATGGTCGTTAATCTTGATGGAAAAAGAAAACACGCACATGATATGGCAATCGCAGCCTGTGAACAGATCAATCGTCAGTGTGATATGTACGGTCTCGAACATCTGTGTCCGGAAGTTGAATTCGATCAAATCAACAACCAGAAATGTGTAAACAGAGGAGAGATTGCAGATTTTGTTGGTCGATATGTGTATTCCGTATTTCAACAAGGACGTGAAGGCAGAACTATGGATCAGCTTATCATTGACAACGAGATGAAATATGGTGACCGCCCGGCGCTTGATGTTTCGTATGAGATTGCGAAAGATGCAGGCAGAAATCCAGAGCATGCATACAATTCAGGCGACATGGATCAAAATGCATACGGAGAGTTCGAATACAAAAGTGGGGTTACCAATGACGATGCTGGTGGGGATTCTATGGAAGACGTCGAATATGATGACGATGATTTTGGAGAATTATGACGAGTTTCCGCAATTTTGAGCCTTATTATGGTATATAATATTATAGAAGGGTGTAAATGAGGCTCGAGAAAGGTGGAAACGAAATGATTAGTGTAAATAACTTGATTACGGCAATTATGAACCGAAACTTTGACCGCGATGAAATTGAATCAGATATTGCATTCGTAAATGCGCGGTTTCATATGTTACAAACCTATTTTGACGCGGTTTATAAGGAATCGTACGGGCGTTCTATAGCGTCTACATTGACAAAAGAGGAACATATCACTCCGGAACGATATGCAGTATACATTGAGGAACTCGAATCTAAAACAGCAGATTGTTTGGACACGGCAATCGCAGCCTGTGATCAGATAAACAAAATGTGTGACCAATATGGGCTGCAACATCTGTGTCCGAACGTGGAATACGACGAGAGGCATGGAAATAAATGTGTAAACCGAAATGAGATTGCAGATTTCATCGGTGATTATATGTATTCTGTATTCGAACAAGGACGAAAAGGCAGAATAATGGAACCGATTGAGACAGAATAAGACATAGAAACCAGAGACCAGCAGGAATGTTGGTCTCTTTCTTTTTGTTTTCAAATTAGTTTGGCTCCCAGAAAACCATATTTAGAGTAATAAAAAACATATTCAAAACAAGGAGAACAAGGAGGATTAACATGAAAATTGGAATCACAGAGTATGGGGATGCTGGCGTCGACTTCAGATGGGAAAACAAATTAAAGGAAATCGATGGAGTCATCCTTATAACAAAGAACTTAAACGACACATTCATCAAAAAGGTTTTAAACCACATGAGTGAGATCCCGATCGTAGTGCATTGTACATGTACCGGATGGGGACACACAAGAATGGAACCAAATGTTCCGGACTACAAACAGCAGCTTGCACAGATGAAGAAATTAATTGAGTCTGGATTTCCGGCAAGCAGAATGGTATTGCGTATTGATCCTATTTTCCCAACTGAGAAGGGTGTCAAGCGAGTTTCCGAGATGTTAAATTACTACCATTCATTAGGTTTGCCTGAAAATGAGATCCGATATCGTATTTCAATCGTGGATGAGTATCCGCATGTACGGGAACGTTATAAAAAACTTGGATTCACGCCGATGTATGGTGGAAGTTTCTATCCATCTGATGATCAGCGTAATCTTGTCGGAAACGCATTAAGTGAGTACCCTTATCAATTTGATACATGCGCAGAGGACATACTCGCATATAAATTCCCAGCCACATTCCGGATTAAAGGATGTATCAGTACAGAGGACCTGCAGATTATGGGAATTAAATATGATGGTACATTTCCTGAGAACCCACAAGGAAGACACGGATGTCATTGTCTTGCCTGTAAAACGGAACTTTTAACACCAAGAAAGAAATGTCCTCATAACTGTCTGTATTGTTTTTGGAAAGATTAATAAGGAGGAAACAATATGAAAACACTTGGAACTTGGACAGGAAGCAGAGACATCGAAATCGTAGAGGTCGAAGGGAGACCGATCGCTCTCAGTGGTTGGAATGGAGAACAGTATTTACAGTGCTGGGAAGTAGACGAAATCATTTCAGGAACTGGATTTGGCGTAAAAGAAGATGGACTTTGTGTCCGACCGGTTTACAAACAGATCGACAACGATGAATGGGAAATCATTGGATATGAGTTCTGTTAACGAAAACGAATGGTTGTAAAGTCAACTACCCATCACTAAAGTGACGGGCTTGTAAAAAGTCCTAGTTGACTAGCCTCAGTTCCTGTATTGGTTTTCCATGTGAGAACTACGTTATCCACAAATAGGGAATTCATTTCCCGGTGATAGTCACCTGCAGATGTCATACCTAGTCTGCAGCTCTGAGATCAGTGATTAAACAGTTCCAAAGGGTAGGAACAGTGTTGCTGACAGGAAACTATGGATAACATTGGCGAAGGTATAAAATGAGCAGACTGAAAAATATCTGTTCATTCTACAGTCGTGTGACACTGGTTTACAACACAAAGTTGCACAGAAATAACAGAAAGGAGTGTCTGACATGGTATATGTGTTAGGACAGGACGGACATCCGCTTATGCCGACATGCAGGCACGGTAAAGTCAGAAGGATGTTAAAGTCCGGGATGGCAAAAGTAGTACAAAGATGTCCGTTTACCATACAGTTACAGTATGAGAGCACGACTCATACACAGAAAATAAATTTAGGTATTGACGCAGGAAGTAAAACAATTGGTGTCTCAGCAACGACTGAATCAAAAGTATTATACGAATCTGAAGTCGTTCTAAGAAATGACATCGTGGAACTGCTTTCCGGAAGACGAGCTTTGAGACGCAGCCGCAGGAATCGAAAGACCAAGTATAGAAAACCTCGTTTTGATAACCGAAGAAGACCGGATGGGTGGCTCACTCCGAGTATCAGACAGAAGATCAAGACTCATGTCACAGTTGTGGAAAACGTAATGAAGATTCTTCCTGTGACAAAGATTATCGTCGAGACTGCCAGTTTTGACATCCAAAAGATCAAAAATCCGGAGATCGAAGGCGCTGAATACCAGTACGGAGAACAGCTTGATTTCTGGAATGTTCGGGAATATGTATTATTCCGGGATGGACACACCTGTCAGTGCTGTAAAGGGAAATCAAAAGATAATATCTTAAACGTACATCACATTGAAAGCAGAAAGACCGGTGGGAATGCACCGAACAATCTCATTACGTTGTGTGAAACCTGTCACCAAGCTTATCACAAAGGCGTCATCACACTGCCAAAGGAGATACATCGTGGTATGAGATTCCGTGACGCAGCTTTTATGGGTATCATGCGATGGGCGTTCTATGACAGGTTAAAAGAACTGTATACTCCATTTGGCGTCGAAGTAATCAATACCTATGGATATATCACAAAGAACACACGTATTGAACATGGATTACCGAAAGAACATTATGTCGATGCAAGATGTATCAGTGGTAATCCGGCAGCAAAACCTTTAGGTCATTATTATTTCCAGAAGAAAGTCCGCTGCCACAACAGACAGATACATAAGAATACCATCCTTAAAGGCGGAATCCGGAAACGCAACCAGGCTGCATATCTGGTGAATGGATACCGGTTATTTGACAAAGTAAAGTATCAGAACCAGGAATACTTTATATTCGGCAGGAGAAGCAGTGGTTTCTTCGATATCCGTACTTTGGATGGTACGAAAGTCAATAAAGGAAGTATCAGTTGTAAGAAGTTACAGCTGGTCGAAAAATCAAAGCACTATTTAACAGAACAAAGAAAGGTAGCGGCATAGCCAGGAGTGCTCCTCCCATGACTGATATAATAGAACTAGCATTCTATTATCATGAGTCGCGGGTCTCCGAATATGGCTAGTTAAAGGTATTAAGATGAAAGAAAACGGCTTGAAATATAGCCGTTTTTTTGTATGCGTATTCATCACATATTTAGGATAACAAAACCACATATAAGCAAATAAAAGGAGGATTTCAAAATGATTACAGCTCTTAAAGGATTTATCGAAATTGTGTATCCGGAGAAAGATGTGAGAACCATGATAAACGTTTCAAACATTGGATACATTTATGAAGGAATCAAAGATGGAATACCAGGAGTGTATTTAAAACTTTTGGTTGGCGGACCAAACGGTGACGAGATTTGGTGTTGTTGCTCTTACGAAGACATCAAAAAAGTTATTATGAAAACAATGAAATAAGGAAAACGAAGGGATTGATCATTTAGGTCGGTCCTTTTCTTTTTGTTTGCGCTCTTGTGGACACATATTTAAGTATGCAGAAAGAGAGGTGAAAAGACATGAGCAAACGAGATGTCCGGGACCAAAAAGAAGTGGAGAGAAAAAGTGAGGCATCGGTTCAATCGTACCAAGATCAGAGTGTAACCAAAGAGGAGTGGCGACGAATGTGTGAACATGAAAAGAAATGGTGCGAATACCAGGAAGTCGCCGGAATGGATCGGTTACAAGCTCTGGGGTACATACAAGGGATGCCGACATTTGAGCCAATGTAAGCGAAAACGAATAGACATAGAACACATATTTAGGACAGATAACAAAACAACTATGAATATAAGGAAGGTGTTTATTGTGAATTATCATGACATTGTGAAGGACAATATGTTAAACGGAGACGGTATTCGTGTTGTTCTTTTTGAAAGCGGATGCACTCATCAATGTCCAGGTTGCCAGAATCCTCAAACATGGGATAAAAACAGTGGAATCCCTTTTGACAGTGAGGCAAAGCAGGAATTATTTGAAGCTCTACGGAAGCCGTATATTGACGGAATTACGTTTTCTGGAGGAGATCCACTAGCAACTTTCAATCGTGATGAAACGTTGAATCTCATAAAAGAAATCAAAGATAAAATGCCAGATAAAACTGTTTGGGTATATACAGGATACACAAAAGAAGTACTGCAGCAGCAGGATCCGGTTTTCATGCAAGATTTGTTATCACAAATTGACGTGCTTGTTGACGGTCCTTTTGTGCAGGAAAAACTCAACGTTAATTATGAATGGGCAGGTTCGACAAATCAAAGAGTTCTCAGAAAAGAGGACGGTTTTATGAAAAGTACATCAAGTGTATATGAGTACGAAGACCGAAAAGGTTCAGTAATGGATGAATGTGTTTTCAATGCAAACCAATTACAGGATCAGGAGATTACTTCAGATGATAACTATGAAGATATTGATGATATCGATGATCTGAGTTTGTAAGCATTCATCCCATATTTAAACTGAAACAAATATAAACAAATAAAAGGAGTCCGAATACTCATAGCGGATTCCTTTGTTAAAAAGGAGGAATAAATATGAGTACAAATATTACAGTTATCAAAAATGGCGACAAAGGAATTGAAGCCTTTGAGCCGGCAAAAATCAAAGCAGCAATTGAAAAATCTGCAACAAGAGTTGGTGTTGAATTATCGGATACTCAGAAAGATCGGGTAGTAGAAATTGTAGAAGATATTATTGCATCGAAAGCTCTTAATCAAGTAACGGTCGAACAGTTACACTCATTTGTCGAAATGGCTTTGGATGATGCAAGTCCAGTAACTGCAAAAAGTTACAGACAGTATCGTGACTTCAAAGCTCAGTTTGCGAAGATGATGAATCGCGTAGCAAATTTTGCAGAAACGGTAATGTATCGTGGTGATCGAGAAAACGCAAACAAAGATTCAAGTCTTGTTTCAACACAGAATGCGTTGATTGCATCGGAATTTGGTAAAGAGATGTATATCAATCAGTTTTTAACCGCGATTGAAAGATCCGCAGAGGCAAAAGGTTTTATTTATCTTCACGACAAGGATAAGAGACTTTTTACCATAAACTGTTGCTTATTCTTAATGGGTGTCCTGCTAAAAAATGGATTTGAGATGGGTAACGATTGGTACAACGAACCTGGCACTTTGGATGTAGCTTTTGATGTGATCTCAGATATTGTGTTGTCAGCAGCTTCACAGCAATATGGCGGATTCACAATTCCTCAGATAGATTTCTTACTTGAACCATACGCAAAGAAAACGTATGAGAAAACTTATAAGAAACGGATGAAGGAATATAAAGAACTTGGCGTTGATATCGAGAAAGCGAAACAAAAAGCAGAAGAAGCAGCAATGGAGCAGGTTGAATACGAATTCAGACAGGGATTCCAGGGCTGGGAAATGAAATTTAATACTGTTGGATCCAGCAGGGGCGACTACCCATTTGTAACAGTTACATCTGGATTAAATACCAGTAGATTTGGTGTTCTGTGTAATGTAACAATGTTCAAAGTACATATGGAAGGTCAGGGAGCTCCTGGTAAAAAGAGACCTGTATTATTCCCGAAATATGTATATCTGTATGACAAGGAAACAAATGGATCAGGTCCAGTGTATGAAGCTGCATTCGAGTGTTCCTCAAAAACAATGTATCCGGATTGGTTATCACTTTCTGGAGAAGGATACGTTCCGAGTATGTACAAAAAATACAAAAAAGTCGTATCACCCATGGGCTGTAGAGCGTTTTTAAGTCCGTATTACGAAAGAGGTGGATTTGAACCAGCAGATGAAAACGATGTACCTGTATTCGAAGGACGTTTTAATGCTGGAGCAATTTCATTGAACCTTCCATTGATTTACTTAGACGCAAAGGCTCGTGGCGTTGATTTCATGAAAGAACTTGATTACTATCTTGAGATGATTAGACAGTTACATATCAAAACAAAAGCATTCCTTGGTGAAAAGAGAGCGAGCATTAATCCTCTTGGGTTCACACAGGGTGGTTTCTATGGTGGTAACTTACGACCAGATCAGAAGTTAAAAGAGTCAAAAAAACTGATGGAAGCAACAACCTACAGTTTCGGAATCACGGCTTTGAATGAATTGCAGCAGGCTTATAATGGGAAATCCATTGCTGAAGACGGAGAGTTTGCACTTGAAGTATTACAACACATCAATCGCAAAGTTAACGAATACAAGCAGGCAGATCACATTTTATATGCAATTTATGGTACACCGGCAGAAAGTCTCTGTGGAAAGCAGATCAAGCAGATGCGCGAGTATGTTCGTGAAAATATGGAGCAGCTTGAAGCAGCTGGATACACAGTCAGACACACAGGAGACGGAGATTATGTTATCGATGGTGTTTGTGATAAGGAGTATGTATCCAACAGTTTCCATTGTCATGTAACTGAAGATATTACACCAATTCAAAAACAAGACTCAGAAAACAGATTTTGGAATCTTTGTAATGGTGGTAAGATTCAGTACATCAGATATCCTCTTGGATACAACAAAAAAGCAATGAGAACTTTGATTGACAGAGCTATGGATCTTGGCTTTTATGAAGGAGAAAACCTCGCTTTGAACTATTGTGATGATTGCGGATATGAACAGATTGATATGGCAGATGTATGTCCAAAATGTGGTAGCCGAAATATCACAAAAATCGATCGTATGAATGGATATCTTGCATTCTCGAGAGTTCATGGGGCGACTAGATTAAATGATGCTAAGATGGCAGAGATTAAAGACCGTAAATCAATGTAATACAAACATAAAGAGTCAGCCGATTGGTTGGCTCTTTTTGTATACGATATATTCGTTATTTCCATGTTTAGAACTTACTCATATTTATTAAGAAACATACAAAAATAGCTTATAAAGTAGGAGTATTGAAAATGTGGAAAGATATTATTGGTTGGGAAAAATATTATGAGATTAATGAACATGGAGACGTTCGAAATAAATTAACAAAACATTTGGTTATAGGTGATAAAAATAGTATTGGGTATATGCGTGTTTGTTTATACAATAAAAATCACAATCCGAAGAAACAACGATTTTTTAGGCATCGATTAGTTGCAACACATTTTATACAAAATCCATATAACCTTCCAGAAGTAAATCATTTGGATACTGATATCACAAATAATGATGTAAGTAATCTCGAATGGGTAACAAGAAATGAAAATGAGCAACATTCGAGATTGTTAGGTCATAAACCATACAAACCATTTGTTGTTACAAAAGAAGATGGAAACAAAATAAAATATGATAATAGAATATCATTGGCAAAAGAATTAAATACCTCAAGACAAACGATCAAAAACTGGCTAAAAGGTAGATCAAAAGGCTATAAAAACTACGGCATCACGAGTATTCAATACGTTGATTCATCCCATATTTATACTAACAATAATCAGAAAGGAATGTAAAAACTTATGGCATCAAAAACAACTCAAAACCAAAACCAAATCACACGCTGGTCTGTAATGCTCGGTGTGAATCCCGGATATGATAATACGGTCTATTTTACGCCAGATTTGGCCATCCAAAAAGCTATTCCCTTCATCAGACAGCGTTTTTCCGGTTACTCGGAAGTTGGTGTAGCACCTGCTGCCGCTGTCTACAATCGGGCATGGGGATGTCCTGATGGCGGAGAAGTCGGTGTCGTTCTAAAAGGAAACATAAAAGGAAACATGAGCGAGGATCAGAAAGAACAGATTGAAGAATCACTCGCTGCTTTGATGGCTGATCTTGGTCAGTCAACAGGTACAGTCGAATACGAATCATTAAGTATCAATGGATGTGATCATCGCAATAGCACCTATATTCAGAACGAATACGAAGAAAACGTAGAAAGATCTGAAGACACACTGATCAAATCAAGCTTTACGGATAACGAAAGCGGTATCCATTTTCACATCCGATTGCGCGGAGATATGGAAGAGATCGGAAATCTGTTGCAGAATCAAATGGAAACCGTAGAAGATGGAGAGTATACGGTGACTGGTGTGCTGACAAGAGAGAACGTTGCAGTATGTTATAAGGGCACACAAAATCTGGTATTTGCACCAGACTGTAATGCATATTTGGACGCCTTAAATAAGGTCGTTGAAACAGTGCAGGATTATTTGTGTGGAGATCCAGTAATCGACGTCTCATCAGTGGGCGACGAAATCAATGATGTTCCAAACAAACCGTTATTATCAGACGGAACTGAAGATTTTGATCCAGGAGATGATCTCTAATTGATCGAAATCAAGAACTCCCTCATCTTTAGATGAGGAGTTAGAACCCAGAGTTACGATATCTAAAGCGCACATTACGAAGGCAGAATATTTAATCGTAACCGGAAGAATCGAGCCCCTAATATCTGACACATTCAGGTATTTCGGGCTCTTTCTTTTTGGTTACGAATATATTAATATGCTGCCTTTTGATCCATATTTAGGATAACGAATCAGTACACAAAAAGGAGAGACTATTATGTATGATATGGATGTAAACGAAATCAAACAGCTTATCAAAAAGTCAAAAATGGAAAACGGGATGACAAAAGACGAGGCAACTTTGAACTATTATGACGAACTTTCGTTGCTGCTTGAAGATATCGAGTACTTTACTTTGTATTTGAAACGACACAAAACAAGTAAATTCAACTTCGATATCAAAGTCAATTATGGCAGTTCTTCGAAATCATTCATGGATATCTGGAAACTGTACGAATATCGCAAAGACAGAGAGAGTATCGATGCTACGTTTGCAAAGTTTTCGCTTCTGCAGGCTATTATCGAAGATTTGGCAAACGATACATATGTATACGGAACTCATGAGATCCAGAGATTTATTTTAAACTTTGAATCTGAAGATGGATTGAAAATCGAGGACTATGTATCTGATTTTGTTAACTCCAATTCTGCTTCAAAAGTAAAGAACAAGATCGATGCTATTAAACACGAACCGGTTTTGGATCCAGAGCTTGCGAAAACTGTAAGAGCAATTATGCGGGAACAGAATATTTAATCGTAACCGAAAGAATCGAGCCCATAATATCTGACACATTCAGGTATTTCGGGCTCTTTCTTTTTGGTTACGAAATGTATTAATCTGCTACACTCTGCTCCATATTTATGGAAAACGGGTGTATGGAGGTCTGTTTATGAGCAAATTGAAACGTTTTGTAGTCTTGTTTTTATCATTATTCATTCTTGTTGGCACCATGTCCGGGTGCGCAGAACTTATGTCCTCAGAAACGATCACGGTCAACGCGGAAATCAGTAATACATATCATAGCGGTTTTTATCAAACTCCAATGAAGATCGAAAATACGACAACCTATATAACGCACCCTGAAAGTTGGGCTACGTATATCATATACGAAGACAAAGAATATGTGATTGGGACAAAAGAGATATACGATCTCTGCAAAGACAGAAATGGAGAAACAGTGCAGGCTACATTTATCGTCAAAACATATGATAACGGCACTGTCATATACAATTTAACCGACGTCGAATAATGGGAAACAAGAGAGTCATCCATGAGGTGGCTCTTTTTGTATGCCCATATTTCGGTTTTGTATATTGTATTCAGTATTTACCCTCTTTGGAACCCATATTTAGTGCATCTAAAAAAAAGAAAGAGAGATGCACTATATGGATAACAAAATTATCAGCCTGTTTTCCGGATGTGGCGGAATGGATCTCGGGTTCGAACGTGCTGGTTTCGAAATCTCGGTCGCCAATGAATTCGATGCCACAATCTGGGAAACGTACAAACGAAATCATAAAAATACGCATCTAATTGAAGGCGACATCAGAAATGTAACTAAATCAGATCTTGAACCCTATCTTAAGTTGCAACCAGGAGAACAATTGGCAGGAATTATAGGCGGACCGCCATGTCAGTCGTGGTCGGTAGCCGGAGCCGGAAAAGGAATTGAAGATAAGCGAGGACAGCTTTTCTTTGAATACATTCGTGTACTCCGGGAATTTCGACCACAATTCTTTGTAGCTGAGAATGTTCCCGGGATGATATCAAAGAAACATGCGGATGCGGTTGATCGGATCCTTTCTTTGTTTGCCGAGTCTGGTTACAACGTTTCCGTATATAAAACAAATGCTTGTAACTATGGATTAGCGCAAACGAGAGAACGGATCTTCTATATTGGCATCCGAACTGATCTTGATATTTCATTTGTATTTCCAGACGGAGATCCAGAACATATTGTAACACTGAAGGATGCTATTTGGGATTTACGAGACAATGCTGTTCCAACACTTGCAAGAAACAAACGTAATCCTGCAGCGGTTAATAACCATGAATATTATGTTGATAGTTATTCTCCGGTATTTATGTCCAGAAACCGTGTCCGCAGCTGGGATGAGCCTGGTTTTACAGTGCAGGCATCCGGACGCCAATGTCAGATACATCCAAACGCACCAAAAATGCAGCAGATATCAAAAGATTCGTACTGTTTTGTCCCGGGTGCTAAAGATCGGTATCGAAGAATGAGCGTCCGAGAAGTAGCAAGACTACAAGGGTTTCCGGATGATTTTGAGTTCATGTATGAAAATGCGAACAATGGATACAAAATGATCGGAAACGCAGTACCAGTTAATATGGCAGAAGCGATTGCTAGAAATCTGATGGATGCATTGAAAATTAGCATCGATATTTCAAATAGTACTAGGGAAGGCTAAGCAAATTAGAGATCGACTTTATATTGGGGTTGGTCTCTTTTTGTTTCCAGTGTTTTTGTGTGCGATGGTTTTATCCCATATTTAGGATAACAAACACACACACAATAAAGGAGGAAACAAAATGAGTGAAGTAACAAAAATAAGTGGGCCTGTACATGGATACAAGGTGTTTAACCCGGATTGGACATGTAAACCAATCGGGGGTTCAAGCAAACAGTATACCTGTCCAGGTAAATTCGAAGAAGAAGGAGAACTTGAAATTTGCGAACATGGAATGCATTTCTGTCAAACAGCTGCCAAATGTTTTAATTATTATGAATTTAACAGCAAAAACAAGGTTGCAGAAGTTATTGCCTATGGTGAGGTAAGAACAGATGGTGATAAGTCATGCACGAACAAGCTTGAAATCGTGCGTGAAGTCCCGTGGGATGAAGTGTTACGAATCGTCAATATTGGAAAGAATTGCACTGGTTTACGTAATACGGGAAACGAAAATGCTGGTCACCGGAATGCTGGATCTTGTAACGAAGGAGACTGGAACACCGGTGACCACAACATTGGTGATAGTAATACTGGAAACTGGAACACAGGTGATTATAATACTGGACGCTGTAATTCCGGAAACAAAAACACAGGACCAGGCAATGCTGGAAACGATAATGCTGGAGGCAGAAACGATGGGGATGGCAATACTGGAAATTATAATGAAGGAAATTTCAATACAGGCGACTACAACAGTGGAGACAGCAACACCGGAACCTGGAATATTGGAAAACATAATTCTGGTAACTGTAACATTGGCAGCTGGAATACTGGGGACTGGAACAAATCATTTTTTAATACCGGCTGTTTCAACACAGAAGAAACAACAATTATGTTGTTTAATAAACCATCGAATTGGACTTTTCGTCGTTGGTTAGAGTCCAATGCAAGGTTTTTGTTAACTCAGATGCCAAAAAGAACAGTCGAATGGGTAGATAAAGAGGATATGACTGATGAAGAAAAAGAGTTGCATCCGACTTATGAAATAGCAGGCGGTTACCTGAAAAGACTGAAAAACTCGGATCTTATTCAGTCTTGGTGGGATAATCTTTCACTGATTGAGAAGGATGCCATCAAAGCGATTCCAAACTTCGACCCTAAGATTTTCTACGAATGTACAGGAATCAAAGCAGACTAAAAATGCAAAGAGGAGACTTCAATTGAGGTCTCTTTCTTTTTGTTTCCGTTTCTTTTGTGTGCAGTAGTTTAGTCCCATATTTAGGACAACAAATAAAAAGCACACAATACAAGGAGGAAACGAAAAATGATTAATGTTACAAGATTAAGTGACAGAGCGTATGGATACAAGGTATTTAATCCTGACTGGTCCTGTAATCCGCGAGAACATGATGCACAGGAACAATATACTTGTCCAGCTAGATTTGAAGACGATGAAATGGATGTTCAAAGACAAGGAATGACATTCCGTCCGACCCCAATTGGTTATTTCAAATCTGGACTTTACAAGTTTGATAGCAATACTCATGTAGTCGAAGTAATAGCTTACGGCGATATTGGAAAAAGTGAACATGGTACGCTATGTTGGACAAACAAACTTGAAATTGTTCGGGAACTTTCCTGGGAAGAAGTTTTAAGTCTTGTTAATATCGGCAAGGATTGTACTGGAATTGGTAACACAGGCGAATGTAATACTGGAAATTATAACTCTGGTTCTGACAACGAGGGTGACCGGAATGTAGGTTATTACAACTCAGGACGCGGAAATGTAGGAGATCATAACACTGGAGACCATAATACAGGAAACCATAACAGCAGCTATGATAATACTGGACATTACAATTCTGGGTACAGAAATTCAGGAGATTATAACGCAGGATGTTATAATACCGGGAAGTCAAATACAGGAGATTATAATATAGGTAATTACAATGACGGTGATTACAACACTGGCGATCAAAATACTGGACATCATAATACTGGACGCAAGAATGTAGGAGATAGCAATACAGGTTATGAAAATACAGGAAATAATAATACCGGAAACAATAACAGAGGAAAGAGTAATACTGGAAATTATAACTCTGGAAATTATAATACCGGAAATCGAAACATTGGAAACCGAAATACTGGCGACTGGAACCTGTCTTCCTATAATAATGGCTGCTTTAATACAAAAGAGCCAACAATTATGCTGTTCAACAAACCATCAAACTGGACTTATAGTCAGTGGTTAAAAAGTAGAGCGTGTCATCTGCTGAACGATATTCCAAATCGTACAGTTGAATGGATTTGGTCAGACAACATGACTGATGAAGAAAAAGAATTAAATCCAGGTTATGAAACAGTAGGCGGATACCTTAAAGTTTTCTCACAGGATGAAAACCGTAATATGGTTCAAGAGTGGTGGGATGAATTAGATGATTCTGAAAAGAAGACAATTCTTTCAATTCCGAATTTTGACGCAGACATTTTCTATAAATGTACTGGTGTAAATGTACAGCTTGAGTCCTAACAAAAATCAGAGACTGACCTTTTGGTTGGTCTCTCTTTTGTTTCAGGTGTTTTTGTGTGCAGTAGTTAGTACCATATTTAGGTTAACCAATAAAGCACACAATTCAAGGAGGAAACAAGTATGCCAGAGAAAAAAGATATGTCCAACAGTTGCGATTTCATGTATCAAGATTATTGGACAAAAGCGAACGTAACGCACGAACTCACACAGGAAGACTGGATACGATGGTACAACGAACATTGTGCTAATTGTAAGTACATGTGCGAAATCTGCATGTACGGAGAAGATTAACTAAAGTATAGAGCCTAAAATGTTTGAGAGATTCAGACACTTCGGGCTCTTTCTTTCAGTTGCAAACATGTTCCGTTTCCGGTTACTTTGTGTGTAATAATCTTATCCCATATTTAAGATAACGATGGACACACAAACAAGGAGGAAACAAAAATGATAAGAATGAGCAAAGAAGAAATCAAGAAGAGATATGGATTAAGAGAAGGCAATCAGGAAAAGATGTTAAAAATGCTTTGCATGATAAGTCTTTTCGATTGGGAATTCCCAATGTTTGACCAGATTGATGAATTTTTCAAAACACAGCCGAGAACAGCAATTGAATGTTTTGATAAAATCTGGAAGGCAGATGATGCTCTTGAGGTTTTAGATTGTACGAATGCAATCAAAGAAAACGAACATATCTTTTTGGAGAAAAGAAGTGGTTACGATGAAGTGAAACCTTATATAAAGGATTCCTGGAGTGATATCTTCAAGATCGAATCACGACCATTTCCGAATTACGACGAATTATCAAACAAGTATTACAAGATGTCTGATAAGGTTGCAGGAACAGAGTTGGAACAGTACTTAGAAAAACCGACAATTCCGTATATGAACGTGCTTACAGTCACAGAAGAAGGACGTATTTTGTATAGCGCGTTAAGAGCAATCGAAAACCAGCTTTAAATAGAACAAGGGATCTCACATATGAGGTCTCTTTTCTTTTTGTTTCCGGATGTTTTGTGTGTAGCAGTCCAGTCCCATATTTAAGACAAATAATTAAGTACACATAAAGGAGGAAACAAAATGAGTGATGAGACCAAAAAGAATGAATCTGTACACGGATATAAGGTATTTAGACCGGACTGGACTTGCAGTCCATGCGGGAATACAAAACAGTATACATGTCCAGGCAAGTTCGAGGAAGAAGGAGAAATCGAAGTTTGTGGCAACGGAATGCATTTCTGTCAAAAAGCAGCAAACTGTTTCAATTATTATGGCTTTGACAGTAAAAACAAAGTTGCCGAAGTAATCGCTTACGGTGATGTCGTAACAGATGGTGATAAGTCATGTACAAATAAGCTCGAAATCGTGCGGGAGCTCTCCTGGAAAGAAGTATTAGATCTTGTTAATACTGGCAATGACTGTACTGGGTTAAAAAACACTGGAAATGAAAATGCTGGGAATTTGAATTCTGGAGATTATAATACTGGAGATTTCAACACTGGCGATGATAACAGAGGATATTGGAATTCTGGAAACCAAAATTCTGGACATTATAATACAGGATCTCAAAATTCAGGGAACAAAAACACTGGCTCTTATAATAGCGGTGGTTGGAATTCTGGTGATTGTAATTCAGGTGATTTTAATATAGGTTATGAAAATTCAGGCAGTAATAACACTGGATGTAAAAATGCTGGATATTATAATACCGGTGACGAAAATATTGGTAACTGTAATACGGGGGATAATAACACAGGTGATCTTAATAGTGGACATTTTAACCTGGGAGCTGAAAATACAGGCAATCGGAATCTTGGTGATTCTAATTCTGGAGACTGGAATAAATCATCTCACAATTCTGGTTGTTTCAACACCGAAGAACAAAAAATCATAATGTTCAATAAGCCCTCTAACATGACTTATACTGACTGGCAGGATAGCGATGCATGCGCTTTGTTAGACAGTATGCCAGACGTATCAACAAAATGGGAAAAAGAAGCTTGTATGACCGATGACGAGAAGACTTCTTACCCAACCTACAAAACAACAGGTGGATACCTGAAGGTTATTAACAACATAGAGGGTAGACAAAAATGGTGGAATGATCTTTCGGATTCCGACAAAGCTGTCATTAAAGCAATTCCAAACTTTGATCCTGATATCTTTTACGAGTGCACAGGAATTAAAGTAGACTAAAACATAGAACAAGGGATCTCATATGAGGTCTCTTTTCTTTTTGTTTCCAGTTCTCTTGTGTGCAGCAATCAGACACATATTTAGGATAACAAAAATATTACACACACAAAAAGGAGGAAACAAAATGAGTAAAGTGACAGAAACGAACGGACCAATACACGGATACAAGGTATTCAATCCAGATTGGACCTGTGATCCGTTAAATTGGGCCTGTGATCCGTTAGGATTCAAACCAAAGCAATATGCGTGCCCTGGTAAATTCGAAATAGAAGGGGAACTTGAAATTTGCCATAATGGAATGCATTTCTGCCAAAAATTAGCAGATTGTTTTGAATATTATGCGTTCAATCCAGAAAACAAAGTAGCCGAAGTGATTGCTTATGGGAAGGTTCTTATAAGTGAAAGTGAGAAATATGGTAACAAATTATGTACCAATAAGTTAGAAATCGTACGTGAAGTTCCATGGAGTGAAGTGATAGCTCTTACCAATCTTGGAAATAATTGCACTGGATTTTCTAACACCGGTAACGATAATGCCGGAAGTTACAACACAGGACGTAAGAATACTGGTCATAGTAATACTGGATCTGGTAATGCTGGAAGTCACAACACAGGAGCTTTTAATATTGGAGGTTTTAACACAGGAGATCGCAACCTCGGATACAACAATGCTGGTGATTATAACGCTGGTCATAGAAACACCGGAGATCAAAATGCAGGCAATAGAAATACCGGAGATTATAATCCAGGATTTGGAAATGTTGGAGATAATAACAACGGAGACATGAACACAGGTAACTGGAATTATGGAAGTAATAACGTAGGAGACTGCAACATTGGTAATTTTAATACCGGCGACTGGAATGCATCTTCTTACAACACCGGTTGTTTCAACACAGAAGTACCAACAATAATGCTGTTCAACAAACAATCGGATTGGACTTATTACGATTGGTTAGAATCAGATGCAAGATTGCTGTTGATGAGTATGCCGAAGGAAACGATTCAATGGGTAGACAAAGAGGATATGACTGCCGAAGAAAAAGAATTAAATCCAAGTTATGAAACAGCAGGCGGATACCTTAAAGTTTTCTCGCAGGATGAAAACCGTAATATGGCTCAAAAGTGGTGGGATGAATTAGATGATTCTGAAAAGAGATGTATCTTTGCGATTCCAAATTTCGATGAAGATATCTTTTATAGATGTACGGGAATCAAAGTGTATTAAACTCACACTAGAGACTGACCGATTGGTTGGTCTCTTTTCGTTTCCAGAGTATTTGTGTGCAGCAGTCTTATCCCATATTTAGGATAACAAAGAACAAACACACACAAAAAGGAGGAAACAAAATGAGTGAAGTAACAAAGATGAGTGGACCCGTACGTGGATACAAGGTTTTTTATTCGAATTGGACCTGTAGACCAGCAGGAGCTAAACCAAAGCAATATACTTGTCCTGGTAAATTCGAGGAAGAAGGAGAAATTGAAATTTGTGGTCACGGAATGCATTTTTGTACCCGATTATTAGATTGTTTTAATTATTATTCGTTTAACCCAGAAAACAAAGTTGCTGAAGTGGTTGCTTATGGAGATATCAAAACAAATGGTGAAAAATCGTGTACTAATAAGCTTGAAATCGTACGCGAACTTTCCTGGGAAGAGGTATTACAGACTGTTAACACAGGTCTTGATAATTCCGGAATTGGTAATTCTGGAGATTGCAATAAGGGAAATTGCAATACTGGCGATCAAAATTCTGGACACAGAAACTCTGGTGATAGAAATCTTGGATACAAAAATACAGGTTGCGAAAACTATGGAAATCGAAACACAGGAGACAAGAACATTGGAGACAGTAACGTAGGTGATAACAACAAGGGAGATAGAAATGTTGGAGATTGGAATTATTCTTCGTTCAATTTTGGTTGTTTCAATACGGATACAGAATCAAAGATGAGGTTCTTTAATAAACCATCAGACTGGGCACCGATCGATTGGTTTGCATCCGATGCAAGAGCTTTATTATCCGATATTTCACTTACCGTGTATAAAGGGAAAGATGATCACTATGATTACTACTCGTCAATCGAGGATAGACAGAACTGGTGGGATAACCTGTCAGAAAAAGACAAAAATGTCATTAAAGAACTCCCAAACTTTGATCCGGAGATTTTCTACAGATGCACCGATATCAAAGTAGACTAAACTCACATTAGAGACTAACCGATTGGTTGGTCTCTTTTTGTTTCCATTTTTTTTGTGTGCGATGATTCGTTACATATTTAGGATAACAAAAAAAAATCACACACCGAAAAGGAGGAAACAAAAATGAAACACAATGTAACAAACAAGAGAGGATTATTAGTTTTAGCGGTCCTGATCATGTCTTTGTATCTTACCGGCTGTTATTATTCTGATCTTAACGAGAATTCAAACGAAAGCACTCAAATAACAGAGCAGAGAGCGGATTCAAAATCAGTATCTAATTCTTTAGAGCCGGTTTTTGTAAAGTACGATGACACATGGCATATCTATTATCAAAATCCAGATGACAACGAAATTAATCGTCTGTACGATAAGAATGGATTAGATGTTGGACGTGTTAGATCGTATTACAATTCCGCCCATGGCGAATACAATACCATGAGATTATCCTTTGAGGACGAAAATGGAGATCAGAACTACTCCTATGTTATGGTCGATGCAATTCTTGATATCGATTCATATCGTTTATCATTAGAAAACGAAGGAACTGACGACGACTGGTCTGCGCTCGGTTTAGAGAATCCGAACGAATAGGATCCGCCAAAATGTAACCAAAAACGAAAGAGAAAAGAATCTGAATACAAATATGTGGGTTCTTTTTCTTTTGGTTACAGAATCAAGTACTCGCGGATCTAAAGATCCGGAGTGTGCTTGATTTGGAGAGCTGAGTATACCGAAGCTTCAGCTTCGGAGTTTTTACTCAGTCTCTACATATAAACGGATCCGAAAACATGACGGATTCTTAGATTAGATAGCAATAGTTAGACACATATTTAGGACAGCAAATTAACTGAACAAATTCAAGGAGGATATTATTATGCTTATCTTTTTAATTGCACTTGTTGTTTTGATTCTTTTTTACGTTATCTATATAGAGATGATGTTTACCAGCATTGGTAAAATTGCGCAAATTCTTTCGTCAATTGCATCTTGGGTTGTTTTTATTTCCGTTATAATCTTTGTTTGTGTTCATATTGGAACTGAACCAAAGATTATGAAAAACCAGGTAAAATACAACAATTTGGTCACCGAGGTGAATGTAGCTGATTCTGGAAACGATGATGCTGCAAAAGTATTGGCAATCCAGAATGTTTCCGAATGGAATCAGAAAGTCAAAGTGGATCAGTATTGGACATACAATCCATGGACATCCTGGTATCATAACGAGAAAGTTGTCAATGCAGAAAAGACCATCGAATTACCGGATTGGGATAACAACGATTAATGAAAACGAAGAGAGTCTGCCTTATGGTGGGCTCTTTTTTTTTCGTAGCCGAATGTTTTTGTTGCCGTTATTTCGTGTCCGCTGAAGCTGATTTTTGTATAGAGTGTCCAATAAATCGGACACAAAAAGAGAGGGCAACAAATGATCGGCTACAAAATTACGGTATCTGTTGTAATTGTGTTCGAACGAAGCACATATTTAGGACAACAAACAAAACGTACACATATAAGGAGGAATTAAAATGTTATTATTTTTATTAACCGTTGGAGCTATTTTATCAATCATCGGTGTCGCTTTGTTAGCAGTCTGTCGTATCAAATATAGTTACGATGCAGAGGCTCTTGGTAAGAGTTTGCTGACGGCTGGTATGCTGCTTGTGTTTATCGCTGGCGGCGTATACATTGGCGTAACATACGTCAACCCAATGATCGGTGCATAAAAGGAAAGAGCTTGCCTTCATGGTGGGCTCTTTTCTTTTCGTAGCCAGGCGTTTTTGTTGCCGCTATTTCGTGTCCACTGAAGCTGATTTTTGTATAAAGTATTCAATAAATCGGACATAAAATGGAGGCAACAAAAGATCGGCTACAAACTCAGTTAGATCACAAGCATAGAACGCATATTTAATAAGTATATCAATAAACTGAATTATCTAAGTAAATAAATGTAGAAAGGAAAGGATTTCATATGAGTTTTTTAGTATAAAAGATTTGATTTTATAGATTCCGGTAAAAAATCATTGCGTGATAAAAACTATTGGGCAGCATTATCAGTAGCCCTTATGTTACCCAGTATGTGCTCTCGATTAACTTATGCAGATAATGAAGAATATTTCAAATCAGATCATTTACCAAGAGATAAAAAATGTTATATAGACTGGTGTAACGAATACATAAAAGATAGTTGGATAATATCTTGTTTAGGTGAAAAATATGCAGAAGTTTTATATAGCCTTAGATGTGATATCGTACATGCTGGTTGCGCTGATATTTATTCAGATGAAAAAAGAGTATATCTATTTTTAGGCGATAACTGTATTGCTACAGAACTTACAAAATATCGAATCATAGATATTTCAACTCTATGTGATGTGATTTTTGATTGTTCTGATATATGGAGTACAAATTTTGGGGATTCGAAAATTAAGTATAATTATGTTTTTGATAGAAGAAATCATAAAGACATGTCGCTTTATAATAAATTATGTGACGAAGAACGTATTGATTACTCAAAAGAATAATTTGACAAAGAGATGATGTACCCAATAATCCGGACACAAAAAAAAGGAACCCACTAAAAAGCAGGCTCAATTTCTTTTGTTTAACAGCAGACTCCCAGAAATTTTGCTATTCTGGGATCAAAATCAGAGTCAAGATCCATCATCATATCCGCATGAATCTGTTCGAGTTCTGCTTTTTTAGAAGCATACTCAGATTCGTACATACCTGTGGCAAACTCTAATTTTGTAAGCATTCTTGCGAAATACTCTTTGTTTGCATCAGAGTTTGATGAGTCTCTGACAAGAAGACAGATATCAAGAGACGTAATCTGCGTACTGATTTCACGCAGGGTGTCTTTTGAAACGACTTTATAAAGAGTCATAAACTCGTCATCCGAATCGTCTTTTGACAGAATATAACGCTTTCCATCATAGACAAATCTGATATGACTTTCGGTCACCTTTGCAATGTAAAGGTTGTCAAGATTCTTGATTTCGATACTGAAGTCTGCAGTATCATTCTTTAAAATACGCATGTTCAATTCCTCCTTGAATGTGTATGCATTTATTTGTTGTATTAAATATGGGATTGAAGAAAGCGAAATAACAAAAAGAAAAGACACACAGTAATAACTGCATGTCTTCCTTTGCGTTTACAATTTATTTGGACTCGGCAACTTTCTTGAGAAACTCTTGTACATCATCACGTTTCAGGAATTCTTCTTCCTTCTCATCTGTAAATAAGGAGAGGTCAGATTTTGAAGCCAAAGCCTCTCTGTAAGAATGAGAAGTAATATCCAAAGCTGTCGTTGCTTCACGTCTGGAGACTGGATTCTCGGCTTCTGTTGTATCAGGATTGTACTTTTTCCAATATTTCCGATGAAAGTACAAAACTGATAATGCATCTTTGTTTATAAGTGCATTGATTGGCACATATAGACGATGGTATGTGGTTTTCCCGTTTTCAGATTTTTCTGGGAATCCAACAGAAATCATGTCGGTATACCTTTCTGGATCATTCCAGCGCAAATTAGGATTAGAAATCGGTTTTTCTTCCCAAACATGATCATAATCTTTCATGTATGGGAAATCTCTTCCCAAAATCTGCGGAAGTATCATAGCTCTAATTGTCTCATCTGTGTAGGATTTTGAACCGTGACCAGATGTTTTAAAGAATTCATCATTGATATCCTTAATCTGGTCATTAAGTCTTGCAATTTCTGCTTTGATATCATCGATCTTCTGTTTCTTTTCTGCCCATTCGTCTTCGTATAAACTGGTCGCAAATCCAAGTTCTGTAAGAGCCTTTGCAAAATATTCACGATCGAGATTACTATAAGTTATAGTAAGTGGGTGACGTTTGGATACGTCTCTGATAAACCATGAAATACGAATTGACTTGTCAGTAGAGTTTATGAACCTCATATTCACAAACCCATAATCGTTTGTGAAAATTCGCTCATAGAAGTACAGTAAAGAGTTGCAAAAATCACTGACATCGATAATCGCAAAATGCCGATCCTCGTAATCAAAATACAGCTTTCGAAGCGTTACTTTAGTGATTCGAAGTTGCATGATATCTTCAATGTTAAGTGGTGCTGGATTGAAATCATCATTTCCGTCATTAGAGTTACCAAGTCCTGTTTTATTAATATTACCCATTGTTTTGATCTCCTTTCGTTTGATCTATTTTATTTGGTATCCTAAATATGTGCTCGAAAGAGACAAAAGAAAAGACACACAACAATCGCTGCATGTCTTTCTCCAGGTTTAGGAACTTATTCGGCAACTTTCTTGAGGAACGCCTGAACGTCATCACGCTCAATGAATTCCTTTTCTCTGGCGTCGTATTTACCGAAACCGTAATCGTGCCAGTATTTCAGATGACAGTCAATAATTGCCTGTGCATCTTTTCCCATCAAAGCCGAGATAGGAGTGTACAGGGAATGTGCTATCACTTTTCCATCTTTTGTTTCCTCTGGAAAGCCAATATAGATCCAGTCATTGAAACTGAAATCTTTGTACACGTCAATCTTAAAACAATCTTTCAGGTATGGTAAGCGTCTCATCAATAAGTACTTCGAAACATCCCCAGATTCACACTGATAGCTATTTGCTATAATATAAAAAGTCGCAGGATTCCGGACTTTACGCGCCCAGGAACCTTTATATTCTGTAAATTCAGAATATCCCTGACTTTTGTAAATAGCAGTACAGTAACCAATAGGTTCTCCTTCTGGTCTTGCTCCCGGAACAGCGATTTCTGTTGACAGACTAGATTTACTCATATAACGAGCCGCCGCTGCAACAATCTCATCGTCTGTGAAATACTGGGACATGTACTTATAGTCGCACCAGAACATAAGCACATATTTCCGGAAGTCTGGATCAGCAAGTCTATCTTCCATTTCTTTACGGCGTTTGTTCCTTTCGGCTTCTTTCTGTAAACCAACGGCATCCTTTACAAGACGCATCATCAGTTCCTCTTCTGTGATATCAACATACTGTTTAATAAGTTCGATATCGATTAAATTATTCTTTGCCATGTTTTTATTCTCCTTTTCTTAATTGTTTATTGTATTAAATATGTGTTTTGTCAGGCGCAAACATTTCGAAACCGTCATTTAGATGTCCGACGAAACGTTCCAGCTATAGGAAACATGTATTGAACATCATTAGTTATAGGTTTCGTTTATATATATAGCGCCCAAAATATGAGAACACAAACAAGAGACAACAAAAAGAGACTGGCATTAACCAGTCTCAATTTTTGTTTGTTATCGTTCGAAACCTAAGACAGAAGCAATTTTATCTGCCAGAACATCATAATCAGTACCGTAGATGATAGCAGAACAGTCGTCTTCCTCTTCTCGTTCTGGATTTGGAATATCATCAGTCGTGATTCCTTTGTCGTCTAGGAAGTCCTCAAAAATATCGATGAGCTGTCCAATTAATTCTGGCTTTTCAGCATCAGCAACTTTCAGTTCCCACGTTGGTTTGAATGTACTCATATTGTTTTCCTCCTTGAATTCAAATGATTTGTTATCTTAAATATGGGTTCCGGAGTAGTAATCGAAGTGTATTCTGCAGCTTTCGGAATCTATACAACTATATTCTTAGTTTCGTATCAAAACTTGCACTAGTGTTGTTATTGAATACCTATGAATGGTTCCAAGCAGTAATCGAAGTGTATTATACAGCTTTCGGAACCTATGCTTCGTATTCTTAAAAACGTATCACGAGAACTTGTTTCGAGTGAACTGTACACCGTAAGGTGTGGTATCAAAATCTGCACTAGTGTTGTTATTGAATCCCACTCCTTTGGAGTACAGGTCACGTGAGATAAACTCCCGTGATACTAATAATAGGTTCCAGAGTGGTAATCGAAATGTTTTCTGCAGTCTCTGGAACCTATACCTCGTATTCGAGAAATCGTATCAAAATTTGCACTAGTGTTGTTATTGAATACCTATGTGCGGTTCCAAGATGGTAATTATGACATGTTATGCAGTTTTCGGAACCCATCGTCTGTTTTTTTCAACTATAACCAAACCATTATCTCAACCTTTGAACACAGTTTTCTGTTTCCTTTGCTTTTTCGTTATCCATATTTAGGATAACAAAAACAATGAACAACGAAACAGAAAGGAATATAGATTATGATTTTATTTAGCAGAAAGAGAAATCAGGAAAAGCAAAATATATTACGTGCACCTAAGAAACCAAATTATGAGTTTAAAACCTATCAGTTACCGAGTGGATATTGCGGTCCAACGAAAAGGCTCGGAAAAGATGTATTAATTCCATTGAGCCCTGAAACAAATACGAATGTCTTAGTACTCGGAGCAGCGGGCTCCGGGAAGAAATACAGTTATATCGAGCCCAATATTATGACCGCAGATCATCATAGTAACTGTATCGTCTATATGGGAAAATCAGAAGCCGAAAATATTGTCGAACGTATGACAGAAAGAAAAACATTTGAGATCGACTTAAGCAAAAGACCAATCGATTACTTCTCTTTGATTACTGATCGTGCGGATGCGGAACGATTCGTAAACAAAATGTTTAATGCTCATAAGTTTCTTTTTGATGACGAAAAGACAGATGAATTCTTTTTGGAAGCCGAAAAGAGAGCTCTTTTAGATATCATTTTGGTACTTCTTGACCGTCCTGAAAAATGCAATCACAAGAATATTGTTGAAAAGCTATCTGGGGATACCAGCGGAGATGCTGCTTATTGGTCAGAATCAATTCGATCTCTGTCTTCGGTTGTCAGAGAATCTGTGATTATGAGTTTGATGGTCAGACTTAACGAATTATTACCAGGAGACACAATCGATCTCTCAAGTCTTGTTCATGACTTTATGCATAAAACAAATACTGTTTTGTTTGTGGAAACGGACTGGTTTGAAAAAAGTGTTTACGAATCAATCTTTTTAGATGAACTCGTGTACCGGTATACAATGATGTATGACGAAAAAGCCCCGATGACAAGAGTGATTATGGATGAAGCAAGTCTTTGTTTTTATGATGCCAGATTGTTTTGTGTTGAAGCACGTCGATTCAAATTGAGTGTTGATTTTATTTATCAGTCTATCACGAATTTGAAAATGCAGCATCCCGATGACTATAATACAGTCCTTTGTAATGCAATTGCAATCGTATGTTTAGGAACCAATGATAAACCAACGATCGAATTTTTGACAGAAGCAGCCGGAATTACAACAGAAGATGCCAAATCCTCACTAAATTATATGATTGATCTACGTGTTATGCCACATGAAGATGAACTTATTTTGTGTCCAACTTTGGATAAAGATCCAATTATTGCAAGAAAGATCAGGTTTTAAGAAGTATGGCTGGAATTCTCGGTTAATTGTTTTGCATGTATGCCAAAATTGAATCAGAACTATTTCGTTTCCGGTGACGAGATTTCTATATTTTGAGCCTTATCATAAGTAAACAAAAACACGTGTAAATTATGTTGGCTCTGGATGTTAGAAATCAGAACAACCGGAAACAAAAACATGTTGTAAACAGAGAGGATCAATTCTATGAAACGAAAAGAATTCACTGTACGAGAAATAAATATAGCACTTGACCCATCCTGGACTCCCACAAATCTGCAAGTAATATTTAAAAAGATCGATGAAACCAGGTTTCGAGTTTGTGGGATTCTGTATCGATTTGGTGGGGATCCTGTACAGAAACTTTATGGGATTTTTGATTATGATATCAATATCAGTGGAGCTCCGATAGATCGTACTGATAACATCTTGAAACAGTATTATCCTGGTGGAATCGAGGAAGTCAAAGAGACTTTTGGCTCAGAAGCTAATTATGTGATCGCCGATTCATGGATTCCATATATAGTTCCTCTTGATCCATACGAGATCGAAGAAGAATACACATCTGAAGACGAAGCGTTGAGAGCGATGCAGGAATATATCAAAAGTGAATTGAATGGAGAGCAACCAGAATTTGAGAAGCACAGGCAGTGTCCATCATTTATGATGAGAACGATTACCAATTGTGGCGTAGTGAAAAGTTAGAAATAAGTTTTTGTTTTCTGACACATATTTATGGTACCAAATTGAGAAGGGGAATAATTATCATGATTAAGATACCAGAAATAACATCAGCTGAATTATTAAATCGATTGGAGACAGCTTTGTATTCGAACGAAGAATTCGAACATAGTCAGCACTTCCAGGACATCAAAAATATGGAAGTGAATTCAGACGACATCGATTCTGATTTACATGGACCAAATCCGGCACAGACACCGACTTCCACACAAAGTTCAGTTATTTGGACAGATGATTCACAGTGTTTGATTGACCAAATTGATGATACGATATTCCGGTTCGGCGAGGTTCGTGCTTATTTAGATCAGGACGAAAATTGCTTGGATCCGGATAAAAAGTATTTGTTTTGTGTCGATACCATTGATCTGAACACATACATCGAATCCAAAATGGAAGACATTGTATCAATGTTCTATAAAGGAGGTATCGAAGAAGTTCGGAATACATACGACGGATCCGCAAATCAGATCATTGCAGAATGTCTGTTTGAACTCGAAAGCGCCTATGAAGTAGATTATCTTGAAACCGGATACGATTCAGAATACGAGGCGAAGGAAGCGCTTTCAGAATACGCAGAAAGAATATCCGGAACATTAATGCCTACAACGAGCGACCTGGAATGCGCTGACGAAGATCTCGATCGCTAATGATCATTAAACAATACCTGCGGATACTTATAATGGGCGTCCACAGGTATTATTTTTGTTTTGCAGATATCTTTTCCGGCACATATTTATAGTATCAAAAACAAAAACAGAAAAGGAGAAGTATTATGACACCAGAAGATTATTATTTAGAACAAAGCGAACAGGTTCATGATGACGTCGTTAACTTACAGGAAAAAGCTTTGCGTCTTGCGTGCAAAGAGTGCGGGTTAACAGAGGAAATCGATGAATTTGAAGTGATCTCAAGCAGCGATGAGATTGCGAAAACTGCATGGTACAAAGGTATGTATGCAAAACGAGTTAAATTTGAATGCAGCGAACTTAATCTGACATTTTTCTATGACGCATACGGTATTGCAACATATACTTATGCAGGCTTTTCTTCGAATGCAGATACTTTAGAAAACATCACAAAAGCATTCGCAAAGGCAGAACAGTTACGAATTAAGATGGACGAAATCATGGAACAAATGCTTAAGGATAAGGATGAGGAAAAGGATAAGGTAAATTGCCAGGATGATAGTGACAAGAAAACCGGATTTATAGGAAAGAAGTACTCAGATACTAAATTCGTTTTCGGCGAAGTTCGATCTCAGCTTGATATGAAAACCTTTGAAGTCCAGTATGTAGCTTGTGCAACGGGTATCGATCTCGCAAACTATAGTTTGAATTACCTCAATAATGTCGCGATGATGTATTTCGATGACGGCATTGATGAAATTCAGAATATATACAAAGAAGACGCAAACCAGATTTTGGCAGAATGCATATTCAAAGCGTTATCGACATCAAAAATGGATTACATGAGCGGATTTTACACACTGAAAACCGAGGCAGAAAAAGATCTCGGAAAGTATGTAGATCAGCTTTTGTAAACGTAAGCAACGAATGCATCTATAGTTATCTCATATGGGATTCTAGTAGGTGCATTCTTTTATTTCAGTTTACAATTCGGTAACGGCAGCCTGAGTAAAGAAAAACACCCACAGGATCTCCAAAGAGAATTCCCATGAGTGTTTTCTAAAATTTAGGCTGCGAGATGTGCGTTGATCTGTCCTCTGACTTTTCCGCCAATTCCGGACTCCAATGTATGAATAAACACTGGGGAAACGAAATCGGTATCACAGTTCATAAGAATTTCTACACGCATCTCTTTCATGTAGTTTGGTTCAGTTATTCTTCCACCTTTCTTTCCTTTGTATCTGCTCTTGAGTGATTCGCATACAGGAATGTCATCTCCAACACGACCTTCATATCTGGCAATCATGAGCCAGTTTACAAGGTTTGCAAGTTCATCATCCGTGAAATCGAAATCACGTTTCAGATACAGAATAAAACCGTCCTGCTCTTTCTGATTGATCCGATCTGCCTTTGTTTTCTTCCAGAATTCTCTTTCATTCCTGTGAGCAGCTTTCCATGCAGGCTGTTCTCTTAACGGAATTTCTTCGACCTCTGGTTCGTATCCAAAAGCAACTCGCATCTGATTGAGATACTTCATTGACAGGGTTTCTGTCTCAGCGTCCAATAAGATCTGATTCAACTCGTTGTTTGTATGACGAGAAATAATGAACCGGTAGCTTGTTAGCTTCCGAAGTTTCACATACTGTCTCAACATGCTGAATGTTAACTTTGGATAGCGTTCTTTTGCAAGTTCGCCGATCAATCTGCAGTACAGACCTTTGATTCTGATCTTTAAGAAACGACCGTAAAAGAAATTGTTTCGATTTGCTCTTGTATCACCAAGATAACCGGAAACGAATTTCCATGTTAGTTCATTCCAAAGATCGGAAACCATCGGACTGATCATGTCGTAGATTTCATCGTACGAATACTGCTGATACAGATACATCAATTCGTCAACTCCGTATTTGCCGTACATACGATTTACGATGTACTTTAGATTTGACTTTGTCTGGCTGTATTCGTTTAACCGGTTACGACATTTCATTTCCAGGATTTCGTTTCCTGTGTTTCTTGCTGCAACAAAAAGAGCTGAAATCTGAATCATATCGAGTTCGGTCAGGTCGGAAACAGTACGGCTAATCTCTACTGCCTCCTCAAAAGTGGTTTTTGAATTAAATAACTTAATCATGGTTTTGGTTCCTCCTTAAAATAAATGTTTTTTTGATTGTTCCTGTAAACAATAAAAAGGAGGCGCACCAGTAACCTGATTTGTCTCCTTTTATGATTGTTTATTTGTATACGATAAATATGGGATGAATGAGCGTGTTCTATTTGTGTGTTTACCTTTATGGGCATATTCGAAAAATAACCGATTTTGTTAATTTGTTTGCAGTGATTGAAACCATATTTAATGTATCAAAATACCAATAAACACACGCAAGGAGGAAACGATTATGGCAAAAACTAGAGAAATTCAGTGTATTCATTACATTTGTGAGGGAAATTGTGATTTAGGAAAAGAGGGAACGTTCCGTCATCAGTGCCAGACCTGCAAAACTTATAAGAAGAAACCAGGGGGAAAACCGGCACGTACTGATAACAGACGTCAGAAACTGGATCGGATCCAGAGAAAGGAACGGTACTAGGCTATGGAAGGCGACTGAAAACAGAACAAATGCAAACGAAAGAGGGTGGCTGTTATGGCTGCCTTCTTTTTGTTTGCAAGATACTTATACATATTTAAGAATTAGGACGAGAATTCTCGGTTATTCTGTGTGAACGAAAGACGAGTTTTTCAGATTGTGAGCCTTATTAATAACAGGCAAGTAAGTTATTCACTTAGATTGAGATCGTAAAAACAACAATACGAAGAGGGATACAAAATGAGTAAACAAACAGTAAGAACAGAGAAAGTTACGAATAAAGAGATTGCAGAGACAGGAGCTCAGGCATACGAGCTTGGAAGAGAGTTTGGAGATTTTGGTGATTGGTATTTTAGCAAGAGATTTCCATTGCGATGTGAACTTGATCTCGAAATGTTAGAAGAAATATATAACCAAGGTGCAGAGTCTAAAGCAAAAGAAACTGTATACGTGAACCGACTCTGTGTTTTCATTCATGGAAAAACGAATACAGGAAAGACATATACAAGTGTCGAAGCCTTAAAACAAATGGGATACAACCATTTTTATGATATTAGAGGTTATGGTCCTGCAAAGTTTCGTAATATAAGTACATCAGTTCAAGCAATTTTACTAGATAATTGGACTGATGGAAAATATATGTCGCGATTCTTAGAACTCTGTGGAGATAAACCAGTTAAGATTACGCACCGAGAAAAGAACAATCAGTATTTTGTTGGAGATATGATTGTTGTTACAAGTACGGAAAGCTTTGATGAATGGGCGAAAACATGTAGATTTACACCAGAACAGACCGAATATCTCAGATCTCGATTCTACATTTGCGAAGTCGGAAAAAAGATGCAAATCCATTGTGTGTCAATTATAGATAGAGAAACGAAAGAGCAGCAACAGGAACGGTTGGGTAAATTCATGGATTTCGCACAAACATACAACAAACTTATCCTGGATTACATTAAACCTGGTAAATGGTTCAATAAGAAAATGCTTGAGTTAGTAAATACAAGTAACCATGACCAGTTAAAACACTTTCTAAATTGTTATAAGAATTATTGTAAAATGTATAGGAATCCAGTCAAAGTAAAAAGTAATACAGTGAGACTTAAGCGAAATCGAAATAAACTTCAAGATCGATTCTTAAAAACGGAATAGAAAGGATCATCAATTTATGAACACAGTGACAGCAATCAAAAATACAGAAAACTATGCGTTACGTATGGAAGGATCAATGGCAGAAAAGTTGTTTTTCTTAAATCAGATTCCGACAGGTGCAGTCGACACAATCGTTGACTTTGGCTGCGCTGACGGATGTCTGTTTCAAGCCATGCGTCAACTAGGGATCGACTGGAAGCAGATTGGAATCGATAATGAGGTGGCATTTAAAGAGTTATTTTTGATTCGCAATCCAAACGCCACCTGGATCAGATCACAATACCCGGCATTAGACAATGTAGCGGATCCGAAGCATTGTATACTAAATTTAAGCAGCGTCATTCATGAAGTATACAGTTATATGGATCCAAAACAGGTGGAATTATTCTGGAAAGCAGTATTTGAATCTGGATTTCAGTATATTGTTGTTCGGGATATGATTACAGTTGATGGAAAAAACACAGCTGCAAATATCTTTGATCTTGTAAAACTCAACAATAACGAAACTTATAGAGCACAAAAAGATGATTACGAACGCGTATACGGTAAGATCGCAACCAGTTATCATCTTTATCATTTCCTGCTGAAGTACCGGTATGTTGAGAACTGGGACCGAGAATTACACGAAAACTATCTGCCATTAACACTTGATGGTCTTATGGATATTATCTCGAACGAAAATTATGAGATTGTTTTCAAGAATCTGTATACGAATCAGTTTATCAGCAACCAGGTGGAAAACGATTTTGGTATCCAGATGCAGAACCCAACTCATGTTCAGCTTATTTTGAAACGGAAAAGTGAGGAATTATAGTTATGGCAAAGAATGTAGGAAAAGTATTCGAAGACGATTTTAAAGCATCCGTTCCAGAAGGTGTGTATTTTTGCAGACTACATGACGCTGCTCTTGGATTTGATGTGAATCACAGTACACAACGATTTTCGCTTAAAAGCCCTTATGATATAATCCTTTGCGAAAACGGTCAGATGTATGCACTCGAATTAAAAAGTCATAAAGAAAAAACACTTGGGTTCGGTACAAAGGATGCTCCAATCAAACGAAGACAGATTGAAAACTTGGTAAAAGCATCTAATGCTGGTGCGATTGCTGGAATCGTGATCAATTTCAGAGACTTTGAGGAAACGTATTATATTGATGCTAAAACATTCTTGGAATTTATGGATACCTGTGGCAAAAAGAGTGTAAATCTTAATGATTCCAGAAAGATGGGCATCCGAATCCAGGAAACCAAAAAGAAAACACATTCAAAATACAATATCAGGACAATACTAGACTTGAGATTGGAAAAGAGGGCGTAATCGTATGGTGTCGAAAGGAAAGATATACGGGGAATGTCTTGTAAAGGTGCTAAAAAACGGATCAATGCAAAAGGATTCGGCGCCTGAGACCGGATGCACATATGGAACCGGAAGTGCGGATATCGATCAATTTCGAACATATATAAGTTCCTGTTCCTGCATCCTAATGGATAGGCGCCTAAAACGTATTGCATACTAAACTAAGAATAGGAAAGAAAAATTATAGGAGAACAACATGCAAGCAAAAGCAAATCAAATAAGTGTAATAATGCAGTGAAGCCTCACACGACTAAAGTCGCGTACTTCCCCATAAGTGTCTCAAACACGTAGTCTCTTTAGAAGACGGGGAGTGCGTTTCTACAGATACAGCCTGAACTCAGTATATCTCATGACGGCAAAGCCATGAGTTCCGCATTCAGGTTAATAAGTGTAGCAAACGTGCAGGTGCTTCTCTTACTGCATTGAGGAACGTTTGCCTCAATGAGCAACCTTGAACTCTCATCCAGGGATTTTAAAATCTCACGTATGAAATACCGGGCTCCGATATTATACGATGCAGACAGGTCACAGTTATAGATTTTTCCATTCTGAAACCGGCAGAGTTCATAAGTCTTAAATCCACCGTATTTACCTCGGAGAACATATCCACTGCCATCAAAAGCCAGTCTGGATGTATTCCATGCACAAATATGACTGACATGCATTCCAAGCCTGTGTGCTTTGTCTGCCACGATACGCTGTACTTCCTGGCTTCTCCATAATTTCAGTCTCTGCTTTTTAGAACCCTTCACTTTGCCCTGTTTATCCAGATGTTCAAATACGATCACATCTGCATTATAAAGGACAGCGACATCCATAATAAATTGTACAGTTTTCACTGAGATATCATGGTTAATACCTTTCGTTCTCGCCCATAGTCTTGGAGTCCTGGAATTACCATACTGTTGTGCTTTCTTGATACGGTTAATGCTGTGGCTCAGAGAGTCTATTTCTTTCGGAAGTTTACAAAAATGTCTTCCCAGAATAGTGCCATCTGCACACATGACAGAGACCGTCGCAGCAGTATTGATTCCCAGGTCTACAGAAACTACGGTCTGATCCTTTACCGCAGTGTCACAAAGGGTAACTCTTCCCTTAAATGGGAAATCCAGAAACCATTCATGACCACGTTTTTGAAGCGTCGGAGCACATTTCTTTCGTCCTGCACACCGTCTTTCAATATAATCCATGTCTGATTTCCGGAGCTTTACTGTGATCCAGTCCCAGGTATTACGGATAAAGACCTTGATCTTTGCTTCGTAAAGTTCCGTCTGTTTGTACATATCAGTCCGGTACATACATGGATAAGTAAATCCCGCTCTAGGGAAAGAAGGTTTATTTCCATGCACTTTTATGTCCGTCTCTTCCCAGTTTTTAAGATTACTCTTATAGGAAGACACTTTTCCAATTGCTTCGTTTATCGCTCCACGTCTTAAATAATTCGGGAACTTATAGAATTTTTTATCGAAGTGATACACTGGGTTTGGATTTCCATTAGTTCTATGACAGAGTCTTTCCACGTACTGTTGACGTTTTTGGCTCTGGTCGATTTTACTGATATTATCCCATTCGTTGAGACATACAGTAATCAGAAAATCTACAGCACCACGGTATACAGATACCGTATCTTTAAAAATATGATTGTAATGCTTGATCTTGACACTATATGTTGAGTATATCTGCATTCGTGATGCCTCCTTTCTGGATTATTTTATTTTAACAATTATAAGGTTCACAATTCGAAAAACTCGTCAGTTTTTTATAAGTTTTTACTATAAATATTCGATTATCACTAATAATAAAAAATACCGACTAACTCATCAACAACAGAATTATATTCCGAGTTTTCAGAGTACTGTATGAATTTAATTCGCAAAGTTTATAGTGACCGACCAGTTGTATTTCCAATAGATATAGAAGCAATTGCGTCTCATATTGGATTCGAAGTGCATTACTTGGACTTTGAGAACCAGGAATCATGCACTACAACTGGCATCCTTAGTCGGTTAATTGAAGAAAAACAAGGCAAAATGGCAATTGTTGTTAACAAATTATTGGATGCAAAAACACAAAGATACGCAATAGCTCGCGGAATTGCAAAGTATTTGTTGAGAGGAGAAGAATCAATGTTTGAAGGCATATATGATACAACCATGATTCCTCAAGATATAGATACAACAACAGAAGACGTAATTGCATGTTTTCTGTTACTGCCATTAGATTTAACAACGTCTGAATTGAAAGAGTATTTGGGACGAACTAGTTCAAAGGAAGTCGATTCGAATACTTGGATTCGACAATTTAGTGACAAAAGTATGGTTCCGGTATATAACGCAGCTATTGGTTATCAGCATATTAGACAAATTTTAGGATACGAAAGACAAAAAGAGTTCGAAAGCAAAGGATTTGACATCAACAGGATAGAAAATATTGACGAAATTATATATGCATAATCGTTACATGCGAAACAGTTCTTTCTGATATGAAAGGACTGTTTTTTTGTCTGCAACTTGGGAACACATATTTAGTATACAAAAACAAACGAAAATATTATTTCAGTTAACAATTTGGAGGATAAATTATGAAAAACGAATTAAAAATGATACAGGCAGTAATACTCGGAGCGTTTGTTGTTTTGCTCACCGGAATGTGTTTTTATTCGAGTAGTAATTTAAGTAATATCAAACGTATGGCATCTGAGTCTGCACGCCTGTCTTCTGATATTTTAAACGGATACGATCATGATGCGTACGAAAACTTTGATGCCGAACAGTTCGCATTCTTAAATGAGGGAACCCATGGAGAATTAGAAACCGACGAGTTACATGATCTTATTTATGACGAAGACGGCTGGTCGCAGGATAAACAGGCTCATTTTAAGACGATTCTTATAAAAGGAAACAAAGAAACAGCAACCTCGATTGGTAATGCAGCAGTGAGCCAGGTTATTAGCGACCAAAATGACACGGACAAAGAAGACATAACCTTTTCCGTTATCTCCTTGTCAGAAAATATGCAGGCTGTTATGTTTTCCAGTGAGAAAGCAGCCTACTACGCGCATACGGAATGTGTTTCCAGTAATATGACAGTTTCTTATGAAGCTGTTTTTGATATCTCCGGAGATATTGTAACCGAAGACACAGAAGCCCAAGAAGACAATACAATTATTATGGATACTGATACTGAAACGGCTTCAACAAAACCGGTTACGATTGCAATACTCGACACCGGATATACGGGAGACAGTGACAGGATTCTAAAAGGAATCAATACAGTAGATGACGAGCAACGAAATACAGAAGATGATAACGGACACGGTACCAGAATGGCAGAAATCGTTACATCAATGACAAACGATAACGTAAACATAATGCCAATCAAAGTAGCAAACAAAGACGGATTCGCTACGATCACAAGTACTTATGCAGGTATTTTGTATGCGATCGAGAAGGATGTTGATATCATTAATATCAGTATGAATGCAAGAGTGTCTGGGAATTCCTTCCTGCTTGCGGATGCGATCAAACAGGCTACAGATGCTGGTATCAAGGTAATTGTATCCGCCGGAAACAGAAGTACGGACGTAGCCAAAATAACTCCATCCAATATTCCGGAAGCAATCGTTGTCTCATCAGTAGATATTAATGGGGAGTTTGCAGAATATAGCAATTATGGAGGTACGATCGACTATGCAACGTATGGCAACTACGATGGCGTTGACGGAACCTCAAACGCAGCAATCAGAATGTCTTCCATGTATGCTTATATTATGGGAATTGATGGTGCAAATGCAGATGAACTGATCAATTCTGCTGCTAAAAATCCAAATGATACAGAATGGGATGAATACTATGGATATGGTATTGTAAACCCATATGATGTCTACAAAAGAGCAGATTATGCTTTTGCTTCCGGAATGTTCGATCACACACATACAGAAGGTGTTACGTGGAAAGGGAAAACGGAAACAGATCTTGGTCCAGGAATTATGGATCTTGATTGGAGGAATATAAGCGATGATGATCTCGACCTGTATTTAAGAGATACTCATTATGCATTTGTAGGAGAGTTTCTTTTATCATTATCAGAAGATGATATGAAAGAGATCAAAGAACGCAGTCAGATATTAAACAGCGATGTAGAAGAAACTTCTTTTGAAATCACAGATGAAGATGTGTTACTAAGTGACGATCTAACAGAAACAGCAGAAACAAAGACACCATTTATTGATTACTGCTTGAAACAATACGAAGAACACAAAGACGATCTGGTTATCTCAAATGCGAATACCTGGTGGTGGTATGATAACTCTGTTGGCTACCTTTACCTGAATGATATGCATGGCGTTACGAAGTTTACAATATCAGCACCTTATATGTCTAATTTTGATGAAGTAAACCATTTCAATTCTTCTTCCGTTGTGTCTGGGTTTACGACAGATAGTGTTGTAAAAGGAGACGCCAATAAGAAAGTGATACGAATCGGAAAGACGTCAGCTCAGTCAAGCAACAGTCCAAGTGTAACAGGAGCAAGAGCAGTCTCAGCAGGTGCTGCAAGTTTTATTAGTATCATTAAAAAGGGCGGCGAAACAAACGTATCCAAAAGTACGGCATCTGCTGCAAAGAACGATGCTAACGGAAGTTCTACATTCATGTTACAGTTTACATTTTCAAACTATGACATGGGAGAAGCATTAGAAGAAGGTCATTCCTGGTATACAAACTTTTTCGGAGCAGCAGGAACAGCAGAAGCATATGATTTTAATGTGAGACCATATGGCTATTTCGCAGGTGTTGATAAAAACGGAACAATTGCAAATTGGAACGTATCAAAAGCAAACGAATATTGGAATTCACATACAAACAGTGTTCCGGTTGGTAAAAAGTACACTGCAAGTCAGATCCCGCAAGCTGTCAACAATACAAAGAATCAGTATGTGAAAATGTGGCAGGGCGATGGGTTTAAATACAGCTGGGTTGATTTCTTCCAGAGTGATAAAGTATTGCAAAACTACAATGAACTTACCTTTGTTGATGGTTCTGATTACAACAATAATGGAAACACAACAGAAACTCTAACAGAGCGGAATGTATTGCAGACTTACATCAGATTGGAACCTGATAAGTCCAGTGGTTCTACACCTTATCCGGCAACAATCAGACGCAGCTCTCTTACAACCAGAAACATTGCATCCTCTGATAGTATGGATATCTGGTATTTCCCAGGCGGATGCAATTATACGGTTGCGAATGGACTCGGCGTCATTGCAAAATATGAAGGCGAAAGCTATAGCACCGTAAAGAAATTCATGAAAGAGGTTGCTGGTATCAATTCTCCTTCAGAAGCTCAGATTGCACAGTATTTTACACGAATTGATGCAAATGGAAATGGCAGTGGATTTAACACCTTTGTTTCCGGAAATAATGCAAAATATCTGCCACGATTCAGCGCTTCCGATTATTATAGTGCCCATAGAGCACTGATCCAGTCATTTGAGCTCTATAAACTTGGAACCTGGGCATATAGATCCGTAAATGGACAGGGCACAAATGGCGGAAGCGGAGATAGTTACGGAAACACAGCACAATATGGAACGCCTGCATTGTTTACGAATGAATCTTCCTATGATGATAAGAAGAAAACACTAACCGTCAGCGGTGAGACGTTTGGATTGACAACTTATGCAAAGTGGTCTGTTGGCGAAGACATTGTTGGAGAGACAGACATCCCAGAAATTCGCATTCAGACAACTGTTAACAGTATTAATGTATATCATACGGTAGCACTTGCAGATAAATGGTATGATGACCAGGATATCGTTAACAACTGGACGAATGCATCAAAATCAATTACCGGCAAGAGCGAACAGGTAATGTATGGTCAGACTTATACGGATAGCGGTGTTTATGCTCCAGCAATCACGAATTTCAAAGCTACTTCAGATAAACGTATCACAGTTGTGAAACCGGATGGCAGTTCACAGATTTATGACAGCGCAACAAATATAACACAATTAGTAAGCGAAGTACTTGCTGAACCTGGAATGAACGGAGCAACGATTACAATAGAAACTCTGTATGATGCTGCTGGACTTTCAACCTTATACGTAAGACCAACTCTAGGCAAATGGACCTATAATGGAGCAACCTATACAGAAGATAACCCAGCGATCATCACAAAACAGGTTGGAACACAAATTGGTATTCCAAACCCGGATATTAATACGATCAACTATGTAGCTTCTTTTGATGGCAATGGTGGAACTGCAAGTGAGACATCAAAGAAGACAACACTAAGCTGGGATCACACTTGGACACTGCAGAAGGCAGACGAACAAGGAAACGCAATCGCTGGGTCTCCGAATGGAACTAAACTCGACCAAAGTGGAGATGCTTTTGATACTTCTGTAAACTATATGGACTACGGATCATGGAGTGATTGTAGTTATTTTGACAATTCAACAGAACCTAAAACGTCATTTTCAGGAAGCGGTGACATTACTGCATGGTGGACTGGAGTTTTAAGGAATGTTCCTACAGGAAAAAAATACTTCATGGGTGTTTATGGCGGTCAATATCCAAGAAGTAACATAGGGTATGGTTGGACTAGTTTTCGTAATACATATATGACATCAACATCCACAACGTTATACATGAGTTTGAATGCAAGTGGATACGGCTATAATTTATACAAAAATGGAGATTATTATTATAGTTCTGGCGGCTACTATGACAAAGGTCCATTCGGTATTTTCCCTGCATACACTAAATATGGGTTTGCGTACAAATACGGATCCGTAGAAGGTGCAACCGACGTAATGTCTCCAAATATTTCAGGATCCACACTGATCACATTACCAACTGCTTCCAAACCAAATGCGACATTCCTATATTGGAAACTAGCATACGATCCAGAACTTGACGCTTCTTATACAAGTAGAACGTACGCAGCAGGAGAAACAGTCGACATGGCTTCGTTTAAGAAAGATGTAACGTTTGTAGCTCAGTGGTCTGACAATGTATACACTTTGACTTTAGTCCGTGACGGAAAGGATGACCTGCAGCCTGCATGTACCGATGGAGATACCGTTGCTTATGTATCCGGAGGTCGGTACACAAAAACAGCACGCGGAACAACGATCACAAAAATTGCGGTACCAACAAAATATGGATACGAATTCCAGGGTTACAAACTTGGAAATCGAACGGTAATCAATGCGGATGGAACGTTTGCAATAGATGCAAGCGAATATACATCAGACGCAACCTTATATGCAGAATGGACGTTTAAGAAATATAAGATCACCCTTGATTACTGCATGACTGGTCTTGTTAACGAAGACACAGCAGACCCTTATATGATGGAATATTATGACCGATATTTCGAAGACAGTAAAGGTATTATGACCACAACCGTTGAGTACCCGAAAGTGAGAGGAAAAAACTTTGAAGGCTATTATACGGGTACGAATGGAACGGGTACAATGTTGATTGATGAATCCGGTAATATTCTCGTAAACACAACCTATTTTGACGCCGACCAGACTTTGTATGCAAAATGGGGAGACGGAAATTACGGCGTCCAACTTGAGTTTAATAATGGTCGAGACAGACGTATTACAGTAGACAATGTGAATATTCCTTATGGTGGAAAAGCAAATGCAGGTTTCAATGAGTTTGCATACATCCCAACGAAACAAGGGTATACTTTTGCTGGCTGGTATGACAGCGCATCCGGCGGAAGTCTCGTATATAACCCAAACACCGGAGCTAAATTAACAGGTTCGATCTATTGGGATCGTAATGGTAATTACCAGTATTATGATACAATGATATTGTATGCGCATTGGGTACAGAATACGTATCCGGTGTCTTATGATGGTAATGATGCAACATCAGGAACGATGAAAGACGATACTCATATTTATGATACAGAAAAACAGTTATCAAAGAATCAATATGAAAGACATCAAGTTTTAGCATATGAAGATAGTGATAAAAAGTCATCTACAGTTATGATTCCAATTGCTTCTGATGAATGTGATCTTGAGTTCCAGGGATGGAATTCGAATATCAGAATTCCGAATGATTTACGGTTCAGTCAGTACGTAAGCTGTTTGATACCTAACACAAACCTTGGCAGCACTACATTTGAAATCGAAAGAAATGATGCAGGGCTTCCGATTACTTATACAGTTGATGACGAATCGATTGCAGATGTTAAGATCGATGGAGATTTGATCACAATTACTGGAAAGAAAACAGGAGTGACAACAGTTACGTTACAAACCGGAATGGATGACATATATGAAATCACAAAGGTTACATATTATGTGATCGTACAGTAATGGTAACCGGAGTATAAGAAACAAAGAGAAAGAGGAAGATAACATTTTGAAAATTAGAGTGTTGTTTCCTCTTTTCTCGTTCATAAATATTTCTTTGTACACTAAGCGTCCATATTTAAGAAGTAGGACGGGACGTCTCGATTACTTGTATCCGAATAGTTCACGGATAACAAAATACATATAGAAAGGGTATTAAGATGGATACAATTTATAGAAAACAGAAATCGTTTCTGATTGTTTTGGCGTCGATCATTTTAACCGCTTTAGTGACACTGAAAGGTCCGCCGGAAGTACATGCGGAAACAAGACATTATAATGACGAAGAAACGGTAACAAATTTAACATCAATACAGGGAAACAAAGTAGATATGATTGCACAATGGAGTCAGGTATCAATTACACTTCCGGAAGGCAAAAAGCCTGGATATAAATTTATTGCCTGGTATCAGGATCCAGAATGTACAAAATACATTGGAAAAGCAAACGATACTTATATTCCTGCAAGATCAAACGAAACGTTGTATGCGAAATGGACTGCCATTGAATACACGCTGCACTTTGATACAAACTTAGATCACACGGAGACCGGAAGGTATGCAATCGGAGTTCCAACTGGTGATACATCAGATAAGAAGATAATATTTGATGACCTATATGGAGAACTTCCAGAGATTGCGTTGGATGGATATGAGTTTTTAGGTTGGTATGATAAACCAGTCGGTGGAAATAAGATCAATAGTACGGATCGTTTCACACACTTAAATGATAACCAGACAGACGGAAGTGATATGACATTATACGCACACTGGAAAAACTTTATTCCGGCAAATGTGAAGATGTATGCGAAAAATGATAACGGGATTTATGTAACGTCTACTGATTTAGAAAATGACGTTAGTGTGTCTGAGTGGTCTGATACGGCATATACCTTGTGGGCTCAGGCGGAAGACATCGGAGATGGGATTGCAAATGCAACGGTGACCAGAGCAGATGCCTATAGTAATGCTGTATTCGACAGAACAACCTTCAGTAAAGAAACAAGACTTACAAAAGAAAACGCAACCTTTCAGTCTTACGGCGTAGAGGGTACAACAAGTATCTTTTTGACCGTATCGGATACAGAAGGAACGAAAACAGACCGAATTTTGGATGGGTCTGTAAATACGAAAAAGATGAACTTAAAAGTCGATACTACAGCACCAAAAGCAACAATGTCTGTCACACTTGGAACACATGAGAATCCACTAAATACAGTAAGCACCAAAAGCTGGCAGGATTGGGCTGTTTACGATTCTGTTGCATACGGAGCAAAAGTCACCATTACAATCAGTGACGAAAATGAGTATGCTGTTGGTGGTAAACAAGATGTTTCCGGAATCAGTCATGCATGGTTAACTGTGTTTGATACAGACAATCCGGACAACAAAACAGATATTGAACTCGTCGTTGATGGATCAAACAATGTATATACCTATGATTATGAAGACATTTTGAAGACGAATATCATGTTTCCGAATGTTATGAATCTAAGTTATGAACTCCATGTTGTGGATGTTGCTGGAAACGAAACGCCTGTGATTACAAAAACAACAGAGCGAAAACCAGAACTGTATTCGAAGGTTGAAAAACTAACAAGCGATGAACTTGGAGATCCATTATTGTTTAAAGCTGGATTCCGCGGACGTCTTTACATTTATACAACCGGATGGGTTGACACTTTGAGTCTCGAATGGCCGGATTGTATTGTAAAGAGTGGAGAATATGACGTCGCTCATGATGAACCAGGTATGATCTATAATGCGACTTTGATCACCAATGGTATGACGCAGGACATGACGCCTTCCAGTGATCCATTCGAGAGAATGCTGCAAGAGGCAGTATTAACGTCAGAATACACAGACGATAACAATCCTAGCAGTAAAACGATCACAGTGGAAGCAGATGGAGAGAACACTGGGTTCACAAGATGTTATGTGTTCGATTTCTGGGTTCCGGTTTATATTGGACTTCCAGAAAATCCGGATCATATTGACATGGGAATCATAAATCAGATTACAACGAAAATCATAGCAAATAAGTACTTAATTCGTAGTTCTGCAGAATCTGTCACAACAGAAACGGTAACTTCAATGGGTACATTTGATATGAGACTTGGAGAAGGATCCATTATGGATGACTTCCATACTTCGATTATCAATTAACAGAATTAAGAGCTTTGGGAATTATCTCAGAGCTCTTTTTCTTTGTTATTTGGCTGTCCATATTTATAATCGAACTGGTAAATTCTTTGACGAGTTTTCCAGATTTTGAGCCTTATCAAGAACACACGAAGCTAAAGCTTCGCGGTGTGCTTGATTTGGAGAGTTGAGTATTACGAAGCTTAAGCTTCGGAGTTTTTACTCAATCTCTACATATAAAAATATAGAGACAAATACAAGAATTCATAATACAGAACAATAGAAGGAGACAAAAAATGCGAATGGCTAAGTTTAAAACACAACATGAGTTGAAGAGAATATTATCGATGATCTTGGCAATGTGTTTTGTGATCGTGACTGTTATTACAGATACTTCGATGACAGCACAAGCTGCAGATAATACATGGTCATTTTCATATACAGGAGGAATCCAGTCATTTACTGCGCCAGAAACTGGAACCTACACAATTGATGCATATGGTGCGTCTGGTGGTGGGTGTTCAGATAAGGGCGGCTATTGGATTGGAACAAAAGGTGGATATGGTGGTCATGCTGCAGGATCTGTAACCTTAGTAAAGGGACAAACGATCTATATCGCTGTCGGAGGTCAAGGATCAATGTCATCTAGTTCTGCATCAGCAGCAGGTGGTTATAATGGCGGTGGTACAGGTTATTATGGTACTGGTTCCGGTGGTGGAGCGACATCAATTACGTTTGATAACTTAGGTACCCTATCTGCATTTAAAAACAAGAAAGATTCTGTTCTTTTAGTTGCTGGCGGCGGTGGCGGTACTGGTACGCTCGATTTTAGTGGTTCGCAAACAGGTAATGGTGGCGGATTGAACGGAACCGGAGCTGCCGGAGTTAAAAATGAGCATTCTAATGGTGGTACACAAACAGCCGGATACGCATTCGGACAGGGTCAGGATAGTAATAAAACTGCAACCGTCAGTCAACATACAAATGTTCAGGTTTATGGAAAACTTGGATATGGCGGCGCTGGTGGTGGCGGCTATTATGGCGGAACCTATGGAAATGCAGGTTATATTGGCGGTGGTGGCGGTTCCGGATATATTGCGTCGAAATTAAGTGGCGCCTCAACAGGGATATCAAACCACATTGGAAACGGTAGTTGTAAGATCACGTATGAAGGAAATCCTTCTTATACGCTTACAATTGATGTCAAAGACGGCGGAACTTTAGTAAAAACAACGTATTCAGGTACTTATGGTACAACAATTTCGTTGCCAACTCCAAACTGCTATAGTGGGTATACTTTTATCGAGTATGAAAAGAGCAATGAAACACTGATCGGTACACTAAGTGGCATGAAATACACATTTGGATTTGGCGATGATACGATCAAAGCCGTTTACAGCGCTGACCTTGCAGTTGAAGCGAAATATAATTCATTACTATATAACGGAGAAGGCGGAATCCTCGTAAACATCAGTCAGAATGATAGTATTGAGAAAACATTTCAGTTACAGTTATCCTATGATGGTGTAAATTACTCGAACATCTCATCCGATAGTATCACGCAGACAGAAGGCGGAACGACAACGAATTTCTATTATTCAGGTGGAGTTCAGTCTTATACAGCCCCAGTATCTGGTTTCTATTATTTGAAAGCGGTCGGAGCAGAAGGTGGAACAAAATTATGGAAGTACTATCTGGTTACGAGTGGTGATTACCCAGGTAACTGGTTCAATGGACAGCCGACGAACGAAGGTAGAGCTGGTGGTACATCAACTGGTTATATTTACCTGAATGCCGGAGAAACAATTTATATCTGTGTTGGTGGTCACGGACAGCCTGGTGAATGGATCGATAACAAAACAACAGGTGGGCAACCTGGTGCTGGCGGATATAACGGCGGCGGTTCCGGTGGTGGCGGAAAAGTGTATGATGGATATGGTTCTCCAGGAAGTACAGCTCCTGGAGGTGGTGGTGCAACGTCCATAACAAAAACAAACCGAGGAGTTTTAACGAATTTCGCATCATATCAAAATGAAGTAATTATGGTTGCCGGTGGATCAGGCGGTGTTTCTGGTAACAGTGCAGCAGGTGCTGGTGGTGGTACTGGTGAAAATAGTTCTACCGGTGGCGGAAGAGTTAATGGTGGAACATTCGGACGAGGTGCAAACGGAGCGAATGCACCATACCTTAATCAGGCTGGTGTTTACTCAATCGGTGCCGGTGGCGGCGGTGGCTGGATCGGCGGTGGAGCCGGAGTTACAGGACCATCAGCAAATGGTGGCGGTGCTGGAGGTTCCGGCTATATTGGCGGAACATTATCAAGCATGCCACGGTCGACAACAAACGGCGGAGCTTCTACATATAATAAATATAATAATGCAGATGGATCAAAAGATGATGCAAATGGTTTTGCATCTGTAACATTTGCAACACAGACTTTGAATCCGAATGTTTCGCACACGATCAAGGCGACTGACAAAGCAGCTCCGGATACACCAAGTAATCTGCAGATCGTTGACAGGACTAATAATCAGTTTGTAATTAGTTTTGAAGATACGGGTGATAATGGTACGGATTACTATGTAAGAGCAAACAGTTACAGTCAGAAAACTGGTGCTTTGCTCAAGACATCAAAAGGATATAATATCAATGTCACATCAGGAGTTGCAAAATATTTGTATGTTCTTGATACAAATAAGAATACAAAAGTAACAACAGCAAACGGAAAAGGAACAACAGATACTAAAATTACGATTGCGCAGGATGGTTCCGCACTTCGGTACCTGCATATTGCGACAATCGACAAGGTTGGAAATATCTCCGGAACCGCAACGATCGCAATCCCAAATACGACGACTTATACAGTAAACCATTATTTGGAACAATTGGATGGATCCTATAAATTTAAAGAAGCAGATACATTAACGGCAGCACTTGGTTCAAGTGTGACTCCTGCAACGAAAAACTATGATGGATTTACAGCACCGGCATTACAAACAATGACTGTCGACCCATTAGGTCTTACTGTGATTGATTACTATTACACGAGAAATTCATACACGTTAACGCTTAAAAAGGGAGAAGGAATCACAAATGTAACAGGTGGCGGAACATACAAATACGGAGAAAAAGTTAAAATCAATGCTAATGTTGCATCCAAATTTGTATGGTCAAAGTGGACTGGAACAAATATATCAACAACACAGCAATATGAATTTAACATGCCAGCGCAGAATGTAGTAGAGACAGCAAATGCGATATGTACAGAAACCGGAGGAACAAAATCAACAGACGTGTTAAACGTTGTGTGGTCCGAAGGTGGAATATCACACGCAACCGAAACATCATTTAGTGAGGGAATTTACACATCGAATACAGTTGATGGTATCACAAATAAAGTATACGGACAGCTTGCACTTGATAATAATACGGTAGCCGGTAAACTTCATGTAAATGTTGGCGATACGATTTATCTGTATGCACCATCTGCTGGTGTCGAATATACAGATACAATCGGATATGCCGGAGCTTATTCCTTCAGTGCTGCTGGTGGTAAGGGTGGAGATATCTCTGCGTACGACAAAAATGTTGGATTCGGTAATGCCATTGGTGGTTATGGCTCGGCGATCACAAGTGCACCAATCTCATATGCTCCGAAAACATCTATTAAATACCAATTAGGTTCTAATGGACAGAATAAGTCGTATTCCAATCAGGAAACCTGGTATTATTACTCTGAAGATGAAATTGCTGCAATTGTCAGCAGAGCAGGTGGAGCTACCTTAGACGCAGGACTTTATGGTTCTCATAATCATTCTTTCTGTGCTTATACCGTAACTTCACAGGTTGGTACTGCATCTTATATTCAGGTATCAGGAAATAACTATATCGTAGCCGGTGGTGGAGCTCCAGGAGCTGTTGAATTTGCCGCTCAAGCACAACTTGGATATTACAAAGAAATTCAGAATGGAAACCATGCTGACATCACTCCAACATTGCCGCCTGGGTATATTTTCTACAATCCAGGGGCAACCTCAATGTCAACGAGATATCATGACTTTGTAAGCCCACATGTTAACGCAAACCGAATTGCCGGTCTTGCTGTAAAACAGGGACTTAACTCCATGGTTGGTAATTTTGTGGTAGATATGTTCGCCGGATGGATCACGACAGGACCTGACAGTAAGATCAGTCCGATCTATCCTGGTTATTCTGGATGTGGATCCCGGGATGCAGATAACGTATTCACACCGAATAATGTCGTAGCAACAACGATTGATACTTCTTACACTGGAAGTCCTTATGTGAAACTGAAATGTAATGAAAAGATACTTACTGTGGTAGACCCAACAAGGGAAGGTTATGAATTTATCGGATGGGAATGTTCCACTGGTAGTTCCGTAGTATCGCATACAAATAATATTACGACGATCAAAGTCACAAAAAGCGGGTCTACGATCACAGCCAAATGGAAAAACTTAAATCCAGAAAACGTAAAACTGTATGCAGTAAACGGAACCAATTCTTATGTTGTTACTGATAAATCAGCATCTGACACAACGGTATCAACATGGGTAAACACACCATATATATTATATGCAGAAGCTACAGACTCTGGTGACGGTATCGGAAAAGCTGTTATCACACGTGTCGATAACGGACGTAACGATGTGTTTGATACAAAAACATATTCAGTTTCAGTTCCGGCACTCACACAGGATAATGCAACATTTAAACCATACAGTGTAGACGGAACGACTAGTGTTTATTTGACGGTTACAGACAAAGAAGGGGCGTCCAATGGCAGACCTCTGACAGGTTCAACAAGTACTAAGAAAATGAACTTAAAGGTCGATACAAAGGCGCCGACAGCAACGGTTTCTGTTTCTCTTGGAACTTACAGCAATCCTTTAAACAAAGATAGTACTAAAACATGGGAAGGTTGGAACGTTTACAACTCTGCCGCATACGGAGCTAAGATATCTATCAATCTCAGTGACGAAAATGAGAATGCTGCTGGTGGTAAACGAGATGTATCAGGACTTAATCGTGTTTGGTTGACTGTATATGACACAAATAATCCGGAGAACAAACAGGATATAGATCTTGTGAATGGTTTAAACGGAGCTTATACGTACAATTATAATACGGTTCTGGATATCAATAATATGTTTCCAAATGTTATGAACCTCACTTATGAGGTACATGCAACCGATATGGCTGGAAACGAAATGTCCGGAATCAAGACAACATCTGAACGGAAACCGGAAGTATATTCAAAAGTAGAGAGATTAACACAGGATGACGATTTGAATGATTCTGTATTATTCAAAGCAGGTTACCGTGGTCGCCTTTACATTTATACAACCGGATGGGTTGATACCTTAAACCTCGAATGGCCAGATTGTATTGTAAAGAGTGGCGAATATGATGTTGATCATGATGAACCAGGTATGATTTATAACGCAACATTACTTACCAATGGAATGTATCAGGGAATGCCGTTATCAAATGATGGAACTACAAGATTGTTACAAGAAACAATTCTTAAGACAGAAAACACGGATGATAACAATCCAAGTAGCAAAGCGTTTTCGATTGATGCTGATGGCGAAAGTACAGAGTTTGCAAGATGTTATGTATTCGATTTCTGGATTCCGGTTTATATTGGGCTTCCAGAAAATCCAGACCACATTGATATGGGAATCGTAAATCAGATCAATACAAAGATTACCGCAAACAAATATCTTGTTAAGACGTCAGCAGAATCCGTTACAACGGAAACTGTAACATCAATGGGTAGTTTTGATATTAAACTTGGAGATGGATCAATAATGGATGACTTCCATTCTTCGATCATCAACTAAAGGAAACAGAGCTTTGAGAGAAATCTCAGAGCTCTTTTCTTTGTCTGAAGCTTGCGCATATTTAGGATAACAAGATCTGATGAGAATAAGGAGAATCATTTATGAGAAACGTAAAAGGGTTTGCATTAAGTCTCGTGTTCGCTATTATCGGAATCATTATGTTCATATTTTTCATTTCCACAGGGTTTCCGGCAATGGAACACGATGTAGAGGTATGTACAGAACCAGTTGAGGCTGTAGTTATTGAAAATATAAAGGAATACGTGTCAGACCACGAAGGTGGAAGTAAGACAGAATATAACCAGATCGTAGAATACACATATGGTAATACTTCAGTTAAGGCTACGCTTCTTCAGTATAAATCAGATCCAGTTCCAGAAGGATCTACGATTACGTTATGGGTTAATCCAGAAAAGCCAAGTCAATACATTAAAGATCGAAACATTGGTATAGAATCTTATGTCATACCAATTGCCTTTTCATCTGTGCTGATTTTGTTTGGTGTTATTGGGATGAAATGCAGTGTAAGCGAAGTCGAAAAAGAGGAGGAATTTTAGTGTTATGAAGAAAAACAAAGCGATTACATATTTAATGGCAGCAATTATTGGCGCCGCAACAATTAGATCAATCTTAAAATACAAAGCAGAACGACAAAAAGAATTCACAGATTATATGTTTAATCTTTTAGAGGCGGATAAAGATGATGTTTTTGAATTACTGATTTCGATTCCGGATGATGAGTTTTCGTTCATTGTCTCCGTATATGATCGTCTTTCCAGGAGTCTATCATTAGAAAACGAAATACGGGAAGCAGTCGAATCTACGCATGCACCAGGAAACAAAACCAGGAATGAGATTCTCAGTCTTATAATGAAACATTTGCGTAAAATTGAAAGACAAAAGATGGTATCGTTTCTGAACAATCATGCAAACGAATTAGAGAACCTGTTTCGATACGGACTTTTCAAGATCGATTCAAAGGATTTCTATGACTGGTTGGATTATTACGATGCAGCTGGAAAAACAGTAGATAAGAAACTGATCAAAAAGGTTGCTAAAATGTTAGATATTAAATTCAGTGATTCTGAAATCGAACAAACGGAGGATGCATATGTTTCGTAAATTTTCGGGGGGGGGGCAGCGAGATTGAACATAAAACGCTTTATAACTGCCCTGTTATGTCAAACGGTGCTACTCACTTCATTAGCCTTTATCCCAACAACGACAGTACAGGCAGCCACAATAGAATCAGTAGCAATTAATCCAAACGGAGGAGTCGCAACTCAAATTGACGGATCAAGTATTACATCAAGTGTATCGAGATCACTTGGTAATCTGATTGCGATTGGAGAGACAAAATCATTTGACACAAGTACACAAACTATAGATTTTACAGGTACTTATTCCTTTGATGTGCAGGGCGGTAAAGGCGGAAACGCTACAATGACGGGTGTCGGTACCGCTTATGGCGGAAACGGAACAAGAATTGTTTCAAAACCGATCACGATTAATAATGGAACTGTCATGACTTTTACAAAAGGCGCAGATTCACATGATATAACCAAACCTGCACTAGCTCAGTTCACGAGCGTGACAGGTGACCATCAATTTGGTGGAGTAGGAACCGATACATGGAACGGGATTAGTATTATTGATTGGTACCAGTCTGTTTTTGGTGATGGCGGAAATTGCTCCTCTGTTACATTCGCAAATCACGCAATTTATGCAGCAGGTGGAGGTGCAGGAACCGTTTACCAATTTGCTTATGCAAAATTACCAACGACATATCAGGGTTCTGGTGTTTTGAACGGAATTAATACATACATGGATGATACAGATCATACTTGGGAGTGTAACAGCATTGATTTTGATAAAAATTGGTGTGCCATGTACGGTGGCTCCTTTTCTGGCGGATCCGGACTATGGACGAACCAATATGGTCGTGGCGCAGGCGGTGGATACAAAAATGGTTCGTACGGAGGTGCCGGATCCAATGCATGTGCGAGCGGGTCACCAGGACAAAACTATGTATTAGGTTTTGATGCTGAATATTCTGCACATATTGCGACACAAGCCTACGTAAAGATGACCTGTCACAGTAAAACATTTACAATTGCAAATCCTGTAAGATCTGGATATTCTTTTGCTGGATGGACCGTTGAGGGCGCGGGCGTTTCGTATACGAATAATGGAACCTCATGTACATTCATAAAGAGTGTGCCCGGAAGTATGTCGTTAAAAGCAAATTGGACAAGAAATAGCAACGGCATTGGATATCAGGCGATTATGGACCTAAATAACGGAACAAATACACCTGTTACTTTAAATAGTCCCGGTCTCTATTATGGGAATATGATCGATTGTGAATGGAACAAATACTGGAACTCCTTTACTTATACACCAGCTAGAACCGGATTCACGTTTGCAGGATGGTATGACAGTGCAACTGGAGGAAACCTTGTTTATAATCCAGCAGATGGAGCTATTGTCACTGGTAATAAATATTGGACAACAGAAATTGTGAATGGAATTGTCACGTATAAGTATCAATATAAAGGAAATATGACATTGTATGCGCATTGGACTCCGATTACTTATTATGTTTCTTATAATGGAAATGGTGCCGATCAAGGAACTATGAGTAATAGTACGCATCATTATTATGTCAGTCAAAAGCTTTCTAAGAATCAGTATATAACATCGCGTACGATTACATATAAGGATGGTAAAAACAATTCGTCTTCCAGTATGTTTGCAATCCCGGACACAAAGAAATTGGCGGATTTCCTTGGATGGAAGGCAAATGTTAAGAATACAAATCAGTGTATTTTGAATCAATATGTAACATCGCTTGGGAATGTTTCAGTCAATGACTCCGGGACAGTCGTGATCGATATATCTGATTCCGAAAATGTTGGCGCCTATCAGATGCAGATTCTAAGTAAAACCGAAGGTACTGGCGCCACAATAAATGGGAATCGGATTACCGTAAACTGGAATACTGCGTCCTGTGACCCTAAAATCGATCTGCTCGTAACCGTAAAAGCTGACGCTGAACGTGAGGCAGCCTATGCAAGATATCAATTGTTTGGAAAACAAGCGGTTACTGTTACATTGGATTACAATACGTATGGTACCGGAAGCACCACAAAGATCGAATCATTTTTGAATACACAGTATGGTAATAGATTACCAACAGCGAAAGATGTGCACGTGTACAATAAATCGGATACATTTGTGTGTTGGACGACAGAGAGGAATAATATTAAGACTAAAGTTTCGCCAACAGACTACGTATCCGGACATATAACAAAACTATATGCATATTACGATCACGACACAACAGTTGAAACGCCATTGCAGATCTTTACTTATAATATCAACTACAATGAAAAGACGATTACGATCACAGGTCTGACAAATAAAGGACGCTCCTTGGAATATCTTGTAATTCCTGATTATTACTGGGTAAATGGAGAAAAGTTTGCAGTCACCGGGTTAAGTTGGACTTATGGAGGAACGAACAATCCCGCCGCCCCTAATACGGTACTCAAATATATGTATGTATCAGGAAAGACGGCAACGGTAACAATCGGAACCAGTATAGATGTGGAACGACCTGGAATTTATACATTATCGAACGGCGCTTTTGCTGGCTGTGTAAATTTGAAGTCCTGTTATTTCGGCGGCGAACTGTCTATCATTCCGGATGGCTGTTTTGAGAACTGCTTGTCATTAGAAAACGTATACATCGGAAACAAAGTCAGAAAGATACAAAAATATGCATTCTATAACTGTGTCGGATTAAGGAATTTATTGATTCCTGATAATGTGACAGACCTGACAGAAGGAATGGTTGTACATAATAAATCCGCACTCGGAAACACAAATGATCCAACCAGAAATAGTGCACTTTCTAATGTATATGTATCACAAAATGCTGTAATCCGTGATGTCTCTGGAGAACAGAGAACTTATTCCTTGTGTCCTCATCAGGGATATAGTATCCATACCGTATTCTATAGTGGATGCTCGGAAGCTGTTATCAATTCGCATGCTGGCGGACATGCATGGTGGCGATATACGTTAAACAATGCATCCGAAACAAATACAGGATACATTGCTCCGTATGCACAAATGAGTGCTGCTGAATTTTATGCAAGGTTTTTAAACACAGCGGCATACAATGATATGCTTGCAGGCTTTCCAAACAGACCAACAAACGCATACGAATACGAATACATTAACAGATAACAGAAAAGAAGACTAACTGGAAACAGTTGGTCTTTCTTTGTTTTTGTGAGACGCATATTTATAAGAAGAAAACAAAGAAGGAGAATTTTTTTAGCCATGACAAGGAAAACACAAGAGATTATACCAACGCCAGAATTCATTAATTTATACAAAGAATACGAAACAGTTTTACGAGATACTATGAATTCGAATCCGTATGCATACGAGAGTACGCAACCACAACAAGTAAGTAATAAGTTGCAGATTATCAGACTAAACCGAAACTATATTCAACACGAATCTGATCCAGATTTTGTAAAGATCAGCCGGGATCAGTATGAGTTTTTAAAACAGGTCATCAACCATGTAAAATTAACACAAGGGACAGCAAAAGACGGAATGATTTCGATTCGAAAATATCCTCATTTGTTTGATGATATGCGAGCCTCCGAAGCGGTGGAAGTGTTTGCGTGTACTGTAAAAGATCGAGTCCCAGTGCTTTGTCGGCAGTCAGGTCGTTTCCTGGGGCTATGCTCGGCTATGCAGCTGTTAAAATATATTAATAATACCAGTATGAGTACGAAATTAGTTCCTCAAAGATCGAGCAAATTGAAATTGAAACTGGAAGAAGCGCCGACGATCGAATCGGACTCTCTTGTTTATGACCTAGAACCAGATCAATTGTATGTCGTAACCAAGAACGAGAAGGTAGTAGGGGTTTTACCACTGTAGTCTCCGCACATATTTAAAATGAAATCAATTACACAAGAAGAAAGGACTAATTGTTAAGTAATCAAAAACATAGAAATATGCATACAAACATAGACAAGAGTGGACACATTAAGTCTCTTGTCTATGGCTTAACAATAGGTTTCGAGCCTGAGTGACTGCTGCTGTCGAAAGATATGCTGCAGGCTGGAACTACGTTGAGCAGTAAGGTAAAGACACACCTTTAGATGTAATCTTCAGTCTGAAGCTCTGTGAGTACAAACCAAGAAACAATGCTAATGTCCTGCATTGATAACAGGGAAATACATATCCTCTACTCGACCTTGGCAAGAAGAAAAATTCTCCGAAAGGAAGGTGTCAGAAATGACAAATTATGCTTTTGTGTTAGATGCCGATGGGAAACAATTAGCACCGACAAAGGAACAAAAAGCTTGGTTTCTTATTCGTAAGAAACGAGCAGCATTGGTCAGTAAATATCCAATGGTGATACAACTTAATAAGGAAGTTCCGGACGAAGAAATCTGCAAAGATGAAATCCGTTGCGGAATAGATGACGGTGGACTTCATGTAGGTATTGCATTAGTGCAGAAATGCCAGACACAGAATAAAATAGTTTTTAAAGGAACCATTGAACAGCGTAATGATGTGAAACATCTTATGGATATCAGACGTGGATACAGGCATTATCACCGTTATCATAAAAGATACAGACAAGCCAGATTTAACAACCGGAGTTCTTCCAAACAAAAAGGACGAATTACTCCAAGTATTTTACAGAAACGGCAGGCTACCGTAAGAGTTATTAATCAGCTTAACAAGTGGATAAATATAACGGATTATTGGCTGGAAGATGTTGCTATTGATATTCGTGCTATGACAGATGGATATAAACCGTACAAATGGCAATATCAAAAATCCAATAGATTAGATGAGAATATTCGTAAAGCTGTGATCTTACGAGATGGCTGTAAATGTATGGAATGTGGGAAATCTAATTGTAAATTAGAGGTCCATCACATCAAACCTAGAAGATCGAAAGGTTCGAACACACTTGGTAATCTCATTACGTTATGTGCAAAATGTCATCATAAAACAAAAGGTGTAGAAGAATTATACATGGACAGATACTTTGCTTTGTTAAATTCTTCTGATAATAAGAACCTTAATTACGCGCAGCATGTAATGATAGGTAAGAAATGGCTGAGAGAACAGTTATCAAGTTTAGGAATACTGCATTTGACCAATGGTGGTGATACAGCAAACAAACGTATTGATTGGGATATTGCAAAATCACATTCCAATGATGCTATTTGTATAACAAATTTAAGACCAGACGAATGTGAAATTAAAGAGTGGACTATCAAACCTATGCGAAGACAAAGTAAAGCAAAGACAGACAATGTTCTTGGGATTAAACATAGGGATTTTGTCGAGTATACCTTCAAAAACGGTGAAACACACCGGGGATATGTAACAGCTTTATATCCAGAACAAAATGCTCTTAATTTTCAAAGTCCAACAAAACATTGCAAGAAAGTCAATGTAAGGAAATGTAAAGTGCTTTGGAAATATTCTAAGATTTACTGGTTAGATAATGTGAGTTAAACACATTTGTCTATATTTAAACATAAATAACAATATTTTAATCAGGAGACACTCTTTCTCACTAATACCCACGGGCAAGCCCGTGGGGTTGCAGTAGAAATATTGTAACCCTTGGTGAGTAGCCTGAGTGAAGCTTATTATAAGTTGAACTACGTTAAGAGAGAATATAGCATAGGTACTTTGGAATGTAGTACCAAGTTCCAAACTCTACGGTCTACGTTTAAACAGTTCTGAGGTATAGGAACAGTGATGTAGATAAAAACCTCTCATTAACATTGGCGATGGTACACGAACCACTCTTCGGAGTGAGTAACTAAAAACTTTTGAGTTTTTAAGAACAAAGAAAAGCAGGAGGGTCAACTTTCGGGTTGACTCTTTTGTATGCGGACGTTCAAATCCATATTTAGGATAACAAAACAAACGCATACGAAAAAGGAGGAAAAGTATTATGACATTGAAAGAAAGAATCGAGAACGAGAGAGAGGTGAACCGTCCAGTCGATGGTAAATTTACTAAGAAACCAAAAGACGCAAAGACGCTTCGCCAGTGGATGCGCGAAGGAATGTGTCCAAAGGATGGAACAACTCTTCGTATGTATCAAATGAGTCACACACAGGGATATGGTTATTACATTACGGAGGATGTAAGACCAATGACGCCGGAAGAATTGGCGTCGTATAATAGCACTCCGTCAAAAGAGAAGCCGAAAAACAAGAAACAGGAAATGGACGTTGTTTCTACGCTTCGAAAGAAAAAACAGTGCTATATTGTGACGCCGGAAGAATGGGCGACAAAAGAGATCGTTGTCTTTGATGTGGAGACAACAGGATTTTATAACACAGACGAGATATTGCAGATGTCTGCAGCTGACAACCATGGACATACATATGATCAGTATGTAAAACCGTTAACACATTTTGCGTGGGACAAGGCGATGGCAGTCAACCACATCACACCTGAAATGGTAGACAATAGTCCGACTGTAGTTACATTAGCCCCGATCTGGCAGTCATTATTTGATCATGCTGACTACATTATTGGACACAATGTAAATTTCGATATCCGTATGATGAATAACATTGGCGTTGAGATCGATCCGGCAAAAGTGATTGATACATGTAAAATCCACAAAGTTCTGTGCCCGGATGCAGAGAACGACAAACTGGAAACAGCCGTTAGAAATCTTGCAAGCGAGAAGATCAAGGCTCAGTATGCAGATGGTGCTCACAGTGCGATTGTCGACGTATTGGCAACCTTGGATGTTTACCATACATTTTGTAAAATGATATGGGAACAGCAGTAAACAGAAAAAGAGAACACTAGGCATCAGAAGTCTGGTGTTTTCTCTATTTTTGAAACAATTTGCAACCGTAACAAAGAAAAAGACAACTGCTATTTGCATAGTGGCTGTCTTTTTCATTTTGTTTACAATCTCTTGATTAATTCAAGAATGGAATCCAAGTCATCAGAACGCACTGAGAAGTCGCACAATGATTCGTTCTTCAGTTCCTGCTCCATTGATAGCAGCTGCATGGTTGCCTGTTCGTATGTAGCATCACCTTTTCTGAAATCTAACAGAACGTTCTTAATCATTTCTTCCCGGCTTTGTCTGCAGAAAATGATAACTGTTGGGAACTCACGTTTTAAAGCAATTGCTCCACTGATATCAACGATTACGACTACGGATGTTCCGGCGTCCAATTTCTTTTTAATCTCATCTGCATCCAAAGTATACCGACGCCCAGCATAGGTAGTATCTGTGATTGAATTCTCAGGTCTTTTTACATTAGGTTTGTCAAGCTCAACAGAGTACACAAACTCTCTGTTATTGTGAATGATTGCTCCGTTTTTGAAATCATCAACCTGATCAGCAATAAGATCTTCCGCTAAAAGATGTTTGTCAGCTCCAGATGGTCCGACAATTGCATATACGCATGGTTCTTCGATTTCCTTTGTGTCTGTCATCTGATGCATGATCTGGTTAACAAGAATCAGAAATTCATCAATAGTATTAACAGAAAGGACACCTGAAAGATTACGATTCCATGGTCTGCGGATCAACACTGGATAAGTAGCAGACGCTTTCAAGATATTATGTGGTGCATCATCTAAAAGAATATCCAATTTAATGAGATTCTTTGCAGCACCCATTAAAATGTGATCCTCTGGAAAGTCTGGGAACTCTTTTGCAATCTGATCTGCACGGACACCCATGAACTGTGGACTAACAGCAGTTACGATATAAACATCTGCGATTTCCATCAATTTTGAGACAAACTGTTTTGAAATCTCTGGTACTTTCTGCATCTGATAAGTTCGAATATCAGAATAGTAAGGGAATACCATTTTGGTTGCCGGTGATTTGTTCCCCCATTCTGTAATATCATCTAACGTAAACTCAGTTTCGTTTTCCATGTTACAAAGGGTAATTGCATTTGTTACGAATGGACATAAGGTATCGTCCCAGTCCAAACCTACTTTCAATAATTTCTTCATTTTAATTCCTCCTTGTTCTCCTTGTATTGTGTTTTATTTTGATACCATAAATATGTGCGGAGGAAGAAGGATGGAAAATGAACAGTTCCAGAGTGGTAATCGAGGTTTATTCTGCAGCGATCGGAACCAGGTTTCTTGTATTCGAAGAATCGTATCAAAACTTGCACTAGTGTTGTTATTGAATACTAATGCTCGGTTCCGGGTGGTAATCGAGGTCTGTTCTGCAGCGATCGGAACCTGATAACCGTATTCAGAAATTGTATCAAAATCTGCATTAGTGTTGTTATTGAATCCCACTCCTCTGGAGTACAGGTCACGTGAGGTAAACTCCCGTGATACCAATGAATGGTTCCGGACAGTAATCGGCGTGTATTATGCAGCTTTTGGAACTCAATATCTTATCTCTATTTGTTTACAATCAATAGAACCCATATTTAGGTTATCAATAAATAAATGATTCATTCAAGGAGGAAACAAGAAATGAATAACGTATCTAAAGAAATCAAGACAACTGTAATCGTAACAAGAGATGAGATGGCATACATGGTACAGCGTGTGGTTGCAAACATGGAAGAGAAGATGTTGTCACAGATCTTTTATGACAAAGCCGTAGAAGGTGTCAAAAAGGAAGTTTGTAGTATTGATGAAAACGGAATTGTCAACACAAATCGTTTTATCTCTATTCCGGTTACAGCTTCTGTTGAAAAAGCCGAGTCCGAAGCTGATGTCACTTCTGTTTTAGCTTCCAGAATTTATGATTCGATTACAGAGTCATATAAGGTTGCATCCGTATTAGTTGCAACTGAAAACTGTGAAAGCATCACGGGAGTAAATAGTGAAGGAAAGCTGGTTACGATTACAAAAGAGAAGAACGGTAATCAGTCTTTTGAGACAAGTATTACCGCTTCTCTCTAAAATCAGGAACGAATTGAGTCTGCCATTAAGGTAGGCTCTTTTTGTTTGCATATGAAGGTATCCGACACTTGCGCAGCCCATATTTAAGATATCAAAACATACAACAATCATTCAAACGCAATATGAGTGTTTATACATGGTTCTTATCCAATTCCGTAAGTAAAGCGGATATCGATAAATCGGACGACGAAATTATTGCTTCTATTGATCTGAATGTGATCAATAAACGATACACGTCCGAAGACGAAGATAACCAAACTACAATCGGTAAGGTGCAGAATGATACGAAAAGGATCTTTCTACACTCAGAGCGTGGGTTATAGACACTGGTTGTTTCCAGGTTGCGTATACCCACTATGAAACACCATTTCCGGCGTTCCGAGTTATAGACCCTGGTTGTTTCCAGGTTGCGTATACCTGAGTACAACGACTATACGGGGTGGAATTGGTTATAGACCCTGGTTGTTTCCAGGTTGCGTATACCTTGGATTAGGAAACCAGTCTCTGTAATAAAGTTTAACACCGTGTTTTTGCTGTGTTTGTACTGTGAAGTTTACAACCCTTACTCGTTCATTCGGGTAAGGGTTATCTTCGTTTTTGCACTAAAAAAAACGGAGATTTGAACACCGTCCTATCAAGGTAACTCTCATCCTTGAAAGTATCAATCTGGCAAACTTTCTTTATCCTTATTCTTATCCTCATCCTTAAATATCCTTATCCTTTTCCTCAAAAAGTATTCCTTTGTAATCCAGTCACCCATATTTAATTTGTCGCAGAATTTGAATACTGCGAATTACTTATAGAAAGGAAAACGAACATGGGTTTATTTAAGAAAAAGACAAACGAACCAGTTTCAAACGATATGGAACTGAATGATACAGTGAACGGTTCTATGGATACCGAATTGCAAGAATCTGACCAATTTGCAGAAGAAAAACTCGATCAGGAAATGGAAAACAATGTTGTCGAAGAAGATGATGAGATTTTCTTTGACGCGTTAGATTACATGACAGCTCCGGAACGAAATTATCTTGCAAACATCCAAAGAGGAACGATGTCAAAAGAAAAGCTGTTTACAGAAATGAGAGCTTACTTTGAAGATATTGGGTTAGAAAATGAAACAATCGAAGACGAACTTGAGAAGCTGGAGAAATACATCTGGGGATATTACGTAATCGAGGACTTAATCAACGATGATAATATCTCAGATATCAAGATCTATAGTGAAGATAATGTCCGCATCAAAATGTTTGGTAAACGATTCTCCGGGAACGTAAAATTTCGTGATGCAAACGACTACAGACGTTTCGTAGACATTGTTTGTTCCCGTAATAAGGTTAACTTATCTGATCTGGATGCGATTCAGATTTTTACGGACATTGACAGCAATGATAAATTCAGACTTCGTTTCAATTTAACAAGTCCGATCATAAATTGCAATAAAAAACCAGTCGTACATATCCGTAAGATTCCAAAACATAAGAAATCGCTCTATGATTTAGCTCATAATGTGGATATTGACGGAAATCCATACCCTATGTTTCCAGAAGAATTGATCCCTTTTCTGATCTGGATGGCAGAAGAGTCCTCTGGTATTGAATTTACAGGTAAAGGTGCATCCGGAAAAACAACATTGATGAATGGAATGCTGGATGTAATTCCAGAATATTGCTCTGGAGCTGTTATTCAGGAGTCCGATGAATTGTTCTCAGATCACCCTGATATGATGTATCAGCATGTAATCCAGAACAGAGGCGAATCCAAGATCAAATATACATTGAAAGATCTTGCAATTAATGGATTACTGACAGACCTTGATTATTTCATCATCAGTGAGATCAAAGGTGGAGAAGCTGCTTACTTTATGAACGCTGCATATACCGGACACAAATGCTGGTCCTCTGTGCACGGCGTTAGTTCAACAGAAGCCATGAATAAGTTAGCAGACTATGTAAAATACGAAACAGATTATGCTCGTGAAGATATTTTAAGAATGCTGCATTACATGCGTTTCGTTATCTTTATGAAAGACTACCGCATTGAAGAGATTTCTGAGGTTGTTGGATACAGTGAAGAAATACATGACCTTGTATACAGACCAGTATACAAACGTGGAGAGTTCTTCAAAGATCCGAGAGAGAATTAGGATGAGGAAATTTAAGGATAAGGGTATTTGAGGACAAGGAAGAGGATAAGGATGAGAAATTGATCCTTGATCCTTTCCTGACTTTAATCCTTTCATCCTGTTCACCTTTTTAGAAACATAAAGAAAGGAATAGAAATATGTTTGAACTTATAAAAGACATGATTATAAACCTATATCATTCCGAACAACCGTACGTCTTATTGTTAAATGTTCTCGTATTTGTAGCACTGATTGTGTTTGTTCTCAGTCTGACGAAATACTGGAGCGATCACAACGTCATGCAGAAATTCATTGCAAAAGTGCGTGCGGATGCGAAAGAACAAGAACGGTTGCGTGAAGAAGAATACAGAAAGCAATTCGAAATGAACGGACGGTTTGAGTCAAAAGATAAGATGTTAAAACTCAATCAGAAGTTGATTGACAGTGGACTTAAAGATAAGTTCCCAGAATTACAGCCGGAAACATTTTTGTTATCCTGTACGCTTGGTGTCGGACTTGTCGTTATCACGATGGCTCTGCTTAATTTTCCGCCAATCGGAACACTTGCAACCGGATTTTTGTTGGTTCTTATTATTGTGTTTGCACTCGAAAGTCTGATTTCTGCAAATACAGCACGTATAGAAGCGGAAACAATCAAATTTGTAAACCTTCTTAAGAATAACAGTCATATGGGCGGTTCGATTGGAGAAATCCTCGGACGAACGATTCCATATATTTCCGGTCCATTAAAGATCTCAGTAGAACGTTGTTTCTATGAAATCAGAACAACCGGAAACGTATCTGGTGCATTACAGAATCTGACAGACAGAACCAACTACAAGAAACTGAAAGAAATCTTTGATGCACTTCGTGTTTGTAGTACACATAACGAAGATTACGAAAGCGTTATCAATGAGACAAACATCAGTGTGGAACAATATATCGCATTCCGAAAAGAAACAAGAGAGATCAAACAGAATAACCTGATCGAGATGATTGTAATGGGAGTTATCGGAGTTTTGATCATCTATATGATGAAAGGAATGCTTCCGGATATTGATGTCTGGTATTACGTTTTTAAGACAAATATCGGGTTGGCTTCGGTTACCGGTATGGCGATTATCTTGTTGATTGGAATTTACAGAGCAGTACGAAATGAAGAGTAGGCGAAAGGAGCATTAGAAGATGAATAACGCACAACTTATTATCACTATCATTAAGTGGATTCTGATCGTATTCATTATGATCGAAGCCTACACAGCGGTTTCCGTTATTTTTGATAAAAAGAACAAGATTTCGGTTATGGCAAAAGGAACCATTAATCTTGCGCTCGGAAAGAGTAACAGTATCTATCTGAATGCAGATAAGATCACAGCGGATATGTCAAAATACGGTGTTATGTATATGTTCCGTGACTATAATATGGATCCGTCAGCTTTTGTGTCTGCAAAACTTGCATGCGCAGGAGGGTTCGGACTTCTTGGATTTATAGCGGCACCGAATGAATGGATCCCGAAAATTATAGGAATCACGATCGGTCTTATCATTGGTTTTATTGTCCCAGATATCTTTATCCGGCTCAGTAACCGCCAGGATAATGACAAAATGATGACAGATATCCAAACAATTTACACAACTTTGAAGATTCATGCGAGAGCTGGTGTTTATGTGACCGACTCTTTGATCGAATGTCAGAGAAATATCGAAAACGGACGACTGAAACAAGCTTTAAACGAAATGAATAACAACATTTTAGCAAGCAGAGTGACAATCGATGAAGCTGTAGATCAATTTAATGCCAGATTTTGTAACGAACAGATTGATAACCTCTCTGTCGTAATCAAACAGGCGTTACATACAGGACGATCTGCAGATATGTTGGAAGATATTTCAAAACAGATTGATACAAACAACTTCGTACACAGAATGAAAGTGAAAGATCGGATCAAAAGAGAGTCTGCTTTTATCCAGGTAACATTTTTCACTTTGATCACTGTAATCCTTTTGTACTTAGTTGTTATGGAACTTATGCAGGGTCTTTCTGGAATGTAAAAATGCATTCCTTTGCATAAGAGCCACACATATTTAAAACGTATACAACAGGAACTGAGTCTCTTATTAGAACAGGGGAGTTTTTAAAACCGGTTCCTGATGTAGATATACCGTACCAGAAAAGAGTCTAATTCTCTTTCTGGGACAAGAACTAATAAACACCATAGAAGGAGAGATAAAATCATGGTAAGAAAACTCGACAAAGCAATTATCAACGCAAAGGTATTTGCAACACACACACTGGATAACATGAAGAGAAAAGTATCCGGAGACGAGACACTGATCATTAAGATCATGCTTATGGTTATCGCAGTCGCACTTGTAATCATCTTTAGAGACACATTACAGACCATCATCAAAAACTTGCTCACTGGCGATAATGGTTTGGAAAAGAAGATCAATGCAATGTATCAGACCACAACGCAGAATCCGGCTCCGTAATCGTCTGTAAGAAAGTAGGGATATCATATGCATACAGTACAAAGACTTAAGAACAAACTTCATAAGAAAAAGCACGGTATGCTCGATGACTTTCTTCCCATCATGGTCTTTATTCTTTTGTTAACGGTTTTATTGTTTACCTTTGTGGAATTCAATGGAGCTGTTAACAAAAAGACCGAAGTCAACCAGGTAGCAAGACGTTATATCTTGAAAATGGAGCAAACCGGATATGCAACACCATCTATTCAGAATGCGATTGTTCAGGAGTTAAATAATCTTGGATACGCAGGAGATACAACTGGAGCTCCGGTTACAACACAGAATATTACAGACAATACGACAAAAGCACATCAGGGTTATGGTAGTGATATCTGTTTGGAATTTGTAGTTTATACCACAAATACATGGCTTTCTACAGATCCTGAGTTTGATCTGTTTTCTCCTAAGTTTGAGGAAAGCGAATATGTTCCGATTACGATCAAGTATTACAGTACATCAAAAGAATAAGAGGGAGGGATTACTGTGAAACAAGAACGTTTACGACATAAAAAACGATTATTCAAACAGAAGAAAAACGGAAGCAGCGTATACATCTATATTCCAATCGTCTTTTTGCTTGTGTGGGTATTGATCTATGTATCTGTATACATTCGTGCTGCAGATACCTTATATGAAAACTATAAGACTTCGATCGATAATGCAAACCTGTCTGTAACAATTGCAAACAGTGATGTGTTACTGCATGATGGACGCCTGGGTATTGTAGCCCTGTCTGATGATGGTTCCGTTACAGAAATGAACGCAAAAGAGAAAGCAAAAGTTGGAAAACTCTTTGAAAGTTACGAAAAAGTACTTCAAAGTAATGTTGGTCTCGATGAATCGTTCACTTTTAAAGGCGGAACCTGTGGATGGGCTGGAGATATGTTGGCGTCTGGAACAGCTGTGATCGATACGTTTGTAATCTACGACATTGCTCCGGATGGCACGGTTTATTCTTATGAGATCAGTGCAGTGGAATCCTATAAGACTGCTTCCGAAATACAGACAAAGATTAAGAAACGAGTCGCCGGAAGCGTCACAAGGGATTCGAATGGAGATGTTAATAGTACGACAGCAAAAACACCGGAAAATACACTGGTAACTGATTGTACCGTTTACAGTAAAGTATCATTTCCTGTAAAAGCATCCAGTATTGCAAACTTAAGTGATGGGAATATGGAAGGAATCGATGCAGATTCAAAAGATTACCTTGAGGGTAAAATGAGAGTGAGCACATCCTCGACAACAAGTTTAAAGACCAGTGATGCGTTTAAAGATTTAAACGGAAACGGCTGGTTCCAGTAAAGAAACTTATTAACAAATAAACACATTGAATTGGAGATATTAATTATGGCATTCAATAAAGGACGAGAAAGCAAACGCAGATCGGATCAAGAACAGCGTAATAAGAGCAAATTCGATTCTAAGTCGATTACAAGAATTGTGATTTCCTTATTCGTTGCCATTGTTGCAGGCTTTGGAGTAACATCTTATGAATCCTATCTGTTATCAGATAAAAATGTAACATCTGTGGTTATCGCTGCTGCAGATATCAAAGAAGGAACATTGATCGATGATACAAATGTGAACGAATATTTCAAAATGAAAGACGTAAACAGTTCATTGGTTACAGACAGTACATTGAAAAACCTTGATGGTATTACCGGAAAAGCTTCCGTTAATATTTCAAAAGGCGAAATCGTAACAACACAGCGGTTTACAAACACAAGCAGTGAAAAAGATAAGTTCGAAAATCCGGTCATGCTGACCTATACGGTATCAGAACCTACATATGCAGTCGGTGGTTCCATTCGTGAAGGCGATATTGTTGATATTATGGAAACAATCACAAAGGATGAGGTTAAGTCCTCAAAACTGCTTGTTAAAGACGCATATGTATTAACTGCATGGGATAGTAGCGGAAATGTAATCTCACGTGATGACGCAACATCAGCAGCTGTTACATTTACGGTATATGTTGAGAGATCAGATGAGGAATATTACAATCCAAAGAATCATGACAACATCAGCATAACAAAGGTTGTTCAGCAGTAAAACACATAACGGGGTATGAGTTATGTTTGGAACTATATTATGTCTCGTTATATTGGGTATTACGTTTACCCTGTTCGGAAAAATGTCACTGAATGATCCTGATTTTCAGGATATCGCAGTGACAAGATCCGATAAGATATGGTTTGGTATTTATCTGGCAGTATTCGCTGTGATTATAATCAGACTGCCGATCTATCCGAAACTGTATGCCAGCATTGCGTTACCATTACTTTTGATATCAGCGTATACGGACAAGAAGGTAAAACTCCTGTATAATATGGTGTTTTACATATTAGTTCCGGTAGCAATCATTCTTTCTACAGTGCAATCAAGCATTCGCATACAACCAACCGGCCCCGAGTTTTCGTTTCAATTATGTCTGCAAACATTGCCAGTAATCATCTTTGCGGTGATCTTGGAAGTGTTTGGAATGTATGGAAACGGAGATAAGGGCATGGCGATCGTATGCGGCTGCACGTGGTATCTTTTAAGACCAGATTACGGCAGTGTGGAAAGCTTATTAATGGAATGCATAATGCTTTTGATCGCAGAAGTGATATTTTATGCAAGAGCGATCATAGAAAAGAATCTGGACGGTCCTCTAAAATTAAAGGAATCCCGTCCGCTAGGTCCTGATTTATTGTTTGCGACCACACTAGTACTAATTGGAGGAACTGTAATATGAGCAAACTGAGAATACGTATCAACAACAAAGATATTTTAAAAACATTACCGAATGGTTTCTGTCCAGGAATCGCTCATAGACGTGTGCGGTTTGGGATTGCAGATGATATAGAACTCATGGAACTGTACCCAGATGGGACTACAGATGAGTTTATCGGATTTATGGATCCATTGAAAGACGGCGTCTATATGTTCGGGATCGACCGATGTTGTACAACTGGAATGCGAGTAGGAACGATCCAAGTACTCGACGCAAATAATCCAAAGGACTTAGCATTATATCGAAAAGCACTGGAACAGGACTATGGTTTTGCTTCAGATGACTATACAATTATTAACAAATAAGGAGAATAAGAACATGAAAACAGGAACAGTAAAATGGTTCAATCGCAAAAAGGGCTACGGATTCATCGTGGCGGAAGACGGAAGTGATGTATTCGTACATTACAGCGCAATCAACATGGAAGGCTTTAAAGTCTTAAACACAGGTGAAAAGGTTACATACGAGGAAAGCAGAGATGCGAACGATCGTGTAGTTGCAACAAATGTAACAAAAGCAGAGTAGCCTATACAACAAAACAAGAGGCATACGTCGGAAACGATGTATGTCTCTTTTTGTCGTATAAGAAAAGTATACAAATCAACAATGATGTGGTATTCTATGACATAATGGTAAAATTGGAAAATATTGGAAACAGAAATGGAGGGTCATGTTATGAGACGACAATTTTCGTGGCCAACAAGAACATGGAATAAAGATGAGATTGCGAATCTTTTGGCAATGTTTTATCCAAAATCCAAGAAATACAATGAATATATGGAAACTGTAGACGTATTACATAAGAATGATATGATGCAGGCGGATCTGTTTTCCGCAATCAATAAAATGAGAACGAAAAATCCAGAACCTGAGTTTCTAACCATAGATTACACAATATTTCGAGGTCCAATGCAGCAAAGAGTGTCTGGTCCATGTAGCGGACTCGGGCAATTGCTTGTCAAATCAAGAACCCGCATGCAGTTTATCGGGCTTGATGAAGTCCAGTACATTGCACCACGTCCTTATGGGGATGTCCGAGTAGTAGACGAAATACTCGCGCTCGCAATCCATTTAAACCTTATTGCTTATGACGAGTTGAATGATACCTTATTTTTAACAGAACAAGGAGAAAGCGCAGTTATAAACGAAGGTTCTTTGAATTCAGAATGGTGGCGGCGTACGCTTCTTTCGAATCCCATTGTGAGATATGTTTTGAGTCTGATAAAAAACGGATTCGAAAACAACGACGACAAATATACTTCCATGATCGAGATTGCAGAACAGTTTGGGTTTTATGATGAGATATATTATAATCCAGAAACATACATTGGCAGACTTTATTCAGAAGAGACTTTCGATTACACTTATATAGATAGCAATCTTACTGAAATGGATACAGTGTCCACTAATTACCTACCCAATGTATTACAAGCAATTGAAAAAGAAGGTCTTATTTTCTCAAATAAAATCGAAAGAAGAGATACCAGAATACCACAAGTATTTACGCATACGTTATTTTGTTATACCATCACCGATTACGGACTTGAATTATTCAATAAGAATGATAAATTAAGTGTTTCCATGTGGCTTGTAGCAAACGGAGCAGGTAGACAGGAGGATATCGAAAGAAGAATCATGCTATTGTCGTTACTGACACATCCGGCAGCCGAAAAGATTGGTGGTCTAAGTTTAGACATAATATGCCATTTCTTTCAGGAAGGATCACAGAAAGAGAATGATGTTGATAAACTGACGGCTTTGCTGGATATTATAGGAATCAGCAGACTTGGGATCCCTGTTTGTTATCAACCTTGGGGAGAAGAAAAATGGAATACACTTGGGATAAATACAATTAATGAGATACAGACGGAATACTCGAACTGTTTACTATTTTACATTCCAATAAAAGTGACAGGCGATTCTTATCTGAATCCAACAAAAGCAGTCGGTTTGTCTGTCACGAAAAAGGAGTTTTGCAAACTACTTCACGAACAATACCAATATCTTTCTCTTGTAGATTACTGGCAGTATCTGCACCATGAACCATATTTTCATCGCACTTACGAGTACATGAGATTCAACAAACTGATTGCAGATTTCATTTACCATAACAGCATAGATGTGTTTTATGTGTTATGTCCTCGTGATATTTTTGCAATGGATGAGAGAACGATCGAGATCGAAACAAATCCGTTTCCGATAATTCCGTTACTGGCCCGTTTTGGATCATTAACAAAGGATCTATATATATTGGATACTTCAGCTTTGTTTTACAATAAAGAGAATCCAGAAAATCAATATATCATGATTGATGAACCGGAAATCAATCTTCATGATGCAGTTAAATCTTATCTGATGTCGAAAATAAATGAAAGCGACCTGAATCGAAAAGAAATAAGGAATACAGGTTCCACTAAATTTGAGTACATGACAGAGGTGATCGAGAATATGACACATTTTGTCGTAAATGATGACACCTTTCCGTTAGATATACGTAGAATCAAATACACAGTTTTATATCACGGAGACGAAACGGATAGAAAATGTATAGAAGAAGCATATCAAGTTATGGTTTATAACGTTCCGGTACTTAAAAATGCAGACTTTTACTATGAAAAATGGTATGATTTTGTAAATAATACAACAGAAAAGAAACACGATGCGATAAGGCGGTAATAGAAATATGGCAATTGACAAAGAGAGACATGATAAAGGGGAACGCGATTTCTTATACATTGTAGGAGCAAAACTAAATGAAAGCAGAAGAAAGAAGAAATTAAAGCAGCACGATGTGGTTTCTATGCTGGAAGAGAAATATCAGTACAAAACATCAGCCCAGCATATTTCAGATCTCGAAAATGGCAACGGAAACCTGAAACTATATGAGGCTGCCATTTTATGTAGCATTTATGAGATATCGATTGAAGAAATCCTTAGAGATTGCAAAAGAGAGTATGCGAAGGGATTGCTACCGTCTTATAATCGTCAGAGAAAACCAAACATGACAAAAGACGAGCTGGAAAAGCTGGCAGACAAGCTGGAAAAAGAGTTCCGAGAAATCTGTGATTTATTACGATAGAGGGAGACGCATTGTTGCGTTTCCTTTTTTTTAAAACTCAATAATCCACATATGTTGTTAATAATATTGCATACAATAACATCTGTTATCTATGCGAATGAACCCTATTGCATAGCGCATTGAAAAGTGATATTGTAACATCATCAAAGAGAAAGCAACTCGCAAATAAACACCGAAATGTTTTAAGGTCCATTCGGACAACCTCACAGACATTCGTCTCTAAAGTTTCTGTTGCCAGCAGATCGTCTCCAGCATTTTGGTGCCGCTTTCTTCGTTTCCCATCTGACGGGATACACAAATCGGACAACAAATTGAAGGACTAAAAAAAATGAATATCATATGGAAAAGGAAACTCGCAAACGGCACCAGATCATTTGCTCCATCTTAAGTCGGCTCCGACATATGCGTTTACAGACATTCGTCTCCATTTCTTATGCTGCCAGCATTCGTAAACAGTCTCCGGGAGCAAACTAATGCCGGTTTCCTTTTCTAAAAACACAAGAGTAAACAAACAATTATTTTCAAACATTCAAGCAATCGAAAAACGGAACCTTTTGTTCCAGTTCAATCACGTATCAGTGACAATTATCAAAACAAAGAAGCAAACAAATTAAGTAAATTAACATTTTTGAACTAGTTCAATTCTAGGAAATATATTTTCACAACACACGAGCAATCTAAATGTCGTAATTCAATGACAAATACCAACTAATTAGTAAACAACAATAATAAAACAACATATTTGTGTAAACAATAAGTCTTTTTCATTTTATCAACAGTACTACAACTATAGTACTCGTCTATGAAACTCAATCCGTTTGTCACGGGCAAAACCCATATTTAGGTTAACAAATTAACACATCCAAGGAGGGTAAAAATATGAATGATGTACCAAATCCAGTAACTAAAGATACTGGAACATTAGGAACCATGACGTCGCAGGATGTCAAACGTCTGTTATCGATCAAAATGCCTGGCAGAGAGTCAGAATTCAAAGACTGGCAGCAGTATAATGAACAGCAGTATACAGTCTTATTGATCGTGAGTGCGACAGAGGAAGAAAAGAAAGAAGCGATGTCTAATCTTCTCAATGCCAATAAACCTCTTTTTACGAAAAGAGCCCGCAAAGAGAAACTTATGAGCTGTGGTCTCGACTTCGAAGACATCATCCAGATCGAAATGTTGAATTTCATCGAAGCAATTAACAAGGCAATCGAGGAAGGGATTACAAGCTTTCCGTTTGAGCACGCATTCGATAAATATGGCAGTAAAAGACGTATCTGGGAAGGCTATGCTCCGTGTGGTGTTAAGTTGTCATACTCAACGAAAAAGCGTCGAGTCGCCGACAACACATACAATATGCAGCGCGTAACATTCGTCGAAGAAGGAACCGAAGCCATATCGACAGGAAACCAGGTCGAAAAAGAAAACAGCAGAAAATGCGAAATGCTGGATTCGGAATTGTTTGGCAGCGTATGGAAAGATGAGCTTCACAGCGGTCTCGAAGCAGTCATTGATGGCTTGTCTGACTTTGAATTAGGACTCCTTTTAGGAATCGTAAACAAACTGTCAAACGTCAAGATTGCGGAAAATCTTGGGGTTTCTGAATCAACGGTACGCCGTTACATACCAAAGATGATGGCAAAAGCTCAGACGATCGCGAAAAATAATGGTCTGGATGCCTATATCTCAGATCTCTATAAGTAGGAAAAGAAGGGTCAGTTCTATCAAGAACACACGAAGCTTAAGCTTCACGGTGTGCTTGATTTGGAGAGTTGAGTATTCCGAAGCTTAAGCTTCGGAGTTTTTACTCAATCTCTACATATAAAACTGGCTCTTTTTTTTGTATTCCTTTGTTTGCTCGAGAGCCATATTTAGGATAACCAAGTAGGCGGTCAATTATTTATAAACAGAACCGCTCATAAAACAGAAGTAAACGCAAATTGGGAGTACAAAAACGATGGCACTAAATATTGGCGTATTCACATTAATGAGTGATGTTGACTGTGTACCAGTTGCTACTCATATTGCAAATTTCATAGCGGACGGTGACCACTCCGTCGCATTAAAAGAATCGATTACGAAAGAAAACTTATTTGAAACAGCAAAAGCGAACTTTGAAGAGAACGGAACTTTTGTAGTCAATAGCGTCCGGTATTATCCAAATGACTACGAAGGAGAGATCACAGAGGATACGATCGTTACTATATTCGGTGAAGTTGGATTCCTGCAGGAATTTGATGACAGTTTTACAAAGCTGTACTTAGTCTGCAAAGGTCGTCTCGAAAACAAGACGATCATTGACCAGTTCCTTGTTGAGATGCCTCAGTCAGTAAAGGACAAGATTGAAGTCATCCTTCTTGGAGCATCAAAAGAGGAGTTGTCCGGATTTTTAACAACTTACAGAAGTACAAACATATCAGAATATCACAGCAATGTTTGTCCTTATCCGCTTTCTTTGAGAGTCACAAGTATTTATGCGGAATTGGGATTAAAACGTCCTATTTACCATAAAGACTGGGTTTATGAAGAAGTTACATATCACTACGTTCCAGAACCGGAAAAGCAGAGTCTGTTCAGTCGGTTTGGATTTGGTAACAAGAAAAAGAAGAAAACTAAAGATACCGAGCAACAGATTGAGGATGAGGATCAGGACAAGAAAGAAGAACCGATTGTTTCTGATATACAGGTTCATGAGAAAAAAGTCGTTTCTGATGCAAATGAGTTTGCAGAAACATGGGAAATGGTAGATGTCCCGGCTCCTGAAATTAAGGAAACAAATAAGGAAGAGGTAATTGAGGAAAAGAAAAAGGATGAGGAGAAAGTTGTCTGTCAGGATAGTAAGGATAAGAAGAATACAGAACCTAAGAAGCAGGAACAGGCATCAGAAAACAAGAAAAATCCTCCAAAAGAAAAGGTTCCGAAAAAAGAGAAGCCTAAGAAGGAGAAACCGGAGAAGACTAAAAAAGAGAAACCTGAAAAACCTAAGAAAGAAAAGCCAAAACTGGAGTTCTTCAAGAAAAAAGCAGACAAAGAAGAGGACAAGGAAAAGGATGAGGATAAGACAAAGATAGATCCGGTTCCGCAGCCTATTCCGGTTCCAGCACCAGTTTCGGGTCCACAGCCTATTCCGATTCCAGAGCCAGTTCCAGTATCGATTCCAAAACCGGAACCAAAAACAGAGGAACCGCCAAAACCGGAACCAAAAGTAGAGGCACCGACGACAGCGGTTTCCGAAGTAAAGTCAAACAAACCGGAACCACAAAAGAAACCATCCTTGTTTGGTAGGCGAAGAGAAAAAGAAATTCCTCATCTTAGCCGTCTGAATGTATTTGTAAGCGGAATCGATCACAGTGTCGGCACTAGTTATGTAGCCGGATCATTAGCTTCCGCGATTACAGATATCTATGACGTAGACGTCTGGTTTGACCATAAGGGTATGTGTTCGATACCGGATAACTATATGGTACATGAGGTCACAGATGAAGTTGACCGATTTAATGCGTTCAAAAGCGGAATTATTGTGCAGGACAAAGGCGTGTACAACGAATTGAGCATCATGGACAGAAATGAAATGATGCACGCAGACATGAATATCATGGTCAGCACAGCAGAAGAGATGGACTTACAAAAGATTGCACAATTTATCGGACTCCAGGGAAAGCTGATCCAGAATTGGATGTTCGTGTTCAATCATGTTCTCGATCATCAGAAGCATGTCCTGGAATCTGCAATGAAGGACTACGCATACATTATCATCCCGTTCCATGACAATGCAGAAGTTCCGGAAGAATTGCTTGCGGAATGGAAGGATGCAATTGATTACTTTACAAAATAACAGATTTCGGACTTGAAATCTGACGAGTTTTCGGGTCCGTGAGCCTTGTTATTTATAGATATTTACAAAGAAAGGAAACTATTTTCATGGGAAAGAAAATCATTATAGCTGAGAAACCCTCAGTTGCAAAAACATACGCCAAGGTTCTCGGCGTTTCCGGAAGAAAAGACGGATATATAGAGAACGACGAATGGATCGTAACTTGGTGTGTCGGACATCTGGTGACGTTAAGTTACCCAGAGGTTTATGATGCGTCTTTAAAACAATGGAGTATGGATACCCTTCCATTTTTACCTGATCAGTATAAATACGAAGTGATCAAAGATGTTGCAGCTCAGTTTCGTGTAATTAAGATTTTGTATAACAGACCTGATATCGACGCTATTTACTATGCCGGTGACTCTGCTCGAGAAGGTATTTACATTCAGGCACTCATTCGGCAGGAAGCAGGACATAATCCAAATGCGAAAGAATTTGTTGTGTGGATCGATTCTCAGACAGAATCCGAAATCTTACGAGGTATCAGAGAAGCAAAGCCAATCTCTGCTTATCAGAATCTGATTGACAGTGGTTATATGAGAGCAATCGAAGACTACGCGCTCGGAATCAATGTATCCAGAGCTTATGCATTGAAATATCGTTCATTGTTATCACGTGATACAAAAGTATCCGTTGGTCGTGTTGTAACATGTGTTCTTGGTATGATCGTCAGAAGAGAACGAGAAATTTTAAACTTTGTACCGCAGAAGTTCTACAAGGTCCAGTCTCATATCATGAGTGATGGAGATGACATTGTAGCAACCTGGAAAGCGGATCCGGAGTTTATGAAAAGAAATGAATCTTTAATGTATTCGGATCAGGGATTTAAACGCCGCCAGGATGCAGAAACACTGATCGCAAACCTGACTGGTAATCTCAAAATGGAAGACATCAGTACAAAAGAAGAAAAGAAGTTTGCACCACTTTTGTATAACCTTGCAGAGTTGCAGGCGACTTGTTCTAAAGTATTACATATTTCTCCGGATGAAACGCTTGAGATTGCACAGTCTTTGTATGAAAAGAAAGTTACTACTTATCCTCGTACAGATGCCAGAGTGTTATCCAGTGCTATTGCGGACGAAATTGATGTAAACCTTAGTGGGTTGCAGCGTTATCAGCCGACTGCTGCGTTTGTTAAAAACATCTTAGAAAGTGGCAGATATCAGGGAGTAGCTAATAGTAAATACACAGATGACTCCAAAGTAACAGACCACTATGCAATCATTCCGACAGGACAGCAGGTAAGCTTATCTGGCAACGAAGCAATCATTTACGATTTAATCGTCCGCAGATTTGTCAGCATCTTTATGGATCCAGCTGTTTATAAGAAGTTATCAATCACAGAAGTTACCACAGATGGAAAATTCAGATTTTACGCAAGCGGATCGACTCTGGTATCTCCGGGATTCCTTGAATGTGTCGGTATTCCGCAGTCCAACAGTAGCTTACCAAATGGAGTAAATTCACTTGTAAAAGGAAACGATTATCCGGCAACCTACAACATTGCAGAAGGGGAAACAAAACCACCTGCACGCTATACATCCGGTTCTATCGTACTTGCAATGGAAAATGCAGGTAACCTGATAGAGGATGAAGAATTACGTGCTCAGATCAAAGGTGCTGGTATCGGAACCTCTGCAACGCGTGCTGCAACGATCAAAAAGCTGGTTACAAACAATTATATTGCTCTAAACAAGAAAACACAGGTATTGACTCCGGAACCATTAGGATTTGCTATTTTCGATATCGTAGAATCAACAATTCCAGAGCTTTTGATTCCGGAAATGACAGCAAAATGGGAACAGGCTCTTGAAAACATCGCAAACGGACAGGTTAAAGCAAATGATTTCAACGTGGCGATGAACCAGATGATTACAACCTATGTAAACATGCTGAAAAACGCAACAATCACACCAGAATTACAGGGTAAGATTGCAAAAGATGGTGTCGTTGCAGGTAGTTTTGATGGGTCGGCGCCGAAACCAAAGGCTTTAAAAGCATCAGACGTCGCAACTTATTTATCCGTACCGTTTAACGACAAAGATGAAGCTAAAAGATTAGGCGCCAGATTTGATGGACAGAAGAAATGCTGGTATGTTCCAGCTGGCACCGATTTAAGTGCGTTCTCAAAATGGATGTCAAGCAGTGGTGCTGTAAAGTCCATCAAGAAACTGTATTTGAATGTTCCATTTGATGACAAAGACAAAGCTAAAAGTCTTGGAGCCCGATGGGATGGAGACAAAAAGAAATGGTACATCATGAGTAACGTCAACACCGATCCGTTTAAGCAGTGGCTGAGTTAAGGATAATTAAGGATAATTAAGGATAAGGATGAGGATGAGGATGAGGATGAGAACAAAAATCTGACTCCTCTTCCTTTTTTCTTGTGTTTTCCTGACGAGTTTTCGAATTTGTGAGCCTTATTGTTAGTAAAAAGAAAGAAAGGAAAACTATATACAATTGAATATAGAAAACTGAATATAGAAAACTAAACACAGAAAACTGAATATTACAATTGAATATAGAGACTGGTGGACGGAAAAGAATACGACTTATGCATAAAGCACCAGTATAGGAACAACATTATGAACGAACAGAATCAAGAGAAGACATATAATTTACGAATTTCATCAAAGAATAAATACAATCCGATCACAAAATATGACAGTACATTAACTGCAAATGGATTTACATACAACGAAAGAAAAGCTGCATATTCCAGCTTTTATGAAAGAAATGATGCAACTTGGGAAGAAGTGAATACCTGGGGACTCTGGGCAAGAAAATACAATCTCGAGATGCATGTTGTTGAAATGAAGTATACAAGAAGTGATACCTATAGACAGGAATACTTCAAACACAATAAACCAGTACAGCCTGCAAAATACCGCTGTGTTTACTGTGGTCGCAAACTATTATATAAGGACGTCACAGTGGATCACCTTTACCCAATCAACAAACTGATGTATGACACAAGAGTTCAAAAACGGGCAAAAAGACATGGAATTGACGGAGCAAATGACGTCAAAAATTTAGTTTGCGCATGCAGGTGCTGTAATTCAAAAAAGGGAACAAAAATGGGGCTCTGGCTGCTTCGTGGTAAGATCGGCAGACATCCAATCGTGTGGAAAATCCGTAATTTGGCGGTCGGATGTTTTGTAGCCTTTTGTATTTATACGTTATGGGTTAATGGCTACTTTTCTGGACCGCAGACACACGTTTTCGGAGCAGTTGCATCGTTCCCATTCTAAGTATTGAGACTGGATAAGTTCGTACAACATGCGCATTCGGAATAATGTTTATAAAGAAATAGGTTCCGTATTTCGCACATATTTAAGAAGTAAACAAAAACATAGAATGCAAAAAAAAGGAGGAAATAAGTATGGCAAAGGCAGTAGAAGCGATTTGCTATGGGATTAAGTGTGACAACCCAAATTGCGACTATAAGGATATGTCTGTTCGATTTGAAGATTATCCAGCATATCTTAACAAACCGTGTCCAAAATGCGGTCAAAATCTGTTAACAAAACACGATTATAATGTTGCAAAAACGGTTTTTAACATCTGTAAATTGGTCAGACGTTTTGAGGTTCCGGACGATGGAAGACGCACAGAATTAGAAATCGGACTAAATGGAACCAATGATATCAAAATCGACATTAGAGAACAAGAGTCATAAGAAAACACAATAGAGTCGGTTAATATCTGGCTCTATTTTTGTACAGATCGAACACATTTATAACAGAACCGGAAAAATTCCGTAGCTTCACCTGCGGAGATAGATGTCCGGTTACGATTTCGATTATAACGATTCATGGTGTATATATCAAAGGAGGAAATTGATATGAAAATAAGGAGTATAACAAACATAAGAAGATTAATCGTTAGTTTCGCATTGATCGCAATGTTGCATGTTACTGGATGCGGCGGCTTAGAATTTGATACGTCAGCACAAACGGTAGAAGCAACAGAGACATCAACAGATACTGGATACGAACCAGTATTTGTCCACTATGATGGAAGCTGGCATATTCTATACAAAAAAGGTAGTTCTTACAATGTGTACACAAACGATCATACATATGTGGGGTATTTATGTATCTGGAGTAATTACGCTGGTACAATGCGCTTGGACTTCGAGGATGGCTCTTATGCTATAATCGACAGCATTGAAACAGTCAAAACATTCCAGTTATCGCAGCAACAGGAAGGAACCGATACGGATTGGGAAAATCTAGGACTGAAGAATCCAAACAATCCGGACTGACAAGAAATTGAGTCTGAAAATTTCAAGAAGAGGGAGTCGCTGACCGGCTCTTTCTTTTTTTTTGTGTCCTTTGTTTTTTCGTGTCCAACACTCAACACATATTTAGTACAACCAATAAATATACACAATACAAGGAGGAATGTATTTATGTACGAAGTAACAAAGGAAATTGAGAACGCAATCTATAAGGCAGTCATCAGTCACACTTTATTTGTGACGTTTACTGACGCCGCAGCAATGGAAATCAGATCTCGTATGACTTCAATTGCAAAGAACGAAGGTCATGACATCGAAGCTGAGGATTTCCCAGTAATGACGTTCAATGCCTTTAGCAACAACATTATCAAGGCGTTTTACAATGACTTGGGATTCACAGAAGCTCCAGGAGTTGTAGACGTAAATCCAACGGCACGTGCTGTGAAAGCGGTAGCGTTGATTACCGGAGATAATGCAATCAAAGGTCTGAACTATGGAATTCCGCTTGCAAAAGACGGTGGAGCTCTGAATCTCACATTAAAGGTTTGGGATCTTGCAAAAGAAGCCGAACTTGATCCAAACGAACCTGGATTCGATAAGAAAGTACTTGATTTTGCAATCAAAGATGGAGTTGCTAAAAAGATGATCGATGACGCTGGTGCTATTTCCCAGATGTGTGATCATTATCAGGAATATCTTAGTATATTGAAAAATGAAAACCTGATCTCGTTTGCAGACCAGGATACGTTAGCACTTCAGATCCTTGATATGCATCCGGAATATCTGGATACACTTGGAATCCAGCACATGGTTGTTGATGAAGCTCAGGATTCGAATGATAAGAACATGGAATTCATCAACCGTATCCTTGCTGTTATGAGAAAAAAGGACCCGAACATGGAACATCACTCTCTGACAATCGTTGGTGACGATAACCAGTCTATCTATGGATTCCGTAAAGCAAATCCACAGAACATGATCGATTTTGATAACAAGATCGGCATGACGTCAACAAAACTGTTTATGACCCAGAACTTCCGTTCAAAACAGGAAATCCTTGATCCGGCAAATGCACTTGTCGCTCTCAATGTAAACCGTATTGATAAGCCATGTGTTGCAGCAAGAGGAAACGGCGGCAAATACACCTTACAGGGATATGATTCCGTTGACGAAGAGTTAGATGCCATTGTAGACAGAGTTACTGAGATGATCAATTCCGGCATTACCCCGAGAGACATTGCGGTGTTGTCATTCAAAAAGGCAACACTCCAGAAACTGGCAGCAAAGTTATCTAAAAAAGGTGTTACATGGGTAATCAAAGCTCCGTTGAAACTGATCGAGAACAGCCGTGTTCACGGTGCAATCGAATTCATGCAGGCGTTTAAAGACCCAACCATGAGTAAACCATACTTCGAATACCTCATTCCGTTAACAGATGGTCATCTTCTTGATAATGAAGAGGGACTTTCTGAAGAAGAAATGCAGGAAAAGATCCAGAGCCTGATCGGTGAAGTTCGTTCGGAAGTTATGAGTATCATTAATGGAGACCCAAACCAGGGTCGCCTGAAACTGCATGAAATGTTGGAAGCTATTAATGTTGGCGACGATGAGTTGTATACGAAATGGCTTGACATGATGTATCAGCATGGAGCAGAGGCTGAGAAAGCATTCCAGCTTGATCCTGCAAACAATAACCATCCGTTGATTGAAGAGATCGCATGGATTGATTATTTTACGGAATTCGGGGCTGATACAGAGCTCAAGATGGATCAGGATTACGAAGGTGTTGTTCTTTCGACAGCACATTCATCCAAAGGTCTTGAATGGCCGTATGTTATCAATACGATCAGTGACTACGATAATGCAAGACTTCATCGTGCACAAAATGTTTTGGATGTAGAAGAGACAAGACGTCTTTTGTTCGTATCCATGACACGTGCTCGTGAGGAATTACTGGTCACCGGAGCCTATGTTGCATACAAAAAGGATGACGAAGTTTATAATCAGTTCTTGAAAGAATTGTATGTAATCCGCGATGGCAATACAGACAGATGGGATGCGGAACTTTTAGCTAGAGCTCAGAAGATTGAAGAAAGAGCCGAAGCCAGAAAGAAAGCATCCGCCGAAAGAGCAAAGGCAAAACGTGAGGCGGACAAAAAGAGTCGTCTTGCTGATATCCTTGCTGCAGACGGAAAAACGGTTGCAATCGATGGAAAACGTGGAAGCGGAAAAGGTATTTATAGTAAATCCAAATACGCAACCAAACTTCGCGATGTACGTTCTGAGTACGACAAAAAGGTTTCTAAAATCAGAGAAATGACTGAGACGGAAAAAACTGAATACAATAGTATGACAGCGAATGCAACCCAGATGTCACTTGCAGACATCATTGGTTAAAAAAAACAAGAGGAATACCACTTACCTGTTTTAGGTAGGTGGTTTTCTTTGTTTAAGTAGTTCCAGAGTAAGGATCGAAGTGTGTTATGCAGCTTTCGAAACCGGATGTCTGTATTCTGTAAAATCGTATCACGAGAACTTGTTTCGAGTGAACTGTACACCGTAAGGTGTGGTTTCATAAATTTGCACTAGTGTTGTTATTGAATACCTATGAACGGTTCCGTAGAGTAATTGAAATATGTTATGCAGGCTCCGGAACCTACACAACTATATTCTTAGTTTAGTATCAAAATCTGCACTAGTGTTGTTATAGAATACTCATAAGCGGTTCCGGGGTGGTAATCGAAATGTATTCTGCAGTTCTTGGAATCGGAAATCATCATAATTCGTTTTGTTTCGCATTCTTGAAGTCCATATTTAGGATAACAAAATTCATGTATATTAAAAGGAGGAAACAAAAACATGAGCAAACATTTATCAGATTTCAGGAAGTCAATGTCCTGTTCCAGCAATGTGAATCCAATTCAGATTCAGAAAGCAGAAAGCAGATGGAAGGACGAACTTCTCATTTTTAAATCTGCAATCGTCGGAACCATTTCTGGAGATATCACATTTCGTAACAAAGAGGACATGTACGAACTTGTAGCTCCATCTTACAGTGATGGTGTTATCGGTTCCATTGATGAATATCATCAGAAAAAAGTGGAACGTCTGACAAACGAATGTTACCGCAGATGTCAGGCAGAGCATCATAGAGTTGCTGACGGAACAGCAGTGATCCCGGAACACGGAATTCATCTTGATCTCTCTAATTTCGTTAATACGAGATTCCCGGATGACGACGACATCAGTGTTAAATTTGATGCCATTCTTTTGGATCCAGGTGTTACTACCGGAGTGATTTTCCGTAAAGGAACTCCAAACATCTCCGCAACGTCTCGAGGCGAATCAAATGTGCATAATAACATCGAACTCCATTTAATGATGAAAGCACTTCAGAAGTATGCAGATGACACTTACAAGAAAGACACCAGAGTAAACCTGGTCGCATCCATTCAGTTTTCTGCAAAAACAAAGGATAATTCACTTAAGATGGATCCGTTGTATTTTGGAAAAGATGAACCGGTCCGCGCAATCCGGTATACTTATGTAGTCGGATCTGGAACACTTGGTGACCTGGATGAGAATTTGAAGTCCATTCTGGATAAGTTCTGTGCTGGTTGCGATGCTTCTTCAATGGACGAAGAAAAGGATTGCAAAGGCTGTTGGAAAAACAGTTACTGCCATTACAAACCGGCTCCAGAACATCAGGAGATCGTGGAGAAGGTTAGTACAGCAAGCAAATTCCAGCCATCAGAGGAACAGCAGAAAATCTTGGATTCCATTTATGGTGTTTACGAGGTTAATGCCACTGCCGGATCTGGAAAGACAGCCGTGACATGTAACAGCATGGTAGGAAAAGCGGAGTTGTCTTATCAGGAAGCTTTAGAAACTTATCGTCAGACTGGTCAGTTACCAGCTGCAGCTGAATACTTATGCAATGATTCCAGAGCATAAGTGTACTAAAACAAAATTGAGTCACCAACTGTGGTGGCTCTTTTTGTTATTAGTTTGCAGCGTAGTGGAACATATTTAATGATAAGGAAATTATGCAAACAAAAAGAAAGGAACGTTTAAATTATGAAGCATATGAAACGAAACTTATTTATGATCGGGTGTCTGATTGCCGGGCTTTCTATAACGGGTTGCGGAAAATCGGAAACAGTTGATGAAGCCGCTTATTTGACACCAGACGATGTCGAAAGCGTTTATTACACGTCCGAAGAAGAGTTACCGAATGACATGGCTTACGTTGTGCGGACAGAAAAAGAAAAGGTAACAGACAAGGACGGCAATGAAACAGAACAAGATGTAACCAAATACTATCCAATTTATTACTCTATTGAGAATAACTTTACGATGGATGCAGAGTTTCCAACTGGAGAAGATCCAGATCGGATTGCCTGGGTAAACTACAATATTGATGAAGGCTATATTCCAACCATGTATCCTGGAGATAAGCTGATCTATAAATCAAATACTTATATCCCTACAAAATATAGTCTCGAAAAGTTCTATGACAATGGATACACACTTGGTGTTGCGAAAATGGAACAGGATACTTCCGGAAACTATCGATTCGATAAAGAAGAGTTTGACAGCATTACAATGTCAACTTCAGACGCTGTTGGATTCTCTGCCTTAGAGGATATTGAGAGTATTTATCTTGTATCTGTTGGAGACCAGAGAGTGACGCCTCTTAATATGTCTGAGAGTGGCGCCGTGACAGGTCTCAAGTTGATGGAAAAATACAATTGTGATATCCGTCAGGGTACGGAAAAAATCGATGCCACATTGACTTGTAACATCCATCTGTTTTCAAGTGCTGAGACTTACGGATTTGGATCATTTACTTTTATTACACCACATATCGCACAGTTAAACGTACCCGACTATGTTACAACTGGCTATTATGACTTAAATGGTATTGGTTTCTTCCGTTATGTAAAAGAAGAAGGTACCGATTATCATGACTTGGACACAGAAGATTACAACCAGACAATTTATCAATACAATGAAGAAGGAAAATTGGTTGGTACAACAGTTGGTCTTACTTTTGATGAAAACGGTTTCCTCGTTTCTACAGGATACGAAGAAGGCGATGAGGAAACACAAGCAACCATTACAAATAAAACAGCATTAATCGCTGACAAGAATGGTTACTTTAGTGGACAGTATCTGTTTACCGCAGTCGGAGAACCAACAGTATCTGGAAATAATTTCATCTATGTGATTGACGCTTATAATACTGAAAACCAGGAACACCTTGTATTTCAGTATACTTTGCATCCAGGCGATGACCAGGTAAAAACAGGTGAAGAATACGTTGTCATGTTTACAAAACCAACAGATTCCTTTGATGGATATGTGATTTCGTATATAACTCCGGTAAACGCTGAGGCGACTCCAGTAGAAGACGAGACAGAAGCTGGTATGGATGTCGAAGATACAGAAAGCACAGAAGAAACAGAAACAACGGAAGCAGAATAAGAGAGAATAAGAGAGAACCGGAAGCTTATGCAAAGTGCTTGGCTTCCGGCTTATTGTTCATTTTCCTGACGAATTTCCATACTTTTGAGCCTTATCAGATATGTGTCAGATGACAAAAACGGAGGGATTGCTATGAAACGGAAACGTCATGTAAAAAATAAACAAAACATTGAAATACAGACCGAAATACAGGCAAGAACATATGCATTTGGTATCGTATTTTATAACAGAGCTGGTAAAACTCCGTAGCTTTATCTGCGGAGATGGATGTCCAGCTCTTTTTTTTACAATTCTTTGTGATTTTCTGACGAGTTTTCCAAAAAGTGAGCCTTATTAATACTATACAAATGTATTGTCAATTACTTTGGGCTTAAAACAATGGAAACAAAGACCAGGAAAGGAGACAGGTTATGAAGATCATGTGCAGCTATGCCGTGGAAATAAAACACATTAACAGATTATTCCGAGACACCATAAGGATCTACAATGATGCTGTCTCTTTCTGCGTGAAAGCTTTTGAAGACTACTGGGGCGTTTTAAAAACTCTGGATCCAGGTAATAAGGAAAGATTCGCTTATGCAGACCATCTGATCCACTCAACGAAAACAAACACTGCCGTCTTCAAAGAGTTTGACCAGAGATTCCATAAAATGCCATCTTATCTGCGTTTTGCGGTGATAAATACAGCGTTAGGACACTTGAGTTCTTACCATTCAAATCTTTCGAATTGGGAAAATGATCCGTCGAAAGGGAAACAGCCGTCTTTCAAGTTCCGTCTTAATAAACTGCCGGTTTTCTACAAGGATAACATGTACAGACCGGGAGAAAATCCGGATACCATCAGACTGAAGGTGTTCGTAAACAATGACTGGAACTGGATTACGG